>PVMK01132851.1_pt1 | contig 24370 bp, 28 predicted proteins | sample 1853481 | NCBI WGS metagenome assembly PVMK01 (sample SAMN08533507, study PRJNA380276) | Marine sediment metagenome, whole genome shotgun sequencing project.
CGAAGGTAAAATTCACTACGGTGCAGATGATAATGCAAGCGGTGTTGCGGTTATGATTGAACTCGCAAAACTTATGGGTAAAACAGAAAAACCAAAAAGAACTATTGTGTTTGTTACATTCTCAGGTGAGGAAGCAGGTTTAGTTGGCAGCAGGTATTATGTAAAAAATTATACAGAGTTTCCTGCTGATAAAGTGATTGCAAATTTAAACCTCGATACAGTCGGGAGATTATTTGGAAAGAAACTTTTAGTGCTCAACGGCAGTAGTGCTAAAGAATGGAAATTTATATTTATGGGAACCGATTATGTAACTGGTATTCCAACATCAATGGTACAACAACAATTGGATGCGAGTGACCAGACAGCATTTATAGAAGCAGGAGTACCTGCAGTTCAATTATTTTCCGGTCCCGAAGAAGATTATCACAAACCAACTGATTCCTACGATAAAATAGATGCTGACGGAATGGTAAAAGTAGCCGCAGTTACAAAAGAAGTTATCCAATACCTTGCGGAGAGGGAAGAATCCTTAGAATTCACCGGGGAAACAGCAAAGGAAAAATCACAAAGGGATGAAAAGGATAATACTCAAAAGAAAGAAAGAAGAGTAAGCACCGGCACTATGCCCGATTTTGAATTCACTGGTGAGGGCGTAAAAATAGGTGCTGTTATGCCGGACTCTCCTGCAGAAAAAAGCGGACTGTTGAAGGGAGATGTAATTGTAAAATTTGATGATAAACCTGTTAAAAATTTGAAAGATTATTCCAACTTACTCAAAGAACATCAATCCGGCGATGTTGTTACAATGGAATATGTGAGAGATGATGAGCACAAAACAGTTCAGTTGGAGTTGGAGGAAAGGTAAAAATTATTGAAAATACAAATGTGAATCGGACAGGTAAAATGAATAGGCTGGCACTAGCTGGATGGTTGTTATATTGTATAGTATAATATTATAAAGACTGGATAGAGGTGTACTTTCCATACTAATATTAATAGCCAAACAAACTAACCATTACTTATAATAGCAGCATTAAAAACACACCTGCAGCGCATATGCAAGGATTTATTTCTTATTCTCTGAAAGGATTAAATTTATAATTGAATAAGAGGATAAAAATCTAAAAAATTGCTTAAATTTAATCACACAAATTTCTACTTTTGGTAAATATTAATTGTATTTCTATGTCCAAAATATTATCCAAAGAAAAAATAATTAAACAAATTTATAATTTATTAACAAGGGAGCAGATATGCCTATCATCGACCTATCAAAATATGGTATTTTAAATGTAAAAAAAATTGTTCATAATCCATCTTATAATGAGATTTATAAATTTGAAACAAACGGGGTATTGGAAGGTTTTGAAAAAAGTGCTCCAACTGAATTGGGCGCTTTGAATGTACTGACCGGCGAATATACAGGGCGTTCACCCAAAGATAAATATATAGTAATGGATGATATTACAAGGGATACAATGTGGTGGACTTCCGAGAAAACTAAAAACGATAACAAGGCAATAACCCAGGAGGTTTGGAACGATCTTAAAGCAGTGGTTCAAAAACAATTATCAGGTAAAGAACTTTTTGTTGTTGATACTTTTTGCGGTGCAAATGAAGATTCACGTTTAAAAGTAAGGTTTATAACCGAAGTTGCCTGGCAGGCTCACTTTGTTACTAATATGTTTTTAAGACCTGCTAAAGAGGAACTTGAGGATTACGGTGAGCCCGACTTTGTTGTATTAAATGGTTCTAAAACTACTAATCCAAACTGGAAAGAACATGGAATGAACTCTGAAGTTTTTACCGTGTTTAATCTAACTGAAAAAATGCAGGTTATTGGCGGAACATGGTACGGCGGAGAGATGAAAAAAGGAATTTTTGCAATGATGAACTATTACCTGCCTTTAAAGGGTATTGCAGCAATGCATTGCTCCGCTAACCAGGGTAAAGATGGTGATGTAGCAATTTTCTTTGGTTTAAGTGGTACGGGCAAAACAACTCTTTCAACTGATCCTAAAAGAGCATTAATCGGAGATGATGAACATGGCTGGGATGATGATGGTATATTTAATTTTGAAGGTGGCTGCTATGCCAAGACTATTAACCTTGACAAAGAATCTGAACCGGATATTTATAATGCAATTAAAAAAGATGCTTTGCTTGAAAATGTGACTGTAGATGAAAACGGTAAAATAGATTTTAATGACGGTTCGGTTACTCAAAACACTCGAGTATCATACCCTATATATCATATTGAAAATATCGTTAAACCTGTTTCCAGAGGCGGTCATGCAAATAAAGTAATCTTTTTAACAGCTGATGCATTTGGTGTTATGCCCCCGGTATCTAAACTATCTTCTGAGCAGACAAAGTATCATTTCTTATCCGGATTTACTGCCAAGTTAGCTGGTACCGAGCGTGGAGTAACCACACCACAGCCAACGTTTTCTGCTTGCTTTGGTAAAGCTTTCCTTTCTCTCCATCCAACAAAATATGGTGAGGAGCTGGTTAGGAAAATGGAAGCTCATAAAACTAAAGCATATTTAGTAAACACAGGATGGAACGGTACAGGTAAGAGAATATCGATTAAGGATACGCGTTGCATAATTGATGCCATCCTGGATGGATCTATTGACACTGCTGAAACTAAAACTATTCCTATTTTCAATTTAGAAATACCAACCGCACTACCTGGTGTCGATCCAACAATTCTGGATCCACGCGATACTTATGAAGACCCTTCTGAGTGGGATAAGAAAGCTAAAGAACTTGCTGAATTGTTCATTAAGAATTTTGACCAGTACACAGATAATGAGGAAGGGAAAGCACTTGTTGCAGCCGGACCACAGAGATAAATTCTGCTATTAACAATATGTTATATTATTTGGATTTGGTATATCTACATTAACATATGGACAGTTAAAATATTTTTTTATTTGAGTAAATAATTTGACTATCTGAATTTCAACTCTCAGATTCGGCGTTAAAGTAATTGTGCATAATTGTTAATCCCATTGAGTAACTAATATCAACTGTTAATTATAAATAGGAGAAGTTTTATGACTCAGAAAAAACTTTCCGGGGTTGTTTACTACTCAACTGAAAAAGTAGTAAAATATGCCGGCGCTAAATGTGAACAACTTTATAAATAAGCTGATGAGGATTACGAGGGGTTTTGGTCAAAAGAAACAAAAAATTTCAGTATTTAAGATTACTCACCTTGCATTTGCAGTGAGTTTCTGCCGGGAAATTTATAAGCGAGTTTCAAATTATCGGAACAGACTAACATAGTATTAATAAGATTTGGTTCATTTTTATATGTGTTCTAATATTTTGGTTTACTGGATTTGACACATCATTATGAGGAAAATAATTCTAGGTTTTATATGAATAATTGTGGGTACAAATAGTAAAAAAACAAGTCTCTTATTAACCAACGGATTTATCCGTTGGAAAATAAGTACCGCTCTCTCTTTAAACCAGTTTACTGGTTTACAATCCCTTTAACATTATAAGCCCTTAAGAATTCATCATACTCTTCAGCAAAAGACTTATTTTTATGATGTTCTTCTTGATCCAAAATATATTTTATTACTTTATCTAACTTTGATTCAGAAACAGAAAATGCTGCATAACCGGTAGCCCAATTAAATTTAAAATCTATATTATTATTTATCCACGAAGATAATTCTCCTTTTAAAAGACGAGCCACATCCTCAATTGTCATATTTGTTGGTAAATCAATTACAGCATGAACATGGTCTGAATTCACATAGTTTACTTTCATATAAATTCCTTTATCTTCTGAGTTCTTATATAGATGTTTTGATATTCTTTTACGGAATTCTCTGTTAGTAAGTGATTTACTTCTGTTTTTTGTTCCCCAAATAAAATGAATCCAAACTATTTTAAATGAGCGAACTGACATTATTTTCCTCAAAATTTTATTTATGAATAATAAAGTATTAAAAAGAAAAAATTTCCGCAATAATAATGGAAGATAAACCAGTAAACTGGTTTAACGGTTTTAAGGGAGAAGCTTGAAACCAACGGATAAATCCGTTGGTTAATGAAATCTATAGTGAAATATTTTGCTATTATTTTTACAGCTACAATATTTCTGTTACCCACTTTTATTCATTAAAAGCCAAATTTTATATTCTTGCCTGGTATGTATAAAGCTCAAAGTACCTTCCTTTTTTATCAATGAGTTCCTTGTGAGTTCCGCGTTCTTCTATTTCACCATTTTCAATAACCAGTATCTGATCCGCCTGCCTGATAGTACTTAACCGGTGGGCTATTACAAAAGTTGTTCTGCCTTTCATTAATTCTTTAAGACTTTCCTGGATGAAAGTTTCGCTCTCCGTATCAAGGTTAGAAGTTGCTTCATCGAGGATGAGAATTTTAGGATCAGCCAGTAGCGCTCTTGCAATTGCAACTCTTTGTCTTTGTCCGCCGGATAACTTCACTCCTCTTTCACCGATAACTGTTTCAAGTCCGTCATCAAACCTGTCTGTGAACTCGTGCACGTGAGCCGCTTTTACTGCATTTAACAATCTGTCCTCCGATGCATCGGGGCGGGGGAATAATATATTTTCTTTTATCGTGCCTTCAAATAAAAAATCATCCTGCAGAACAACACCGAGATTACTCCTGTAACTGTTAAGCGTAACCTTAGACATATCAATACCGTCTATTGTAACTTTACCGATTTCCGGAGTGAGAAATGAAGCAGCAATTCCCGCAATTGTAGTCTTCCCTGATCCCGATGTCCCGACCAAAGCAGTTACGGTTCCCGGCTGAGCAGTGAAACTAATATCCTTAAGTACATTCTTTCCTTCATCATAAGCAAAAGAAACGTTGTCAAAAATAATCTCGCCGTTAATGTTTTCAAGTTCAATATTTCTAATTGTGCCGTCATCTTCAGGAGTCATATTCATTATTTCTTCCATCCTGTCTAATCCCTGCTAATGCCTCGGTTAACTGGCTTCCGATATTGCTCATCTGTATGATCGGGGCTATCATAAAACCGAGGTATAAAGTGAAGGATAAAAATTCGCCGATAGTTAGCTCTCCGTTTACTATCATATATCCGCCGATGCCCATAATTCCTGTTGATGCAATTCCCAGCAGGAAAGTTGCAGAACTGGTAATAAGACTTGTGGAGGTAAGACTTTTCTTTACATTCTGGAATAACCTGTCAACACCGGCTTCAAAAGTTTTTACTTCCTGCGGCTCAGCGTTGAAACCTTTAATTACTCTTACACCGCTTAGTGTTTCAGTCAGTCTTCCTGTAACTTCTGCATTGATAACTCTGCGTTCCCTGAATATTGGTCTGATATAACCGAATGCTTTTAATGATATAAAACCAAATATTGAAACTGGTACAAGAACATATACAGTCATCATAGGACTAATATTTATAAGAAGGAATAATGAAATTACGGCAGTGAGAATTCCACCGAATAGCTGAACAAGTCCCGGTTCCAACAAGATTTCTTACACCTTCAACGTCGCTCATTATTCTTGAAACAAGCGCACCGGATTTATTATTATCAAAAAACTTTATTGGCAGTTTAAGAATTTGCTTTTGTACCTTTGCCCTGAGTATAGCTATTAAACGCTGTGCTTCCACGCTTAATAATTTTGTTAATAGAAAGGAAGTTATTGCCTGAACAATAATAGAAGCGCCTACAATTATTAATAATGTTTCTAACATTTCTATGTTGCCGTCTGCAATAACATCATCCATTAGATATTTACTTGCACCGGGTAACACGAGACTGGCTAACCTGCTGATGATAATCAATACCAATCCTACAAGCAGAATATTTTTCCTCGGCCAGATTATAGTTTTAAATACGTGCCCAATTGTTACTTTTGATTTACTTTTTGTATCCATAATGTTCGGTGATTTTTAATTAAAAAAAATATTGAGTTGATGCTGTAACTTATGTTAAAGCAATTAATTATAAAAGATGATTAAACCAGTTTAAGCGCGGATTGTGTCCTAATTCACATTGAAATAATGAATTGAAATTATCATGCTGAATTTATTTCAGCATCGCATCGATAAAAAAAAGATCCTGAATCGAGCCTGCCTGTCGGCAGACAGGTTCAGAATGACACAAGGAAATTAGGACATTACACAGACAGGAAATATTTGAGATTAAATAATATTTATGCTAATTTTCTGTTGAATGCAATACTGGCTGAGGAATGAACTAATATATGGTGGTAAAGGATTAGCCGGAGATGACTTCATTAAATTATTTTAAGATATAGCACTAAGCTTGAATATAGATGAGAATAAATTTGATTGCTTTATTAATAAGCTAAAAAGTTTAATACTCACTGCGTAGTTAAAATTAAATAAATTGAGAACACCTGATGAATTTTAATGAGAGTAAACTAAAGAATGCCCTTAGAATCTTACATGGAGAAGAACCGGGTCTATTAAATTCTCAATTCGAACGATACAAAATATTAATTGATAGATTCTTAGCAAAATTTGGAGATGTCGATCTACATTTTTTTAGTTCGCCCGGACGTACTGAGTTAGGAGGTAATCATACTGATCATAACCATGGGCGTGTTCTGGCAGCCAGTGTAAATCTTGATACAATTTCTGTATGTAATTATAATAATAGTAACGATGTAACAATCTATTCTGAAGGATACGACACACCATTCTTTGTTAATCTTAATGAATTGAAAAAAAAGAGAGAAGAGGAAGGAACTACTAACGCTTTAATCCGTGGCATTGCTTTCCGGTTTACAGAACTGGGATATGGAATTGGAGGATTTAATGCATTTGTTTCGAGTGAAGTTTTAACAGGTTCCGGATTAAGTTCATCTGCATCTATCGAAGTATTAATTGGAACTATTTTCAATGCACTTTATAATGAGAGTAAAATTTCATCAAAGCAAATTGCTATAGCAGGACAATATGCTGAAAACAATTATTTCGGAAAACCTTGTGGATTAATGGATCAGATGGCATCTGCTTTTGGAGGTATAATAAGCATCGATTTTGAAAACCCGCAAGATCCCAAAGTAGAAACAGTAGATTTTGATTTTGAATCTACGGGATATAAAATAATTGTGGTTGATACCGGGGGGAGTCATACAGATTTAACCGACGATTATACTTCTATTCCAAATGAAATGAAATCCGTAGCAAAATTTTTTAATAAAGAATTTTGCAGAGATATTTCTATGAATGATCTTCTCTCTAACTGCAAAAAATTAAGAAAAGAATTAGGTGACAGAGCTATTTTAAGAGCGATGCATTTTATAGAAGAAAATGAAAAAGTTGTTCACCAGGTTTCTGCACTTAGAAATAATGATTTTAGTAAGTATTTAGAATTAGTTAATCAATCAGGTAATTCTTCTTTTAAATGGCTGCAGAATATTTATTCCCCGAAAGAGGTTTATGAACAAGGTGTTGCACTTGCACTAGCTATTACCGAAAGATACATTGAGGAAGTAAACGAAGGTGCATGCCGTGTTCACGGTGGTGGATTTGCCGGTACAATTCAAGTGTACCTGCCCGTTAAATTAGTTGAAGGATATATAAAATTAATTGAACCGGTTTTTGGGAAAGGAAGTGCAAAGATTTTAACTATTCGCTCTGAGGGTGCTCTTTACATAAACCGTTATTTTAATACTGAGAATTAATATAAATTATCTAATTAGGGCTGTAACTTTTGTTAAAGCAATTTATTCAACTCATCCCAACCCTTCTCTTTACAAGAGAAGTGCCTACAAGAATGTTATAACTATTCATTAACATTCTGTCAGCAAACTTTATTAAAGGTTTTATTGTTTATGAATCCCTCTCTTTTTGAGAGAGGCCTGCCTACCGGTAGGCAGGGATTTAGGGAGAGTTCAACTTTTAAAGAATGCAATTTTTTGAGTGGAGGAAACAATTAACAGTTAACTAAATCTTCCCTAACAAATTAACCATTTCAATTGCAGATAGTGCAGCGTCCCATCTTTTATTGCCTGCTTTTGTTCCTGCGCGCTCTAATGCCTGCTCAATTGTATCGGTTGTAATAATACCAAATATAACCGGCAAACCTGCTTCCAATCCTACCTGGGCAATACCTTTAGATCTTCTGCAGAATGTAATCGAAATGAGGTGTGTCTCCGCGTATAACCGCTCTCCCGTTGTTTTCAGACAGAGCCGTCTATTCGATTTTTGAAATTATTTAAGAATGTAAATTTAATCTACGCGGCGCGAACGTACGCCAAAATCCACATTATCCTTTATCCACGTAAAAAAACGTTCCTGGCTTTTAAATGTTGTATCCGGCAATAGAATTTTGGGATTTTTCCAGGATTCCATAACCTGGGCATCCTGTGTCCAAATTTTAACCCGCTTACGTGAAACTTTCGTTTGCCAGTCTTTTCCCACAATTGCATCGGTATAAAGCAGGCGGATGGTGATATTTCTAGCCAGAAGTTCCAGCGGCTTTACAATTATATCTTTAAAATCAGCTTTTTTCTTGCCCCCGGTTGGAACATCAGGAATGCCGTCACTTATCATTACGATTGATATGGGTTTCAAAATCAAATTGCGGTCTCTAACGGTCCTGGCGATTTGATCAAAGAAAGCGTTATAATCAGTAAAGGGATTGAATTTATCATTTGGAAAACTTTTTTTGAGCTGTGCCCGAATTTCATCTATAGATTTGTTCTCAAAATCAGATATCGGATACATTGTTTTCGGCTCATCCTTTTTTTCGCCACCGATTGATCCCACAAAAAGAACACTGGGTACATCCAGTCCGCCATATCCATTAAGGTGAGCATAAATATAGTGTGCAAGGAAATCTATGGAGTCATCAAAATATTTACTATTAATAAATGAACCGCTGATGTCCACACCTATAAACATGGATAACCTGGGTTTTGGGTCACCGCCAATACCACAGGAATTAAATGAAATTAATATACTTATTATGATAAATATTGGTAATATCTTTTTTATTTGGCTCATTAGGAAACTCCTATAGTTTTATTAAAATTATGCATCATTATACTATTTCTACTTTTTTTGTTTTAGGTTTAGCAGGGGATGCTTTTAATAAGACTTTTGTATCCATGATGGCTGATACATCCTTAAATGGTAAATCGAATAAGTGACTGCTTGATATTAACAGAGTGAAAAAATTTATAGCTGCTGCCAGCACCTGCAATGGAGGCAGAATAAAGGCGCCAAGGATCACTTCACCTTTTTCCTCGATCCACGCTGTATCAGCCTTAATTTTTCTCATAAAATCATAGCTGAATTCAGTGGGCTGAGTGTTGTTGGAAGCAACTCCATAACTTGGTTCTTCCAGCCTTAATCCCTTACCCTGAATTACCGCCATAATAGCCGGAGTACCGTGCGATGCAAAAAGGAACCAGGATACACTTCGGATACCGAACCATGCGAAACAGGAAATAGCCAAAGTCCAGAAAATACCCAATTCAAAATTCTCTGATTGCTGTGCCAGCCATGGTGACAAAGCGTCAACAAATTCGCGGTACAGGAACAAGACTTCCACAAAAAGTACAACCATTTCGATGACAAGAATTCGGGCAAATGCCGTCATGTTTTTGCTCTTAGCTACATCTACCAGGGTAGATAAAACAGCATAACTACCCAGTACAATAAAAAATAAAAAGATAAACAGAGGAATACGGATAACAAATTCTGACAATTGCTCCCCAGTGATGTTTGAGAAGGTATCAATAACCAATGGTGTAGTTACATATGTAAAAATGGTGGCTTCAATCAAGCACCAAAATAAAGTCAGAACAACTGCGATCCATGGGATATTGGAACTAATCACCCTTGAGCCTAATTTGCCTACGAGTCTGAAAGGAGTGAACAGTAGTTCCTGAATGACATACCATACTCCAAGTAAAAGAATTTTGAGTACATTTAATAATGCAACAGTGAGAATAAATACAAATTTAATAGTCCCGCCCCAGAAGGAAACGATGGATTTTCCCAAATCCCACCATGTGATGAACAGGGATTGCATAAAACCCATACGGTTTTTCCGGAACAGTATAGTTATTACGCTGGCAATTGTTATCCAACTGCCAAGAATTATTGCCAGAACCGGCAATAATAAAAATAAGCGTTTCCCGGCCATTATCCAGAATGTTTCATCTGCCCCCCAGGCATAATCGATGAAATGATATTGGAAATTAAGCGGAAAAAGCAAGATTGCTAAAACGATTTTTACAATACCATTGTAGTCATTTAACATGAGTCGGTTCCTTTATGCAAATTTGATTTATGAATTAAATTTGTGATTAGATAGTAAGGGCTCCATCTTTGGAATTTGAACATTGGAATATTATTTTTCAGCGGTAAACTGCAATATCCATACCAGTAGGTTAATCCAATTAGTTTTGAAATTTTACCCTAATCGTTATCACTAATGGGTAAAAAGTACACACAATGGATAATAGAAATCGTAATAAATATCGGAATCTTTAACGTGAAATGGCATATTATTTTTAATGGAATTAAAATAAATTACAAAATTAATCAGTAATCACATCTTCCCAAACAAATTAACCATCTCTATTGCACTTATCCGCCGCGGCGGACTGCATCCCATCCTTTATTGCCAGCTTTTGTTGCTGCTCGCCTAAGGCGTAAAAGTATAGATGCGGAAATATTAACAAACAGTAGGTTAAACCGAATAAAATTTATTAGCTGAATATCAATTATTGCGCTCAATCATTTGAATGCCTATTTTTAATAATGATGAAGTAGGTATTATTATTATGTGCCAGAAAATTGTAACGCTCTTTATCTTTCCGATGGCTTTATTAATTCTTACAAGCCATTCCTCCTTGCCGCAGGAGAAGATTGATAACTACGATATCCCCGACATTTTATTACAAAAAATTTCAATACATCTTAACAACGTAACATTTGAATCTGTACTCGATTCAATCTCAACTAAAAGTGATGTTCAACTGAACTATAACAGGAACGGGATCCCTGTTGAGCAGGTAATTTCAATTGATATGGAAAATGAAAGAGTAGTTGACGTACTATGGTATGTGCTTGATCTTACGAATACTGAATTAAGAGTTTCTTCTGGTAACCAGATTCTTATTGTTCCGGCAGATGTTGATAAAAATCTTAAAGGTCGAATATATGATACGGTAAATAATAGTGAAAACCAGAGACCCCCTGATAGGTGCAAATGTGTTGTTAGATGGTTTTCTTCTAGGTGCGGCAACATCGTTATACGCTAAAAACAAAATAAAAAATAAGAAAGAATATGTCCTCAAACTCCTTCAAATCTAACTTGTTAACTGCTGTAGGTTGGATAGCTATAATTGGTTTTATAGCAATCTATATTGCAGAATTTTTTCCAAAACACGGACCACCAATTACAATCAAATGGATAGAAGAAACTTTTGGAACTACTGGCTTGATCATTGTAAATATTGTGATTGTTTTGGCTTTTTTTGCCCTGCTTCCTTATCGCCGGTCTACTAAATCCGATTGGAAATCAAAAGGAACTTTTATTGCATTTGTCATCGCATTGATGACCGAGATGTTTGGTTGGCCTTTGTTCATTTTTTTACTCTCACCATTATTTGATATTCCTAAAATCGCTCCTGATTATTTCCGGTCTATAGGTCATTGGGTTGCATTAGTAGGAACCGGAATCAGTTTCTTTGGATTGATTCTAATAGCTATTGGCTGGAAGCAAATTCACAAAGCAGAAAGTATTGTAAAAAATGGTTTATACAAATACATTCGTCATCCTCAATATACGGGCATATTTCTATTTACTTTTGGATGGATTTTACATTGGCCCTCAATAATAACATTAATCATATGGCCGATTTTGTTGCTGGCTTATTATTGGTTAGCACGTTTTGAAGAAAAAATGGCAATTGAAGATTTTGGCAAAGAATACAAAATATATATGCAACACTCAAAACGTTTTATACCATATGTTTTCTAACATTTATGCATCCGAATTTAAATCGTATAATCACTTAAAAAAGTAAAACCTACATCTACCTGTCTGTAGAAAGACACCGTTTGGTAGGTTCAGTGTAGCATGCTAAGACTAAAGAACCAAAAATGTAAGTCAGCCGGGGATTTAATTTTTGCCCAAATTATAAATTATCCTTGATTTTATAAAGCGCATCCGTTACTTTGAAAAAACAATTTTGTAAAATTAAACTAAAATTGAATAAACCTTGATAGCGTACATCTTTCCGAAATACTCTCAAATAATAAGAATAGATAAATTAAATAATCAGGCGACTGAAGAAAAATTTCCTGTCAGTCTCTCAATTCACAGAAAGGCTATGATGGCTAATTTGATAAACGAGATGGAATGGGGCGAGCCGATTCTCCCCCGCTTCGAAGATCACGAATGGGAAACAGAAGTAAAAGCAGAATTAGGAATGGTTCCTGATTTGATGACCCGTGTGTCGCGGAGTCACTGGCTGCGAAATGCCTGCTTAAACTGGGAGAGGTTACCTGTAAAGGAGATGCCTGTCCGATTGAGGGATATAGGGGCACTTGTTACTGCACAGGAAAATGCTTGCCGATATTGTTACGGTGTTGCACGTTCCCAGATGCGATTGTTCGGTTATTCTGAAAAAATGATCAGCAATATTGAACGTGAGATGCAGCTTGCAGAGATGGATGAGAGGGATAGCTCATTTATCCAGTTCTGTCGAAATCTATCTCGATCTAACCCTCGTCCTGCCAAATCAGATCGCGATAAATTGATTCGTCTGGGATTTTCAGAACTAGCTGTGTCCGAGATGGCATTTCTTATAACAAACCATTGCTTCTACAACAGAGTGGCAACTTTCATTTCCTGCCCTCCAATGCACAAATTGGAGAAACTGGCGGGGAGTGTTTTGGGACGTATCTTACGACCATTATTTGCAAGAAAAATTCGCGGTCTCGCATTGACCAAAGTTGATCCTTTAACAGGGGAGTCTGAGTCCTTCTATCCTGTAGTAAAAGCTCTTTCCGGTTTACCAGCAGCTTCATTGCTCAATGATGCACTAAATGGAGCGTTCTCTTCGAATGTGCTTTCCCAGGAATTAAAGACTTTGATGTTTGCAGTAGTTGCCCGTTCTCTTGAGTGCAGCTTCTGTCAGGCTGAAACTCGAAATATGTTTTTAGCTCAAAACCTAACGGAATCAGAATATGATTCCTGTCTTTCTTCATTGACATCACCCAGATTGAATGTACAAGAAGGTAGAATCCTTGCCTGGACGCGTGAAACAGTAAACTTCCAGACTGGCGTCATTCAAAAACGGATTCGGGAACTTGCTCAGGAAGTAGATGAAGAGGTACTACTGGAAGCAATTGGTGTAGCAGCTTTAGCCAATACAACTGTTCGATTAGCAATGTTGTTAGAGTAATGGATAATTATACATTCTATTTGATCCTGATTGCTGGAATTTTCATTGGATTATCATTATTCCTGATTAAACAATACCTAAGAAACCGTCAACTTGAAAGTCTGCTGGACAATACCAACTCGAAACTTGAGCGATTACAAACACATTTTGGTCGTTTTGCTCCACAGGAAGTAATAGAACATCTTACAGAACCGGATAGCGGATACGCTACTAAAAAGAAGTCAGTTACAGTACTATTTGCTGATCTGAAGGGATTTACAAAGATGTGCGAACAAATGGATCCGGCAGAAGTAGTTTTAATTCTTAATGGTTATTTCCAGTGTATGAGTGATGCTATTTCCAACCATCATGGACGAGTTACCGAATTAACCGGAGATGGGTTGTTGGCGTTGTTCGGTGCTTTGAGATCAAATCCCTGGCAGGTACACGACGCTGTGATGAGTGCGTTGGCTATGCGTGAAGCGCTTTTGAAATATAACGATGAGCTCAGGTTAAAATCATTACCTCAGTTGTCGTTCGGAATTGGTATTCATCAAGGTGATGTTCTGGCAGGTGTAATGGGTAATGTCGAACTGAGCAAGTTTGGTGTAGTGGGTGATACTATCAATGTAGCTTCGCGGGTGGAATCACTCACCCGGGTGCATAATGTCGATTTGTTGGTATCGTTGGAAGTAGAGAATAAACTCAACGAACGGTTTTCAGTGAGGCGTATGCCACCTGTCCCGGTAAAAGGAAAACAAGATCCTCTTGTCACCTATTTTGTGGAAGGACTGAAAACGGAAGAAAAAATCTCTGGGTAGTATTGAGCAAAGGTTTGCATTGTTTTGATGAACAATTACACTGATCAACAAATAGAAATTGATTCAAATGCAGGGTAAAAGTTAATTATGCATTATTTGAGGCAATTGTGGCGGAAATTTAAATATATTCTTAAAAATAGATTAGGTTATATCCTAATTATAATGTCGCAATTATTAGGATATAACCTTATTGAGGGGGGTGCAGATAGAAACGATTATAACTCATTAATTGATTTTCGAAATTATAAAATATTATTTTTGAAAACGTTAAAAATTATTTTCAGAATATTTCAATGATTATGTTTGTTATATTGTTTAAAAAAGAATGTTAGGTAAATTTTATGGATTTAAAACTTGCAGTATTAATAGATGGTGATAATATACCTTCTGCTTATGTGAAAGAGATGATGGAAGAAATCGCTAAGTATGGTAATCCTACAATAAAAAGAATTTATGGAGACTGGACAAAGCCGCATCTATCAAAGTGGAAGAACATCCTTCTGGAAAATGCGATAACACCAATTCAGCAATATGGATATACAACAGGAAAAAATGCGACTGATTCCGCAATGATCATTGATGCAATGGATATTCTATATTCAGAAAAAGTAAATGGTTTTTGCCTGGTTTCCAGCGACAGTGATTTTACCCGTTTAGCCACACGGCTTCGGGAAGCCGGGATGCAAGTATTTGGAATTGGTGAGAAGAAAACACCGGAATCATTTATCGTTGCTTGTGATAAATTCATTTATATTGAAATTCTTAAATACCAATCTGAGGGAAGTGAATCGGAATTGACTGAGAGCAAATCATTACAAAAGAGTAATATTGATAAAATAGCTCCCAAGGTGATTAGACTGATTTCTTCTACAATATCCGATTTGGCAGATGATGATGGCTGGGCTTTTCTGGGAGATGTTGGAAACCTACTACAGAAAAAACAACCAAATTTTGATTCCAGAAACTATGGCTTCCAAAAGTTAACTCCTCTGATTAAATCAATTAAAAAATTTGAAATTGAACAACGTGAAAGTCCAAAGGGACGGTTTAAATTAATTTATGTAAAGAACAAAGAAAAGATTATACAATACAATTGAATTTAATATAGTTTATTTCCGGAAGTTTAATTTATCTAAGTAAAATTATCCGTTTAAAAACTGATGTATAAAAACCGTTGAAACGGTTAAATGAACATAGGGCTTTGTAAATTAACCCACGACTTAAGTCGTGGGTTAAAGTAAGAAAAATGAGTGTATTAACCGTTTTAACGGTTTCCCAAAACTTCAGCTTGACTAATCTAAGGTGTCTCGGTAAGTACCCCAACTGCTTCATCTGTTATTGCGTTCATTAATACTTGCAGGTTTTCACCATCTGCTGCTGCAGGTATATCTATAACTTTTATTACATCAGAAAGATATTCAAACTCAGGCAGAATGTCCGGCAGCATATTTTTTGACGTGGTAAGAAATTCCTCATTAAAAATAATACCTTCATCATCCGGGTAAAGAGGTAAGTAACGTATATTGGCCTCGACTAAATCTTGAAAGAAATGTGTTCCAAAAGAAAGATCGGGTACATAATCTTTTTGCTTCCTGGCAATTTCAATCAACATACTTGTATTATTAATATCGGAATAAGTAATGCTTACGCCGAGTTTAATATCACCCCTGCTTCCCCAGCGTCCAGGACCCATTAAAATAAATTTTCTTCTCGGTAAACTAACATTGATTTTCCCAATTGCATGTCCAACCGATAATAAATCATCATGGTTAGATATCTCACTATACTTTTGAGGATCAACATAAACAATGTGCGAGATGTCAGTAACAGTACCGTTTGAAATGAATCGGTTTGCTGTAAAAACAATTTTTTCTTCAGAAATATTGGCTGGAATCTCAGCCGGTTTAATATCTTCAGAATAACTTTGAGTACGGCATTGCAATAAGTAAAAATTATCACCGTCATGAGCAAATTCAATATCAACAGGATGTCCATATCTTTCTTCAAGTTCAGAAAGTATAGCTATAACTTTTTTTATAAAAGGAGTATTTGCCAACAACCCTTCAAAAGTGACTACAAAATTATCTTGCTGAAAATTAGTGCCAAGTGCTCTTGGTTTCCGAAGATGATCATCTTCAAGAATTGAAATAAGCTTGGTTATGTTTGGATAGTCACTACCATATTTTTTCAGCAGGGTTTTAATTTCTATGGTTTCAAATGTACAGGTATCTAAATTTATCACATCGATATTGTTGGGAGAATAACGAATTATTTCGTTTAGAGTAACATTAACTCTCAGCCCCGGTTGTCCGGGTGCAATTAACATCGGGTAGTCATCACTCAATCGATCAACAGCACGAGTGCCCAAACCTAGAACCATGCGGATAAGACCATCTTCTCTTTTTATTCGGCTTGACCAGCGAAATTCATTCTGGCTAAAAGCTACGCCGGCAAAAGCCGGGAAAAAATAATTGCCAACCTTTTTACCAACAACTTCCTGTATCATAATACCCATCTCTTCATGGTAGTCCAGCAATCCATGTTCGGAGCGGTACTCAACCGGATCCGGGCCAAAAACGGAAGCATATACTTCTGCAATAGCATCCATAAGATCAATTAAACGTTTTTCCTTTGGCCCCTGATTTGCAAGGAAACAAGCTTTTATACTTTCCTGCAAAGGCCGCACCCATCTGGTCTTCAAGTAAACTCGAGCTTCGCACTATTAAAGGAATATCACCAAAATCATCCAGTGCAAGAGAAAGTCCTTTGATAATCTCAGGATCAAATACTGAGTTTTTAAATACTTGTATGATGTACTGATATTCCTGCCTTATTTGAGCAATATCTTTATACTTCTGTTCAATTACATCTTCAAGATCATTGTAATTCATTAGATTAATAATTCCATCAGATGTGATGTACCAGGTTTTAGGAGTTTTAACCTGTCCCAAGCAACTCGTTATTTAGCAGCACCTTTATTCAAAATTTGTTTTGCTAAAAAGAGTCCTGAACTCTTACCCCCTAACTTTCCATGGCTCCCAAGAGGAAAGATTATATGTTCTATTAGATCGTTAAAATCTTTAACCTCAATAACTTGTTTAGCAATATGAACAAAGTCTGATTGATCGTTTAATAAGCGCCGTGTTAATGAAACCCTTAAACCTTTTTCTCTTGGGATTGAAAGTTCAAGACCCTGTGGTGCAAGATGATGAAATCGTTCAATGGCACTGCTGATTTCAGCTAATGAAGAACTGTTATTTTCAAGAATATTAACAAGAAAATTCGATCTGTCTTCTTTGATCCAGTTTTGAATGCGTTCAAGAATCTCCTGATTTGCTTAAATGTTTTTCAGCAACTTTAAAGATATCATTACTAATTGCAAGTATATCTTTTCCAACCTGTTTTTGAAACGGTTTGTTCATTTCTTCTACTGGATTAATCACCTTTTTTATAAGATGGACTAAAATGCTCCATCAACTGCTCAGCTTCTTTTATGCCGCTCCAAAAAAGATGATTGACCATTCTTCTGGAAATTCTGATGAGCAGTTTGGTATCTGTTCTTTTTAACAAATCTATAATAACCCACCACTCACTTATTGGTCCTTCCATCCTTTTGTTTTTGCTCTTCGAAAATTGACTTCAGTTGCTTGTGCAGCATAAATAGTCCGAACTGTTCTGCAATAGTATCTATAAGTTTTCGTTCTTCTTTAAGAAATGGTCCTTCATCAGCAGTAGGTCGTTCTTCTATATAAGACACACAAACTTTACCAATAATTTCATCCCGAACATTTATACTTGCACATTGTGACAAGGATGTTTCTATAAATCCATCGGATTGGTATGTTGAATCTTTAATACTTATACAAGCCTGACAAACATCAGGATATTGCCAACCCGGTGGGTATTGCTTTTATTATGCCGTCACAAATATCTTCAATACTTGCGTCAAAATTATTGAGTATCTCCTGAACCTCATACAAGCAGTTGAGTTCTTTTGCTCTCTCTTTGAGATCATCAATTATTTTTTCTAATGGTTTGTTCTTGTTGTTCATAAATAACTATCTATTTTTTATTTATTGTACCACGTCCGCTTCTTCCATCAACTTTGGTGTGAAGTGTGGAGGATAAACTTACGTGACGCACGAAATCTGTTTCATATTCAACTTGCTGCTTACTTAACCAATCCCAGTCAATTTTGTAAGAATCAGAAATCTTTACAGAAAAATAACTTACATTAAAACTTGTTAAGTTATGAAAAAAATGAGAACCCTGGCTAAACTCAACATTTAAATTTTCCATAGCTGTTTCTACAATTGCCTTTGCACCCGAGACTTGTCCCCAATTAACAGGTATTCCAAGCCATGGGTCTGAACTGCCCCATCTGCCAAATCCGATTAGCAAGTATGGACGATGAAGATTGACCAGAATTTTATTAATGCTTTCTAACTCTCCGGCAATTTGGTTTGTATGTTTTGCTTCAAAAGATTCCGGTTTCACGTAAACTATATCTTTTATTGTATTATTTATACCGTTACCTAAAACATTCCTTGATGCCACTAAAATATTATCATCTAATAAATCTTCTTCAGTTACTTCAACTTTATCAGAAGATACAACCATAGGTCTCACCTGTAAAAATCCAAATCGCAAAGGATTAAAAGTAACTGCAAATTCAATTTCAACAGGAGTCTTGAGTTCTTCTTCGCAAGATTTTAATAATGTTTCAATCAAATTATTTAAAGGTATGTCATTCAACACTAAGAGATAACCAAAATTAATTACACGTGGTCCGGGGTTACCAACTCCTATAGAGAGTCTTCCTGAATCAGGAATATATGTTGAAGCGACAAAACGTAAGGTATCATCGGGTTCTGCTACTGTAATATTTTCTTCTAACATAAATTCGGTTTCTTTTATAGGGTCGTATGATGGTGGCTTACCCATATTAACTGCCCAAAATTCAGTTTGCGTTTGCTTCAGTAATTCACCGATCGATCCATAGGGTGGACTTTCTTTTGGTAATTTTGGTGAATATACCCACGACAGTCCTCCGTCAACAATTGTTTTTCCTAAACCGAATGCAAGATTAACCACTCCATCTTCAGGTTTCGCATTTCCAAAAGGATAGAAATTATAAGATTTTGCTACACCAGATAATTCAGGGTAATACCTGTCACTATAACGGTTACCTACTATTTCTTGTATGATTACTGCCATTTTTTCTTCTTCTAGTCTTATGTTCTGTAGCAGCTATATAGTCTTTTGCAGCTTTAAAGTAAATGGAGGCATACACTAACTTAATGGCTTCAACCAATTTGCTAAACCTTGTGTCAGTATCACCTTGATTATTCGGTGTCATTTTTGTTGAGTATATTCCTGCAAAGGGTTCATGAAGTGCATCTTCCAACATACTGGAAGAACGGATAGCTAACGGACTTTTAACTTTAGTTATAAGTGTTCTTAATCCACCAAGTACACCAAACGGAAGATCAGCTTTTTGAAATGCCAGAGCAATACGATCGTCGGGTAAATCTGAATAAGCAATTTGGTAGAGATCGTTTTTTCTCATAAACTCATCGAATACATCTGTAGGGATGATCGTCATAGTAGGGATGTTAACTATAAAATTCGGAAAATCATTAGAATTGAATTTTGATTTAAGCATCTCATTTATGAAGATCAGCCCATTCGCTTTGCCTCCATACTCACCACTCCCTAAACAAGTAATCGGTTCACAGGAATCAAAAAATTTCTCCGTAAACTGAGGGATAGAATTTTGATTTACTTTTACCATTTCTATAATAGTTTAAAATTATGTACTAATATTATCAGACCCATCCACGATCATGACAAGCTTGAGCCACGCGATCAACTGCAATAACGTAAGCAGCATCACGCATATTTAACTTATGAGTACTAGCAAAATCACTAACTGCAACGAACGCAGAAGTCATTTTAACATCAAGTTTAGAAAGCACTTCGTCCTTTTCCCAATAATTATTCATATTACTTTGTACTTGTTCAAAATAGCTGCAGGTTACACCTCCGGCATTGGCTAAAAAATCAGGGATTACAAAAATTTTCCTTTCACTAATTATTTTGTCAGCTTCATTTGTAGTTGGTCCGTTAGCACCTTCCGCAATAATTTTAACACGTTTACTAATATTGGATACATTATCAATATTAATTTGATTTTCTAATGCAGCAGGCATTAGAATATCTACATCTTGACCAATCCAGGAATCGCCCGGCAGAAGTTCATATCCTAAATCCTGTGCTTTTGTTTTATCAATATTACCGAGGGAAGATGTAATGGATGTCAATTCGACAAAATCGATACCATCTTTTTTCCTGAATGAATAACTAGTTTGATCTTCCTGATCCCATGAAGAAACGCAGATAACTGTGCCGCCCATTTGCTGATAAAGTTCCATTGCAAACTGAGATACATTTCCGAAACCTTGAAAACTTGCAGTAGTATTTTGAGGATTAATATTTAGTTCTTTTAAAGCTTCGCGAACTGTGATCATCACTCCATATCCGGTGGCTTCTTTTCTCCCAAGTGATCCACCCATACCTACAGGTTTCCTGTTATAAATCCGGGACTTTTGGAACCATGCAGCACTTCATATTCATCGAGCATCCATAACATATGCTGAGCGCTTGTCATTACATCGGGGGCGGGTATATCTGAATTAGGACCCACGTTCTTAAATATTCTCTCACCCATCCCGGCAGATTCTTTCTTGTTCCAAATTACTTAGAGTATGCGGATCACAGATAACTCCGCCTTTTCCTCCACCAAGAGGTAAATCAACCACCGCAGTCTTCCAGGTCATCCACATAGATAACGCGCGTACAGTATCAATAGTTTCTTGCGGATGAAATCGTATTCCGCCTTTGGCAGGGCCCGTGCATCGTTATGCTGCACCCTGAATCCACGAAAAACCTTAACGTTTCCGTCATCCATACGGATTGGTATATTAAATTGATATTCTCTCATAGGATTACGAAGTAGTTCTCTTGTACCCTGATCTAACTCTAATAATTCAGCTGCGTGATCGAATTGTTCCTGTGCTGTTTCGAAAGGATTATAGGATTTTTTACTCATTATTTCACCTTAGTAATTTACCAGCAGTGGCTAAAAATATTCCCTTAACAGCAAAATTCAAAATGATTGAATTTGCATTATCAAAATTAAATAATTAAAAATTGGAAAAAAATTCAAGCATTCTTTTTAATGTTAATACTCTTATCAAAGAAACATAAGTACCTTACTCTGACACCCTGGGTATTTAGAATGGTTTGAAAGTATTACATTTCTCTTAAAGGATATATTAAAGCCCCACTTGTGAGAAATGAAAATTCTAACCAAAAGTAACCCCATACACCCCCAAAAAGAGGGGGGTGGGTTGTGGGTGGAAAGCTCGCATACATTGTAGAAGAATTTTTTAAAATCTATCCCAGGTTCCTCTCCTGCAATCTTGAGAGTGACCTGGGATTAAGCGATGAGGGGTATTAGAATCCAGCTTCCAATTACGGGGTTCTTTTCGGTTGCTTATCTAACTTCTTTTTTGCCTTTTGTTCCTGTTTACTTTTCTTCTGTTTCTGCCCCTTATTCTTATCCTTCTTACCGCCTTTGTCTCCCATAGTGTATATCCTTTCTTGTTATTAATTAACTTCTCTCACACTTATCCTAAGTAAGCTTTTAGCCTATCGCCTCTTTTGGAACCTCTCAATTTTCTTAAAGCTTTTTCCTTAATCTGTCTTATTCTTTCTCTCGTAAGATTAAATCTATCGCCTATCTCTTCTAAGGTAGCTTTTTGATTTCTCCCAATTCCAAAAGAGAGTCTTATTACTTCTGCTTCTCTTGCATCAAGAGTGGAAAGAATATTTGTAACTTCATTCTTAAGAGATTCCTTCATCAAAATATTGTCTGGTAATTGCTGGTTGTCATTGGGAAGAACATCCATCAAACTGTTTTTATTCTCATCACCACTTTTTAATGGCGCATCCATTGATACATATCTTCCCGAAATCTGAAGTGAATAAGCAACTTCTTCAGCTGTCATTTCAAGAATCTTTGCAAGCTCTTCAGTGGTTGGCTTTCGTTCGTATTTCTGTTCCAGGTCTCTATAAGCTTTGCTGATCTTGGTAAGCTCTCCTACACGGTTTAACGGTAAACGAACCACTCTTTGGTGATTGGCTAATGCAGACATTATACCCTGCCTTATCCACCACACGGCATAAGAAATGAACTTAAATCCGCGTGTTTCATCAAATCGCTGGGCAGCTTTTATTAATCCGAGGTTTCCTTCATTTATTAAATCGCCAAGCGAAAGACCCTTATTCTGAAATTGCTTTGCAACCGAAACCACGAATCTTAAATTAGCCCTGACTAATTTCTCCTGGGCATCTCCATCCCCTTTCCTAATCTTTATAGCCAAGTCTACCTCTTCATCAGGAGTTAAAAGATTAACCTTTCCGATTTCCTGTAAATACTGATCTAAAGATTTACTTTCGCGGTTAGTGAATTGCTTTGTTATTATCAAGCTGATCTCTCTCCTTTCTGAAGGATTATTAATACGATAACTATCCAGGTAATTTTTCAATGGTAGAAGACTTCCAAACTACCTAAATTTTACTACGTAAAATATAGTGAATTTATTATATAAGAAGGTTCGAAGAACTTGATCGTTTTTAATTATGGGGACAAATGATTGCTATTAAGAGGTTGTCAAAGCTGTCTCACTTTAATAGTATTTTCTATAATGAACTAACGAAAAAGAGTATAATGTTTGTTTTTATATAACCGTTAAAATGGCACACGGATTGCTTAAAGATGTGGCAAGTAATTGTTTTTGACTGATTAGGAGCGCTTAAAAAATGGAAAACTTTGAAAAACAATTATATTATAGAGAATTTAGAAAAAAATTAAGGAAATGAACAATGGGACAGCAACAATTATTATTAATAGTACTGGCGCTTATTGTGATTGCGATATCAGTGGCCATCGCAAATCAGTTATTCAATGCGAGTGCTGAAGATTCAAATAAAGACACTATTATTTCAGAATTGACAAATTTGGCAACAATTTCTCTGCAATATTATCGAAAACCAGCTTCAGTGGCCGGTGGAGGCAGAAGCTTTACAGATTGGCAAATTCCTACGCAATTAGATACTTCAACTAGTGGAACTTATACTATATCGCAAGCAAACAATAATCAATTAATACTCATAGGAAGTCCAATCCAAGGGAGTGGCTATACCTGGAATGTAAGGGGCACAATTACTAAGAGTGGGATTGTAACTGAAATAATAAACTAATCTGCTCCAAAAATTGAAATACGATTTATAAAAACTTTCTAATGAATATCAGTGTAGAATTGAAAATATTATCAAATAATTACTTAATTTTGAACATTACAATTGCAAGAGTACTAAGCAATCATTTGACAAGGAATGAATAGGAAAGTAATTTTTTATTTATAATAACAAGGGATAGGAGGGAAACATGGATGATGAATATTAGGATTTCTTTTTAGTTCATAGGAACGCACAGCTTAGATATGAGTATTTTTTTATAGGACTAACTTTTGCAATTATTGCAATTACATTTCAGGCATACAGTAAGGGGGAAATTGTCAATTATACCTATTTACAATTTATCTCCTGGCTTTTATTTGTAATTAGTGGATTATTTGGATTGTATAGAATGAGATTGGCGTATAATTTATTTGGAATTGATGCAGATTACATATTGTATAAAAACCGCTACAAACAAACAGAGAAAGATAACGAATATTTTAAGCGCACACGAACGACAGAAAATAAAAAAATAAAAATTTCATATGAGTTCCAAAAATATTGTTTTATTGTGGGGCTTTTCCTGTATATATTTTATCAAATTACTCAAGCCTATCCTGCAAGATTTTCTTTTTTGAGTTGGGTTCCATAAGATATGTTAAAAAATTTTAATCTTATTCGTTGAATATCTTTGAAATCAAGTAAGCATTAATTTGTCATTTCAATATAATTTTCATCTGGTGATCTGCCCCCCAATAGATATCCCATAGTTAAAGTGTTGATTACTTCTATCAACTACAAGCAGGTTCTTTTGTTGAAACTAAGAAAATGGTGTT
>PVMK01126353.1_pt1 | contig 24365 bp, 25 predicted proteins | sample 1853481 | NCBI WGS metagenome assembly PVMK01 (sample SAMN08533507, study PRJNA380276) | Marine sediment metagenome, whole genome shotgun sequencing project.
TCAAGCAACAAATTCCAAACAAATTTCAAATTCAAAATGCTAATTTTAACGCAAAGCCCAACGGGTTTGGCGAATTGGAATGTTCTTTCTTCAAGAGCATTCACTGGTTTGCTATTTGAGATTTGGAATTTGAAATTTTTTCAAGTAGACCGGGGGGGCGGCAGCACGTCCAAAGCCTCATGCAAGTGATCAAGCAACATATTGATGTCTTCATAAAAATGATCGGTTCCAACCGAGAAGTTTGTTAGAACGAGGTTTATCTTTTCAGGGATGTACGGGAATAATTTACAAAGATTGGCGATTCGACCTTTGCTTACTATGAGGCAATCCTCGGGGGTCAAATATATGCTATCGCGTATGCCGGGGTAACCTTTCGGATTGAGCTGGACATCTCTGATCATATGGTTACCCTTACCAATAACAGAGGCAAAAACATTGCCCAGACACCATAAATCATAGTCACTGTGGCTGACCTGAAAATCAAAATCGATCCAAATGTGGCGCCCTGTATCGGCTTCAATGATGATATGATCAGACCTGATATCACCATGCTGTTTGCTGTGGCTCATCAAGAAGGCGATAGCCTCAAAGGCGTCCAGGAGATTTGTTAGTATAGCAGGCATTATTTCGAAGAAATAGGTCTCGTGGTCCGATTTGATCCGGGGCAGATACTGGTATAAATTCTTCCCTCGAAGAAAGTCGATGACCCTGACAGGGTTTCCGGCTTGGTCGCGGATGGTTCGGCCCTGCATGAAATGGGGATGATCCCGGACGATGTCCAGTACATTGCTCTCCTTAATAGGATCGCGATGTGCCCGAAGAAGAAATGGACCGATTCGGCTGGTAAAATCTTCATAGAAAACCAGTTTAAGCACCTTCTTCTCTCCGGTCTGGAGATCGACAGCATACTTGACCCAAAACTTGGGCTGATCGTCAATACCGAACCTGCCTTCAGTGGCGTCGGTCCGGATAAAATAGTCATTTCCTTCCAGGCGCAATACCGTATCGGGTTCGACTCGCATGAAATCGGTGGTGTCGCTGGTTATCTTTAATGGACCGCGAACGTTTCGACCGGTAAATTCCGTGATCCGTGCTTTCAATTCTTTTTCGTTTTCAAATATCATGATAGGCTAAAAACCTGCCGTGGAAAGGGCGGGGTAAAAGTGATACCTTAGTGGGAGAAAAGTGTGACACCCGGGTTATGAATAGACGACCTGCCTGCTAATTGTCAAGCTCCTCCTTTCCCTAATTTCCGGGTTGTCTTTGGTTTGGGTTCTGTTTTGACGGGGACCTGCGCTTGGAACGCTTCTTACCCTGAGGTAAGCGATAGCTCTCACCGTTGGCTTCAAAGATATGGCACTAGGCTTTATGACTTGTAAAAGGAAAAATCTCTTTCAGGTAATGCCGCCATCAAATTCATGCCCCACCGCTAACCATCCACCCAGCTAAGTTAGTGTCTGAACGAAAACTGTCTTTTTCGCCCAAATCTGCGTCAGACTCAAATTTTAATCCTCGAAATACTCAACGTATTCCTGTGGTTAAAATTATCGTCTTCCCTTCCGGGCCGTAGGCCCTACAGGCCGGAGGCTTGATCTGAACAAAAAATCCTAGTTTTCGTTCGGACACTAAGTTAGATTCCTATTTTCTGAAATAAAAGGGGCTATCCTATCTAATGAACAAAGACACCTCGGTAGTAGGTACTGTCGCGGAAAAGATGAAGGAGAAGGCTTCCAAAGCTCTCAAGAGTAGGCCTGACCCCAGCCCTCGATTCAGGCAACGAGTTGCCCCCACAATATCATGAGATCGAATTCAATTTGACACACAAGATCAATTTCCTTATGCTCCCACACAAGAAAAGGAAGTTATCAGCAGTTCAACTCAACGAGTTTTATGTGGGATGTTAACTTTTGTAGCTGTTCAAAGAAAATCATAATGTGACTGGTTTTCAGCAATTTAGGAGGTATAGAAAATGACCGATGAACATGGAAAAAAACCGACTGGGGCTGGAAAATCCAGTTTTGCTCTGGTAAACGTGGACAAAGTTTTCAGTGCCATAGACTTGAAACCGGGTACTGTGTTTCTTGATGTTGCTTGCGGCAGCGGGATTTATAGCTTGGAGGCGGCAAAAAGGATCGGTGAAACAGGTTTCGTGTATGGCGTAGATCTCTGGGAGGATGGGATCAAGTTGCTTGAGGAGCGAATTGCAGAGCAAGGAATAACAAATGTTAAACCCTTACACTGTGACGCATCAAAAATGCCTCTTGACGATAAATCCATAGATACCTGTCTCATGGCTACAGTGCTGCATGATTTTGTGGATGACGGCAATGCTGACAAGGTGCTTGATGAGGTAACCAGGCTGCTGAAACCTGACGGGACATTGGCCATTCTTGAGTTTAAGAAGATCGATGGCCCCCCAGGCCCGCCAATTCATATCAGAATGACACCTGAAGAAGTGGAAGGAAAGCTGGAACCTTTTGGTCTTACACCAAAAAGCCAGGAAGTGCTGGATGCCGGTCCATACAATTATCTTATGTTGTTTTCAGGAAAAAGTTGATGTTGCGGTGGCCCAGGAGAGAGTTGGTTACAGCAATACACGCATCGCTGCAAGGGCGCGGGCCCTAACTGCCAACATCAGACTTGACCGCTATTTCCATAAATCAGCGAATGAGAGGGAGGATATTAATGGTCAAAATATTAGGTATCTGCAGCAGTCCAGTTAAGGATTCTAATACTGAGTGTGTTTTAAAGGAGGCCTTGGATTCGATTCAGGCCGATGATGTCCACACGGAACTTGTGACGCTAAACGGGAAAACGATACAAGACTGTGTCCAGTGCAACTGGTGTTTGCTGAAGCAAGAAGAAGGAAGATACTGCTCTTTTGAAGACTACATGGTGGAACTCTATCCAAAGATCATTGCCGCTGATGGCCTTCTATTGGCTACCCCGGTGTATTTGGCACGCCTTTCAGGCCTGATGGCTGCCATGCTGGATCGCATGCGCGCCCTTGGCTATGGCAAACGGACGAGTGGCTGCTTGAAACACAAAGTCGGTGCCGGCATCGCTGTAAGCTGGTACCGGAATTCAGGTATCGAGACCACCCTGTCCAGCCTTCATTGGGCCTTTCTCAACTGGCAGATGATCATCGCTTCACCCGGCTCCATGTCGACATTTGGAGGCGCCGCCCTTAGCAGTCTTGGGGGCACTGGCAAATTTGATCTCAAAGATAAACACCAAGTCCTAAAGGACGAGTATGGTCTGGAAACGGCCAGAGCGACCGCCGCTAACATGGTGGAACTGGCAAAGATTGTAAGAGAAGGAAAAAAGGAGATTCCAACATAGGTACCTCTCGATCTGCAATTGCAATTATTAATTTTCGTGTTTCTCTTGCAAAATCGGTATTTCCGGATAGCCAGTAACGAGTGCCATAATAGTAAGTCATCGCCAACAATCTACAAAGGGGGAGTGATTATGGGTAATGGAGAAGATTTTGCTAAGGGTATTTTAAAAACGTCGGCCAGTTACATGGTATTGAGTGCGGCAATCGGTATCATTATCGGTCTTATTATGCTTTTTTATCCGGGCGGAACAATGGCGCTGATGGAGGCGGCATTCATCATCTTTCAGCTGCTGTTGACGATTTTTATCGGTTATTATGCGTTGACCGAAGCGCTTTATTATTTCAAGACGGATCGTACATTGGGAGGTGTTCTCTACGCATTGATCGGTATTCTGGCCATCATCTTTATCTGGGTGTTCAATGTCTCTCTGGTGTATTTCATCATTGCGTTTTTTCTTGTCCTGACAGGAATATCAGATATTGTCGGTGGGACAAAACTTCCGGGAGGCAGGCATTTTCTCATTTTCCTGGGAATCGTTAACATCCTTATTGCTGTGATAATACTGATGAATCCCATTGTCCTTCCGCTTCTCATTGCCTGGTATGTTCTTTTCTGGGGAATCTCCAGACTCTTTCTTTCGTTTGAACTGAAAAGATTTCTAAAGTAAGCGGAAGTTTTTAATAAACTCGACCCCCAAGAGTATTTGAAGGGGAGTTCAGCAGATTAAAAGGCAGATTCCCCGGCCCTTCGGATCCTTGCATCCTCTGCCTTTCTTTGTGTTTTTTCCGCGGTCAGCATTCCTTTAAGATTGTCCACATAGTAGATGCAGAAGAGATATTCCGGGGTGTCCAGTCTATTTTTGTAGGAAGAAACGATGAAGACATTGGCACCATCTTCCCAGTATTGTGTCCCGCCTTCTTTCTGTTTCCACTGAAATTCCTTTGGAGGGCCGTATTTTTTGCGTATTGTCTCCAGAATGGCATCGCCATCAGGTCCCGGCTAAAATCCTGAACAGCAGCGGTTTCAGAGTATCGTCTGAGAAAAAAAGCTCCACATAAATGAACGGGGTATTCTTCATACGGGCGTGGCGGTATATGAGTTTGGTGGTGTTGTGTTCAACACGTTGTCCGGCGGGCCAGTTGAGCTGCCGGTTCAGGTCTGCAAGTCCGGGGAACCATTTTTTGAGGAAGCCGTTATCGTGTATGGAAAGATCTATGGTGTTTTTCTTGGAGATGGCATCCGAGCCCAGTTTATCGCCCAATCTGCTCCTCAGCGATCGGGAGTATTTTGAATTGGCGGCCAGGTCAAAAAAGGTGAACCCCTGAGGGGGATCTGTTTTGGCCCTGCTGTCTGGTTTCTCTTCTGAACAGCCCAAGACAAGGATGCTCAGAATCCCGATAATCCACAAGACCGCTGGAAACGATCGTCTGTTTTTCTCCATCTGTTTTCCTCCGGAACCTGTCCATCACAGGACGCACGGGAAAAAGAGCCCTGGATTTTTGTATTGCATTCTTCAAAATGGCAATATTGTGTCTAAGGGTTTGCGCAGAAATAACTTCACTTTTTTGCATTCCTGCTTCAGGCTATCTTTGGTTGCGCCTCAATTCCTCGAAATAGTAACATTCTTTTGAGCAATTTGCAATTGAGGGGTGGCCGAGGATGCCCTGTCAGAAGCACCCTACTCAGGACCACGGCCCTTCGGTGATCCTTACGGGTCTGCGTCGGAGACATTATGCCGGAAATTGAGATTGACACTCTATTCTCATTTTTTCTATATTCTTTTCCTGTAAAAGCTTAACGTTACCTAGTGTCCGAACGAAAACTAGGATTTTTCGTTCAGATCAAGGAAGACGATAATTTTAACCACAGGAATACGTTGAGTATTTCGAGGATTAAAATTTGAGCCTGACGCAGATATGGGCGAAAAAGACAGTTTTCGTTCAGACACTACATAAACATCGGGACATTTCACTGCAAAAGGAGAATATGCATGGACATAAATCTGGATCCACGTGAACAACAGGTTGTAGATACCGCAAAGGAATTCTCTCGGGAAATGGTGGTGCCCCATGCAGCGGGTTGGGAACTCGAGCGAAAGGTGCCTCTGGATACGCTTCGAGCTGCCGCCGAGGCAGGCTTGATGGGATTGAGGGTGGCTGAGAAGTATGGCGGGAAGGGGCTCAGTGCCACCGCCACTGCCCGGGTCATGGAAGAGATCGCCTCGGGTTGCATGTACTTTGCCTTCAGCCTCGTGGTACACAACAATCTGGCAGGTAATATTTCTGATAATGGCACCCCGGAACAGATTCAACAATTCGTCCCAAGCCTGATAAAAGGCGAGCATATCGGGGCGTTCTGCCTCACCGAACCCGAAGCCGGAAGTGATGCCGCCGCCATCACAACCGAAGCCAAGGCCGTTGACGGAGGTTGGATTTTAAACGGAGAAAAGGCCTGGATCACCAATGGGACAGTGGCTAATCTATTCAGCGTGTATGCTCAGACCGATCCTGCTCTCGGGTGGAAGGGCATTGTGTGCATTTTGGTGGAGGACAATGCGCCCGGGCTTGAGAAGGGGGACGTCTACAGCATGCTCTGTGGTCATGCCATGGGGACGGCTCAAATGATACTAAAGGATTGCAGGGCGCCGGAAGAAAACCTGTTGATCGGTCCGGAGGCTGCCTTTAAGGCTGCCATGGGCGGGATCGGTTTTGCACGGGCCATTGTCGGGGCCATGTGCTGCGGGATGATAAGGACCAGTCTTGAATATGCTGTGACGTATGCTTCGGAACGTCGGGCGTTCGGACGTCCGGTGGCGGGATTTCAGGGCCTACAGTGGCAGCTGGCAGATGTGGCAACCAATTTGGAGGCCGCTAAACTGCTGACATACCAGGCCACCCGGGCTATCGACCGGGGGGAAAATGCCACCGTGATAGCGGCACATGCCAAAAAATTTGCCACGCGTGTTGCATTGGTGGATATAAGCAGTTGTATGCAAGCCATGGGTGCGGAGGGATTTCGAGATGAGTATCCTTTGATCCGGCATATGGCGGGGGCCAAGATGGCGCAGTACCTTGACGGTACGACAGAAATCCAAAATGTGGTTATAAGCCGGGATCTGTTCAAAAGAAAATGGTAACTACTCAGGTTGTCGGGTTCACGGTTCATGGTTCACGGTGGTCGCTTTTCGCTCCTCAGATTTCTTGGGATAGTTGATGAAACCACGAACCACGGCACGGGTTCAAGAATTCAGGAGTTTGAGTTTCCATTCTCATCCTCGAGCTGCATTTTGGATGTGTATTTACGAGAAAAATGTGTATCTGCTCAATATTTCGGGGAACCCGAATTTATGCGGACATCTCTGGATAGCGACTGGCGATGGCGGAACATACAGACCTCTCTTTTAAGAGCCGCAAAACCCAGAAGATACTCGCATCACGGCGGTGAGGTTTACAATCCTGCCCGGAACAGCCCCTAAAGTGATTGCCCCTATTACGTTTGGCTGTCCCGCCTGTCCGGGCAGATTGGTTAAGGTCTTTGGGGCGTGGCAGATGCGCTGCAAGAACTTAAATTGCGCCTCTTAAAAGAGAGGTCTGTATGTTCCGCCGCTATGAACGAAATCCGCTACTTATTGAGCTATTGCAAAAATGTCAACTTTCGTAAAACCTAACCCAATATTTGAAGCCAGATTGGCAATTATTTGGGGAAATGAGCATTTTTAACGAGGACTTCTGGCCTTCAATGCCGTCCTTGTCCTTAACCCTGAACGTTGAACCCTGAACCTGAGTAGTTACATGTTTTTTCAATTTGGGGAGTGTAAATTACATGAAAAGAACGACGGAATTAAATGAAAGAGACTGTTTGATGCCACTCGAGGTGGCGGGACTTACTTTTAGAAACCAATTTGTCGTGGGATCGGGGCCTGCGACAAGAAATGTGGATATGATCAAAGAGATTGAACGATGCGGCTGGGGGGCTGCCAGCTTGAAGCTAGCCATTGATCCGACTTATATAAGTAAGCCCCCGAGATATAGATGGCTCAAAAAACACAAATATCATGCGTTTACGGCTGAAACGCGACTTGGCTTTGAGCAAGGGCTTCGGTTGATGGAGCAGGCCAGGAAGGAAACCAGTGAGCTGATTCTATACGCCAACATGTCATATGCAGGTGATAAAGGTGATGAAGGCTGGATACGGATGGCGAAAAAATTCGAAGAAGTTGGCGCCCATGTGATCGAGCTAAACATGTGCTGCCCCAACATGTCGTTTAATGTCCGGAGTTCCGGTGGAGAATCAAATCTCGTATCCGGCGCCAGCGTGGGGTCTGATCCAGAGATCGTATCAAAGAGTGCCTTGGCCATCAAAAAATCGGTCAACATTCCGGTGTTTGTAAAATTAACACCAGAAGGAGGGAAAATCGGTGAAGTGGCCCGGGCATGTTTTGACAATGGTATCGACAGTGTTGGGTCCACGGGTAATCGATTGGCCATTCCCGATTTTGATATTCATCATCCTGAGAAAGGCATCTGCTATCTACAGGATGAACCTACCCTTGCCTGTTTTTCCGGACCCTGGTTAAAACCTCTAGCCTTGAGGGATGTTTACGAAATGAGAAAGAACTGCAGCCATGACAATATTATCATGGGAAGCGGTGGAATCGAAAATTGGGAGGATGCCGTTCAAATGATGATGTGCGGCGCGGATCTTATTCAGATCTGTACCGCTGTGATGATCAAAGGCTACGGAATACTCCCTGGAATTGTTAAAGGTATAAAACAATTCATGGAAGAAAAAGGGTATAATTCTTACCGGAGTTTTCGAGATGCTGTGGTTTCTCAAATTACACCCACTGATCAATTGACGATTTATAAAGGCACAGCAAGAATTGATGAGCAAAAATGTACGGGTTGTGGCCTGTGTTCAGACATTGGCCATTGCTATGCTATTACCATGGAAGACGGGAAAGCTAAGGTGGGTGTTGTCGACTGCACTGGTTGCAGTACCTGTACAGATGTTTGTCCGGTAACGGCTGTTACCATGAAAAAAGGATAAAGCCTACGTTTGAATCACGTTGATTGAGAGATGTCTCTGTCCAGGCCATCTGTATGAAGGGATAGGTCATTTCATAGGTGGCGATTTTTTCTCGGCCATTGCTATGTTTTATCGTGTTTACAGAAGTAGCAAATGTAACCAATAGGATAGCTGAACGGGAAATAATAAAAATGAGGAACGCTGACACGAAGTCTCCACCTGTAATAATACTAATTGCTACAATATCATTGGCGTCTATGAATCTTGTATTGTGCGCGCCTGGACTACCTATAATAGCGGAATATTTTAACATAGCTAAATCACAGTCTCAACAGCTTATTTCAGTATTTCTATTAGGATACGCTGTCAGCCAACTTGTTTTTGGTCCCTTATCAAATACCTATGGAAGAAGAAAGAGCATGTTTGCCGGATTATTCATAGGGGTGATTGGCTGTATCCTTAGTGTATTATCAGGTTTTATCCATCAATTCAGCCTTCTGCTTGCTGCAAGATTTATAACCGGCTTTGGTACAGCCGCCGGGCTGGTAGTTACTTTAACTATTATTAACGAGTCTTTTACCCTCACAAAGGCACGAGTGGTAACAGGTTTCTGTATAATGTTTTTTGCTGTTTCACCTGGAGTTGCAAATTTTATTGGCGGGTTTCTTACACAGTATTTTGGTTGGCAAAGTTGTTTTTACTTTTTAGCTATTTATAATGTTATTGTAGCAGTTATGGTTCTCGGCATGCCCGAAACACTTAATAAATCACTCAAAACACCTCTAAAACTTTCTGTAGTTGCTGCCGGGTATTATAATGCTTCAAAAAACTTAACCGTTGTTGTATCCGGTCTTCTATACGGGCTGGCTGTTTCTATTTTATATGGTACGATCACCCTTTTACCATTTATTGGTACTTATAATCTGAATATGTCACCGTCATTGTTTGGGACAGTTTTCTGGACCTCCTCTATGGGGTATTTACTGGGAAGCATAATTACTACCGCGACTGCCGGAAAATCAAAACTGACATCGTCCATACTGATAGGTATTATTATCTCTCTGATTGGGGGAGTGTCTTTTGTTTTTATGAATTTTTTTAACTGTATCAATATATTTACGGTGTTTAGTGCAATTTTTGTGGTTTTCGTAGGATTGCCGTTTATATTTATTAACAGTGCAGTATACGGAATATCTTCGCATAATGATAAAGCCAGTGCATCTTCAATTCTTAATTTTATCTTCATGATGCTGGCTTTTTGCACAGTTTATTTTTCTGGAAAGATACATGGTAATTATTTGTTAACATTATCAATGGGCATAGTTTTGCTGATGACTATATCTCTATTTATTTATTTTACTGTTGTAATGAGAATGGAAAAACAGATGACATTGCTAAAGGATAAGATTTGACTGGCATTCTAAACCCTAACCCGGACAAGCCGGAACCAAAAAAGTCTCGCGCAAAGACGCAAAGCTCGCAAAGAAAAACAATGAAAAGATATTTACATGAAACTCAGTGCCTTTGCAGAAGCACAAAGTTGAATAGTCATTCATTCTTTGGAAACCCGCTCTATCGCTGGCTTTCAGGGCATTGCAAAAAATTTCTTGTGTTTTTTGCACAAGATTCAATTGGTAACTGTCTAACGTTGCATAAATATTTGGCCCAAAATCGCTTCGCTAGCTCTATATCAGGCCATCAAGAAACGTTTCTTCATTTTCAAAACCTTACCGTATGTTTAAGATTAAAACCGGCAAGAAGTAGGGACTGAAAGTGTCCCATTGGGAGGGGTTCGGTGTGTGAGCATAGAAGGTGAAAAATGGGTACTCGCAGGATACATCTAATTATCAAATTAGGTGCTGGTAGGATTTTGTTACCTAGTGTCTGAACGAAAACTGTCTTTTTCGCCCATATCTGCGTCAGACTCAAATTTTAATCCTCGAAATACTCAATGTATTCCTGCGGTTAAAATTATCGTCTTCCTTGATCTGACCGAAAAATCCTAGTTTTCGTTCGGACACTACCTATGTCTTGCAGCAGTCGTCAGCCCCCTCTTTTTAAGGTCAGAGGCTTTCCTGTTGCACGTTGGTAAATCTGATACGCCGGCTTTTCCAGGTGGGTCTCTCTGCACTGCGGGCAGCGTCCGGGGCGGGTAAAGCGCCTTCTGTCTTTAAAGACAAATCCGCACTTGAGACACTCTGCCGGGTGAATGACAAACTTTTCCCCTCTGGCCCCAACCGAACGCGAGATATGGGGAAGATGGTCATAGACCTCCTTTTCCGGGATTCTCAATTCTTGAGACAGTTCCAAAGCGGTCATCTCTCCCTTTTTCAAAATCGCTATCATTTGATGACGGATCGTTTGCATAAGAGGCTTGCGTGGGGGTTTTGGTAACCGTTCAAAGGTTCAGGGTTCAACGTTCAGGGTTAAGGACAAAGACGGCATTGAAGACCCGAAGTTCTAGATAAAAATGCTCATTTCCCAAAATAATTGCCAATTTTGCTTCAAATCTTGGATTAGGTCTGATGAAGCTGACACTTTTCTCGTAAATACGCATACCAAATGCAGTCCGGGGATGAGAATGAAACCTTGAACCGTGAACCACTGAACCGCTGAACCTGAGCATTCACGATTTTGGATTCTTGAAAGCTATGATGTCTTTTTTCGGTGTTCCTCTATAAGACAGGGAATGAAAGTTATGAGGTCTTCAACTACACACACATCGGCCACATTGAAAATGGCGGCCCCCGGGTCCCTGTTGATGGCAACGATAAACCCCGATCCGCGCATGCCCGCAATGTGCTGAGAGGACCCGGAGATGCCGCATGCGACATAGAGTTTTGGCGTTACGGTCGCACCGGTTGTGCCCACCTGCTGCCGGTATTCCAGCCACCCTGAGTCACACACCGGGCGAGAGCCCCCAACCGCCGATCCCGGCCAAAGCCTGGAAAGGTTGTCTATAATTTGTAGATTTTCTTTTTTGCCTACACCTTTTCCGGCTGAAACAATAACTTCGGCCTCGGTAAGCGCCGCATTTGTCTCCTTTGGGGGCTTGATCCCTTGGGGCATCGACTGTTTTGCGGGGTATGTGGCAGTCCATGTGTCCACAGCGCCTGGTGCGGGGTGGTCAAAAACAGGGGAGGGGAGGGAACCGGGCTGTAAGGTCAGGATCGTTTTTTCAGAAGTTGATTCAAGCGTCGCAACCACCTTTCCGCTGTATATGTCTCTGGCAAAGTAGACCCTGTCTTTCTCCCCGGATATCCTTACTACTCCTGTAATGCAAGCGGCCTTCATCCTCACCGCCAGGGGGGGCGCAAGGTCCGCGCCTTGGGTTGTGTGGGCCATACAGATATAAACGGGGTCCAAGTCGGGGAGCCTTTCAGACAGAACAGCCTTATATACCTCAAGGTTGTAAGTGGTGAGAGCGGGGACAATGACAGCCACTACATCCAGGCCTGTATGTGTTGCGGCGTCTTGCGCCAACCCCTCTACATCATCACCCAGGATCAACATTCTTATTTTTGCGGGACAAAATTTTTGAAGTTCGAGGGCAAAACCGACCAGTTCATAGGTTACAGGTCTCAATCCCCCCTCAAAATGTTCCGCGATTATGATTATGGATTGCGCCATGATTGCCATTTATTTAGGTCCAAAAACCCTGTCCTTCTCGCCGGTTCAGAGAAAATGGCTCTGCCGGTATTTTACTTGGCACGGAGTGATGGAGTGGTGGAGTAGTGGAGTGTTGGAAAAAAGATCTTCCAGTATACTGGACACATGAGGTCCAAGAGGGAAATCTTTTAAGCAGTTTTCCGGGTTCTAGAGATTCTTCTTTCAATTCCACCCCATTACTCCAGCACTCCAATACTCCAACACTCCGGGAATCTGAAAACTGATTTTTGACCCCTTTTTAGGGGGCAGATCAAAGCCGTGTCCTCCGGGCGTGGATTCTTTACTGGATGAGGGATTTTTTACTCAGGATTTTCAAGAGCTCTCTCGCCTTTTCTTCCTGAGTCCCGCTTAGCACCTGACCTGATCTGGACTTTGAAGGGTAGGCCATCCCGATCACCCCCTGCCGGGGGTCCGGCTGTTTAAGGGATTTTGCCTGGATGGTTTCCATCTCCTGTCGTTTTGCCCTGAGCATGTTTGAAAGAGAAGGGTAGCGGCGCCTGTTGATGCCGGATTGAACGGTCAAAACAACAGGCAGACATATAACAAGGGTATCCCTGAAACCCCCTTCAATCTCACGCTCCACATACACCTCTCCCTTATCCGGTGAAAGCCTCTCAAATATGGTGGCAGTAGCACAGGGCAGAGAAAGAAACTCAGCGATCATGGGGCCCACTTGTCCCTGCATGTAATCTTCTGACATGACCCCGGTTAGGATCAGATCATAAGTCTTGTCCCCGGCGTATAAAGCGATCCAGTGTGCCGTCACAAAGGGACTCAGATAGCCCTCCCTATCGGTAACAATGTGGATGCCTTGGTCACCACCCATCCCCAGTGCCAGTTTAAGAATCATGGCCGAGCGGTCAGGCCCGACCGTAACAACATCGACGGTGGTGTCTGGAAACGCCTCCTTGATCAAAAGGGCCTCTTCCACAGCAAATTCATCAAATCGGTTCATATTGTAAGAGGTCGATCTCTCCATCTGGACCCACCCGGAAGATGGGTCTATCCCAATAGGTGCTTCGGATTGGGGCACCTCTTTTACGCAGACAAGTATTTTTATGTTTGTCGAGGCCATGGGGATTCTAATATTGGGGGTTCATGTTTTTTTTCAATCTATTTGAGAATGGGGTCTATTTCAAGCAAAAGTAAGACCTCTGAACGCAAGTCTTGACACGAGCCCTGCTCCTTTGCAATGATTACCACTATATCATTCAGGCGCAAAAGTTGCTTTACACTCCAAAATCGAAGTTGATAAACCCTTCCGGAAAAACCAACGGGTGACCTCAACAGGGGACATACTCCATGAGCGAGATCTATCTGATACGGCACGGCCAGGCCTCCTTTGGGGAAGAGGTGTATGACAAACTTTCGCCCACGGGCATCCGGCAGGCCCGGGTCCTGGCCCGGCATCTGGCACGCCTCAACCCGTCTTTTGACATGGTCTATTGCGGTACAATGGAGCGGCAGAGGATGACGGCCAAGGAGGTACTCGGATACTTTGCAGAAAATGGAAACTCTCTTCCACAGCCCCGTATCCTAAACGCCTTTGACGAATATGACTCTCACGCCGTGTGGAACATACAGATCCCCCAAATGTTGAAAGAGGACCCGTCCCTTTCAAAAGACCTGGACCGGGTTTACACCGATAGAAAGGCGTTCCAGAGGCTTTTTGAAGCGGTTATGACCCGGTGGATCTCAGGGGCCCATGACCCTCCTGAGGGTCCGCGGTGGCATGAGTTCACAAGAGGTGTCCGGGCGGGGCTCCGGGAAATCATGGAAAAGCATGGGCCCAAAAAGAAACTTGCCGTGTTTACCTCGGGTGGCCCTATCTCTGCGGCCGTGCAGACCGCCCTGGAGCTATCCGATGAAAAGACCATGGGGGTCTCCTGGCAGATCATGAACGCCTCAATAACCCGTTTTAAGTACAGTGCCAACGGGGTTGCCCTGGCAGGGTTTAATGATGTAACGCATCTGGAATTGGAAAAGGATAAGGATCTTTTGACATATCGCTAATACAATTTGAATCCCCCGGGGAAGCTTATCCGGGGAAAGGGGAGGTAATGTATGGACTTTACTGTACCAGACAAAATGAAAACGATCATAGAGATGATGGATGAATTTGTGGACAAGGAAATTATCCCCATGGAGCCTGAATATCTGTCCAGGCCCTTTGAGGATATGCTTCCGGCGATTGAGGAAAAAAGAGAGATGGTCCGAAAGATGGAACTTTGGGCCCCTCAGCACCACAAGGAATATGGCGGCATGGGTCTTGACCTCATGGAATTTGCCCTGGTTTCAGAGTCTCTGGGGAGATCGCCCCTGGGTCACTACATCTTTGGGGCGCATGCCCCGGATGCCGGCAACATTGAAATCCTGCATCTTTACGGCACTGACGAGCAAAAGGAAAAATATCTGCTGCCGCTCGTCGCGGGTAAGATCAGGAGCTGCTTTTCCATGACCGAAGTGGATCTGCCCGGCTCCAACCCGGTCATGATGGATACAACGGCCATAAAGGACGGCGATGACTATGTGATCAACGGGCACAAGTGGTATACCTCAAGCGCGGACGGCGCAAAGTTCGCCATCACCATGGCCCAAACCAACTTGGATGCCGCACCCTATTTGCGGGCCAGCATGCTTATCGTACCAACGGACACACCGGGTTTTAACAGGGTGCGAAACATCTCTGTGATGGGTCATGAAGGATCCGGGTGGCCCAGCCATTCGGAGATCCTGTACCAATCCTGCCGGATACCCCAAAAAAACATTCTGGGACCTGAAGGACACGGGTTTGTAATAGCCCAGGAACGCCTGGGCCCGGGTCGCATCCATCACTGTATGCGGTGGATCGGGATATGTAAGCGGGTCTTTGACCTTATGTGCTCCCGTGCCAAAAGCCGGATTATTGCACCGGACAGGATGCTGGAGAGCAAACAGATCATCCAGGCCTGGATCGCCGAGTGCGCCGCAGATATCCAGGCCGCAAGGCTTATGATATTAAACACGGCGTGGAAGATCGAAACCTTCGGCGGCAAAGAGGCCCGACAGGATGTATCCATGATCAAGTTCTTTGCCGCAAACGTCCTTCAAAAGGTGGTGGACCGTGCGCTTCAGGTTCACGGGGGTCTTGGCATGACCGATGACACGGTCATCGCCTTTTATTATAGACACGAACGGGCCTCAAGGATCTATGACGGTGTGGACGAGGCCCACAAGGTATCACTGGCCAGGAGAATCTTGAAGGGGTATGAAGGCAAACAGACGAGGTGAAAGGGGGTAGAGAGCCAATGGATGAACCGACTGCTTTGGATAAGACCTTTCAAATCATCATAAAACAAATGGTGGAAACCGGACAGGCACCCCACTATACGGAGATCGCCGCCGAAATGAGGGTTTCCCCGGAGGAAGGCCGGCAGGCCCTCCATGATCTTTTTTCAGCCGGCGTCCCCGGGTGGTTGTTTCCAAAGACCGATTTGATCGCCTCATTTGCTCCGTTTAACAACCTCCCCACACAGTATCGCATCACTATTGACGGCCAGCAGAAGTGGTTCGGCCAATGAGGGTTTGAATCGCTGGCGGTCTGCTGGCTGTTTGCGGGTAAGACGGTTCGGATCGATGCGCCCTGTCTGGATTGCGGGAAGCCGATGCGGGTGGAAATCCGGGATGGGGTGGTCTTGAAGAGCGAACCCGAGGGACTGATGGCATATGTAGCGGTCCCCTTCTGGAAGTGGCGTGATGACATCCCTTTTGCCTGAAGCACCATGAATCTCTTCCGGTCGGAAGAACACATTCAGAATTGGTCCGGGTTTGTTCAGGGTAGCGAAGAAGGCATTCTTCCCCTTGATGACCTGGTAGAGCTTTTTTCAGGAAACTACTTTAAAATGCGGATGGGCCCCGATTGGGTTTCCCGGAGCCGGGAATATGCATTGGAGATGGTCGCAACCTTTAAAAAATTGGGAAAAACCGGCCCTTTCTGGCAAACAAGAAAACCATAAGACGGGAGGCGGTTAACCATGTTTGATTTTCTCTTAAACGAACAGGAAAAGTCGTTTTGTCAGGAGGTCAGGGAGTTTGTCAAAAACGAGGTTCCCAGCCAGATGGTCAGAGACATGGACAACGGGGAGATCGAGTCGGGCCGCTGGTTTGTGGAAAAAGCTGGTCCTTTGGGTATCCTCGGCCCAAGATTTCCAAAGGAATATGGGGGTCGTGACCTGAACTGGGTTACCAATGTGGCGGCCTGTGAGGAAGTGGGTGTGCTGGGCACCTCCCTGGGCTGCGCCTATGTGATGCCAAGCATCGTGGGTGAGGCTGTCAATCTTTTTGGCTCAGAGGCACAGAAAAAGAAATACCTGGCACCCACCCTGGCGGGTAAACTGTATAGCGCCGAGGCTCTGACCGAACCCAGAGGGGGGTCTGATTTTTTTGGGGCCACCACCACTGCAGTGGAAGACGGCGACCATTATGTCCTTAATGGAGAAAAACGGTTTGTGGTGGGGGCTCAGGATTCGGACTGGTTTCTGGTCTATGCCAAGTCCGCGACGGAGGCGCCCCCCCATGAGTCCATCAGTTGTTTTATCGTGGAGCGGGATTTTGGTGTTGAAGTGCAAAACATCTACAAGCTCATGGGGACCCGGGGAGGGGGCACAGGTCGCCTCGTCTTTAAGGATGTTCGTGTGCCAAAAGAAAACCTGGTGGGAAAACCCCATGGAGCATATGGTGTCTTTAACCGGATGATGGTGCCTGAACGGCTCCTTTCCGGTGCCGGGGCTATTGGGGCCGGCAGGGCGGCCCTGGAGGTGGCGGCCCGATATTCCACCCGGCGGAAGGCCTTTGGAAGGACCATTGACAATTTTCAGGCCGTCAGCTTTATGGTGGCTGATTCTGCGGCGCTCCTGGATGCGGGTCGTGCAATCTGCTATGCCGCTGCCCGGCTGGCCGACAGCGGGGGTGATGCCCGGCGGCTGGTATCTGAGGCCAAAAAGGTGGCCACAGAGAACAGTTGGGAGGTGGTCAACAAGGCCATGCAGATCATGGGAGGGATCGGCTACACAACGGTCTACCCAATCGAGCGGCTATTGCGGGATGGCCGGCTTTCCATGATCTGGACAGGTAGCAACGAGATTATGAACCTCCTGATCCAGCATGAGTACTACAAAGAGTTAGACGCAAAAACCGGACAGGCCCGGGATATCGAGCAGGATGCCGTAACCCCGGATGAGGAGGAGAAACACTACGGATAACAGCTTTTCAGCCCATTGAATTAGGAATAGGGTGTTGATTGAGGAATTGCTAATTATTGTCTGCGGTTAACCTTGAGGATAATTGAAACAACATCCCCGTCCACTACCTCAAAGGTCAAAAAAACAGAAAAACCCCCATCACCACTAAACAACCATAGATGATGCGGTTGAACTGTCCTTTCGAAAACATCTTGTTCATTCTTCCGCCAAGAAAAAGCCCCAGCATTATGACCGGCAGCGCATAGCCATAAAACTGGAATACCGTGAGAGTCCACAACCCCGCCAACCCGTGACTAATAAGAATTAATCCTCCTGTTGGTAAGAAATAACACTGCATTGTCGTTCTGAAGCGCTCCGGAGACCACCTTCGGAGCGCGCCATACACCACAACCGGCGGCCCATTTGTGTTGTAGGCCCCTCCTAAAATACCTGCTATCAGGCCAAACACATATGCCAATTTCTCATTACGAAGGGTCGGCAGCCTGGGAGCAATCAAATTGTAGAGCCCGAAGGCAATCAGGACAACACCCAGCACAGCCCTTATGATGGAATCCGAAGTAGTCTTTAAGAAAAACGCGCCAATGGGAATCCCCACCAGGGAAGAAACGATCAACCGCCAAACCGCCTTGAAGTCGACACTACGCCACGCTCTCAACAAAATCGTTAAGGAAATTGTTGCGGCTGAAAAGGCAACCAATGGTGCCGCCACCTGCATACTCACCACCATTGCCAGCAAGGGCATTGCTATCAAGGCATCTCCAAAACCGAGGGCGGAACGGGCAAACGCGGCTATAAAAAGGATTAAAAGGATCGGGATTATCAACGTCACGTTATTTAACAACCTCAATTTAGAATTCGACTCATGAATCTAACGCTGCAAGAATCAAGGATGCCGCAGATCCAATAAGCAACAGAGTCAAACCGTCGTATGCTACGGTTAACCCCTGACAATCTGAAACCTTTGGCCAGATTTATTGCTTATCGTATCTGTAATTTTGACAAAATCAAGAAATTTGACACAAAATGTCCTCTCAATTATACTCAATTTTGAAAAGAAAAAATCCCATCCTGATTTCTTCAAATCAGCTTTTTCGCAAGTTCTCGTGGAGGCATTAGTAATGAAGTGTCCTAAATGCCAGGTTGATAATAGAGAAGTTACCAGGTTCTGTAAAGAGTGTGGAAATAAATTAGAGTTCACCAGCCCTGGCACCGAAAAATTCGGAATGGAATCTGCGGTGTTATGTACATGACCTCAAATGAAAAAATGGGCGGGGATGAATAAGGGCCTGTTATTTCATCTATTTTATTGGAATTTCTGCGGGCGGTTCCATTGACATCTCACACCCCTTTACATACAGTACATTATCCTCGGTAAATGGTAACTACTCAGGTTCAGGGGTTCAGGGTTCAACGTTCAGGGTTAAGGACAAGGACGACATTGAAGACCCGAAGTTCTCGATAAAAATGTTCATTTTCCAAAATAATCGCCGATTAGGCTTCAAATATTGGATTAGGCCCGACGAAGCTGACGCTTTTCTCGTAAATACGCATCCCAAACGCAGTCCGGGGACGAGAATGGAACCGTGAACCCCTGAACCGTGAACCCGACAACCTGAGTAGTTACGGTAAATGCTTTTAGGGTGCCCATTTGCAAAGAAACAAAAGATAGGAAAGATTTCGAATATCAACTGTAATTTCAAGATAAATAGGAGGTTTCAATGAAGAAAATTGTGATGTTGTTTGCCATTGCGGCAGTAATAGGTTTTTCAACCTTTGCGTGGGCCGGGAAAGACCTAAAGGTAGGTTTTGTCTATGTCTCCCCCATTGGGGATGCCGGGTGGTCATACGCTCACAACCAGGGCAGACTTGCAGTCGAAGGGATGGACGGGGTGACGACTTCGTTTGCCGAATCAGTTTCGGAAGGTCCTGACTCGGAACGGGTGATTATGAACATGGCCAGAAGGGGCTATGACATTATTTTCGCCACAAGCTTTGGTTATATGGACCCCATGCTCAAGGTAGCCGGTAAATTCCCTAAAACCGTTTTTATGCATTGTTCGGGTTACAAGCAAGCAAAAAACATGGGAAATTATTTTGGAAGAATGTACCAGGCCCGCTATCTTTCGGGTATGGTGGCAGGGGCCATGTCAAAGACAAACAAGATCGGTTATGTGGCGGCATTCCCCATCCCGGAGGTGATCCGCGGCATAAACGCCTTCACCCTTGGGGCCCAGGCCGTAAACCCCAAGGTTGAGGTTCGCGTGGTCTGGACAAAAACGTGGTATGATCCCGCCACCGAAAAGGAGGCTGCGAAGAGCCTTCTCGACGTTGGAGCAGATGTCATTGCGCAACATCAGGACTCTCCCGGCCCTCAGGAAGCCGCACAGGAGAGAGGGGTCTACTCCGTAGGGTACAACTCCGACATGTCCGGATTTGCGCCCAAGGCCCATCTGACCGCCCCTATCTGGAACTGGGGGCCTTACTACATGGATGTCGTAAAACAGGTCCGTCAAGGCACCTGGAAAAGCGAAGCGGCCTGGCCCGGACTCGCGGATGGAATCGTCAACCTCGCCCCCTTCGGGCCGATGGTCCCGAAGAAGCTCCAGGAAAAGGTGCTTGCCAAAAAGGCTGAAATTGCCCAAGGCAAAGCCAAGATCTTTGAGGGGCCGATAAAAGATCAACACGGTAAGGAAAGGCTAGCCGCCGGTAACGTTGCAACGGACAAAGAACTGCTGGGGATGACATGGTTTGTCGGCGGCGTGATCGGCACCACTAAATGAGCTACGCGGTAACCGTTCACAGGTTCAGGGTTCAACGTTCAAGGTTGAGGACAGGAAAGGCATTGAAGATTCGAGGTCCTCGTTAAAAATGCTCATTTTACCAAGCAATTGTCAATTTGACTCCAGGTTTTGGGTTAGGCCTGACGAAGATGACGCTTTTCTCGTAAATGCGTATCCCAAATGCAGTTCGAGGACAAGAATGGAACCTTGAACCCCTGAACCTTTGAACCCGTGAACGCCTTCACTACAGGTAAACAATGACTTAAAAAGCGCCCGGGCGCAACCGCTCGTGCGGTACTGGGCCCGGGCCACGAAAAGAAAACCCAACGGATGCACCGGTTTAAAATCACCAAAAGACAGGAGACCTCCATCTGGCACTCCTGTCTTATTTTTTTTGGAGCCCTGGCAATCTCGCTTTCTATTAGTGCCATTATGCTGGCACTTCAGGGAAAGCCACCAATAGACGGCCTGGCCTATCTGTTTAAAGGAGCCTTCGGTGATCTCTGGGCCTTGGAAGACTGCCTCATAAAAGGGCTGCCTATTTTTTTGTGTTCCATTGGTGTGGGGATTGCCTTCCGCCTGCAGGTCTGGAACATAGGTGCGGAGGGCCAGTTCGCCATGGGAGCCATAGGCGCAACCTGGCTGGCCCTCGTCTTTCCTGACCAGCCCCAATATTTACTGCTCCCCGCCATGATGGGGGCGTCGATGCTTGCGGGCGCCCTGTGGGGGCTTATACCTGCCCTGCTCAAAATACGGATGCGGACAAATGAGATCATCGTCACCCTGATGATGAACTACCTGGCCATCTATATCCTCGACTATCTTGTTTACGGCCCTTGGAAAGACCCAACGAGTTTCGGCTTTCCCATGACAGCCCAGTTTTCACCGGGGGCCATCTTGCCGATGATCGGAAACACAAGGCTGAGCCTTGGCCTCTGGCTCTGCATTTTTTTCGGGATCGCATATTGGGTTTTTTTTCGGTTCACGAGACTTGGCTTTGAGCTAAAGGCAAGCGGTGAGAACATGAAGGCTGCAAAATACGCGCGGATACCGTACAACACGCTGGTTATCCTTGTCATGGTCATGGGCGGCGCCCTTGCCGGAACGGCAGGTTTTGTGGAATCTTCGGCGAATCTCAACCGGCTTCAGCCAAGTATAATGGCAGGATATGGATACACCGCCATCGTCGTCGCCTGGATCGCGAGGCTAAACCCGCTTTTTATTGCCCTCACCTCATTTCTGCTTGCAGGCCTCAGGGTGGGGGTGGAACATCTTCAGCTTGACCTGCAGGTGCCGGCGGCATTCGGGGATATCATGGAGGGGCTTATTCTGTTGACAGTGCTGGCAAGCGCCTTTTTTGAAAAATACCGCATCGGTCTGAGGAAAGCGGCATGACAGTGGGGATATTTATAACGCTTCTTGCTGCCGCGGTCCAATCCGGGACACCGATTCTCTACGCCACCCTCGGGGAGATTCTCACGGAAAAAGCGGGGGTCCTGAACCTCGGCGTCGAAGGGATGATGATGGTCGGGGCATTGGCGGGATTTCTCGTCTCAAGATTCACCGGAAACCCTGTTCTCGGTTTTATTGCCGGAGGATTTTTCGGCGCCATGCTCGCCGGGATACACGGCTTGGTATGTATGGGATTACAGGGCAACCAGATCGTGAGCGGTCTGGCCCTGACAATCCTGGGAACCGGTCTCGCCAACTACGTGGGGACGCCTTTTGCCGGGCAGACCGCGCCCGGATTCAATCCTTTATCAATACCGTTGCTCAAAGGGATACCTTTTCTGGGGCCAATACTGTTTCAACATGACCTTCTTGTCTATATCTCTTTTCTTATCCCACCATTGATGTGGCTTTTTTTTAGATACACGCGCCCAGGGCTCGAGTTAAGATCTGTAGGTGAATACCCGGAGGCAGCTTTTTCAGCCGGAATCAGGGCACTACGGCTCAGGTGGGCCGGCGTTCTTATGGGTGGATTTTTGGTGGGTCTCGGCGGTGCCTACCTGTCTCTCGCGTATACCCACCTCTGGAGTAGCGGATTGTCTGCCGGGCGTGGCTGGATCGCAGTCGCTCTGGTGATATTCGCGTTTTGGAAACCGGAAAGGGCGTTTCTGGGGGCCTATTTTTTTGGGGGTGTTATGGCGTTTCAACTACGGTTGCAGGCGATGGGCACGAACATTCCGTCATCGCTGCTGCTGATGCTGCCCTATGCCCTAACCGTTGCCGTTCTTGTGTTTGCATCAGTCAGGGCAAGGGGATCCGACGTCCCTGCAGCCCTCGGTGTAAATATGGAACCCAGAGAGTGACCCGCAAGCCCTGAGACGGATTCGCCTCGTTCAGGGTGTTTTAGGCAATACCTCATGGAATATGACCGGTAAGAGAAATATATTGGAAAGATTTACAAACAGAAAGAAACGGAGAGATTTTTATGACAAAAGACGCTAACCGATACAAACGGACCTACCCGATTTCGTGGGATCAGCTTCACAGGGACTCCAGGGCCCTGGCGTGGCGTCTGCTTGAATTTGATTTTTTCAAGGGGATTATCGCCGTCACACGCGGCGGAATGGTCCCTGCCTCGGTGGTGGCACGGGAACTCGATATCAGGCTGGTAGAGACCGTGTGCGTCGCCAGCTACGCCTGGCAGGATCAACAGGGAGAGATGCAGATCCTTAAATCATTAGATGACACCGGGGAGGGCTGGCTTATCATCGATGACCTGGTGGATACCGGCATGACCGCAAAGATTGTTCGGGAAATGCTTCCTAAGGCACATTTTGCAGCGGTCTACGCAAAGCCCGCTGGGCGACCCCTTGTGGACACCTTTATAACCGAGGTGAGCCAGGATACCTGGATACTGTTTCCGTGGGACACGGAAACCCAGTTTATTGACCCTATTATCCATCAAAAACGGGAAATTCCATGACGAGCCATGACTCACCGCTCATCCGTCTTGAAAAGATTTCCAAGTCTTTTGGAAGCGTCCAGGCAAACCGGGATATCACCATTGACATAGAGGCTGGAAAGATAAGGGCTCTGCTTGGGGAAAACGGTGCCGGCAAGAGCACATTGATGAATATCCTCGCCGGAACGCTTCAGCCGGATTCGGGAAAAATCCTGATCAACGGCAAGGTTGCAAAAATATTTTCCACAAAGAATGCCTTAGACGCCGGCATCGGTATGGTTTATCAGCATTTCAAACTGGTTGAGGCCATGACCGTGGCCGAAAACATTTTTCTGGGCCAGAAATCCGGTTTTTTTCTGTCACCGGCACGGATGGCCGAAAGGGTTGCGCATCTTGGCAAAAAATACGGCCTTGAGATTAATCCCTCCGCCAGAGTGTCCCAGCTCTCCCTGGGAGAGAAACAACGCGTTGAAATCGTCAAGCTCCTTCACCGTAACAGTCAAATACTTATCTTTGATGAACCCACTGCGGTCCTCACCCCCCGGGAGGCTGATCAACTTTTTTCAGCCATCCGTCAGATGGCCAAAGATGGAAAGGCCATCGTGTTTATCAGCCACAAACTTGACGAAGTTATGGAGATTTCCGACAGTATCTCCATTCTTCGAAAAGGGCGGGTGATCGATGAGATGCCCATATTCGAGGTCACGTCAAAAGCTGATCTTGCACGGCGTATGGTTGGAAGAGAGATCCTTCTGGATGTGAAAAAAAATGAGATGGAAATTAGACAAAGAGTTCTCCGTGTGAAAGGTCTTTCCAGCCATGACCTCAAGGAAATCACTTTTGACCTCCGTCAGGGTGAGATCCTCGGTATAGTGGGCGTGGCCGGCAACGGACAGAAAGCGCTCGTTGAGATTATATGCGGGTTGACCCCACCACCATCAGGCTCTGTCACCATTTTGGGGCAAAGTTGGGATAAATTTTTTTCCGGACGTGATGATGGCGGTGCCCTCAGTTACATTCCTGAAGACCGTCGGGGGCTTGGAGCCTGTCTTGGGTTAGACATGGTTGACAACTTTCTTCTTACCACCAGAAAATCCTTTTCAAATGGCCCATGGTTGACAAAAAACCGGGCCAGAAAAAAGCTTGAAGATCTCGTAGAGGCCTTCAAAATATACCCAAGGGAGACCTCAACTATGGCCGGGCAGCTTTCCGGAGGGAACCTTCAAAAATTGGTTCTCGCCAGGGAATTCTTTAGGGAACCTCGTCTGATAGTTGCGGAACAACCCTCCCAGGGACTCGATATCGGTGCTACCGAAGAACTATGGAAACTCCTTCTCACGGCCAGGGAACGCGCAGGGATCCTTTTGGTCACAGGGGATCTGTCAGAAGCGTTGGC
>PVMK01148567.1_pt1 | contig 24354 bp, 22 predicted proteins | sample 1853481 | NCBI WGS metagenome assembly PVMK01 (sample SAMN08533507, study PRJNA380276) | Marine sediment metagenome, whole genome shotgun sequencing project.
GTCCAGGATTTTAAAACACGGATGCAGATTATCGTCGCAAACCTCGCAGTATTCAAAGGGCACGGGGTTGCCCAGTCTCGGGCATCTCCGTATCAGTTTTTTGTTAGATTCTTCCATGCGACTTTCAGGCAGAAGATTCAAGCCTTAGCGGCTTTTGATAAGCTCCGGCTTGGGATATTGCTCAAGCACCTTTTGCGCCTCTTCGATCTCTTTGGCCGGATATTCATAATCAACCAAATTGCCCCCCAGAAACTCATCATAAGCGCCCAGGTCAATCAACCCGTGGCCACTGAAATTAAACAGAATAACCTTTTCTTTGCCTTCTTCTTTGGCTTTCTTGGCTTCATCTACCACACAGGCCAGCGCATGGTTGGTTTCCGGAGCAGGTATGAAGCCTTCTGTCCTGGTAACCAGCATTCCAGCTTCATAGGTGGCCAACTGCGGATATGCCCTCGGCTCTAAAATCCCCTCGGTGATTAACTGGCTTACCTGAGGAGCCATTCCATGATAACGCAATCCGCCGGCGTGCAAGGGCGGGGGGATAAAGGTGTGGCCCAGGCTGTGCATTGGTATCAGTGGTGTCATGCCGGCCGTATCCCCGTGGTCATAAGCAAATGGCGCCCGGGTCATTGTGGGGCAGGCTTCCGGTTCAACCGGATGAATCGCAATATCCTTGCCGTTGAATTTATCATAGACAAACGGAAATGCTAATCCGGCAAAATTGCTGCCGCCGCCGGCGCATCCAATGACCACATCCGGATATTCACCGATTTTTTCCATCTGTTTTTTAGCTTCCAGGCCAATGATGGTTTGATGCATCAATACATGATTGAGACAGCTTCCGATGGAATAGCGGGTTTCGCCGGATTCATCGGTAACCGCCGCCTCAATGGCTTCACTGATGGCAATGCCCAGACTTCCCGGGGTATCCGGATTCTGTTCAAGAATCTGCTGTCCGGCCTTGGTCTCGGTGCTGGGGCTGGCAATGCATTCAGCGCCCCAGGTGGCCATCATGGTTTTTCGATAGGGTTTCTGGTCGAAACTGATTCGAACCATAAAAACCTTGCATTCGAGACCATATTGGGAACAGGCAAAGGCCAGGGCACTGCCCCACTGGCCGGCGCCGGTTTCAGTGGTCAATTTCTTGATGCCGAATTCCTTATTGTAATATGCCTGGGCCACAGCCGTGTTGGGCTTGTGACTTCCGGGAGGGCTGACACCCTCGTATTTGTAATAAATCCTGGCGGGTGTATCCAATGCCTTTTCAAGTGCATAGGCTCTGACCAGTGGAGATGGGCGCCAGATGTTTAAAACTTCCAAAATTCCTTCCGGAATGTCGATCCATCTTTCCGCTCACTCTCCTGTTCGACCAGATTCATCGGAAAAATCGGAGCAAACATTTCCGGAGTTGCCGGATTACCGTCCGGACCCAAAGGTGGGTTCATTTTGATATCCGCATTAATATTATACCATTGACGTGGGATTTCATCTTCACTTAGAAATATCTTTTTTTTCTCCATAACACCCTCCTTGCTGATTGATTGACGGTCCGTGGTTGACACAACTTAAGAAAATTAAGAATCTTAAATTGCAGGGAAAATGATCAATATTGATTTCTGAAATGTGTTCATTTGCTGGTTTGACTTCATTCCGTATACGGTATACAAAATTTAGTCAAGAAAATATTTCTAGCGAAATGTTTAAAAAATTATAAAAAAATACGCAATTAATTGTGAGGCTGTGTATAGATGGTTGAATCAATGAAGTCCAAATAAAAACCAATCAACAAGGGGGGAGACGGAGCATGCCAAATCGAATTTTCAACTTTTCTGCCGGTCCCTGCACCCTGCCGCTTGCGGCGCTGGAAAAGGCCCAGGCCGATTTCGTTGATTACCAGGGTGCCGGAATGTCCCTCATAGAAATGAGTCACCGGGGCAAACATTACGATGATGTCCACTATGAAGCCATTGCCGGTATCCGTGAAGTACTGAGTGTCCCGGACAGCCACGACATTCTGTTCATCCAGGGCGGCGCGACCCTGCAGTTTGCAATGGTGCCGTTGAACCTTATGACCGACGGCAAAACCGCAGAATTTATCAATACCGGAACCTGGGTCAAAAAAGCGATTGCCGACGCCGAAAAAACGGGGCCGATCCGCATCATCTGGACCGGAGAGGCTGAAAATTTCACGCGCATCCCCGGTAGTGACGAATATAAAGTGGCAGACGATGCCGCTTATCTGCATATTTGCGGCAACGAGACCATCGGCGGGATTGAGTATCAGGCGTATCCGGACGGGGGTGCGGTGCCGCTGGTGGCAGACATGTCGTCCCATATCATGTCGCGTCCGATCGAATGGAGCAAACTCGACCTGGCGTTTGCCGGCGCTCAGAAGAATTTGGGCCCTGCCGGTCTGGCGCTGGTGATTATCGACAAAGCGCTTTTGGAAAAGTGCAAAGACGGGTTGCCAGCCTATCTGTCTTATAAAACCCATGCTGGTAAAGACTCGCTATATAATACGCCTCCGGTGTTTGCCATCTACATGATGAAACTGACCGTGGACTGGGTCAAATCACAGGGCGGACTGGCCGAAATGGAAAAAAGAGCGCTGGCACGCAGCAACGCACTTTACGACACCATCGACAGTTCAGACGGCTGGTACCGCTGCCCGGTGGACAAAGCCTCCCGCTCCCGCATGAATGTCTGTTTTCGTCTGCCGACGGAAGAACTGGAGGCAAAGTTCATCGCCGAAGCCCTCGAAGCCAATTTTTCCGGACTTAAAGGCCACCGTTCGATCGGCGGCTGCCGGGCGTCAATGTACAATGCCATGCCGCTTGAAGGTGCCGAGAAACTGGCTGAGTTTATGTTGAATTTCAAAAAGAATAATGCCTAGTTAAGGTGTCAGGTTTCGGGTGTCAGGTGTCAGGTGTCAGGAACCATTAGGTGCCAGTGTTCAGGTTTCAGGGGTTCAAGGTTCAAAGGTTCAGGGGTTCTGGCTTCTATAGTAATTGTCAAAAATATTTTCCGATTGACTTAGCGAATCTTTCAAAAGTCATTGCGAGCGAAGCGAAGCAATCTCTCAGGTTTTCCAAAAGATTGCTTCGTCGCTAAGCTCCTCGCAATGACAGATTATTGGAACAAATTTTTGACAACCGCTATAATCACTGGCTTCCGTCCTCTGACTTCTGTTTTTTGACACCAGACACCTGAAACCTGAAACCTTTTTTTGTGAGTCCGTGGCTAACCAATATCAGGCAAGATATCGCGCGACAGGCCCAGGCCGTCAACCATAATGGACCGGTAGATGTCAAAAACCCTGTCTTTAATATCTTCTTTCGTATCGGGAGGGGTTTGGGCGATCATAATACCGCTTTTGAGGATGCAGGCCTGAATATCTTTGGATGAATTGAAGGTGGTGCCGAGCTGTCCACCGGATTGAATTGGAAAACGTTTCTTCTTTAAAAATTTCCCCAGTTTATTCAGATCAATATTTATTCTTTGGTTGGGAGATAGAACAAAGTTCCTGCGTCCGTCTCTGGCGCAGGTTTCTTCAAAAAGGCGGTCTGCTATTTCCTCCGGCAAGCCGTCAGGCTTCACCCCGCACACCCTGCAGCTATCCACGGATTGCATTTCCAGGATGTTGAATTCAAATTCTCTGAGATCAATATAGAGCAACTTGTTAAAAAGTTTGGGTTCCTGACCGATGATTAATCTCACCGCCTCCGAAACCTGCACCGACGAAACCATGCCGATTACCGACGGATGCACGCCGACCACCCCGCAGACCGGTAGGTCCTCATCCTTGAGTCCGGGCATGAAGCACTCCAGGCAAAATGTTTGACCGGGCATCAGGGTGGATACATTTCCAAAAGCTTCAATGGCGGCCCCAAAAACATAGGGAATTTTAAGTTTGTTGCAGGTGCGGTTTACCAAATAACGGGGCTCCGGACGATCCAGCCCGTCAATCACCACGTCCATCCCGCCAATCAATTCCTCGGCGTTGATCGAATTCAGGGACTCGGGAATCGCTTCTATCTTCACATCGGGGTTGAGCTTGTTTAATTTTTGTTGTGCAATCTCTACCTTCGGCAAACCGACGCAATCGGCATCATAAAGATGCTGGCGGTGAAGATCCGAGCGGGAAACAATATCCCGGTCCACAATGCGCAAATACCCGATGCCCATGCCGACAAGCTGGGTGGCAGTCGGTGAACCCAGGCCTCCCACGCCAATCAGGCATGCTTTGGCATTGCGGAGTTTGAGCTGTCCGTCATATCCGATGTCGGCCAGCACAATCTGCCGCGAATAAGTTTCCAGCTCTTTATTTGTGAGTTCCTTCGGCATGTTTACTTTGAGATAATCCGGCGAATCGTCGAATATTCTAAAAAGATTTGTTATCCAACTATACTACGCAAATAAAATGGAATTTCAATCTTAAAATTAATGTAATTATGGAATTGACCGGGAAGTTTAAACCTGTGGCAACATTGCAGGCGTTTAGAAATAGATTAAAGTATTACTTTATAATTATATACTAAGTCATTGAAATTGAAATATATTTATTAAATTCAGGACATATCAGACAAACCCGTTTTCCACCGATCTATTTTCGTTCTATTTGAACATCGATGTTTGTCCCATTTGACGTCACATCAAACACCGGCGAAAGCTTACTTAATGCTTTTAACCTTTTTAGATTACCTTCATCTGTTTTGACTTTGAATTTTACACGGATATTCTCGTAACCTCGCCTGACGTCGTCCGACAACCCCAGAAAACCACGCATATCAAGGTCACCTTCCAGTTCAGACTCCAGTTCTTCTATTTCGATGCCCCGAAGGGCTGCATGGTATACGAGGGTCGTCGTCAGGCAGGCCGACAGGGCGTTCAGCAGATGCTCGACCGGATTTGGGCCAAGGTCTGTTCCTGCGATAATAGGGGGTTCGTCTGCGTCCAACTCCAAAGTGTTAAGATGAGAAATTTCCTGCTTGGCAGCGTAAAAATCGCCGACAATCGAATGGTTATGGCCACCGTTTGCCCATTTGTTTTTAAGGCGAAACTTGCATTTCGCAAGCTCGGGGTCTTCCTTCATATTGTTGACCACGTTTTCCATTGTCGTGATATTGACACCATTTAATATTTTATCTTCAGACATGGCTGTGCCTCCTTTTTTAAACAAGTGCAGAACCTATTGGAGAGAGGGTATGTATAAAATTGCCAAAGTCAAGAAAGAGGTTTCACATGTTGATGATGATTTTGCTGAGTGGAATATTAAAAGAACGAATGCCCGATCCGGTGTTTTTACCTTTATCTATCGTCTCAAAAAGATCGTAGACATACCATGGGTCGGCATCACCTTTCGGGTAGCGCACCATAGGGTGAGCGGATAGTGCCGGAACTTTTGGAAGCAGGTCCTTTGCGAAAACCCTTTGAAAATAACCTGTCACACCGGTGGTATTGAGCATGAACAGGATGTTATTACTCAGGCACCATTCGATTAGTTCCGGAACACCTTTATAGGTGGTGAAGGATCTATTGGTATATGCATTTTTATGAAGGGGCTTGATTTTTTGGCATTAACGGGAAATATATGATGTTATTTAAAAATAAATTTGATGGTCTCGTAAAAAGTGCTATCGCCGGTCATTGCGAGGAACGAAGTGACGAAGCAATCCCATGATTTCAGAGACTTGGATTGATAGAGATTGCTTCGCTGCGCTCGCAATGACAGCTTGGCAGACTTTTTACGAGTTCATCAAATTTCAAAAGGTATAAATCTTGAACAGAAGTGATGATTATAAAAAAGTAGCTGACAACTATTTTGATTTTCTGGCCGAGCACTTTCCGGTGATGTGCGCCAGCGATGAATTTGACTTTCTCCCCAGAGCGGAAAATGCCGGCAAACACTATGACAAACTGGATAAATTCGAATCTAATGTGATTGAGCAATCCATCGATAAACTAAAAGATTTTCAAAAACGCTTTGCAGCGGCCAACGATGAAGAAGGCGATCTCGATAGTTTCATCGATCTCAAATTACTGCAGGCCAATGCAGCCGGCATTTTAATCGAGCTGGATACCAAACGTTCCTGGCAGTACAATCCATTGTTGTATTTAAAAATTGCCTTTATCGGTCTGGACCATGCGCTAATAAAACCGGCTGCAGATTCCAAGGAGGTCCAGGACCGGGCCCTGGCGCGCCTGTCCGCTATTCCCGGGTTGCTGAAGCAGGGGATGAATAATATCCGCTGCGTGCCGGAAACCTATTATCAGGCCTCATTGCTGATGGCGGAAGATTGCAAACAATACCTGAATCAAATCGACAGGGCGCTGTCAAAGTTATTTCCAGATCATCATAATGTGGCTTTCAAAGCCTTGAAAAATGCCGAGGCTTCCCTTGAGAATTTGAATCAATTTTTAAAATCCAAATCCCCTGAGCCCGATCGACGATTCGCGGTTTCCACTCTAGAGACATCCTTAAAAGACCATTTTTTATCGGGACATACACCTGAAGAAATATTTGCGATTGCCAGGGAAGAATGGCAGCAGGTTTTAGGACAGCTTGAAAACATGCAATCACAAATAGACGCGAATAAAACCTGGGAGCAGCTGTATCATGCCTACACGCCTTCTAAAACAGCGGAGACGGAAATCATTGTCCTTTATGGAGATGAGATTAATCGTTTGCGGACATTTTTCAGCCAAAACGGTTTTGCTGAGGAATTTTTGAGCGCCCCCATTGAGATTGACTACACGCCAACCTACCTGAAATCCATACGAAGCTCGGCTTCCTTTGCAGCCGCATTCACCCGGGATCCCCGCGAAAAGAGCTATTTTTATATTTCTACTCATTTCCCACGGCACAACTGCAAAGAAACCGACAATCATCTTCAAAGACGTTTGAATCGTGAATATAAAATGCTTACCGCTCATGAGACGATACCCGGGCACCATTTCCTGGACGCCTTGCGGCGCAACCTGAAGAATCCGATTCGCCGACAGATCGAGTCACCCCTTTTTTACGAGGGCTGGGCTTCTTATGCAGAGTCTATGTTGATCGAATATGGTTATATAGACGATCCGTTAGAACGACTCGTTGGCGCTAAGCGAAATCTGTGGCGATCAGCTAGATGTCAAATCGATGTGGGACTCACGATTGGAAAGCTTTCAGAAAATACAGCAGTTGATTTATTAAAAACATGCGGATTTGCAGCGGCGGAAGCATCAAGACAACTGGACCGCTTTCGCCTAAATCCCGGTTATCAGTTATGCTATTGTTACGGCAGTCATGAATTTAAACAATTGAATAAAAAATACAGCCATTTTTTCGAAGGCAATGATTTCTATCGGTTTCTTTTGGAAGGCGGGGAGCTACCCTTTCATTTGATTGAGATGCGGTTTGAAAACCTTCAGGAGAATTGCAATGTTGCGTTTAGACATTTTTAATGGAAGGTCGCCCAAGCGTCTCACAGTAGATTTTTTCTGTATCATCCTGTGCATCACCATACTTTTTGTCACAGGTGGCTGCACCACCAATCGCCGGGTTATAGAGAATCCGGATCTGGATGACTGGGACGGCAAGCGCATGCGGTACAAAAATTTATTTCCGCCCGAGTACGGTTACCTGGAAGAGACCGAGTATGACCGCATCGATTTTCGCAAACCTCATGAGAAGGGTGTCAAGGAATATTCACTTCTCACTGACCCAAGAGGAGATATCGATCGAACCAAAGGTTATGACCCGGCGGCGTATACGGTTATTCCTGATTTTGATATCATTCGAAATCCCGCCAACGAGGTTCAGATCACCTGGATCCGACATGCGTCTTTTCTGGTTCAGCTCGGCGGGAAATATCAGATCCTCATTGATCCTGTCATTGAGGAACTGGACGGACTGGTCGGCAAACTGGGGAAATATAGCGAAATCGGGACTCTGTATGCAGAACCGCCGCTTGCCACTGAAGCGCTTCCATTTGTCGGAGAATCTGAAAGCCCCGGGGAAAACCCAACGGTTATCGTTGCTATTTCCCACGATCATCACGATCATTTGAACTTTAATACACTTAAAAAACTGCCTGAAAATACCCGTTATTATGTCCCGCATGGGCTGGAAAACGAATTTCCTTCACGCTATTCCAATGTCATTGGTATGGATTGGTATACTCAAGATACGATCGGCGACCTCACCATCCATTTTTTGCCTGCCAATCATCGCTCGGGACGATCCATGTATGAGATGAATCAAACCCTGTGGGGTGGCTGGCTTTTTGAATGGAATGACTATCGCATTTATTTTGCCGGAGACACCGGCTACAGTGCCGTATTCAAAGATATTAAAAACCGGATGGGCGAGATCGATATCTGCCTGATGCCGACCACTGCCTGGTTTCAACGCCACTGGCATTTCGCGCCAGAAGATGCCGTCCGGGCTACCGAGGATTTAGAATGTAAAGTCCTTATCCCCTGGGGCTGGGGGACCTGGATCATGAGTTTTGAGCACATTTTAGAACCGCCCCGCCGCCTGCAATATGCCTGGGACCGGATGCAGCCTGAAAATATGGAACTCCGGATTCTCAAAATGGGGGAAACCTATACGGCCGGGTTGCTCGGACAAGATCAATGTGTCGATTGTGAGTAGGATTAATGATTTGCGATTTTTTCCAGAATAATAGATGGTCCCAGAAATGAGTATGGTCAGGATAAAACTAACGATATTAATTTTGATGAATATGGCGTTTATCTCCGGATGCAGCTTAGTCATGATTGTTATTTCTGCATCTAATAATGATGAATTAACTTCTCTTGAAATGACGGTAGAATCAAATCCCTCCGGGGCGGATGTTTACCTGAATGGAAAGAAATTAGGAACAGCCCCGATAACGGTTAAGATCGAAGGGTTGTCTAAAGAACACAAAATTGTATTAATAAAAAGCGGATATCGGACAGAAATTGAAAGGGTTTTTATCTCTCCTGGCCGTCAGTTAGACGAGAAATATCTATCCGTAACCCATTCCGACGGAACATCGTCTCAGGTTGAAAATAACACCTTGAATGTCGTCCTGGAAAAAGAAGATATTATCCCTTGATCGATACTCATTATTCCGAAATTAATACCAGATCCATTTTCCCTTTTTTTGAACCGCCTTCCGGATAATGCTGGGTGATCAAAGTTTTGAAACCATCAGCGGTTATGCGCATATGAATATGTGGCGGCCGTCTTAAATAAGAAGGTGGGACGTGGCTTTCAAATCGGTATTCGCCCGATTCATCTGGTATTACCGTCGCCCGGTAATCATCTTTGTAATCACTGTCGGGGCCTGCCATCCATAATTCAATACGTGCCTGCGGGATTGGCGAGCAGTCCTTGGAGGACATGACCCTGCCGCTCAGTTCATACCCTTTGCCCACGCTGTTGCGCAAGGGTGCCTTTGGTTTATAAAAAGGGCCCAGTGCATCCGGGGGTGTGGGAGTGCAGCCGATACTGTATTTTTTTAATTGTGCAACCATATATGAATTCTCCGCTAAAATTGATTTTGAAAGTAACATTGGAGAAAGTAAGATTATAGAAAACAGGGAAATCAATAGCAATTTACTTTTTACCGGCTTAAATTTGCTTGAAGTTTTAAACTCAAAATTCATTTTTAAACTCATGGGAAATTATATCTGAATGTATGCAATTATCTGCTCTCTTAAATATAAGTCTTTTATATTACAGTTCAAATATGAAGTGATTCGATTATATCAGGTCAGGGGGGATTAATGGTTGGGATGCATTTCCGCCTGGTATTCTTCCAGCGGGAGAGACATCGGAGAATTATCGAAGACAGGACGCCTTACATCCGGTATTGCGCCGTATAAATACCGGATTTCGGCCTTATCGTCCAATGGACGCTCGAGGCGTATCCGGATCGTTTGAGGATCATGGCGATATACTTTCGTGATGGGAACGGGAGCACCCTTGGCGAGTACTTCCCATCCGGTAATCCCTGAAGCAGGGGTGAAATCACTGCCACCATTGTGTTGAATTCTGATCTCGATGGTTCGGTTGTCGATTCGATTTACATCGATCACCTTTGGTCCTCGATGATATGTCTCTTCACCTAAGACGTGTAAGATTGATTGGGCGACTCTGTGTCCCAGTGTAATATATGCTTTTGGCGTGAGATGCTGCCTGCCATGATTTTTTAGATCAAGCGTTATGGCTGCCAGATAATTGTTTGTAACGTTTTCGGCAACGTGTTTTTGGGCGTTGCGGATGGCCTGGTGGGGTTTGTCTTTACCGCCGGGTCGCTTGATCATCATAACGACAAGAAATGGGAGGTCTTCAAAATCAGAACCATTCGTGATGTCCATTCGCACTTGATTGGTGATAAAACGTTCAAGAGAGGCGGCATACTCCTCCTCGGTTACCGTGCCCCGTGCAGCGTCTGCTTCGCCCTGTATCCAGATTACAAATTCTGCTGCCCCTCCTGTATCTGATACTCCCGAAATAAAACGATTATATATCGACCCCGGCGCTGTGTCTTCCCAGTAACCCGTGCCCCAATCGGCTTCTTTTCTCAGTCCCGAGCCATTGTTAGAATAGTCCAGCAGTCCGATCGGGATGCCCAGCCGGTCTATTATTCTGTTGCCAAACGCGATGGCTGCATTTCCCTGCTTACCAAGCGCTGACCAACCGTTATCCGTAAATTTTCGCAGGAGGGAATGTGCCTCTAAATCGGTACCGGTGTAAAACCATTCTTTCATATTCGATTGCCCCAGGCAGGCAACAAGCATTCCCACGCCCCATTTATGTTGACCGTTGATGAAGACCGTGTGATCGTTATGACTGCGGACCTGGATGTTATACCAACCCCCCTGCGGTACATCTGCAAGTTTGCCGACAAAAATTCCATTTCGCGGTGCAGAATCGATAACCGTCCAAGGTACGATTTCTTCAATGGTGTTGTTCCTGACGACCCGAGTTTCTATGGCTTCCATTTGCCCTCTGTAAATCCCGGAGACGACGATATCCGCGCTTTGTCCTTTGCGTTGAAAAATACGTCCATCTTCAAAATCGGTTACGGATAGGAAAGGTTTCGACTTTAGACCCGAAATGTCCATGTCGGGATCCGATTCGGTTACGACTGTTTCTGATTCTGTGTCTGGGACATCAGCCCCATTTTTTTTATCCGATTTGACAAGTAAAATTTTTTTATGCCCTGGTTCCACGCCGCCTGGAATTTCGGGAAATTCGAGTATCTCAGCGGATTGCAAAATAAGCACCCCGGCCTTATTGCCTGGATGAATGTTCAGAGATATCAACTCTTGAAAGGGAAGTGGTAAATACAGCGCTGTGATTCCAGGCTTGAGAGATTTGAGTTTAACAAGGGCAGGGGCGGTCATGTACTCGACTGTCATGATGTCTGAGTGAGGTGCTTCAACGGTTAGCTTCAACACTCTGAAGATACGATGATCTGATGCCGGAATGGCCGGGAGTTTAAAAGTGGATTGATAGCCGACTGATTTTATCTCTAAGTATTCAGCGCTTTTGTCGAGGGACACGTTTGAGCCCGGTACAGACATCTTAAGATCGAGCAGATAACTGTCGGGGATCAAGGCCTCGGCTTCAAACGTTGAAAAAATGTTGTCAATTTCAAGGCGTATCGTTCCCAGTTCGGATTCGGCCCTTTCAATCAAAATGAGATCACTGGCGTGCAAATCTTCTCCATACTGCCTTGATGGAACACTGTCTGCGCGGATTACCTCAAGCTGACTGAATATTTGTGCCAGGTATGGGATTAGATTTTTAATAAAATCATCGCCATAGACGATTGCGGAAGAAAAGTCAGCCTGCCCCGAAGACGCTATATGCATGACCGGAACATCATCAACCCCGGTCATAAAACCCATCAATCGTCTATCAAGATCGCCAGCGCCGGTTGCAGCACTGCGTTTGTAATCAAATACCCGTTTCTGTCTGTGGTCCTGAATGATCTGCGCCTGGATCGCATCAGCTGCAACCATGGCACCCAGACCATTCCAATAGGTACTGGTCTTATCGTAGAGCAACGCATGGCTTTTTTTGGCATTTTGCAGTAGTTGTTCAAGGCTCACAAAGCTCTTAAGGGGGTGGGATCCAATGGTTTCGAGAAGCAGATCGTATTGGCTGCGATTACACGTTGTGCTTTGGGGTACAAACCCCACATATTCAGGATAAATCGTTGATTTGCTCGGGGCGACAATAAAAACGAATCGGCGACCCGAGGCTTCAATGATTCGTTCAATAGCATGCAGCTCCAAAACCAGCCGATCGATATCTGCTGATCCACCGCAGGCTTCTTTTCTGTAATCATTGATGGATTGTCGGCTATAAAGCCATCCGTTGTTGCCGACATGGACGCCCTTGGCATCAGTCATGTGAAATAGACGGTAGTCCAACCACCTTTTGGCGAAAATGAGCGGACTTCGCAGCGAAAAGCTATCGTTAAAATACTGGTCCAAAGACAGATAGTACTCGTTGTCGAGTAGTGCCTGTCCATCCAGCCTGGGCGGTTTTAGGCCGATGCGTTCCACATTGATACCTAATTCCAGGTCGATTAGCCATACCATGGCCGGTAATAACAAAATTAAGACAAATATAAATGAAAGAATTTTTCTCATTGCGCATTTAAAACCGATAGTAAATAAAAGGACTGCTCGCGCCGCCGACAATAAGTGCTGCACAATATGGGAGCAGCACTAGGATCATTAAAGCGCCCGCAAGCACCGGGATCGGATCTTTTTTGTTAATTAAAAACTTTATAATTGAAAAATCAGCGGGCAAAAAGAAGACCGGCAACGCGGTCAGTAGGAATAAAACATTCCGGTAGTTCAACGCCCGACTTAATTCGTAAGAAAGTGGCCAATCTGTGAGTGTGAACATCGCTCCCAGGAATCTGATCGCCTGGGAAATGTCTTGTGAACGGAAAAGCACCCAGCCTACGATAACGATCAACATCGTTATTAAACGGCGTATAATATTGTATTTTTCCTGGGATAGATCACGCATACCGGTGATGCGTTCGATGATCAGGAAAACACCGTGGTAAATTCCCCAGAACAGAAACGTCCAGTTCGCGCCGTGCCAGAGGCCGCACAGGACACAAACGACCGCCATATTCAAACAGGTTCTTGTTGTTCCCCGGCGGTTGCCGCCAAGGGGAATATACAGATAATCCCTGAACCAGCGGCTGAGTGTGATATGCCAGCGTCGCCAAAAATCGGTGATGCTGATGGCAGAATAGGGGCGGTTGAAATTTTCGGGAAATGTAAAACCAAACAGCATGCCCAGGCCAATGGCCATATCAGAATATGCGGAGAAATCGAAATAAATCTGAAGCGTATAGGTAATCGCACCGAGCCAGGCGACTTTTGTATCCAGCAATACCAAGTTGAGGCCAAAAATAACGTCTGTGATCTGACCGCAGGAATTGGCGATTATCACTTTTTTTGCCAGACCCCAGCAAAAGCGCATAATTCCATTGTGGAAATCACCCCACGATTCCCTGCGCTCCTTAAGCTGGCTTCTGATAAAGCTGTAGCGCACAATCGGTCCGGCGATTAATTGCGAAAACATGGCGATGTAAAGGGCGAAATCGATAACGTTCTCAAGCGCAGGGCTCTTTCCCCGATAAACATCGATGATATAACTGAGTTTTTGGAATGTAAAAAATGAGATTCCGATGGGCAGAATAACCGCCTTCAATTCGATTGGAAGAATGTTCCATCCCAAAAGGAAGCTGTTTAGTTCACCGACAAAAAAATTGGCGTATTTAAAATAGGCCAGGAGCCCCAAATTAAGAAGTAGCGAGAAACTCAGCCACAGCCGCTTGTACCCAACCTTGCGGTCGATCAGGCGTCCGAGCACATAATCTGCCAACGTGGACAGAATTAGGATCAGAAGAAAACCGGCGGCGCCGTAAAGGTAAAATAAGTAGCTGAATATCAGAAGAACTGCATTACGCAGCCATTTGGGGGATAATAACGGCTGTCCATAATAACAGATGATGGCGGCCGGTAGGAAGATGAAAAGAAAAATAGTGCTTGAAAATACCATATAAAAAGATACTGGACTATTTCATGGAATGGAGTCTGTTGTTATGTCCTTTATGTAATTTACAAAACGCGGTTTTATTTTAGGTGTCAGGATTCAATGATTGAGGAATTGAGGGATTTAGGAATTAGAATGACAGAATACCTTCAATTCCTAAATTCCTGAATTCGCAATTCCTAAATTTTAGCATTAGTTTGATTTAATGCGAAAATATGTTCTTTGCCCTTTCGGCCTTTAATCGAGACGGTTCCGAGATCCTTGAGCGCAAGGTCGTCGCGGACCAGATCTGCAGTTTGAGAGCATATCACTATTTTTTCGGATAGTTCTTTGTTCGCCAGACCGGAAAGACGAAAAGCCAAATTCGTGCAATCACCGACCAATGCTAAATCAGCTGCCCGCGAACCATAATGCGACATCGTCACCTTACCGGTTGTTATTCCCCACCCCATCTGCAAATTATCAGCGGCAAGATTTTTACCGGTTAATTGGGTTCGGATCTCGTTTATTGTTTGCGTCTGTTTGATTGCAGCCTGGCATGCTAAAACGGCCTGAGTGTTTTTTGGTTCAACGTCATGGTCCCAAAATGCGTAAACTGCGTCGCCGGCGTAATCTTTTAACGTTCCTTTGAATTGGTAGACAATGGCACTGAATTTATCGAATATTTCTTTCATCAAAGCATAAACATCGGATGACGCATGATTCTGGGAAAAGGTGGAAAAATTCCTGACATCAGCAACGACATTGGTCACCATTATCTCGGTCGGGGTCACCCGTGTACCGTCAGTTAATATGGCAGCATCTTTAACATCGGTAACATTTTCAGGATAACACACCCGAAAAGAGAATCCACCCACGCTAATGCTGTCCCCATCCGCAATTTCACTGGATGCACCGGCTGCCAGTCGGATTCCATTCACCCAGGTGCCATTTTTGCTGCTATCGGTGATTTGAAGGTGTTCTGCCCGGCGGCTAACCACCGCATGATCTCTGGATACCTGTGCATCGTGTACTAAAATCCTTTTCTGAGGGTCTACGCCTTTGCAGCTTCGTCCGATAAAGACTTTGTCGACGATTTCTAAATATTGAGCCTGCTGGTTCTCATCGATCCATTCTAAATAAGGCTTTGGCATGATTCCACTTTCAAAGAGTTTGATTAAGGATAGGTATGCAGCACGGGATGATTAGTACTTTAGTCGTTATTTTTGTGCATTTTTGGCAAAAAAATTGTATTGGAATGTTTTCACTGTCTTGTAAAGATTGAATATTTAAGGAATTCTTTCCATTTTAAAAAGGACGGAGCGACACGCGGCGCACACGCCGCGCTGCGCAAGCGACATCCACAAATATTCAATTTGCAATCTTCAATTTTCAATTCAGGATTGTCCGAGTTAGGTAATGGCCGCCAGAACGACTGTAATATTATCGCTGCCACCGGCAGCCTTGGCGGTCTCGATTAATTCTTCGACCTTTCGATGGATATCGCTATCTGAACAAAGAATATCTCGAATCTGATCGTCCATGATCATATCGCTTAGGCCGTCTGAGCACAGAAGAAATATATCCTGCGCGACGGTTTTCCCGGTTATCAGTTCAAGGGAAAGCTCTTGCTTTATACCCACGGCACGGTAAATTATATTGCGTAGCGAATGGTGTCTAATTTGGTCTTTAGAAATCAATCCCTCTTCTAGCTGTTGCTGGACAAGCGTGTGATCTTGAGTGAGTTGTTCGAAATTCCCTTTTCTTAAACGATACGTGCGGCTGTCGCCAATATGACCGAGTATGAAACCCTCATCTGAGAATGCCAAAAGTTCGGCTGTACATCCCATCCCCTTGTGACTTGTATTCTGAACGACATGCTCAAGAATCTTTTGATTTGCTAGCCGGAAGGCTTCTTGAACCCGATACAGTACTTCTTTCTGGGATCGATCGGCATGCCCCTCAAATATTTCTTGAGCGGTATCGGCAAAAATTTTGCTGGCCAGTTCGCCTGCTGCTGCACCACCCATGCCGTCTGCGGTAAGACAAAAATCCAGGTCGGGGTTTAGGATAAATGCATCCTCATTATTTGCACGCTTAAGTCCGATATCGGTTTGGCCGCAAAAAATATTCTGGGGCATGTCAAACTCCGCCAGTTACTGGAGTCTACTTTATAGGTGAGGCGTTAACGTTTTCCTTGAAAATCTTTTTCATATAGTCGGCAAGATCGGAGACATCAAACGATATCTTAAATTCTTTTTTAAAAGCCGCCAAATCCGCATATAAAGCTGAAGAGCTCTGGTATCTTAACTCTTTTTGCTTCTCTAAGCATTTCATAACTATGCGATTTAATTCTTCCGGAACATCAGGCACTGAATTCTTTACGGGCTCAATATCCATTTTCGGAATGATCCGTATCGCCTCGATATCGCTGCTAAACCTGTATACTCTCTTTCCGGTAAGTGTTTCATGAAATACAAGCCCCAAGGCGTATATGTCCGCTTGGTGGTCAATCGGTTCTCCCAATGCCTGTTCGGGTGACAAATAGGCCATTTTCCCTTTAACGACACCTGCTTGAGTTAAGCTCGGCTCCGAGCGGGCCTTGGATATTCCAAAATCGCTTATTTTCACTTCCCCCTGATAAGAAATAAGCAAATTTTGCGGGCTAATATCTCGATGGACGATATGAAAAGGTTCTCCGGTATTTTCATCCCGCTTGGTATGAGAATAATCCAGACCCTTGCAGATTTGTGAGATAATAAAGACGGCCTTGTCGATGGGTAGACCTTGTTTCAGCGCCGCGAGAATTTCTGCCAAATTCTTCCCATCGATATATTCCATTGCAATAAAATACGCGTTTTCAATTTTGCCGTAATCGAAGATCTGGACAATATTCGGGTGCTGCAATAGGGCAGCCACTCTGGCTTCACGCGTAAACATTTTGATAAAATTCGGATTTCCCGCAAGATGAGGCAGGATTCGTTTAATCGCCACCTTTCTTTTAAAACCGTCCCGACGGACATAATCTGCTAAAAACAGCTCGGCCATCCCTCCCCGGGCAACCTTTTGATGGAGAAGATAAGGGCCGATCCGGTCCATTTTTTCGAGATCCTCTCGCATCTTAAGCGCCTTGGCCTTGGCGCTGCGATCCAATAGGAATAAACCGACTCCCAACAGGATAATCGTCAGTGCGACACCCAATAAATATAAAAGCCGCAATCGATTCAAGTCGCTATTAAGATGCGATGTGGAAAGAGCGACATAAACCCTTCCAATCTCGACATCTGAAAAAATAATATTTTTAAAAAAACCGACGACCTTTGTTTTGTCTGGTGTCATTCCTGAAGTTATCTTGATACCGTCAAGCGCATCGATGGGTTCTTCGTTTCGCAAAGGCTCAAATTTTTGATTCATCATTTCTGCGTTAGTGTGAGCCAGGATGTTATTTTGGTGATCCGTTATTGCAGCAAATTTCAAATCCTCTATATCCCGCAAATCTTTGATAGCGACATTGAGCGATAAAATATCTTTTTCTAAAACGAAAGGCCCGCTTTTGGATTCAAGATTTTGGGTCTCAGAAAGTCCTTGCTCTAGAAATGCATCATTTTTGCGTTCAAACGTGTAGTGATAAAATAAATAGCTGGTAAAGTTGATGAGAAGCCAAATCGATAGACAAATGATTAATAGCCTTCGATTGCGTTCAATGAATTTTATTTCCAATATACGTTTCATTCCTCTGGCAACTTTGGTGAAGGTGCTCGTTGAAATTTCCCTCACTTTCACGACTGTTGTTGCGGCAATTTCACTGACAAGCATTGAAAACCTCCTTCCCCTTTACGATCAATTATCAGACGGCCAGTTTGTTTATAATCTCGGTACAGCGCAGTATGATCTGGCGTCTAATCCAGGAGAGATCTTCTTTTTTTTGAAGTTCCTGCGAATCAATCCTTTTGGAGTCCGCAATGTCTCCAGGGTTTGACTCAAGTTTCGAGTCCCCGATCGCCAAAAATTTGTCTATGCTTGATTGATTGAATAATTTGCTGGAAAACGGTTTTTGCGTTCCGCACAATGGGCAGCTAATAAGCGAGCCGTTTAAGGTTGTGTTCATTGCGGCATTCGACCGATTAAAATTTAGATATTTCATCATAAATGCTTTGATTGTTTGGTAACGAAATACAGCAACCAAAAACAATAATATCAGACAGCTTGAAGTAGCGATGAATATAAATTGTTTTCGGGTCTGAAACGTTTCAGGGGTAGACAGGCCGATGAAAATTTCTCCGATTTTAGTACCGGCGTAAGTGACGTCTGAGACAAAGTTAAGGATTCTGGCATGGCTGGCAAATCCACCCTCCCACATCGATACTTTATCGACAGAACGTGCCGCTTCAGTCATGTCCGGCATAAGATGTCCGGTGCCGGTAAAAGCGACAACTTTATTGCGATGATCAACTACCGACGCGTAAATTACATCCGCTCTGCTGGCGGCATCGGTCAGCAATTTAGAAATTGACAGAGAATTTCTTTCTAAGAGGGGCAAGCTGACCAGACTGGAAAACTCATGAGTTATTTTGACCCCTGATTGTCTTAACTTGCCTTTAAGGTGGTTTACCCGCAGGGTAAAAATTGAGTAAGCAATCAGCATTGCCAGCCACCAGATGACCAGACCAAGGATAAGATAGCGCGTGTTTAAACGATTACCGAATCGCTGGATTGAATTCATATGGCACTCATCTTCCTTAGTTTGTAAGGTAATTGTTTAGCGATTTTATCAAGTTTGAATAGATATTGGTGGACCTGTCTGGAAATGGCGGCACTTAATTTCGGCCTAACCAAATTATTATGGTCAAAAACCAAAGTCAAGCAAATTAACTGTTGGAAATTAATACAATTTGATCCTTCAATGCTTTGCTGGCGCTGCTAGATGCCAACCTTTATAGATATTTAAATTGACAAGCAAGCGAAAATCAGGTTTATGATTAGGTGTTGACTGCTGCATATCCCAAGCACCGGCTCGGGCTTTTATAGTGGTATAAAAGAAAAATATCCGCGGATACTATTTTAAAATACCTCGTGATAAAAAATTAAATTCTCTAATTATTCAGTATTCAGTGTACTCAGCAGACGCATTTAATAATCTACGGGTTGAAAGATTGTGATCTTTTAGCTCAGCATGTATCCGAGGGCTGATATGTTCCCAGATGTTGCCTCTCAATCTCGGGCAGACCGACGCTCAAATATTCACAAAATTCTATTATTTTTCGTAATCTTTGGGATAAGTTCATTTGTTTTCTACGCCTGTGCACCAACCCGAACGGCCACTCAACCTTCAAGCAATAACATGTTTCGCTCTGAGGACTATGTTGTTTATCTGTTGCAGGACAGCGAAACGCCTGCGGAGCTGGCTGAAAAATTTCTGGGGGGCAAAAAAAAATCATGGATCATTGAGGAAGCGAATCCCGGGATTCACTTTAGGCGCGGCAACGCTATTGTGATTCCGTTGAAAGAACGGAATAGGGGAGGACTAAGCTCTGATGGCTTTCAAACCATACCGATTCTGACCTATCATCGGTTTGCCGAAGATTGCAATTCTACTCTCTGTATGCCAGCAAAAACTTTTGAGCTTCAAATGAGATATCTGAAGGAAAATGGGTATCACGTGATTACAGCCGAAGAACTTCTTGCCTTTCTTGGATATCAACAGGGGCTTCCGCAAAAATCTGTGCTCATCACCCATGGATGATGGATATCGTTCCGTCTATGATCTTGCCTATCCGATTCTTAAGAAATACGGCTATACGGCGACGTTGTTCATCTATACCAGTTTTGTCGGTGTGTCCAAAATGGCCATCACATGGGACCAGCTCAAAGAAATGCGGACGAATGGATTTACGATCGGTTCGCACACCATTAATCACAGTGATCTCACCAAGCCAAAAGATGGCGAAACAGAGCAGGAATATATTGTCCGGATTAAAGAAGAACTTTACGGTTCGAAAAAAATCATGGATAAAAAATTAGGCCAGGACACTTATTTTTTGGCCTATCCGTTCGGCTATTATGATCAACGCTCGATTCAGATGGCCAGAGAAGCAGGCTACAAAATGGGCATGTCCGTAAAACGAGGGGGTAACCCCTTTTTCGCAAACCCTTTGACTTTACGAAGGGATCAGATATTGGAAAGTGATATGCAATCATTTATTTCCAGATTGAAAACCTTTAATCATCTTTCCTTGAAGCGAGAAAACCATGAAAAATAAAGCAGCAATTAGCGGCGTCATCTTTTTAATTTTCTTGATTGCCGGGTGTGCCGGATTCGGTAGCAAATCTCCGACTCAACTTGCAAAAGAATATACGGCCAAAGCACAGGCGTACGAAAAAAAAGGTGATCTGGTGGAGGCTTTGAAGCAATACAAACTTGTTCTTACGGTGGACCCCCAAAATAAGTTGGCTCAAGAAAAACGCGCAACGCTTGAGCCGCACCTCAACAAACTGGCTGAGGAGCACTATCGGATCGGCTTAAAATACTATCGCCAGGGCCAATACCCTCCGGCCCGCAAAGAGTTTTTGACTGCACTGCGATATAACCCTGAACACGCGGAAGCAAAAGACAAACTGACCGTGCCAGAAAAGAAATAGAGCATGTTAAACGGTATATTGTGCACACGCTTCAAGCGGATGAGACGATCTCAACTTTGGCCGAGCGTTACTACGGAGATTATCGCAAGTTTCATCTTATTGCAGAGTACAACGAACTGGAGGATGCCACCAAGGTCACAGTCGGCCAGGAGATTAAAATACCCGTTATTGAAGGAACTCCCGATTATAGCAGATCCAGCGACAATTCAGACCGATACCGGTGAGGTCGCTGAGGCATTACCCGGTGAAGTTATAACTGTTAAACGATACATCATTCACACCGTTGAGCCGAAGGAGAGTCTTTCAAAACTGGCAATGATGTATTACGGCGACTATGGCAAAGTTCGACATCATCGCTAAATTTAATAGCATAGAAGACGGAACCAGCGTAAGAGTCGGGCAGGAGCTCAAAATTCCTGAAGTGGAGGGGCTTCCCTTTTCTGGTAAAGGGTGAGCGAAGAAACGAAAACGGCCGTGATACCTAAAGAACCGGCTGTAACCGAAGCGGTGCCAAAGAAAGAAGAAGCAATTGAAGATCAGACAGCCAACTATCGGGAGCTGGGCATTGAACTTTATAATAAAAAAGAATATGCGGATGCGATCATCGAATTCAATAAAGTTTTAAACGTAACGCCTGCTGATAAGGTTACACTTAATTACCTGGCGCTTGCCCTATTTTGAGAAGGGTCGACAATCGTCGGGGAAAAAGCCTATTCTCAAGCAACAGAGGAATTTGAAGCTTCTCTCAAATACAACAATGACTGTTCTGACTGCCGGGAATACATTAAAAAAATCCAGAAAAGAAACCGCGCAAACCTTCAAGAGGATGCGATAGCGTTATATAACGGAAAAAAGTATAAAGAAGCGATTGTTAAATTTGAAGCCCTTGCAAAGAAGAACCCAAAAGATTCGCAGGTAAAGGACTACCTTGCCAAATCTCATTTTGAGCAGGGATTGGTTCTTTTCGGCAAAGAAGATTATTTGGCTGCCAGGGATGAATTCAAGACGTCGCTGCAATACGATAAAAATTGCGAGCAATGCGCAAAGAATATCCAGAAGTGTGAGGCCACTTACAAGGAAGTTCATTATGACATGGGTCTCGCATACTTTGGGGATCAAAAATTAGCTGATGCCATTCGAGAGTGGGAGTCTGTCTCGGCAATCGATCCGAATTACAAAGATGTCAACAAGAATCTCACTAAAGCCAGAACCCTTCTAGAGCGTCTGGAAAGCATAAAGCGCAGCAAGGCCCAGGAAAACACCCAGTAAAATTTCAGATGTCAGGTGTCAGTGTTCAGGTTTCAGAATACAGATGACAGATGACAGAAATCAGATTGCAGGAAACAGATTGCATTGGGTGTCGTTGGGCGAAGATGATTTTAGAATAATCAAAATAAAGATTTACTTGATTTAATAACTGCCAATTAGAATATCTGTATTTTGGGTAAAGTCTGGATATTCTCAATATATCAAAACTTGACATTATCCAATTCCACCCCATCCATCACATGATTTACAATATTTTTGAATCATAGGTTATAAAGTTATTCATCTGAGGCAGAATCTAAAAAAGCGTAAAATCCCCTTGACAATAATGCCACAATGTGGCACTGGGAAATAGCGCTTTTTCATTTTGCTCTGAAATTAGCTTTATTCCTAGATTTATCCTCTCACTCTAAGAGACACCTCGCGCTGCAATAGATTCTGGTTTCCATTAAACTTTAACCTAATAATCAGGTAAAACCTTAATGGAGAATCCCCTCAAAGTGTGCCTACCTAAATCCTGATGGAGAGTTAGCATCTCTATTAGGAATTAAGGTTTAAAGGTTTTTGTTGGTCAAAATTATTACTCTCATAAACTAAATCAGCCCAAGGAGATTGATTATGCAACTGACTCGATCACTCGCAACGATACTTCTTGTTCTATTGATCCCTTTAACAGCTGGATATGCCGGGGATTTAAATCAAGAATTGACGAGAGCATCATTTTATGGCAATGCTGCTGACGTAAAAATGTTGCTTGAAAAAGGAGCTGACATAAACGGTAAAGATAGCTCTGGCTATACCGCTTTGACTTGCGCAGCAAAAGGCGGCTAATCTTTGGCGCGATTCGCGGCGATTCGCACTTTATCCAAAAAAGGAGGATACACATGCCATACGTACTGATCCGACATAAAGTTGAGGACTATGCAAAGTGGAGGCCGGTATACGATGAACACGGTGCCACCCGTAAGGATAGCGGTTGCAAGGGAACGCACGTTTTTCGCAACGCTGAAAACCCTAATGAGATTGTGATCCTTTTTGAATGGGATGAACTGGAGAACGCTCGTCAGTTAATCCAATCAGAGGATTTGCGAGAGGCGATGCAGCGATCCGGTGTTGCCGACCAGCCTGACATCTACTTCCTTGATGACGCTGGACGAACAACGTCGTGATTGCCTGAAAAGAAATAAGCCAGATTTTAGGTGCTTTATTTATGGCAGGGTCAGAAATGGCTCTGCCTTTTTCAGTTCTAAGTTTGGATTCCTACTATTAATACAGGTTTCTTTGTAGCCCTATAACCTTTGATATCTCCAACATACATGCACTTTTGAACCCCTCTAAAAGGTTGTGATATCATTCTGTCAATGCAAGTTTAGGTCAGGGCACATTACGATAGTCCCGAGTCCCCGTCGCTTTTCTCTGTCCTCTGTTTTCTGACCCCTGAAATCCAAACACTGACACCTGAAACCTGAACTCTGAAACCAAATGTTACCCGAGCGCTGACACTCGACGCCTGTATTGAAAACCTAATGTGCTATTCAGCGTGTAGTGTTGGAATTACTTCGTAAAATTCGGCGGTCGCTTTTCCAGAAAAGCCGAGATGCCTTCTTTAGCTGCATCCGTACAGGCAATTTCTCCGAATCCTTTATATCCGATTTCAAGGGCATCATTGAAATTTGCAGTTGCCGCGCCCTCCTGGATCACTTTTACTGTAAGGGATACCGCCTCTTTGCTAAGCGCCTGCTTGCCCGCTTTGGGTTCATCCGGAATATTGAATTTCCGGAATTTCGACCTTACCTTCCGGAATGCGGGCTGTTTTGGCCTGCAGGTTGTCGACCGCTTCGACGGCTGCTGAAACCAATGCGGGATAATCATCCACGATTTTGGTCACCATCCCGACATCAGCGGCTTCTTCGGCCCTGAGCGGCCGGCCCAGACAAATCATTTCATGAAACAATTCGGCGCCCTGGGGCCATTTGCGGTAGGGCACCACACAGCCGCCGATCCCCGGCAGGATCCCCAGCGTGATCTCGGGGAACTGAAAGCTCGCATTTTTCGTTGCGACCATAGCGTGGCAGCGGATGGCCACTTCCAGTCCGCCGCCAAGGGCAAAGCCGTTGACGGCAGCCACCACGGGTTTTTGCATTTGATCCATAAAAACCTGGACATGGGCGCAATCCCTTGCATATTGCGCTGAAGCATGAGCATCGCCGAGCATCTCCGGAAATTTTCCGATGTCCGCTCCGGCAGAAAAGGCGGCGGTCCCGTAACCGGTGATGATAAAACCCTTCACCGAGGGATCATTTTTGAATTCTTTGAAAATGGACAGGATCTCATCGGTTACCTCATCATTGAGGGCATTCATGGCCTGGGGACGACGGATGGTGATCACTTTAACCCCG
>PVMK01124613.1_pt1 | contig 24353 bp, 22 predicted proteins | sample 1853481 | NCBI WGS metagenome assembly PVMK01 (sample SAMN08533507, study PRJNA380276) | Marine sediment metagenome, whole genome shotgun sequencing project.
CGATGTCCGACGCTTCCTCGACGACACACATCTGCGCCGCATCGCGCCTCGTATTGCGACAGAATTCGCAGGGCGCCTCGCTGCTCAGGTTTCCACACTCGTCGCACGGTCTGACCTCGGCCAACACCCGGTCGATGGCGGCCGAGAGACGGCGCGCGTCCTCGGGTCGCGTCTTGAGCAGGTAGTACGTCAGGCGCTGGGCTGTCTTGCGTCCGATCCCCGGGAGTCTGGCAAACTCACCGATAAGTGTCTCGATCGCCGACACTCAACCACCCAGAAGCGAGCCCAGGTCGGGGAGCGGCATTCCTCCCGTAGCCTGTCGCATCTCCGCCTCGAGCCGTTCGCGTGCCTTCCCCTGGGCCTGGGAAATCGCTGCCAGGATCAGATCTTCGAGCATCTCCAGGTCGTCCACGTCCACAGCAGCCGGATCGATGCGAAGTGAGCGGATACCGCCTTTACCGTCTGCCGTCACTTCCACGAGTCCGCCTCCCGCCGAGGCCGAAAACGTCTCCTTTTCCAGTCTCTCCTGGATCTCGGCAAGGCGGGACTGCATCTGCTGACCCAGCTGCATGAGCTGCTGTAGTTGATTCAGGTTTTCCAAGAGTCGTCACTCCTCGGTCAATTTCAAGTCGAGTGTTTCTACCGCCTCACGGAGCCGGGGATCCGTCTCGACGAGGCGCTGAAGCTTCAGATCCCTGGCAGACTCCGCCGTGATTCGTTGCCGAGAACCGCCGTCTCCCCAATCTAAACCCGCAGTTCACCCGCCTCGATCCCGAGACGTTGAGCGAGCTCGGCGCGCAGAGACGCCGAACGCCTGGCGTCACCGAGAAAGTTCTCCAGGTCTCCAGCGAGGCCAGGTGGAACTTCCAGAGCCAGCTCTCCGTCCGAGAATCCTGCCACGGTGGCCCCGCGGAGTCCGACGAGCCGGCCGCCTGGGCGCCGAACCTCGCGCCGCTTCCAGGGCATCGGCCCACACAGTCGGGAGATCGACACTCCGCGGTCCCGCCAGGGGCGACCGAGGCAGCCTCCTCCTGAGATTCCTCGGGCTGTGCCGGCTCGTCGCCGGCCCCGGTAGGATCAGTGGCTTTCGATTCACCACTCGGAGGCCGCTCGGCGTCCGGTTCTCGGCGCGGGCTCGCGCGTCGGGAGGGCTTCCGTCTGCCCTTAGAGCTGTCGCTCGCACGGGCCTTCTTCCGGCCGAGAGCGTTGCTCCGGCTTCCTCTCTTCGGCGCCCAGGGCTCCCAGGAGCTCCCCGCAATTCTACGCTGCTGTCGAGACTGGCGAGGCGGAGCAGGAGCACCTCGACCTGAATCCGGGGTTGAGCGCTCCGCCGGAACCGACCCGCCGATTCGAAGTCCGCCGTGGCAACGAGCAGCCGCAATAGTTCTTCCTCCGTGAAGCGCTGTCCGCTCTCCGCGAGCGTCTTGCGGGATTCGGCGCTCAACTCGGCCGGATCGCTCTCCGGATTCAGGCGCAAAGCCAGAACCGCGCGGAGCGTGTCTCCCAGGCCCTGAACAAACTCCGCCAGGTCGTATCCCTCATCGAGGAGAGCTTGGACGAAGGGAAACACGGCAGCCCGATCACCCGCGCGGACGATGTCGAGGAGCTCGACGAACCGCTCCTCTTCCACCAGACCAAGCATGCGGCGTACGTCCTCGGCCGACACCGTGTCGCCGGAGAACGAGAGTACCTGGTCGAGGAGCGAAAGCGCGTCCCGGACGCCTCCCTCCGCCCGTCGGGCAATGGGAAGCAGCGCGGCGGAATCTGCCGAGACTCCCCTCCTGCTCGACCACGCTCTCCAACCGACCCATGAGGTCGGACACCGACACGCGGCGAAAGTCGAATCGCTGACACCGGGAGAGCACGGGAGCCGCGCTCTGCCGGATCTTCTGCGGTTCCGTCGTAGCGAACACGAAGACCACGCGGGGCGGAGGCTCCTCGAGGATCTTGAGGAGAGCGTTCCACGCTTCGCGTGTCAGCATGTGGGCTTCGTCGACGATGTACACCTTGTAACGCTTCTCGTCCGACGGCGCGTACATCGCCCGCTCCCGGAGGTCGCGGGCGTCATCGACTCCCCGATTGCTGGCAGCGTCGATCTCGACCACGTCGAGGGAGGTCCGGCCCAACCAGATGCTCGTGCAGGACTCGCAGACGCCGCACGGCTCTCCGTCCTGCCGCTCGGAGCAGTTGAGCGCCATCGCCAGCACGCGAGCGGCCGTTGTCTTTCCGATTCCGCGCGGACCGCAGAACAGGTACGCGTGGGCGGCACGCCCCGTCTCGACGGCCACGCGAAGCGTCGAAGCGACGTGGTCCTGCCCGACGAGTTCGGCGAAGCGACGGGGTCTGTAGGTCCTGGCCAGCGCGGTTCTATACATGACGGCCAAGCTACCCTCCCGGAGCCGGGCTCGAAAGCGGAGTGAGCACCTGCAGGCACGGCGTGGGCGAGGAGCCCGTCCGAGTGGATCGGGAAGGCGCGGACGAAGATACCCCAGGCGAACCGTGGCGACCTTTACACGCTTACCGCTGCTACCTTCACGGTCCTGACGGGATTCACGCGCTCCGGCCCCACGGGCCTGGGGCGCAGCGAAGGTATGGTGGTCCCCTGACGGGGTCAATCGACGCGCATCAGAAGGCTGCTGAACAAGTACAGCAGGTCGCTCAGCGGGCTGTCAGGGGTCGGTGGCGTCAAACGCTCCCGGAATGTAGGTCACTTCCGGATCGCCATCCGGCCGCCACGTGAAGGCGATGATGTCGAACCGAAACGAGGCGCCCACTCGAGGGTGCCGGCGCATCCAGGCGGCGGCTGTGCGCCGGATGTTGCGGCGCTGAGCCGGAGTCACGGCCTCGGAAGCAGGTTGGGGACCCGGGCGCCGCGTCTTGACCTCCACGAACACGACCTGGCCGCTTCGAATAGCGACGAGGTCAATCTCGCATCGTCCATCCCGCCAGTTCCTGTCGAGAATCCTGTAACCGGCCCGGGTGAGCAGATCCGCCGCGAGGTCCTCTCCCGATCGTCCGAGGGCCGCAGATTCACGATGACCTTGCGCGGCCGTCGACGCGGTCGAGCGTCGGCCCGGTTCTCCGCGTTCGATCATACCGTCCTCCGTTTTCAACTGATGAAGCCTCCTGTCCTGGGGTCTCGAGGAAGGGTATGCGAGAGGGTCAACGCGGGATCAACCGGAAAAGGCAAGCGCCAGCGCGTGATCGCGACCAGACCGGCAACCTGTTAGAGCTGAAACTGAAGTCCTTCGCTGGCGAGCTGGATCGACCCGTCGTACCCACTCTCAGCGATGAGGCCCGCCACGTCAGAGGTCTGCCTGAACTGCGGATAGATATGTGTGGCAATCAGCTTTCGCACGCCTGCCCGGTCGGCCAGGCGCGCGAGCCGCGAGGGAGACAGGTGGTTGTCGCCGACCAGGTCGTCGGGTAGAGAGCACTCGGCTACGAGAAGGTCCGCGTCCCGACAGAAATCCGCGAGCGTCTCATCGGGACCCGTGTCGCCAGTATATACGACCGAAGCGGCCCCTGCGTCGGCGCTGAAACGGAGGGCGACGCTCTCGGGCGTGTGAGGGCCCTCGTGGGAGACCACGCGAAGATCGCCCGCGACCACCTCGGTCCCCGGGACCAGCTCACGAAACGAAACGGGAAAACCGGGGTCGAGGAGGAAGTCGCGGAGAGCTGCCGCGAGGCCCCGGAACAGGGAACGGGTCCCGGGAGGCCCCCAGACCTCCAGTGGTGCCTCGACACGCGGAGGGTGAATCCCGTGTCGGAATGCGAAGAACAGACCCGGCAGTGCCCCGACGTGGTCGGCATGAAAATGGGTGATGAACAGGTGCGACAACCGGTCCCACGGCACAGCGAGACGTGCCATCGCCTGTACGGCCCCCGAACCGCAGTCCAGGAGGGCCCGGGTGTCCCCATGCTCCAGATAGTACGAGGAGCAGACCCGGTCGGCCTCCGGGACCACGGTACCGCACCCCACGACGGTCAGGCGCACTCGATTGCCCTCCCTCTCAGGCCACCTGGCCGCGCGGCAGATCCTGCAACTCCACGCTGACGAGCTTGCTGACCCCCGGCTCCTGCATGGTGACCCCGTAGATCCAGTCGGCTGCTTCGATCGTCCGCGCGTTGTGCGTGATCACGATGAATTGGGTCTCACCCTTGAACCGTTCCAGCATTTCGGTGAATCGGCCGATGTTCGTTTCGTCCAGGGGAGCATCCACCTCATCCATCACACAGAACGGGCTCGGTTTGGCCAGGTAGATCGCGAACAGAAGGGCCAGTGCCGTCAGCGCTCGCTCTCCTCCCGACAGCAGGTGGATGCGCTGGGTCTTCTTTCCGCGCGGGCTGGCGGATATCTCGATCGGAGAATCGAGTGGATCATCCGGATCTTCCAGCCACACGTCCGCTTCTCCACCCTCGAACAGTGTATCGAAGATGCGGTGGAAGTTCTCGCGAACCTCACCGAACACCCGGCTGAAAGCCTCCGAGGCGACCTCGTTGATCCGGCGTATCGAATCGTGCAGGTCGACCCTCGCCTTGTCCAGGTCTCCCTTCTGTTCCTCGAGAAAATCGAGGCGTTCCTTCTCCTCCTCGTACTCCTGCGCAGCGAGCAGATTCACCGGACCGATGCTCCCGATCCGTGTACGGATCGATTCGAGCTCGAGGGTCCAGTCTTCGGCCGTGCCGTCCTCCGGAGCCGCGACCCGAGCCTGCAGATCCTCGAACGAGACTTCCCACTCGGCTTCCAGACGCTCGCGGACGTTCGCCCGGTTCCCCCGAAGCTGGGAGACCTCCAGCTCGAGCGCGTGTCGCTGCTCGGCTGATTCCCGTTCCGCCTGCCGCTCCGTGCGCAGGGCCGCCTCGCGCTCTTCCATATCCGTCCGACGCTCGTCCAGGCCTCCTGCGCCTCGCGCACCTGGCTCGCGAGCAAGCTACGGCGCTCGAGGAGCGCGACGAGTTCCTCCTCGCCGCTCGCGGTGGCCTCGCGACTCTGCTTGATGGTCTGAGCCAGCGAATCGAGCTCCCGCGAGAGTTCCGCCGAGCGCAGATCGAGCTCGCCACGGACGTCGGCGGACCGTGAGAGTCGCTCTCGTAGAGATCCGAGGCCCGCCTCCATCCGGGCAAGCTCGAGGCGAAGCTCTTGCAGGATCGAGTTCTCGCGTTCCCACTCCGCCGTGGCCGACATCTGACCGGCCCTTTCGCGGGCGAGAACCGCCTCGGCTTCTACGCGTCTCGCATCCAGCTCGGTGCGACGCTCATCCTCGTCCCCATCGACAACCTGAGAGGAGGCGAGCAACCCCTCCAGCTCCGATACCCGCGCCTCGCCTTCGCTGGCCCTGCGGCGCATCCGCTCGGCCCTGCCCCCGACAGTGTCCCGCTCCGCCTCCACCTCCCGCTTCTGGACGGTGGAATCGGCCAGTCGTCGTTCGAGCTCAGTCAGCGCCGACGTCACCGCCGCGGCCTCCCCTTCCGCACGAGTCGCCGTTTCGTGTGCTGCCTGCAGCTCGAGCTTCATGGTCTGAAGTCGCGCATCCAGCTCGGCCAGCTCGCCCCTGCGGCGCAGGGCCCCCGCGCCCGCCGCCGAGCGACCGAGCCGCACGACACCTCGCTCGTCCTGACCGGAGCCGTCTACCGTGACCCAAGCACCCGCTCGCGGTGCAAGCTGTGCGTCCCGGCTCAACTCGACATCCTGCAGGAGAAAGCGCGCCCATTCCTCGCCCGGCCCTTCAAACCGAACTCGGTCCGCCAGGCCACTCACCGTTCCCGGGACACCGCCCCGGGGGCCTGGATCGACGGGGAGCAGCACCACGCCCTCCTCAGCGTCACGGCCTTCCAGCCACGCCCGGACCACGCGTACAGTCTTCCAGTCCCGAACCAGCACACCGTTCAGAAGCGGACCGAGGTGCGACTCGACGGCGGAGCGCAGGTCACGGGGTGCCTCAAGTACGTCAGCAAGCACCCCGATGAGCCCATCCGTGGGTCCCAGCTCGTTCAGCAGCTCCGCGACAACGGGCGGCAGATCCCTGCCCTCCGCCAGCATCGAGGCCAGACCCGCAGCTACCGCGCCGGTAGACGCAACCTCGCTCTCGAGCTCGGCGACGCGACCGCGTTCCCGCCGGTGCCTCTCCCGGATCTCCTGCTCGGCCGTCCTAGCTTCGACTACTTCCGCCTCGAGATCGGCGAGGGCGGCTGCCGCCCGCTCTGCGTCCGCGTTGAGTTCAGAAAGCTCGCCGTCACCCTGCAGAAGGGTCTGCTGCATGTCGGTCAGCTCGGTCCGCCGCCGCTCCAGCTCTCGAGCCCACTCCCGCCTCCGCTCGCGGACGGCCTCACCTTCCGCCTCCAGCGCACCGGCGTCCCGAATCACCTGCGCCAGTGTGTCGAGGGCCTGCTGCTCCCTGTGCTCGACCTCCTGGCGACCTTGTCGCAACCGTTCGACATTCGCGTCCAGCTCATCCCGGCCCTCGGCGCGACGTGTCAACTTCGCTGCCGCTTCATCGACTTCATCACGCAGCCGGGTGATCTCGGCCTCGACCGTGAGGCTCCGGCCCGCCATGCTCTCGGCCTCGAAACCGATGCTCTGTGTCCTCGCCTCGGCCGTGGAGATCCTCTCCCGGGCGAGAAGTCTCTCGCGCTCCAGTTCCTCCGCCCGCGACCGGGTGCGCTCGAGCTCAGCCGCGACGTCGGATCTCTCCCTCTCACGCTCCACGATTCCGAGCCTCAGGTTCTCGGCCTCGGTCTCCCGCTGGCGCAGAAGGGCTTCCTGTTCGGGCTGGTGCCGGCGGCGGGCCTTGAGATTCGTTTCCGCTTCTTCCAGCTCCTCCTCCATGGTGCGAAGAGTCACGTCGGCAATGGCCACCTCGAGCTGGAGGCGGCGGTCCCTCAGCTCGTCATACTTGCGGGCACGACCCCGTTGGCGGCCCAGCGACCTGACCTTGGTGCGCACCTCTCCGAGGACATCTTCGAGACGATTCAGATCGTGCGCTGCCTGGTCCAGTCGCCGGAGAGCCGTGCGCCGCCGGTCCTTGTAGCGGCCGACCTCGGCCGCTTCCTCGAACAGCGATCGCCGCTCTTCGGCGCGGTCAGACAGGATCGCGTCGATCATCCTCGCTTCGATGATCGAATAGGCATTCGCCCCGAGGCCGGTGTCGCGACACAGATCGTGGATGTCCTTGAGCCGGCAACTCGCCCCGTTCAGCTGATAGTCGGATTCTCCACCCCGCAGCAGGGTCCGCCCGATCACAACTTCCGGGTATGGCACGGCCAGGATCCCGTCCTCGTTGGCCAGAGAGAGCACTACCTCGGCCCGATGAATCGGCTTGCGCTGCGAGGTGCCCTGGAAAATGGCCTCCTCCATCCGGCTGCCCCGGATCGCTGTCGGACGCTGCTCTCCCAGCACCCAGCGCAGCGCATCGGAGATGTTGGACTTGCCACAGCCGTTCGGTCCCACGATGGCCGTAATTCCCTCGTGAATCGAGATCTCGGTCTTGTCGGCGAACGACTTGAAGCCGTGAAGGGTGAGCGATTTGATCTTCACCTGGGCTCGCCTCTCCTCGTCACTAGTGTGACAGCCAGACCTGCCTCGGCTAATATGCTGTCCGCTGGGCCCGCAGCCGCCTCGGATTCGAATGCGCCGGAATAGATCCGGTAGGTCGCCCTGGTCGAATCCCCGACCGAAACCACATAAGCCGGCACGCCTGCATCATGCAAGCGGTCGCGCTCGCTCTCAGCCTCTTCCTCCGAGCCATAATCCTCCAGCGCGAACGCCAGGGTGACGGGACGCATGTCCCAGTCACGCGCTCGTTCTTTCACGCCCTCATCGACGAGGAAGCGCATCAGGTCCGTCGCCTGGAGTCTGTCCTCCAGCGCGCCCCCGAAGACGCGGTAGTACAGCCGTCCCCTGCCCTCGATCCGCGTCGGCGAAATAAACGCCAGGCTGCCAAGCTCTATCAGCTCATCTCGTTTGGCTTCCGCGTCTTCGAACAGGACGGTACTGATGACCAGGACAGAATATCGAAGCTCGACGCGTCCGACCTCCGCGGACTCGGCCGGCGGCGGAGACTCACCGATCGGCGGTTCCACCGCGGCTTCGACGTTACCTTCCGCAGCAGGTGTACCGACGCTGGAGGATCCACTCTCGCCTTCTCCGGCCTCGGCCAGCCCCGGACGATCCCGGGCTGCCAAATCGAACGGCGCTTCAAAGTCATCCTGGAATGCCGGCCACCCCGAGAGCCCCTGCCAGACCAACCAGACGGCGAGAACCGCGACAACCCAGACCGCGGCTACACCACCCGCTCCACGGACCATTCCTTGCCTTCGGACGTTATCCACAAGCCGCTGCAACTGACTGCGCGGCTGCCTGCGCCCGCCGGTCCCAGCGACCATGGCGGGAGTGGAGCTCGGTCGCACGAACCCCGATGCCCGGCCACGAGATGTGGCATCCTTCGGCCCGTGAGGCGCGGGCGGGGCATCCTCCTCCACCCGGGCCAGGAGCGTGATTCCCGGCGGCAGGGCTTCCGAATCAGCGAGGTCCCCGAGAACGACACAGCCGCCGAAGTCTGCTGGACACACGCGATCGTCACCGACCGAGGCCAGGCCAGGGAGATCGGTCTCGGAGACGAAGAGCAGGAGCGTGCCGCCCCTTCCCGCGGCTCGAACCAGGTGCTGAAAGGCGGGCACCGTCACCAGATCGGAGACACGGATGGGCGGGTGGCCGGCCGGAATGAAGATGAAAGAACGGCCTGGAGGTGTGATCGCGACCTCCCGCGCCGATCGCCGGCCGGCGATGATGTCACTGAGTCCCGGCTCCGCTTCAGTACGAAGCGCGCCGTCCGGCCCGGAAGATCCGGCGAGTGTGTTGACGAGAATGGTCCGGTGTCGCCCGCCAGCGATCATGTCCGCAAGCTCGACGGCCGCCAGTCCCCCCCACGCCCCGTTCTCGGAACCGCTGACCAGGAGAAGCGTTCGGACCGACTCGGGCAACCAACCGGGTTCGCCCGGACCAGCACCGCTGTCAATTGGCTGACTCACGCGATCAGATTGGCTCCTCTTCTGGTCGTCCGCTGGCGCCGATCTCGGTCACCCAGGCCTCCAGACGACGTTCACGAAGCAACTGCCGAGATGCTGCCTCCGCTTCGGACCGCGAACGAAACGGTCCCACGAGCCCCCGGTACCAGGTCCGGCCTGCCTCGTCGCGAAACCTGTGCACCTGGGTCAAGAAGCCCGCATCCTCGAGCGATGCGGTGAGCGACCGAATGCCTTCGGACTGCCTCGCCGAGCCGACGATGGCGTAGAATCCCGGCGGCGGACCGGGGGCATCCCGTTCGGCGGCTGGCTCGTCCCTGCGCCCTGGAGCTGCGGTCGGGCGCTCCACCAACACGGTGGAGTCCACCCCCGCGCCAGGACTCACCACCTCCTCCGTGTCCGGTCGTACGAGCTCACCCGAAACACGGTCTGTGGCGATGATAGGAGATGTCGGATTCCAGCGGATGGGAAGCCACCACCTGCCCGGCCCGGCTCCTTCGATCGGAGATGCCGTACCGGATACCGGATCCGTCACCCCTATGCCCTCCTCGGAGCCGGTAAGCACCGTGCCGTCCGGAAGCCCCACGGGCAGGTCTGCCCGCCAGACAGACGCGACAGGAACTATGGCTCCCCCACCCGCGGGAACGCGGCCGACTTCATTCCCGTACGCCACGAAGATCGCGTCACCGAACAGGCTCGGACGTATATCTGTCGCGGGACGCGGCAGGTCCGCCAGCACACGCGTCGAGAGAGCAAAACGGTTCACGGCTTCCAGGCGCGGGGGGTCGTCCAAGGCAACATAGATCTCGTGCGTGGACGGAGACGCGGCCAGGCCTAACACGCGCCCGCCCATACTGACCTCTCCCGCCTGTTCGATCGGCGCGGCGGTCAGCACGATGAGGCCGCGACCGTCAGAAGAAGTGAGAACGGCCCGGCGGCCCCACGCCGTCACTACGCCGGGGGCGTTCACCGGCGCACTCCCCGTCTCCGCGGGACTGTCCTCCTCGCGGCGGAGTAGCCAGACGGTGCGCCGCTCGCCGGATCCAGCGAGCACGACCAGGACGCCATCCTCCACGGGAGCGGCCCAGAGCACCGCTTCCGCGACGCCGTAGCTCCACACACCCTCCCGCGAAACCTCGAGCAGGGATCCATCTGGCGAGTAGTACAGCCCGACCGAACCACCATCGAGCCACACGGCCTCGGGGGAAACCTCGCCCACCCGCACGAGAACATCCGACGCGGGGTCGTAGGTGTGTACGATACCCTCCGCCGTGCGCAGTACCAGCCACCCGTCAGACAGCGCATGGACTTCCTCGGATGCCGGCAGCTCGGTCACTCCGGTCCACACCACCCGTTGGAGGTCCGACAGGTCCCGCGTCTCGGCGAGGCCACCGTCACGCGGCACGGAGATGAGGCTCCACTGGTCCGCGGACGTTCCGACGACCAGACTCGCGCCATGAAGGGTCGGCTCCGGCCGGATGGCTCCGGGCTCTGGGGCCGCCTCGCAGGCAGCAAGGATCGCCAGGATCGCCGGGGCGAGCCTCCGGGGCAGACCCGAACGAGCCACCCGTGGACTGGGTTTCAAGATGCCTCTTCCTCTTAGCAGGTTGCTGAATAACTCTGGGTAGCCGCGTTACGAGCGCCGACCCGCTGACGCGGGTGCCCCGGGCAGATGCAAGGCAGCGCGACGAATGCGATGCCGTGTGCATCGAGGAGGAGCGCTAACGCAGCAGATGCCCCCACGCCGCCGTAACCCGCAGGGCGCATGGGGGTTACCGGTCGATACTGCGTTACTCGTCGTCGAAGATGCTCCCGCATCGCCTTCCTCCTCGTTCCTTGTCTCGCCTCGGCAAGACCCATGCGCGCCGCCACCCAGGGTTCTTCAGCGACCTGTGCCTGGTTTCGCGCCTCTTCTACGTCTGAGGGCCAACATAGAGTTACGGTGAAACGGGAGGCAAGAAACGAGGATCGCCCGAACCGCGGTCAAAACATCTCCCCGATCGCGACCTATTCGACGGCCAGGATGGGCGCGTCGCCCCAGAGCCTCTCCAGCTCATAGTAGTCTCGCACGTGTGGCAGGAACACGTGGATGACGAGAGTGATGTAGTCGAGCAGAATCCACGTCGCGTTCGCCTTCCCTTCCACGCCCGCGGGCCTCAGGCCGGCCTCCCGCATGCGCTCCATGATGTTGTCCGCGATCGCTCGCGTGTGCGTGTCCGAGTCTCCGGTCGCGATCAGGAACCAATCCGTCGCGTCGGACAGTCCGCGAAGATCGAGCAGGACCGGCTCCCGGGCGTTGCGCTCCAACGCCGCCTCGATCGCAACGCTCACCTCGACCGGATTGCTTCTCTTCCCGTCATCGAGCTTTCCCTGTGCGTCTGGCACGTTCTCCTCTCCGCTGAATGCTAGAATGTCGTGTTCCACAGGGCCCGTGGGACACTTCCATGCGGTTGGATCCGACTCACTCTTCCACCTGGTAGGCCACCGTCCAGGCTCCCGGCCCCGTGTGAACCGCGAGCGACGCGGTCGTCGGTCCGCTCAGGATCTCGACGGGATCGAAACGCTCCTCGAGCCTTCTCACGAGAGAGGCTGCGACATCGGGGACGGCGAAGTGGGCTACGCCAAGCCGGTAGCGCTTCGCGCCGGCCAGTCGCTCCTCGAGCAGTTCCAACACCTGTTGGATGAGATCCTCGGTGCCGCGCGCCGTCCCTACCTTGATGACCCGGCCTTCCTCGTCCAGTGACAGGATCGGTTTGAAGTCTAGCAGACCACCCAGCCAGGCCTTCGTCCGTCCCACGCGTCCGGACCGCAACAGATACTCGAAAGTATTGACCGTGAGGAAAATGTTCGAGCGATCACGGACGTCACGCACTTCCGCCGCGACCTGTTCAAGGCTGTGACCATCGTCGAGGAGCTCGACGGCCCGCGCCACGAGCAGACCGACCCCGAGCGAGCCGGAATGAGAATCGATCGCCTGCGCCGGCACACCGTCAAACTCCCGCATCGCCGCCGCAGCCGAGCCGTACGTGCCGGACAGGCCTCCGCTGACGAAGATTCCGAGAAGCTGGTCGGCACCACGGTCCAGCGCCCGGCGATACCGGTCGTAGAAAACGGACGGGGCGGGTTGGGACGTCTTGGGGGTCGGCGCCCCCGGGGTCGTGAGGAGCTCCTTCAGCCCTTCGCTGTCCAGGTCGATGCCGTCCCTGTAGGTGCAGTCCCCCACGATCACCTGCAGCGGGACGATGGTCACCCCGTGCCTTTCGGCCCAGTCGTGCGGCAGATCGGCCGCCGAATCCGTGACGACTGCTACGTGCCGTCCTGCACCGACCAACCGGGTGTCCTCGACCACCTCCGAGATGACCTCGCCGTAACCCTCAAGCAGCTCTCGCACGGTCTCGGGCGAATCGGCGTGAATGTGGACCTTGGCGACGTTTCCCGCCCGCAAGACGATCGTGGACGTTCCCATTCCCTGCAGGGCCCGCCGGATATTCGCCGTTTCGGGCACGGAGGGCCCGCGCACCGCGATCTGCGTGCAGTAGCGACCTTCGTCCGACCCGATCCCGGCCTCGCGCGCGATATACAGCGAGGGACGATCTCTACCGTGCGTGCGCGCCAGAGGCGCCTCCGCGACCACATCGCCCGGAGCGTGCCCCTCTATGTAGTGAACGACGCCCGCGAAGAATGACACGAATCCCATGGCACCCGCGTCTACGACGCCGGCCTCCCGTAGAGCAGGCAGCATCTCGCGGGTTCGTTGCAGGGAACGCTCAGCGGCCGCCTGGAGGTCCCGGAGCCACAGGTATACGTCCTGGCGGGAGTGCGCCCGTTGCCTCGCCTCCGCGGCCAGGTCTCGCGCCACAGTGATGATGGTGCCTTCGCGGGGATTCTCGAGAACTTCGTGCAACGAAGAAGCCGCTGACGAGAGCGCCTCGGCGATGTCTCCCGGACCAACTCGAAGGCGACGGCCCAGACTCTCCGAGAACCCCAGGAGGTATCGCGAAAACAGCATGCCCGAGTTGCCGCGCGCCGCGAGGATCCCTGCCTCCGCCGCCACACCGGCGACTTCGGAGACGGAGCCGCTGCGCACGTTTCTCAGGGCGTCGGAGATGGACCGCAGGGTGAGCGTGAGATTGGTGCCCGTGTCGCCGTCAGGAACCGGAAAACATTGATCCGGTCGAGTTCCGCGCGCTGCCGGCCTACGTAAGCCGCACCGGCGAGAAATGCCCGGCGTAAGCGGTGTCCGTCGAGATATGCAATCCCAACCCTGGGACGGCCGGCACCCGGCTCACGTCGTGCTCCGACCGCGCGGTCCGATTCGCGTGCCCCGTGGTCCTCTGAGTGGTCGCCCAAACTCCGGACTCCTCCTGTCCCACGACGAATCCAGATCAGATCCCGCTGCAGACCAGCGGTCCGGTCAGCTTTCGGACTCGCCCTCCGCCACTACCCATACGGTCACTTCGGGCCTCACCTCCGAGTGGAGGCGGACGGTGACCTTGTAAACGCCGAGCTGCTTGATGGGCTCCTCGAGCCGGATCAGGTGTCGATCCACCTCGACGCCCTTCTCGGCCAGCGCCTCCGAGATGTCCGAAGCCGTCACCGAGCCGAAGAGCTTTCCCTCCTCGCCCGCGCGAACGGAGAAGCTAACGGATTGCCCTTGAATGCGCTCCGAAGCCACCTTGGCCCGGTCGAGTTCACGAGTAGATTTCGCGAAAACGTGACGCCGCTCCTCTTCAAACCGCTTCTGGTTGGCATCTGTCGCCTCGTATGCCATCCCCTTCGGAATCAAGTAGTTGCGCGCGTAGCCCGGCTTCACGTCGACGACCTCACCGATGTCGCCGAGCTCGTCCACCGCCTGCCTCAGAATCACTTCAACCATGTCCAGCCCCTCTTCATATGCGTATCGAACCCGTGGATGTCGGCCTCACGGCTCTCCATCGACGGCACTGTCAAATATCGTTATCCGCCTTCGCGCGCGACAGGCGGGCTCTCAGATCAAGCCACGTGTCGCTCACACCCAGTACCAGAGCTGTCCCGAGCACGAACGGGTACAGGAACAACGCCGCCAGCGTGAGTAACGCGGCGGTCCAGACCGACGTCGCAGCCGCCGCTCCAATCCACATCAGGATCGCCGTCCCACGAAGCAGGTACAGACCTCCCATGAACAGCGTCGCGTTCTCGCCGAGGCGGAAGGCGAAGCCGCCGAGCGGCAGCACGAGAAGCATGAGCCCCCCGATCAGCAGCCAGATCAGTTGGTCGCTGAACCGGAAATCTCTTACCGGTCCGGGGCTGCGGACGCTGCCCGACAACCGCTCCAGCCCGAACCAGGACAGCCCGAGCCCGGCCAGGGTGGCAAGAGACAGCATCGCGGGATAGACGTCCTGCTGGAGGTCCACCCATTTCTGGACGGCCGCGTCCAGCTGCCGGCTGAGGTCCGGGTCGGTGTTGCCCCTGAACTGCTGGAGAATATCACCGGCGGCCAGGGCCGCCTGCCGGATCTCGGCTGCCATCCACCAATCCACTGCCTGGAGGACGCCCGGGCGTATCGCGCCGATCGCCAGCACGGCCATCAGTGCCAGGCCTACTGCTCCCAGCGTACGCCCCACGAGTCCTGTGTGGCCACGCGCGGCCGTCACCGCTACGAACGTTCCACCGGCGATCAGACTCCACGCCCGCGGAACGTACCACTCCATCCCGCCGGGCCGGCTGCCCGCGAAACCCAGGCCGAGGATGACCGCGGCGATGGCCACGGACATCCAGTCCTCGGTCCGGAACGCCAGGAGCAGAAGCGCGAGCGGGACGAGCACCAGCCACACCGGGCTGATGGGCGATAGCAGGACCGCCGCCGCTACGAGCAAGGCAGCCCGCGTCAATGTCCAACCACGCTCGGCCATCACGCCAGATACTCCTTGCCGACCCTTTCGGCCGGCAGTCAGGAATAGTAGCCCTGGATGTACGGCAGAAGCGCCAGGAAGCGCGCCCGTTTGATCGCCGTTCCAAGCTGTCGCTGGTGAGGCGCGCATGTTCCGGTGGCCCGTCGTGGGAGTATCTTCCCCCGATCGGTGATCAACCGGCCCAGCGTGTCAGCATCCTTATAGTCAATCCGCTCGACCTTGCGCTCGCAGAATTTGCAAACTTTCCTGAAGGCCATGGCTCAGTCCTCCCTGTCGTCGGAATCGGCGTCGACGTCCTTGCCGTCATCGTCATCTCCATCGTCGGAATCGGCGTCGACGTCCTTGCCGTCATCGTCATCTCCATCGTCGGAAATGGCGCCGACGACCTTCTTGTCGTCATCATCCGCGTTTTCCTTCGTACCTGCATCATCACTGTCGTCGTCATCCCCAGCGTCGGAAACGACGCCAACGACCTTCTCGTCGTCGTCATCCCTGTGCTTCTTCGCACGTGCATCACCATCGTCTGAGTCTGCCACGTACATCGAAGGCGAGGGCAGCTCGCCTTCCGAGAGAACGACCAGGTGCCGCAGCAGATCTTCGTCCAGCTTGAGAACCCGCTCGAAATCCGGCAGCACGGAGGGGGATGCCGTGAACTGGGTCACGACGTAGTAGCCATTATCGATGCGATCGATGGGATAGGCGAGCTGGCGCTTGCCCCAGTGCTCGACCGCCGTGATCTCACTCCCGTCCACCGTCAGGATCCTGGCGTGGTAGCCTTCCAGGCGCGCCTCGATCTCTTCGGTCGTCAGGGAGGACTTGAAGATATAAACGACTTCGTAGTCCCGCATCACGTTCGCTCCTTCGGTCTGGGTCGGCCGCGGGCGCGTCCCGCGGCAGGAGATTCTGTCATCCGTCTATCCGACGGGCCGCACTCCCCGGGGGAATGCGGCCCGCCAAGCTAAGCGAAGGTCGCGCGGCGTTCAAGCGCCGCGCGGTCGGGCGCGAGTCCTCAGCCCAGGAACGGCAACCAGGCCATCAGCTCACGCAACGCATCGCCGACCCCTGCATCGGTAACCACCCGACCCATGAACCTCGGGAGAACCACGGCGCGAGCACGAGTGCAACCACGCTCATGAGCTTGATCACGATGTTCATCGACGGCCCCGAGGTGTCCTTGAATGGATCACCGACCGTGTCGCCGACGACGGCCGCCTTGTGCGGATCGGAGCCCTTACCGCCGTGCGCCCCACCCTCGATGTATTTCTTGGCGTTGTCCCACGCACCGCCGGCGTTGGCCATGAACAGGGCCAGCAGGACGCCCGTGAGGGTCGCACCGGCGAGCATGCCGCCCAGGGCCTCAACGCCCAGAAAGCGGCCCACGAGTACCGGCACCATGATCGCGGTCACACCCGGGATCACCATCTCCCGAAGCGCGGCCCGCGTTGAAATGTCCACGCAGCGAGCCGAGTCCGGCTTCGCTGTGCCCTCCATCAGGCCCGGGATTTCGCGGAACTGCCGGCGGACCTCCTCTACCATGCCGGCGGCCGCACGACCGACGGCCGTCATGGTGAGCGAGGCGATGAAGAAGGGCGTGATCCCACCGATGAACACGCCGATCACGACCAGCGGGTTTATGAGGTTGATTCCCGACTCCGTCAGACCCACGGCGTTTGCGTAAGCAGCAAACAGGGCCAGCGCCGTCAGCGCCGCCGAACCGATCGCGAAGCCTTTCCCGATCGCCGCCGTCGTGTTGCCGAGCGAGTCGAGCTTGTCCGTGATCTTCCTGACGTCCGGGCCGAGACCGGCCATCTCCGAGATCCCGCCCGCGTTGTCGGCGATGGGGCCGTAGGCGTCCACCGTCATCGTCACACCGACCGTGGCCAGCATTCCCACGGCCGCGATCCCAATGCCGTACAGGCCCGCGAACTGGAACGCGAAGAAGATCGCGGCGCAGATCAGCAGCACGGGAATCACCACGGACTCCAGTCCTACGGCCAGGCCGGTGATGATGTTCGTCGCGGCGCCCGTTTCGGAGGCCGCTGCGATTGAGCGCACCGGCTTGGCCGCCGTGTAGTACTCCGTTACGAGACCGATCATAATGCCGACCAGCGAACCGAAGAGCATGGCCCAGAACGGCCCCGCAGCGGCGTTACCCCACGACCAGAACTGTTCGCTCGACCCGGCGAAGATGTCGATCCGCACCGTGACGAAGTAAGCCGCGATCCAGAACAGGATCGCGCCGACGAAGGTCGTGTTCCGGAGGGCCGCGGCCGGGTTCATCCTCTCGAGAACCCGCATCGAGAACACACCTATCACCGAGGCGACCAGTCCGATCATAGCGTACAGAATCGGAAGAGCGAGGGCTGCCAGCCGTTTGTCCGGCGCAATCGTAGTCACGGTTACGCCCAGCACGATCGTCGCGACGATCGAACCGACGTATGACTCGAAAATGTCGGCGCCCATGCCAGCCACATCCCCGACGTTGTCTCCCACGTTGTCGGCGATGGTAGCCGGATTGCGCGGATCGTCCTCCGGGATTCCCGCCTCGACCTTCCCGACCAGGTCGGCGCCCACGTCAGCGGCCTTGGTAAAGATGCCCCCGCCGATTCTCGCGAACAGCGCTATCGACGACGCGCCCATCGCGAAGCCGCTGACGATCTGCCCGAACGTCAGCAATCCGACGCGCTCGGGCTGGAAGATCAACAGCACGGCACCGAGACCCGCGAGGCCGAGGCTTCCCACGGCAAGACCCATCACAGCGCCGCCGCTGAACGCCACCCTGAGCGCTTTCGCCAGCCCGGATTCACGGGCTGCCTCCGTCGTGCGCACGTTGGCCCGGGTAGCAGCCTGCATGCCCAGGAAGCCGGCCATGATCGAACAGGCCGCTCCGAACACGTACGCGGCAGCGGAGGATGGACCGATCAGCCAGTAGAGCATCGCCGCCACGACCAGGACGAACGGCATGAGAATCGAGTACTCACGTCGCAGGAAGGCCATCGCCCCCGATTGGATGGCGGCGGCCAGCTCGCGCATGTCCTCGTCTCCGGCGGGTTGGCGCTTGACGTAAATATAGAGCAGCAGCGAGAACACCAGGCCGCCCAGCCCGAACCACAGGGCCCAGTTCATCCATTGCTCCACGAGAAGCCTCTCTTGTCTTCCGTTACCAGATCAACGCGAGCCCTCAACCTCGATTGAAGGCACTCATCGCGGACTCCATGCCCTCGGCAAGCCACGACTCGGTCGCAAGGGCCATCCTGCCGAACTGTTCCAGAACCAGCTCCTCGTCGCCGGACGACGGTGCCGCCAGCACCCAATCCACCAGATCCAGATCGGGGTGGCTCGGCGTGCCGATCCCGATTCTGAGCCGTCCGTACTCCCTGCTGTCCACCGCGTCCTCGATCGACTGCAGGCCATTGTGCCCGCCCGCCGACCCCCTGCCCCGCATTCGAAATCGCCCCGGGGCCAACGCAGCGTCGTCCACCAGTACGAGAAGGTCCTGCTTGAACTGAAAATCCGGACCGGCCAGGTACCTGGACAGCACTTGACCGCTCCGGTTCATGTATGTCAGCGGCTTGACGATTCGGACGTCGACCGAGCCGACGCGCCCGTCCGCAGAAGCCTCCGCTCCGGCCGGCCGGAAGGCACCGAACGACCATCTCGACGCGAGGTGATCCGCCAGCCACCAGCCGACGTTGTGCCTCGTGTCCCGGTAGCGATCGCCCGGGTTGCCCAGGGCCAGAATCAGCTTCAATCGTCCACCCGGGAGACGTTACTCGTTGTCCGCAGCCGACTCCTCGTCGTCTCCACGCGCAGTGATTACTTCGGGCTCGACATCCTCGTCCAGCTCGGCGATCTCCTCGGCCTCTTCCTCCTCGACGGCGAGCACCTTCGGCGGCACGATCGTGCAGACCGTCAGGTTCTCGGCCTCGAGAACCGTGACATCACCCGTATCGAGATCACCCACGTGCAGCGAGTCTCCGATGTCCATCTCCGAAATGTCCACCTCGAACGATGTGGGGATATCCCCCGGGAGGCACTCCACCTCCAGCTCGTAGCGGATGACCTGGAGGATGCCACCGTTCAGGACTCCCACCGGGGTCTCCCCGAGGCGCACCGGCACTCCCACCTTGATCTTCTCTCCCGCCGTGATCTGGAAGAAGTCGACGTGGAGAATCCGCGGACGATAGGGGTGGCGCTGAATTTCACGAATCAGGACAGGTTTCGGTCTCGAATCTCCTACCTTGAGATCGATCAGCGTGTTCTCCACCGAGACCTTGCTGATCAGCGCCCTGAACTGGAGCTCGTCCGCCTGAACGGCGACCGGCTCCTCGCCGTGACCATATACGTTACCCGGGATCATTCCGGCAGACCTGATCCTGCGCATGGCGCCTTTGCCCGTCTCGCTTCTTGTTTCGACCTGAAATATCGCCTTGCTCATCTTCGATCCTCGCGCATCGCCCGGCCCCGGCCGGCTTCGTGTCTCTGGCTATGTGAACAGCTTGCTCACGGAACGGTTGTAGTGCGTGCTTTCGATAGCCCTCGCCAGGAGCGTGGCCACGGACACCGTCGTCAGGCTCCTGAGCGCTGACTTCTTCTCCTCCGGAATGGCGACCGTGTCTGTCACCGCCAGTTCCACGAACTCCGCCCCGTTCAGTCGCTCGACCGCCGGTCCGGACAGCAGGGCGTGCGTGGCAATGGCATATACTTCCCGCGCCCCGCGCTTCCTCAGCGCATGCGCGGCATTCGCCATCGTCCCCGCCGTATCCACCATGTCGTCGGCGATGATGCACCGCATCCCGTCGACGTCTCCGACCACGTTCAGCACCTCGGCCTCGTTCGGGCCTGCACGCCGCTTATCTATGATGGCCAGTCCACCGCCCAGACGCTTTGCGTAACCACGGGCCATCTTGGCCGCCCCAACGTCCGTGGCGACGACCACGAGGTCGTCCCAGTTCATATCCGCGTAGCGGGCCATGAACACGGGCGCCGCATACAGGTGGTCCACCGGTATGTCGAAGAACCCCTGCAACTGGTGCTGGTGGAAATCGATCGTGATCAGCCGGTCTGCCCCGGCCGCCACGATGAGATTCGCCATCAGCTTCGCCGCGATCGACACCCGCGGCTGGTCCTTCCTGTCCTGCCTGGCATAGCCGTAGTACGGGACGACGGCCGTAACGCGGGCCGCAGACGCGCGCTTGGCCGCGTCGATCAGAAGCAGAAGCTCCAGTATGTTCTCCGCCGGCGGGTTCGTCGACTGGATCACGAAGACATCCCGCCCACGGACATTCTCATCGATCCTGACGAAGATCTCCCCGTCAGCGAACCGCTTGATCGTGACCTCGCACAGCGGCTGGTCCAGTTCCTCCGCGATGTCCGCCGCGAGAGACGGGTTCGACGTGCCCGACAGCACCATCATGGGAGTACCGGTGGCCGACAACTCCGTCATGTCTGTATTGCTCCGTGCGCTCCGTCGTTGACGCGTCCCAAAAACAGCCGTGCATTTTACACCGGAGGTCAGGAAGCGTCAACCGCGACGGTCCTCGCCGCATCGGCTGGAAGATCGGCGGTTCGACTCAGATACAGCAGCTGCGTCGGGTAGGCGAACTCGACCCCTGCCTCGGCGAGCCGGCGCATGAGCGCCAGGTTGATCTTCTCCTGCACGTTCATGAACGCCTTGTAATCAGGCACCGTCATATAGTAGACGGTCTCGAATTCCAGGGCGGACTGGCCGAGGCTCTTGAAATGGCAGCGATCGAACCGGGTCAGCTTCTCCGATTCGACGATTTCCTTCACCCAGCCCGGTATCTCCGACACCACGTCGGGATTCGTCTCGTAAACGATTCCGAAGGTGAACGAGCCCCTTCGTTCCTCCATGCGACCGTAGTTGCGGATTCGGCTACTCAGAAGGTCGCTGTTCGAGAACACCAGTTGCTCGCCCGACACGCTCCGTAGCAGCGTGGTCTTCATTCCGACCGACTCGACCGTCCCCCCATAGTCGTCGATCGTCAGGTAGTCTCCGACCAGGAACGGCTTGTCGAAGATGATCGACAGGGAAGCGAACAGATCCGAGAGGATGCTTTGGACCGCAAGGGCTATCGCGATCCCTCCGATTCCGAGACCCGTGATCAGGGCAGTGACGTTGACCCCCCAGGCCTGCAGAACGAACACGAACACGAAGAACCAGATCACGGCGCTGCCCGCGTAGCGAATCAGGTTGAACGAGGTGGCGGCTGCGGGATCGTCCAGGTGCCTGGCCTGTCGGTAGTGCACGAGAAACGTCCTGTATCCCTCTACCAGCCACAGTCCGATCTGAATCAGGACGGCTGAGGCGAGCACAACGTCGATCAGGGTGGCGATCGCGCCCGGGAGCTCTACTATACGCGCGCCCGCATAGATCCCGGCGGCCAGGTAGAGGAAGCTCTTCGTGGCGGCCGCGGCTGCCACCACGGCGTCATCGACGTACGTGTTCGTCGATCGGGCGAAGCGTGTCACGCGACGAACGAGTCGTGGCACGACGACCCATAGCGCTCCCGCCGTCAAGACGGTGACGGCGATCCCCTTCAGCCACGTTTCGATCGTGTTGCCGAGCACGACTTCGTTCAGAAAATCCATGCTGATGCGTCTCCGGTGGTTTGCTCCGAGCGGCGGTGGCCCGACCTTAGCCGAGTGCGGCAATCTCGCCAGCGGGCCGGAAGGCGCAAGACCGAGTGACCGACCGGGAACTAGTCGTGTCCGTACTTCGCTATAGTGGCAAGGTGGAGTAGCATGGGTTGATTGCTCCCGACGCACCTCTGACGCGGTGAACGGCAACACATGGAACAGAAGGTCGTAGCCCCATACACGACCACGCCGACCCTGACGACTACTCCGGCGGGCTCCGGGATGCGCTGGATGCCATCGGACATTCTCGAGCAGACATGCAAGCGCGTGGGCATCGCCTCATTCGTGTTCGCAGGTATCTGGGCCTGGGTGCTCGTGATGAACAACGCGGTGTGGCGCCTGTTCGGTGAGCCTCCGTCGCAAGTGGAGCTGTGGACGAGTTTCGGGAACCCGATCGCGATCGTTGGCCTACTGCTCTCGCTGGGCATGGTCTTCGCAGCGGGTCGCCTGCACCACGAGCCCGAGAAGCTTCTCGACGTCGGGCTCGCGTTCGAAGTCGCCTCGGCCGGGCTGGTCGGAGCCCTCAACTGGTGGGTCCCGATTCAGGGGGGCGTGGGCGTGTCCTGGATATGCGTGATCATCATATTCTATCCGGCCATCGTCCCGGCCAGCCTGCGCAAGATTCTCGTCGCTTCTCTCATTGCGGCCTCCATGGATCCGCTGTGGTACCTCATCGGCTTGCAGCGCGGGGTCCAGTACGGCCTGGACGGCTACTCCCTGCTGTGGGCTTTCACGCCCAACTACGTGTGCGCCCTGCTCGCCGTGGTCCCGGCGAAGATCATCCGCAATCTCGGCCGACGCGTTTCCAGGGCTCGGGAGCTCGGGGCCTACCAGCTCGGCGACCTCTTGGGACAGGGCGGAATGGGCGACGTGTATCGGGCCACACACCGGCTGCTGGCGCGACCCGCCGCGATCAAGCTCATCCGGCCCGAGGTGCTGGGGGGCGACTCCGAGAGCGAAGCACGCGTGATCGTGGAGCGATTCCGGAGAGAGGCCCATGCGGCGGCCAACCTCCGATCCCCTCATACGATCGAGTTGTACGACTTCGGTGTTACGGACGAAGGAGCGCTCTACTACGTGATGGAGCTGCTGGAGGGCCTGAACCTGCAGGAGATGGTCGATCAGTTCGGTCCGCTGCCGCCCGCCCGTGCTGTTCACCTTCTCAAACAAGCCTGCCTGTCGCTGGGCGAGGCCCATCTCCACGGTCTGGTGCATCGCGACATCAAGCCGTCCAACCTGGTGGCGTCGCGGATGGGCCTGGCGGTGGATTTCGTGAAAGTCCTTGACTTCGGCCTCGTGAAGAAGACCTCCGGCGCCGGAGCCGAGGTGACGCACCTGACATCTCCTAACGTGACCACCGGCACGCCGGCCTTCATGGCACCCGAGGTGGCACTCGGGAACCGGCCGGTGGATCGCCGCGCCGATATCTATGCCCTCGGGTGCGTTGGATACTGGCTGCTTACGGGCCGGACGGTGTTCGAGGCCCCTACAGCAGTCGCCATGCTGATGTCCCACGTGCAGGACGAGCCCACTCCTCCTTCGCAAGTATCGGAGCTCCCCGTTCCGCCGGAGCTCGATCGGGTGATCCTCGACTGCCTGTCCAAGGATCCGGATGACCGTCCCACCGATGCAGCGGTGCTGTATCGGCGACTCGCCGACTGCCCCATGCCCGATCCGTGGAACCGTGATCGGGCGGTCGAGTGGTGGACCCTCCACCTCCCGGAGCTGTTCGGACGGGACGGCGAGGAAGACTGGGCCAACACCACGGGCCCGATCGGAGCCGTGACTCCAGCGCTGGCGGCTGAGGAGTAGGAAGGCTGCAGGAGAAGTACAGCCTTCTCAGAAGGCTGTTGAAGGTATTGGCCCCCCAGGATTCGAACCTGGATTACCGGCTCCAAAGGCCGGGGTCTTGCCATTAGACGAGGGGCCAGGGAACACGCAGGCGGTCAGGCGTTGGCGCGTGCGACCGCGCTTCGATAATCGACCCGGGCCCGCGAAGCGTCAACCCGGCTGCTGGGGATCCTCCTGCGTCCGCGTCCGGATCAGCGAGAGCCCTTCCTGTTCCTCGAAGAGGCCCGCCGCGGATTCCAAGCCGGAGGCGTCCCGAAACACTCCCGCCACGCACGACCCGCTTCCACACAACGCGGCGATCTCCGCGCCTCCCTCCAGCAGGGCGTCGCGCAACCGGGCAAGGTCAGGGTGCCTGCCGAAGACTGCTTCTTCGAGGTCGTTTCGTGCGATCGACTTCAGGGACGTCCACTCCGAGAAGGCCCCGGGCGGCGGAAGCAGGGCAGGCCCCGGCGCGCTCACGCTCCCGGCATCCCGTGCCTCGGCGAGCCACCGGTACGCGTCTCCGGCTGCGATCGGATAACCAGGGACCAGGATGAGCACAGGGCGGGCAGGTGGAGCGGTCAGGGGGGTCAGGCGTCGGCCACGTTCCCAGGCCAGGGCCATCGGCGACTCACACAGAAAGAACGGGATGTCACTGCCGAGCTCGCCGCCCAGTCGGAGGAGCTCGCCGTCGTCCAGCGGCAGCCCCCAACCATCGTTGAGACAGCGGAGAACGGCCGCCGCGTCAGAGCTGCCCCCACCGAGACCGGCCCCGGCCGGAATCCTCTTCTCGAGGCAGATCCGCACTCCGCCACGGTGACCAACTCTGCGCCGAATCGCCTCCGCGGCGCGCACGCACAGGTTCGACGAGTCGGCGGGTACCTCGGGATTGCCGCGGACCGCAACGTCGATCCGCTCATCGACCGTCTCCTCGACCTCCAGCCGGTC
>PVMK01128448.1_pt1 | contig 24350 bp, 22 predicted proteins | sample 1853481 | NCBI WGS metagenome assembly PVMK01 (sample SAMN08533507, study PRJNA380276) | Marine sediment metagenome, whole genome shotgun sequencing project.
TCATTAATGGCCTTCCCTAATCCTTCGTCCGGCACTTTTTCGGCAATCACCAGGTCAAGATCCTGAGTTTCAAACCATCGTAGGGCCGCAAATAAGTTTGTGGCAGCTTCATCTAAGCTGGCTGTTTCTGACAGCACAAAGTTAGGATAACTCTGGTATTTTTCATGATAGGATAAGACACCAATTTTATCTGCTTGATATTTTATTAATAACTTATCAATATCACCTAATACTACTGGTTTAGATGGTGAATAATGTGCAATAAGCATACCGGGAGCGCTTGGTTTGGAGCTGGAACTAATGTTGATAAGCACAGGGCCAATAACAGCCTCTATTTCTTCTACCGACAAGCCTCCTAACCGTAAAATTGTTGGATTTTCTTCCTCAAAGCCAATAATTGTTGATTCAACACCAATTTTGCTGGCACCACCATCTAAGATATAGTCAATTTTTTCACCAAGTTGCTGGTTTACATGTTCTGCAGTAGTGGGGCTAACGTAGCCAAATGGATTGGCACTGGGCGCAACTATGGGAGAGTCCAGCTTTTCCAATAAATCATGTAGTAGCTTATGCCTGGGCATACGGAAAGCAGCTGTACTAAGACCACTTGAGATTAAATCACTTATCTTATCTGATTTAGGTAAAACCAAGGTGAGTGGTCCGGGCCAGAAATTATCCATTAACTGTTGTGCCTTTTCCGGAATATGTTTTACCAATGGCTCAAGGGCCTCATGATTCTTAATGTGTGTAATCAAGGGATCGAAAGCTGGCCTGTTTTTAGCCTTGTACACCTTAACCACAGCCTGTTCGTTGAAAGCATTAGCCGCCAGGCCATAAACGGTTTCAGTGGGAATCCCAACTATTCCTCCTGTTTTCAGCACCTCTGCTGCATGGTTAGTATCAATACCTATTAACGCCAATTATTATATTTTATTTATCGCCAAAGAATTCTTGCATAACCTCATCAACTGCCTGAGTTGGGGTTATTTTGTTAGTTACTACCTTCTGTTCAAGCTGTGGAAATAAGGCTTTAACTTTTTCGTCTGCTTTAATAAGTTGCAACAGCTCAGAAGCGAGTGTCTGCTCGAGCCAGAGTTTTTTCTGTTGATTTCTATTCTCCTTAAACAAATCTCCGTCTTTTAGCAATGATTGAAAATCATTAAGCTTTTGCCAGACCAATTCAACCCCTTCTCCGGTAATAGAAGAACATGTAAGTACTGGGGGTAACCAATCGGAAATTCGGGGAGTGAAGAGGTGAATAGCATTTTCGTAGACTTTTTTAGCGAGATTGGTTGGCTTAATATTATCACCGTCCGCCTTATTAATTACCAGGATATCAGCCATTTCCATTATCCCACGCTTTATGCCTTGCAGCTCGTCTCCGGCACCGGCAAGCATCAGCAACACAAACACATCAGTCATGTTTTTAACCGCTACTTCTGATTGCCCTACACCAACCGTTTCAACAATAATAACATCATATCCGGCTGCTTCGCACAGCAAGATCGTCTCCATTGTTGTATTAGCAACCCCGCCTAAATTACCACCTGTAGCTGATGGGCGAATAAACGCATCGGCATTTGTCGCAAGCTTCTGCATTCTTGTTTTGTCGCCTAAGATGCTCCCTTTTGAATGCGGACTACTGGGGTCTATGGCCAAAACAGCCAGTTTTTTGCCTTGCGAAGTGATTAATGAGCCCAGAGCCTCTATAAAAGTGCTTTTGCCAACGCCAGGAATACCTGTAATGCCTATTCTAAGTGAGTTGCCACTATGTTTTAACAGCTTTGCCAGTAAATTGCCAGCTTGCTCCCTGTCAGCACTCTTTTGACTTTCGATAAGTGTTATGGCCTGCCCTAAAGCTACCCTATCACCAGCCAGGATGGATTGCTGAAGGTTTTTAAGGGGGGGCATTTGCATAATATTTCCAGATCTTAAATGTATTCCTTAACTTGTGCTTCCTAAATCTAAATTAATGTTAAAGAAAAGAAAATTTTGGGTACACTGTGTGCTTGCTACAGCTTTTATTTTCGGATTTATGGCTGTGGCAGCTCGGCTGTTTGCCATATTTGACTTCCTTGACCCTATTGGCGATGCACTTGAAGGCTATGAAATGACCGATCAGGTGTTTTCGAACGAAATGTGGAGAATCCCACCTCCCGTTGAAGATGATATTATTATAATAAATATGGGGGAGCAGTCAAGGAGAATAACAGCAGAACAGATCAATATTATCAATAGCTTTGGTCCTAAAGTTATTGGTCTTGATGCAATATTTCGTAATCCAAAACCAGAGGATGCAATAGGAGACTTAATGCTAGCCGGCGCCTTGTCGGTTACTAATAATGTTGTAATGTATGCAAAACTGCTTGATGCAGGCGATGATAATATTTGGAATGATGTAGAATTCAGTAATCCTATGTTTACCCTGAACCATCCAACCGCTTCTGTTAATCTGATTATTGAAAAGGATGGAGGATTACAGTGGATGCACAAAACCGCTCGCAGTTTTTTTCCGAGGGAATTTCTTCGAGACTCGAAAACAGGTGAAATAGATACTGTATTGGCTTTTGGAGTAGAAATAGTGAAAATGTTTGAACCTGAAAAAGCAAAGAAGTTTTTAGCTCGAAATGTAGAAGAAGAGCTGATTAATTTTACCGGCAATGTACTTGACTATGGCTTAACAAGAACTGGAACACGATTTTTTGCCCTGGATTGGTGGCAGGTGCTTGATACCATGCAGTATACACCTGATTTGCTCAGGGATAAAATTGTTCTTTTAGGATTTTTAGGAAAAAACTTTGATGATAAACTTACAGTTGAAGATAAGTATTATACACCTTTAAATGCAAAATATACAGGCCGTTCAAACCCGGACATGTTTGGAGTGGTAATCCATGCCAATATCATTGCTATGATTCTGAATGAACAGTATTTAGATCAAATGAGGGAGACCACAGCTTGGGTGCTAGCCGTTTTGGTATGCTTTTTGAATGTAGTAGTATTTTCTATCATATATTACAAACTGGATAAATGGTATGATGGTATAACTAAACTTATACAACTTGTTGAAGCACTAATTTTAACATTTATTATTATTTTAGTATTTCATTATTTTGAATTTAAATTAAACTTAACTTGGACAATTATCGCTGTGCTTTTTGCTGGTGATTCGTTGGAAGTGTACTATGGTGTAATAGTGAATGCCTGGGAAAAAATTGAGAAAAAGTGGCTTACCAAATAGAGAATTATAGTATATATAATATAAGTATAACCAAAAGTATTATGACACGTAAAATATCATTAATTCTAACTGGCCTGATGATTTTATCATTCATAGGCTATGGGCAAGACTATACCTTCAGGATTATGGTCTCTAAAGGAGAGAACAAAGTGATGGTAGGCGGAGCTGGAGAATGGAAATCTTTAAGGATTGGCGAGAGGCTCAATGATGGTGACCAATTACAAGTAGCTGAGAAAGGATACTTGGGAATGGTACACTCTAGTGGAAAAACGAAAGAGATAAAAACAGCAGGTACTTATAACATTAAGGAACTTGCCAGTACTATTTCAGCTAGTACGCAAAATATAGCTTCTAAGTATGCTGATTTTGTAATAAGTAAAATGAGCCCTGAAGAAATTGAAGCTAATAGACGGAAGTATGCTAGTGTAACCGGGGCCGTTGAACGCGGTGATGGTGATGAGACACTTAAAATATTTATGCCTACATCTGTGTCGGTTTATAATCCAGAGGTTATGATACGCTGGGAGCCGGTAGAAGGAGAAAACCTAACCTATGTAGTTAAGCTTAAGGATTTGTTTGAGCAAACTATCATGGTTGCCGAAACAACTGAATCTAATTACACTATTAATTTCAATGATGCTAAATTGGCTGGGGCAATTGTTGAAAACCTGGTTTTGGTTAACGTTAGTGTAAAAGGTAATGAAGATCTAAAATCTAAAAACGCTGCTATTGAGCTTTTTGGTAAAGATGATGCAGCTAGTTTCGAGGTAGAATTAAAAGAATTGAAAGCTAATTTAGGAGAGCCATCGTCCATTAATAACCTGATATTAGCTGAATTCTATGAAGAAAATAATTTACTGCTTGATGCGCTTACAAGCTATGAATATGCTATTAAAATGTCTCCGGATGTTGAATATTATAAGGAGGCTTACGATGAGTTCTTACTAAGAACAGGATTAAAATAATTATTATTTCGTACAAATCAGAGAGATGCCTGCTGGGGTTACAGCAGGCATTTTTTGTATTAGGATATGATGCTGCTTTCCTGCAAATAGGGTACAACGTCGTATTTGTCTATTTCAAGGCAGAATTCAATATCCTTCATTATACCAAAACCCTGTAACCTTTGGGCGTGAGATGATCTCGATACGTAGTCAAGCATATCATCCTTATGCTGCTGATATAATGCATAGGCTACTGAAGCGTCGTCAGCACCCATTTTATAGGTATCAATAAGCAAGTCTATCAACGCCCCGGCAAAGAGGGTGTCTTCGGCATTAACACTCCCTTTCCAGCCTGCACAATGAATTATTAGGTCTTGCCCTAAATCAACTACTTTTTTCGCCACAGCATTAATGTTCAGGAATGAGCCAATTAGTACATTGTTGGCAGTTGCCGATTTAGTTATCGCCAGGGTGCCGTTGGTAGTGGTTACCGCCACTCTCTGCCCTTCAAGTAATGGCTCCATATAACTAAATGGAGAATTGCCAATATCAAATCCATCAACTTTTTGTCCACCGCGTTCGGCCGCAATATAATATCCTTCTTGCTTTAATGCTTTACATTCTTCAAGGCTGGCCACAGGTTTCATAGAATGAATATTGTGCGCAAAGGCGGTAGTCATGCATGAAGTTGCCCGCAGAATATCAACAACTACAACGGTTTTACCCTTGAGCTCAAATAAGTGAATGAGCTCAGGAGATAGACAAACCTCAATATTTTTCATAATAGATGTTTTTCTTGCTGCAAAAGTAAGTAATTAGCGGAGATGAAATTAGAAGCTATAGTGTAGCTGGCCGGTAATCTGGCTTTTGTGGTTACCGAGTATCAGATCATTACCGGAACCTATTTCAAGTTGATTTGCATATTCTATATATGACCATTTTAAGCGCAGAGATAGTCCGCGGGTAGGTTTTAATTTCACGATAATATAATAGCTTAAGCCTCTGCCATTAAATACCCTGGTGTTAAAAGTGAACAGCATGTCTTTTTCATAAGCATATTGCCGTGATGTGTATGACTCTGTATCGAAAAATAGAATTCGACCAGTAACAGCAAATTTCATCCTGCTATAATTAATATCCTGATATATTAGCCAGCCATTTTCAGAACTTACCTCAGTAAATCTGTTGAATTGAATTCTGGAGCGGAAGGTTAGGGGTTGTTCTAAATTATAATCAAAGTTGATAATTGATTTTAACAACCGTGAGGGTTGATTAGTATAGACATTGCCGGTATTTTCTTTAAACTGGGCACTTTCACTGCGCAATTGCATGAACATCCTGGCTCTTTCACTAACTTCATATTCAAGGCGTACAAGATAATCACTACCATTAGCAGGAGCAGCGGTTGTGAAGGTAATCCAGGGAAACTGGTACATGTCATAGTATGCAGAGATTGTTACTCTTGAAATAGGATAGAGCTTTATGCCCCAGTAGAGACCTTTTTCATTGCCAATACTACCGCGCTCCGTAAAGGGCAAGCCGTATAGTGAATGAAAATCTTTGGCAAACGATCGGTAAAGAAGACTTAAACTAACATATTTTGACATACTGCCTATAACTCCTAAGTTAATAGCCATACCGGCATTTTGTGTTTTTGCCACCTCACTAAAAAACATAAAACTACCTGCATTATACTGACCAAACCAACTGTAGTTTAGCAAGGTCTTGCCTGTAAATCGGTATAAATTATAGTCTCTGCTTTGCGGAATAATAGGTTTATCAAATTGAGTATTGACCAGAAGCAGACCAGTTGAAAATCTATTGGTTTCATAGGTAATAGCGCTTCCCCATGCTTGCTCATGCAACTGATTGTGCGCATTTATTTCAGAGCTGGTACGATGAAGTCCGGAAGTCCGGATTGAAGAAACAGCCTGTTGGGTGCTATCATTGCTTACAGTTGCATCAAGATGCTGGTTAGAGTAGAACATTGAAAGCTGTAAAGACTCGGTGAGCTTAAGTGTAAGACCACTACCTCTGAAATAATTGCTCTCATTAATAGAGGTGTATGGCAAAACCCCCAAAGTCGATTGTTTTACTGAGGCAACAGTTTCAACATTCTTACCAACCATAAAACCGGCCCCCAAAACCAGTCCCTGACCAAACTGCAACTTATAATCACCCAAAACAAACTGCTTTATGCGTCCTTGATTTTCCAGGAAAATATGGCCGGAAATATAGTCAGGCGTTGGCAGTGAGTTATTGTTTAACCATGTTTCACCAGGATCCTTTTGCGCACTTAAGCCAACACTTAAATGACCGGGGTTGCGCAGTCGTAATCTCATTTGCATGCGGTCGGGAGAACCAAGATAGGCATTACTGCTAAATCCTTTTGCTTTCTGGTTAACGCGAGAATAACCCAGGGTAGCATAATTAGTAGTTCCCTCAAACAGACCTAGTATGGTTTTAGCGAGCGATATTTCTTGGGTGATGGTAATGAATGGGGTTATATTTTTAATATCCTGTAAACTGAAAGAAGATAAAACCTGAAGTTCATAAATGCCCATAAATTCTCCGGTAGTATTAATGTGTGCTAATAGCTCGGCAATTTGCTCGGTTGAGAGGATACCCAACTGTGTTAACTCTTCAGCATTGGTTTTGTTGAGATCGATTGGATTGTCATAATAGTAAAGCAATAGGTTGTAATAGTTCTGATTTTCTACTTCGTCACCTTGCTGGATAATATTATTTATATGGGTTTCTATTTCGAAGGCCGCCTGCTGACCAAACACCTGATTGGATATGATTAAAGCTATGAAGAGAATAAATATCTGCTTCATTTTTTTACTCTTATTAGTTTGAGAGAGATTATTCCAGAATATCCCAGCTGTTGTTGATACTGACCGGCAATATCCAGGGTAATTTTCTTCCACGAGAAGCCCAGGCCTAGTGCTGCTAAAGAAGCAGGACTAAATCCTGTTCTGAAAGAGATTAAGTCTGTGGCCATATATTCCAGGCCTAAACGGAAAATGAGCGGTTGCTCAATATTCTTGTCTAGCTGTACATCAATTCTGAACTTCTTGATTGGATGATATGATAAACCCAATTGCATTAGAGAACTGAGTTGAGTAGATGTTTCAGCAATTAATTTGGCCCGTGTGAGATTTTGAAATACCATGGCCAACGAGAGCTGTTCTGAAAGTGAAAATACGCCCCCTATATCCATAGTCAAGGCGCTCCGGTAACCATAGTTTTGCACATAAAATTGATGATAATTGGCACGTAGAGCTACCTTGGCAAAGCCAAATTCATCGGCTATTAACCCACTTACACGCATTTGATTAAACAGCTCATCACCAAAATATAAGACTCCCACCCCAGTAGTTATTTTTTCGAAGGGGAGTACCAGGCCGATACGGGCATCGTTTAATCCCAGGTTTATATATTGTGTGTTATAAGCAGCTAAAAAGGTGAGACTGTTGGCCTCAGTAGCACCCGGATTATTAAAAATACCATACTCATCATTAAGCAATATGCTAGTACCTGCCATTCCGAGGGCACGGCCTCCGGAGGCATTAAAATTTTGTCCATAAGTTTTACAAGCCAAGGTCGTCATCACAAGTACTAGAATACCTGTGGTAAGCAGTTGATACCTCATAGCATATGATCTTGAAGTTAGGAAATCTTAATTAGTTAACAAAATTTCCTATAACTAATTAGTGGATAATACTGTTCTTTGCTTTGGCTTAAATAGATACTATGTTTGTGTCTCATTTTTTATTCGATGAAACTAAAATTGTCTGAAATTAAAGCTCCTATTGCTAAGGAAGTGGATGAATTTGAAAAGAAATTCAGGTCATCAATGAAAAGCAATGTGCTTTTATTAGACAAAATAATGGGCTATATCGTGAAGCGTAAAGGCAAACAAATGCGGCCCATGTTCGTCTTTTTGTCGGCCGGGACGGTAGGGGAAATTCAGGAGTCAACATTTAGGGGTGCTTCATTAATTGAATTATTGCATACAGCTACCCTGGTTCACGATGATGTTGTTGATGATGCTAACTATCGCAGGGGGTTTTTTTCAATCAATGCACTATGGAAAAATAAAATAGCTGTTCTTGTAGGTGATTACCTATTATCCAGAGGCTTATTGCTGTCGGTTGAGAATAACGATTTCGACATGCTTAAAATTGTATCCACGGCGGTGAAGGAGATGAGTGAAGGTGAGTTGTTACAAATGGAGAAAGCGAGGCGGCTGGATATTACTGAAGAAGTATATTATGATGTAGTTCGCCAAAAGACTGCTTCATTAATAGCTTCATGCTGCGCCACGGGTGCCAGCTCAGTAAGTGCTGATGAAGCGACTATTGAGAAAATGCGTCTTTTTGGTGAGAAAGTAGGCATGGCATTTCAAATTAAGGACGATCTTTTCGATTATGGTACTAAGGAAATTGGAAAACCGGTTGGCATCGATATTAAAGAAAAAAAGTTAACGCTACCGCTTATTTATGCCTTGCAAGCTGCTTCATGGAGTCAAAAACGACGTATTATTAATATTATTAAAAATCATAGCCATGTCTCCTCAAAAGTGCAAGAGGTAATTGAATTTGTTAAGCAATCAGGGGGTATTGAATATGCTATTAAGGTTATGCAGCAATTTAAAGATGAGGCTATGTCTCTGCTCAACGAATTCCCTGATTCTGAGTATAAAACATCACTTTCCAGCCTGGTATCATACACAATTTCCCGGGAAAAGTAAATTTCCTCCCACTTTCATACACTTTAAATTATGTCCTAAAGATATAATTAAGACTATTTTATAGGGTTGATCAGTCCATTTTGCCCTTTTTTATAAATAATTGAAAAAAAGTGGGAGAAAGTGGGGTGATATGGTTGAAAATGTCATAATATTTCATAAGTTTGCTCATTGACAAAGCTTTTAAGGGGAAATTATGGCTTTTTTTACAAGTGAGTATAGAGGTAAATTAGATGCGAAGGGCAGACTCGTGCTGCCGGCGAAGATGAAGGGTAATTTACCTGAAGCCGCATCTAGTGAACTGTTCATGCGTGAAGGGTTCGAACCATGTCTGGAATTATATCCCTTAATAGAATACAAAAAGATTTATTCGAAGATTGCCGGGTTGAATGAGTTCAATGCAGAGTATAGAAAACTGCAGAGAAATTTTTTCCGTGGCAGTACTACCGTTGAGCTTGATTCTGCAGGTAGGTTATTAATACCTAAATCAATGTTGCAGTATGCAAACCTCGATAAAGAAATAGTGGTGGTAGGAATGGGAAACAGGATGGAGATATGGAATCCGGAAGAGTATGAAAAGTTTCTTATTAAAGACCCCCAGGAATTGTCAGATTTAGCGGAAAAACATCTGACAGATCATGATTGATACAGTGATTATGGAGTATCATTTGCCTGTAATGCTCCAAGAATGTCTTGAAGCATTAAAAATAAAGCCTGACGGCATTTATTTAGACCTCACTTTTGGAGGAGGCGGGCATAGCGCCGCTATTTTACCATTCTTAACTACCGGCAAACTATTAGTATTTGATCAAGATCCTGACGCCAAGGCGAATGCCGTTGCCTTAAATGATAGCAAAGTAGAGTTTATCGCTGCTAATTTCCGCTACTTCAGCAAGTACCTGCGCATGTATAACATTAAGCAAGTAGATGGAATTCTTGCCGACTTAGGCGTATCCTCTCATCAAATCGATGCTCCGGAAAGAGGGTTTTCTACTCGCTTCGAAGCTCACTTAGATATGCGCATGGACCAAAAAGGAAAACTTACGGCAGCGGATATCCTTAATAATTATAGAGAGGAAGAACTCACAGAGATTTTTAGCAAGTATGCTGAAATAAGAAATTCCCGGACATTGGCCAAGGCAATAGTTGCAGCTCGAGGTGGTGAGTCAATAAATACTTCTGAACAGCTAAAAAGAATTATTCTTCCATTAGCGAAGAGGGGTAAAGAAAATCAATACATGGCACGGGTATACCAGGCATTGCGCATAGAAGTGAATGATGAATTGGCTGCACTAAGAGAGATGCTGGAACAAACCGCTGAGGTATTGGCTCCGGGCGGAAGATTAGTCGTGATGAGTTATCATTCTCTTGAAGACCGTCTGGTGAAATATTATATGAATACCGGAAACTTTAGAGGAGAGCAGGAAAAAGATTTCTATGGCAATCTTATCAGGCCACTGAAGCCTGTAGTTCGCAAACCAATTACTGCTTCAATTGAAGAATTAGAAAGAAATAATAGGGCGAGAAGTGCCAAACTTAGAATAGCAGAAAAATAACTTATGGCTAGCAACACATTTAAAATTAATCCACAGAAAAAGGAAAGCCTTTTCGCGAAGCTGGAGCGATCATTAAACCTGGGCAGCTTTTTAGAGAACGGACTGCCAATTAAATATTTACCCAATATTGCTTTTGTTACCATGCTGGTAATTATATATATCGGCTATAATCATTACGCCGAAAAGACGTCAAGAGATATTAGTAAACTTGAGATAGAAGTAGAAAACCTTAGGGCAGATTACACTACGCTTAAATCAGATTATATGTACTCGCGCCTGCAGTCAGAAGTAGCTAAAAGAGTAGCTGATATGGGCTTGCAAGAAAGTAAAATACCACCACAAAAAATAATAACAACAGAAATTGAATATTAAGAGCTCCATATTATTCCGTGTTCGGCTTTCCTTTATCCTGGTAGTCTTATTCGCGCTTGCTATAGTGTATAGAATAGGCGTTATCCAGTTTGCGGAAGGAGAGAAATGGAATGCCCTGGCAGCCCAAATTGGCTTGCAGTATCGAGAAGTGGAGGCCACCAGGGGTAATATTCTCTCAGATAATGGCAGCTTACTGGCCACTTCAATTCCATTCTATCGTTTAGCTCTTGATCCTTCACGCCCATCGGAAGAATTACTGAGTGAAGATTTAGACTCGTTGGCATATCATCTGGCAAGTTTTTATGGAGACGCTTCAGCTACCAGTTACAAGCGAAAAATTATCGATGCCCGGGCTTCAGGAAGAAGATATATTATGTTAAACCGTACGCTAATTGATTATCAGGAAAAGAAAATGATTTCGCAGTGGCCACTATTAAAACATGGTCGCCTAAAAGCCGGGGTTATTTTTGAAAAAGTAGACAAGCGTTTTCGGCCATTTAATTACCTGGCACAAAGAACAATAGGGTTTGTGAATGAAAATGAGAATGGTGCGGGCCTCGAATATTCCTTTAACAGTCAACTTGCCGGTAAGCCGGGAAAAGCTCTTTTTCAAAAAACGATGGGCGGTAATTGGAAACCAATGCCTGATGCCTCAGAGGTAAGACCTGTAGATGGCTATGATTTAGAAACCACAATCGATATTAATCTACAAGACATGGCGGAGTCGGCGCTGCTGAACTCATTAATAAGCCATAATGCAGATTACGGTACTGTAGTAGTTATGGAGGTAAAAACTGGTCAGATTAAGGCCATGTCTAATCTTGGCAAACTTAAGAGTGGTGGCTATGGCGAAAAATACAATTATGCTGTGGGTAGTCATGGCCTTAGAGAGCCCGGTTCAACTTTTAAGTTGATGACCATGCTGGCACTTCTCGAAGAGACAGAGCTAAAATTAACAGATACTATTGATACCGGTGATGGGACTTTCACCTTTTATAAGAGCACAATCAAAGACCACGAAGAGGGCGGGTATGGCAAAATGACTGTTGAAGAAGCTTTTGAACAGTCCTCTAATATTGCGATGGCCAAATTGGCCGACAAATATTTTGGTCTGAAGCCGCAACTTTTCTACAATAGTATTGAAAAGGCAGGCTTGACGCGCCCACTTGGTTTTCAAATAATTGGAGAGGGTCAACCCAAAGTTAAAAAGCCTGAAGAGTGGAGCGGTATAACCTTGCCGTGGATGGCGCATGGATATGGTCTGGAGTTAACCCCTTTACATACACTGTCCCTATTTAATGCAGTGGCAAATAATGGCGTGATGGTAAGACCATACATTGTTAAGAGTATTAGGAAGGCAGATAAAGTTATTGAGGAATTTGGCCCAATAGTTACCAATAAGGCGATTTGTTCTACAGTTACCTTATCAAAGCTTAGAAGGTTACTTGAAGGTGTGGTTGAATCAGGCACCGCCAAAAACATTAGTAATGCACAGTATAAGATAGCCGGCAAAACGGGTACAGCAGTTACGCTGAAAAATGGCCGCTACCAAAAAGCATATATGACATCATTTGCAGGCTATTTTCCGGCTGAAAATCCAGAGTATAGCTGTATAGTAATTATTGAAAATCCGAAGGGAATATGGCAATATGGTAGCTCTGTTGCTGCACCTGTATTTAAAGAAATTGCTGATAAAATATTTGCTAAGGATATAGAAATGCATGTTGCCATGGAAAAGGAATATAATCCTGAATATGGCATCTTCCCGGTGATTCGCTCTGGTTATAAACCTGACCTGCAATTCATATGTAATAACCTTGGTATTTCTAATCACTCCACTGGCGATGGAGACTGGGTAAAAACCAGAGTAGATGATAATGCCGTGGAATGGCGAAATAATACTGTAAAAGTTGGTGTCACCCCGGATGTTATGGGTATGACCCTGCGCGATGCCATTTATGTACTGGAAAGCTGTGGCTATGAAGTGAGCATGACAGGATTAGGCAGAGTAAAAAAGCAATCGATAATGCCGGGCAGAAAAATAGTAAAGGGTAATAAAATAACCATCGAATTGGGATGACGAAACTACTTAACAACATATTGTATGGTGTACCGCTGCAGGCTGTGGCTGGCAACATGGATATTGTTGTGAGTAATCTTGTCTTCGATTCACGATTAATTGGTAAGGATGATGTATTTGTTGCCGTGCTGGGAACATTAGTTGATGGTCATGAATATATTGATAAGGCCATAAACTCTGGTGCCATAGCCATTGTTTGCTCTAATCTCCCGAAGAATCTCGCCAAAGGGATTACCTATGTTGAGGTAACAGATAGTGCTGAGGCTTTGGGAATTATGGCCGCTAACTTTTATGACAAACCATCAGAAAAAATAAAACTAATTGGTATAACCGGCACTAATGGTAAGACCACAATTGCTACTTTACTACACAATCTTTATCAGTCGGCAGGTTATGACAGCGGACTAATTTCAACCATTAGTAACAAGATTGGCGATAAGGAGTATCCGGCCACCCATACTACGCCGGATGCATTGCAGTTAAACAAGATTCTGCTGAAATGATAGCCAGTGGTTGTTCGTATTGCTTTATGGAAGTAAGTTCACATGCTTTGGAGCAGCATCGAACAGCAGGGTTAACCTTTTCGGGGGCAATATTTACCAACCTTTCTCATGATCATCTCGATTACCATCAAACCTTTGATGCCTACATAAAAGCTAAAAAAACATTATTCGACAATCTGCCAAAAGCTGCCTTTGCCCTGGTTAATAATGATGATAAACGAGGCAAGGTAATGCTCCAAAACACTAAAGCTGAAAAGCATTTCTATGCTATTAAGTCGGTGGCAGAATTTCGTGCTAAAATAATCTCTAGTAACTTGGATGGCCTCGAATTAGATGTTGACGGCATGCAAGTATGGTTTAGAATATTTGGCGAGTTTAATGCCTATAATCTTATGGCCGTTATGGCACTGCAATCCTTCTGGGGATGGAGTCATCAGAGGTTCTTACACTTATGTCGAATTTGCAAGCTGCACCCGGCAGGCTGGAACAGGTACCCAATAGCCTTGGCTTAACTGCTTTAGTAGATTATGCTCATACACCAGATGCCCTTACCAAGGTGCTGGAAACCATAAATAAGTTTAGAAGCGGCAATGAACAGCTAATAACTGTAGTTGGCTGCGGCGGTGATCGCGATGTAGAAAAACGTCCGCTTATGTCGGCAATAGCTTGTCAGTTTAGTGAAAAAGTAATTCTTACTTCAGATAACCCCCGTAGCGAAGATCCGGAAAAGATTATTGATGACATGATGGCCGGCATTGGCCCTAGCTTAAAAAGAAAAGCATTACGCATAGCCAATAGGGAAGAGGCCATAAAAACCGCTTGCCTGATGGCACAGAATAAGGATATAATCCTGGTGGCAGGGAAGGGTCATGAAAGTTACCAGGAAATTAAAGGCAAGCGATTTCCCTTTGATGACCGTGAAGTATTAGCAAAAATGTTAACCCTGACTAATAACTGACATGTTTTACCATCTATTCGAATATCTAAAAGTAAAATACGACCTGGCTGGGGCAGGACTGTTTCAGTATATTTCGTTCAGAGCAGGAATGACAACAGTTTTATCTTTAGTCATAACTGTTGCTTTTGGTAAACGGTTAATATCATTTCTACAGAAGAGACAGGTTGGAGAGAAAATCAGAGATCTTGGTTTAGAAGGACAAAAAGAGAAAGCGGGTACGCCAACTATGGGTGGCCTAATTATTATTCTGGGTATTATCGTGCCAACGGTATTATTTGCCCGGCTTGATAATATCTACATTATACTGCTGCTGGTTTCAACAATATGGCTGGGCTTAATTGGCTTCGCCGACGATTATATAAAGGTATTCAAAAATGATAAAGAGGGATTAAGGGGTTGGTTTAAAATTATTGGTCAGGTTGGTCTGGGTCTTATAGTAGGGCTCACCCTCTATTTTCACGATCAGGTGGTAGTTCGCGAATTTGATCGAGAGGCCCCGGTTCAGGAAATTTTAGTTGATGACGATCCTGACTACATGGATGTGAAGTCAACAAAAACCACCATCCCATTTGTTAAAGGGCATGAGGCCGATTATTCTAATCTTAATCCGTTCGATGATAAATATACCTGGATAGTATATGTGATAATTGTAATTTTCATTATCACAGCTGTTTCCAATGGTGCTAATCTAACAGATGGCATGGATGGCCTGGCAGCAGGCTCATCAGCTAATATAGCTCTAACCCAGGGAGTACTGGCCTATGTATCAGGCCGGGTTGACTTTACTAACTATTTAAACATAATGTACATACCTAATTCAGGTGAGTTGTTTGTATTTAGTACTGCCTTAGTGGGTGCATGCGTTGGGTTTTTATGGTTTAATTCATTTCCGGCACAAGTGTTTATGGGCGATACCGGTAGCCTGGCATTAGGTGGCATAATTGCTGTTTTCGCCCTGGTTATTCGAAAAGAATTACTTATTCCATTATTATGTGGAATTTTCTTAATCGAAGTAATATCAGTCATTCTTCAAGTTGGTTATTTTAAATACACCAAAAGAAAGTACGGTGAAGGCAAAAGGATATTACTCATGGCGCCTTTACATCATCATTACCAAAAGCAAGGAATTCCCGAACCCAAAATTGTTACTCGGTTTTGGATTGTAGGTATAATGCTTGCTATTCTCACTTTAGCCACCTTAAAAATCAGATAATCAAATGCAAAAAAATAAGATAGTCATATTGGGAGCAGGTGAAAGCGGCGTAGGTGCGGCTTTACTAGCGCAGGCCAAAGGCTACGATGTATTTGTGTCTGATTATGGTGAGTTAAAGGCTTCATATAGGGATGAGCTAAATGAAAACAATATTTTGTTTGAAGAAAATGGCCATACTAGCGAGAAAATATTGTCAGCTGATCTCATTGTGAAAAGTCCGGGGATAAGTGATAAAGTTAAGATTGTTCAATTGGCGCTTGCTAAAGGAATAGAGGTTATCAGTGAAATAGAATTTGCTTACAGGTTTACCAGGAAGACTATTATTGCCATAACCGGCAGTAATGGTAAAACAACAACTACGCTACTTATTCATCATATGCTGGTGGAGGCCGGCTATAAAGCGGCATTAGCAGGTAATGTTGGCAGCAGCTTAGCACGCCACGTTTTAGAAGACAAGGCTGACATTTTAGTTGTGGAGTTGAGTAGCTTTCAGCTCGATGGTATGGTTGATTTTAAAGCGGGAATAGCTGTTTTACTCAACATCACTCCTGATCATCTTGACCGCTATGATTATGATTTTGAAAAATATGCTCAATCAAAGTTGAGTATTATTAAGAATATGACGGATGCCGATCTCCTGGTTTATAACCTCGAGGACGCTGAGTTAAATAATAGAAAAAAAGACTTGCCTGGAGACCTGGTATTAAAAACCTTTTCCATTTCAAAAGATTCAGACGCTTATGTGAGCAACGGGGACTTAGTCTTTAATACTTCTACCGGACTGGTGACTATCCCAAAAGAGGCATTGAAGCTTCGGGGAGAGCATAATCAAATGAACATGATGGCTGCAATAACTGAGGCATTGGCCTATGATATTGATAAGGAGACTATCATCAATGCCTTGGCTTCATTCAAAAACCAGCCGAACAGACTTGAATACATTGCCAGTATTAATGGCGTTGAATTTATAAATGACTCGAAAGCTACCAACGTAGAAGCAGTTTATTATGCTCTGGGAAGCTATGATCAACCAATTGTTTGGATTGCCGGTGGTCAGGATAAGGGTAATGACTATGCGCAGATTAAGCAGTTGGTTGAGGAAAAAGTGAAGGCAATGGTTTGTCTGGGACTAGACAACGCCAAGCTGGTGGAATTTTTCTCCGGTTCGGTGGAAAATATATCAGAAACAACAACTGTTGAGGAGGCTGCAGAAATGGCCTTTAATTATGCACAAAATTCAGATATAGTTCTTCTGTCACCCGCCTGTGCAAGTTTCGATTTGTTTGATAACTATGCGCAGCGAGGTGAGATGTTTAAAGCAGCGGTTCTTAACCTTAAAGATAAAGTAGCATGACAGCCAGGATAAAAGAGTGGGCGGATATCAATATCAAGGGAGATCAGATGATTTGGGCATAGTTATAGCCCTGGCATTAATGAGCGTATTTGTGGTGTATAGTGCTACCGGGGCCCTGGCATATAGAAACATGGAGAGTATTGAGCACTATTTGTTCAAGCATACCGGGCTTATCATCCTCAGCTTTGCAGCCATGTGGGTTGCCCATAAAATAGACTATCGATATTATTCTAAGCTTTCTAAATTAGGCCTATGGCTATCAATACCGCTATTAATTTATGCCTGGAAGGCCGGGGTTAATATAAATGATGCTTCAAGGTGGATTACTATTCCAATCATCAATCAAATTTTTCAGCCATCAGATTTGGCTAAATTATCTTTAATAGCGGCAATGGCCGGTATGCTCTCAAAAAGGCAGCAAAATATTGGTGACTTTAAGGATGTTGTTGTTCCAATGGTACTCTGGAGTGGTGTTATCTGCGGCTTAATTGCTATGGCCGATTTATCTTCGGCGGTATTGCTTTTTGCTACCGCCATGCTACTGATGTTTATTGGTAGAGTACCGGTAAAATATTTGGCTATGCTGTTGGTAGTAGGTGCGATAGCAGGGGCACTTGCTGTATCAATTGGCCAGCGGGGCGACACGGCAAAAAACAGAATTACCAGTTTTATAAATGAGACAGAGTTGCCATATCAGGCTGAACAAGCACGTATTGCCATAGCTTCAGGTGGAATTATTGGTAAAGGGCCCGGCAAAAGTGACCAACGAAATTTCTTACCGCACCCATATTCAGATTTTGTATATGCCATCATTATCGAAGAATACGGCATGATAGGCGGCGTGGTAATCTTACTACTTTATCTGGCGCTACTCTACCGAGGTATGAAAGCCGTGGCAAATAGTGACAGGGCTTTTGGTGGATTGTTATCAGCAGGATTATCATTTGCCCTGGTAGTGCAAGCCATGGTGAATATGGGCGTAGTGGTTGGCTTAGGGCCCATTACCGGATTGCCATTACCATTTCTGAGCATGGGCGGAACATCTCTGTTATTTACCGGGATATCACTCGGAATAATTATTAGTGTGAGCAGAGGTGAGGTTGATACCGAATGGAATACCATGAGTGGAGAAGTTAAAAATGTGATGAAAGCAGCTTAAATAAAAGAATATTAAAGAGAACAGACCATATCGAGTAATCTTAAGCGGCGGCGGCACCGGCGGGCATATCTTCCCTGCTGTTGCGGTAGCCAACTTTATCAGACAGTCATATGCTGATGCAGAAATCCTGTTTGTGGGAGCAAAGCATAAGATGGAAATGAAAAAAGTACCTGAAGCGGGTTATAAAATTATTGGTCTGAATATATCTGGACTACAACGACGCCTGACGCTGGAGAACCTTCTATTCCCCTTGAAAGTTATCTCCAGCTACCTGGCGTCATTAAAAATAATCAGAAACTTTAAACCTGATGTAGTGGTTGGTTTCGGTGGCTATGCCAGTAGCCCGATAACTATGGCCGCCGCCAGAAAAAGAGTGCCTATCCTATTACAAGAGCAGAATTCATATGCAGGATTGGCCAACAAAACAGTTGCCAGGAGAGCTTCAATTATCTGTGTGGCTTATGATAATATGGATAAGTTTTTTGCCGCCGAGAAGATTGTACTGACCGGCAACCCAATTAGGGAGAGTATTTTGCAAAGCTCCGTAAGTAAGGACGAAGCGGTAACTGAGTTCGGGCTTGATAACAGTGTAAATACGATATTAATTCTAGGCGGTAGTTTGGGTGCCAGAACAGTAAATGAAAGTATTATTCAAAATATAGATAAGCTTATTGAAGCTGATATAAATGTGGTTTGGCAAACCGGCAGTCTCTACTATGAAGAGATGATTGCCCGCATGGCTGACAAAAACAATACTAAAATAAAGTTAGTTGAATTCATAAAGCAAATGGAGCAGGCCTACCAGGCTGCGGATCTGGTTATATCACGGGCAGGTGCACTTACCATTTCCGAATTATGTATTGCCGGTAAGCCGGTAGTTTTCGTTCCCTCGCCAAATGTGGCAGAAGATCATCAGACAAAAAATGCCATGGCCCTGGTAAACCAGAATGCGGCAGAATTTATTTCAGATAATGATGCTGTTGAACAATTGGTTGATAAGGCCCTTGACGTCCTTAGGAACAGCGATAGATTGGACATACTGACAAAAAATATTAAGGCGTTAGCCAAACCCGATGCCACGAAAGATATTGCTACTAAAGTTCTAAGCTTGATAAAATGAAGGGATTTAGTAAACATAACGTCTTTTTTATTGGTATCGGAGGCATTGGTATGAGTGCGCTTGCCAGATGGTTTAAGGCCAATGATTTTGCAGTGATTGGTTATGATAAAACGGCCACAGGTCTTACGAAAAATTTATTTGAGGAAGGTATAATGGTTCATTACCAGGACTCAACTAATCTTATTCCAGATGGTTTTACAGTAGATAACACACTGGTAATCTATACTCCCGCCATACCAACGACTCATAGCCAGCTAAATTATTTTGTTGATAATGGTTACGAGGTGAAGAAAAGGGCAGAAGTATTGGGGATGATAAGCTCAACTATGTATACCGTGGCTGTAGCGGGAACGCATGGCAAAACCACTACCTCCTCAATGATTGCTCATATCCTTAAATATTCAGGCGTAGATACAACAGCCTTCCTTGGTGGCATTGCTACCAATTATAATTCTAATTTACTATTGGGCAAGTCAGACAAGTCGATAGCTGTTATTGAAGCGGATGAGTATGACCGCTCATTTTTGCAGTTATCACCCGATATCGAAATTATTACCTCGGTAGACGCTGACCACTTAGATATCTATGGTGATAAGGATGGCATGCTCGAATCATACAAGCTGTTTTATGAACGCTTACAGTCTGATGGCAAATGTTTTATTACAACTAAAGCACAAGAGTCATTAAAACTTGAAAATATTGAAACATACGGAACTCAAGGTAATATATCGGTCAGTAATCTTAGAATAGAAGAAGGCAGATATAAGTTCGATTATGTAAATGGCACGCATAAAATAACAGATATCCAGCTAAACCTTCCAGGTGAGCATAATGCTGAAAATGCCGTTGCTGCCATAACAGTAGCTACTACATTAGGCATTGCTGATGTAAAAATCAAGGAGGCATTTGAAACTTATAAGGGTGTAAAGAGAAGATTTGAATATGTGCTGGAGCTTCCTGAATTTATTTTTATAGATGATTATGCCCATCACCCGGCGGAGATAAAGGCATTTATTCAAACCTTGAAGGCTCTTTATCCGCAGCAATTTATTCAAGTAATTTTTCAACCCCATTTATTTACCAGGACAAGAGATTTCGCCAATGAATTTGCTGCCAGTTTAAGTATTGCTGATGCCGTGATATTAATGGACATCTACCCTGCCCGTGAATTGCCAATTGCCGGTGTTACCTCAGAAATAATATTGGATAAAATAGAACTTGAAAATAAGCAGTTGATGACAACAGCTGAAATACTAATAATGCTAGAGGGCCGGCGGCCTGACGTACTGGCAACCATTGGTGCTGGAAGTATTGATGCCCTGGTGCCGGAAATTAAAGAAGTAATAACAAAAACTATTGCAAGATGAGAATTTGGCCTGTTTTACTTACCGTTTTGGGGATTACCACTACCATGCTTTTGATTGGCTTTGGTAATAAAGGGAATGATAGAAATGTGTGTAATAAAGTAGTTATTACAATTAACAATCAGCTTAATAATCATTTCATAGATGATAATGATATAATGAACATGATTACCAATGGTTATACTGAAGTAATTGAGGGCGCACCTTATAGGGATATAAATGTAAGATCATTAGAGAACCGGGTAAGGAATAATAGCTATGTACAAGAAGCCGAGGTATACCGTGATTTAAAAGGGAATCTGCTGGTTAATGTATTATTAAGACGGCCAATTGCCCGTGTAGTTCAAGAAGATGGGCCTGATGCCTATATTGCTGAAGATGGGGCTATTCTGCCAGTATCTGATAAGTTCTCTTCGCGAGTATTATTAATTAGCGGCTCGGCGAGTAAAGAAATTGGCAGCCTCGATAATATTTATAATACTGATTATAGTCAACTGTTTGAGCTGATAAATCATATAAATGTTGATAATTTCTGGAAAGCACAAATTGCTCAGGTAGTGATTCAGGATAATGGAGAAATTAAGTTGTTGCCACAAGTAACCAAGCAGTACATAGAATTTGGCGACCTCAATCATATAGAAAATAAATTTAGTCGGCTGAAGATATTTTATAAGGAAATCTTACCTCGCAAGGGTTGGAATACCTACAGTCGTGTAAATGTGAAATATAAAAATCAAATAATTTGTGAATAACCCCCCAACCAATTCATTATGGAAACTGACAAAATAGTAGTAGGACTCGACATCGGCACAACAAAAATATGTGCAGTAGCAGGCCGTAAAAACGAATACGGCAAACTGGAAATATTAGGTATGGGCAAAGCTGATTCGGATGGTGTTATCCGTGGCATTGTAACCAATATTGATAAAACCATCGCTTCTATAGTAAAGGCTATGGAAGAAGCTGCCGAACAGTCCGGCATAGATATTCAAGTGGTTAATGTTGGCATTGCTGGCCAGCATATCCGCAGTAGTGTTCATCATAATGGTATTACCCGTAAGCTGCAGGATGATGAAATTACTGTTGAAGATATTGCTCAGCTTACCAATGAGATGTATAGAATAGTTATTCCTCCCGGCACTGATATTATTCATGTAATGCCGCAAGATTATACGGTTGATTATGAGGAGGGAATTAAGGACCCTGTTGGCATGTCTGGCGTCAGGCTGGAAGCTGACTTTCATGTAATTACAGCGCAGACCAATGCCATTAATAATATCAATAAATGTGTAAAGCGCTCTGAATTAGTAATTGATAACTTAATCCTCGAGCCATTGGCATCTAGCCTCTCGGTATTGAGCGACGAAGAAAAAGAAGCAGGCGTTTGTTTGGTAGATATTGGTGGTGGCACAACGGATGTGGCCATTTTCCACGAGAATATTATCAGGCATACTGCCGTAATTCCTTTTGGGGGCAATATTATCACTTCAGATATAAAACAGGGGTGTATGGTTATGAATTATCAGGCTGAATCTTTAAAAACCAAGTTTGGTAAGGCAATTACGGAAGAAGCCAGCCCAAATGAGATCGTATCTATTCCAGGGTTGAGGAACAGACCACCAAAAGAAATATCTGTTAAAAATCTATCGAGCATAATAGAAGCTCGCATGGAGGAGATTATTGAGCTCGTGCATGCCGAGATTATCACCAGTGGTTATGAAGGTAAACTTGCCGGGGGGCTTGTTCTTACCGGTGGTGGTGCTCAGCTTAATTCTATTCAGCAGTTGGTAGAATATATGACTGGCATGGATGTTAGGATTGGTTACCCTAACGAGCATCTTGGTAAAAGTTCATCTGAATTGAAATCGCCAATGTATGCCACGGCGATCGGCCTGGTATTATCTGGCTTTATGTCTCTTGATGATAGAGAGAATCGCTATAACGAGGCTAAGCCTGAAGAGCGCTCACGCAAGATGGAGTTCGGTAATCTTTTTGGCAAGATCATGGAAAAAACAAAGAGTCTGCTTGTAGACGATATTGAAGGAAAAGATAATTATTAATAAAAATGTATTCACTAAAATCTATATATTATGTCTGACACGTATAGTTTCGAATTACCCAAGCACCATAAATCAATTATAAAGGTGATTGGAGTTGGTGGTGGTGGTAGTAATGCCATTAACCACATGCACAATCTGGGAATTAAGGATGTTGAATTTGTTGCCTGTAATACTGATGCACAGGCACTAAAAACAAGCCCTGTTCCTTTCAAACTACAAATTGGCATCAATATTACTGAAGGACTTGGCGCTGGCGCCAACCCTGAAGTTGGTAAAGAGGCCGCTATAGAAAGCAAAGATGATATTAGAGAGTTGCTTGGCGATAACACCAAGATGGTGTTTATTACTGCCGGCATGGGTGGTGGTACCGGTACCGGCGCTGCTCCCGTAATTGCCAAGATAGCCAAGGAGATGGATATCCTCACCGTGGGAATTGTTACAGTACCTTTTGGCTTTGAAGGCAAAAAGAAAATGCAGCTTGCTCAAAAAGGAGTTGATGATTTAAGGGAGAATTGCGATACTGTGCTGGTTATTTTAAATGATAAACTGCGCGAAATATATGGCAACTTGCCTATCAGCGACGCCTTTGCAAAAGCTGATAATGTTTTGACCACCGCGGCCAAAGGTATTGCCGAGATTATTACCGTTCCTGGTTATGTAAACGTCGATTTCCAGGATGTGAAAACTGTGATGATGGGTGCTGGAGCGGCCGTTATGGGCTCAGCAACAATGGAAGGAGAAGGCAGGGCCAGAAGAGCAGCAGAAGCAGCACTGGTATCACCATTATTAAATAACCGGGAAGTACACGGAGCAACAAAGATATTATTGTCGATAATTTCAGGCGACAAGGCTGAGTTACAAATGGATGAACTTACTGACATTACTGAATATATTCAGGAAATGGCTGGTGATGAGGCTGATGTAATATTTGGTCATGGGGTTGATCCTAACCTGGGTAATAATATTCGGGTTACCTTAATTGCCACAGGATTTGATTCTAATGGTGCTGATACCGACAAGCGAAATAAGCCGTCGGACTCGAAGCAGGTATATTCTCTTGATGAGCCAGTTAAGTCTTTACCATTAGAAATTCAGGATTTACTTGAAGAAAGCATTCTGGAACCGGTATTGAAGGAAACTGATTCAGAACCTTCACCATCAGTAGAGGAAGACTCATTATTTGAGTCAGGGTATATGTTTGAGCATCCTGAAGCAACTAACACCAACGACGATGCCCTTTTCGAAGAAGATCAGGAAGCATTATCAGCAGATAAAAAAGACTTATCTGAATATGGCTTGCTCGCACCGGATTTACAATCGAAGAAGGATAAGTTGGAGATGAAGAGAAAAGAGAGGATAAATCGTTTTGGTGAAGCTAATCATCAAGACCTTAAGCCGGAGGAAATAAAAAGCAAGCTGGATGAACCGGCATATACTCGTAAAAAGATAAAGTTTGATGATGTTCCGCATTCTTCGGAAAGGAATTTATCAAGGCTAAGTCTGAATGACGACAACCAGATTTTAGGGAATAATAAATATCTACATGATAATGTAGATTAACCTGTTATGGCTTGGCTCATATTCCCTTGATAAGCCTGGCCGGGTAAAGAAATTGTTCGGGAGCGGCACGTACGGTGCTAAATCCCGGTCAACTTGGGGGATTGGGTTTTGTA
>PVMK01123760.1_pt1 | contig 24347 bp, 26 predicted proteins | sample 1853481 | NCBI WGS metagenome assembly PVMK01 (sample SAMN08533507, study PRJNA380276) | Marine sediment metagenome, whole genome shotgun sequencing project.
AAAATATTTTTGCTGGCGCATCATTATTTGACTATCTGGTTTATGCGATGAAACTTTCTGACATTATAGAAATTGATAATATTGTACCTGAGCTTAGGGCTAAGGATAAAAAGGGCGTTTTGGGAGAATTAGCCGAAGTCATTTCTACGCATGATCCAAGCATTGACAAAGGGCTGATTGTCAAGGTCCTTGTGGAGAGGGAGCAACTTGGGAGCACGGGCATAGGTGACGGTGTTGCTATTCCCCACGGCAAGCTAAACTGTGTCAGGCATCCTATTATATCATTCGGGAGGAGTAAAGAGGGTCTCGATTTCGACTCTATGGATGGGCAGCCTGCTTATCTCTTCTTCCTTCTTTTAGCCCCTGAGAATTCATCCAGTGTTCATTTGCAGGTTCTGACCAGGATAGCGAGAATTCTGAAAAACAGCGCTTTCCGGAAAGAACTGATGCGGGCCCAGACTAAAGAAGAGCTTTACGAAACGATTATTCAAGCGGATGGAGAGGCTTAATTGATACCCATGTAAAAAGACCTTTTTACATGGAGTCAGTCCCGCGCATCGCGGGATAGGGATTGAAGGATTACGAATTATTCTTGATTATTCCTGCAGGAATAGTCGAAATTCTTTCTAATGAGGTTTAAATACTCAACGAGGTTTGTATTTGCCAATGATTGGATTGTTAATCATATCTCACTGCGATCTGGGAAAGGAATTTATCAATGCCGCTGAACTTATTATGGGAAAGCTCGAAGCAGCTGATTCTATTTCCATTACCCAGACAACGGAGAGCAAAGAAATACTGAATGAGATTTCCGAAAAGATAAATGCCCTGGATCAGGGGCAGGGGGTCTTGGTGCTTACCGATATGTTTGGCGGCACCCCTTCCAATTTAAGCCTTTCCTTCCTAAATGAGGAGATGGTCGAGGTCTTGACAGGAGTTAACCTCCCGATGGTTATTTCCGTTGCCAAGGACCGGGATCGTCTGACCTTAAGTGATTTAGGTGAAAAGGCCCAGCAGGCAGGTAAACAGAGCATCACTTTAGCCGGAAAATTACTGAAGACCACATGAGTTCCCTTGTAGAAGTAACCGGGGATAATTTTCCGACATTTCAGTGGGATATATTAGAGATTGAAAGGACCTCTTTCCCTTCCCCGTGGGATTTGAAGTCTTTTTCAAGTGAGATCGATCGATCGATTTCTCACCTTTGGACACTCTTGATTGATGAAGTATTAAAGGGATATATCTGCTTTTTGATTTTTGCTAATGAGACCCATTTGATGAATATAGCCGTTCATCCCGAATGGCGAGGGAAGGGATTGGGGGAGGGGCTATTGTGTAAAATGATTGAAGTTGGAATTTCTAAAGGGGCTAAAACTGCATGGTTGGAGGTCAGGCCCTCAAATATCGTGGCGAGGTCTCTTTATGAGAAGGCAGGTTTTAAGGAGGTGGGGTTTAGGCCTCGTTATTATAAAGAAACGAATGAGGACGCTATTATTATGTCCTTGCCTCTTTTGAGTGCCTAATCCAGGATCAAGACAAGATATAACAATAAGGAGGTAAGAGATGTCTTTAAAAGTGGGTATAAACGGCTTTGGGCGTATCGGCAGGATGATTTTCAGGGCAGGTATCAATAATCCCGCAATTGAATTTGTGGGCATAAATGATCTCACTGACCCTGCAACTTTAGCCCATCTCTTAAAATACGACTCCGTGCATGGCGTTCTTGGCGCCGAGGTTTCAGCCACTGATAATACCCTTATTGTTGACGGGAAAGAAATTGAGATATCCTCAGAAAGGGACCCAGCGAATCTGCCGTGGAACGATCTCGGTGTTGAAACTGTATTTGAGTGCACCGGACTTTTTAGAGACAGGGAGAAGGCTTCCGGGCATTTAGCTGCCGGTGCCAAAAAGGTGATCATTTCAGCGCCGGCCAAAGGAGTTGATCTCACCGTGGTGATGGGGGTAAATCAGAACGAATACGATGCCTCTGAACATCATATTGTTTCCAACGCCTCATGCACAACCAACTGTCTTGCTCCTCCCTGCAAGGTGCTCTTAGATCATTTCGGGATCAAAAAGGGATTGATGACAACGACCCATGCTTACACCGGGGATCAGCGAATCCTGGATTTCCCGCACAAGGATTTAAGGAGAGCGAGGGCCGCGGCGCTTTCCATGATACCGACTACGACCGGGGCAGCAAAAGCCGTAGCCCTGGTTCTTCCGCAATTAGAGGGTAAATTAAACGGAATGGCCATCCGTGTGCCCACCCCTAATGTGTCGGTTATAGACCTTGTTGTACAGTTGGAAAAACCGGCCACGGCCGAAGAAATCAACAATGCAATGAAAGAGGCTGCAGGAACCTATCTCAAAGGGATCTTGGCCTTCAGCGAAGAGCCCCTGGTTTCCATTGATTTCAATGGGACCGCTGTTTCGTCTACCATAGACGGGCTTTCCACCATGGCCATTGGTGGGGATATGGTCAAGATCCTGGCCTGGTATGATAATGAGTTCGGGTACTCTAACCGGATGGTAGATCTGGCTGTTTTTATGGCCGATAATTAACGCCCACGTAAAAAGTCCTTTTTACATGGATTCAGGAATTTGGAATTATAAGCAATTGACCCTGAAAGTTTTACCCAAATCCCGTAAGGGGGACAGGAATTGACAATCCCTCAATCCCTTAATTCCTTAATTCGTAATTCCGGTTTATCCGGGTTAGGTAAATTAACAAATGTTTGAAAGAAAACCGATGGTTGCCGGTAATTGGAAGATGAACCTGAACCTTAGTGGCGCAGTTGAACTCGTTAAGACTGTAGCGGATGGGATTAGGGGTGTTGAAGGGGTGGATGTTTTAGTGGCGCCTCCCTTCACCCATATGGCTCATGTCAGAAAAGCCATAGGAAATTCCAAGATCTTTCTATCCGGACAAAATATGCACTGGGAGGCGAGTGGTGCTTACACAGGGGAGATATCTGGAAGGATGCTTCAAGAGGCAACATGTACCCATGTGATTTTAGGCCATTCTGAAAGACGACTTATTTTTGGAGAAACCAGTGAAAATATTGATCTAAAGGTCAAGGCCGCAACATTCCTGGGCCTGATTCCCATTGTGTGTATCGGGGAGACGCTTGAGCAACGAGAGGCCGATCAGACCTTCGAGGTTATTAAAGAGCAACTGGATTTGTCATTACATAACTTCAAGGCGGATGAATTGATGCGGCCCTCCACTATCCTTGCATACGAGCCTGTATGGGCTATCGGAACCGGCCGCACTGCGACACCCGGTCAAGCCCAGGAAGTTCACCAGTTTATACGCGAATGGATAGAGAAAAACTTCAATACAGGGACTGCGGCTCAGGTACGGATTCTCTACGGCGGCAGTGTAAAGCCTGAAAATATTGTCGATCTAATGTCAAAACCGGATATCGATGGGGCACTCGTGGGTGGTGCGAGCCTAAAGGGAGATTCATTCGCTCAGATCATTCGTTATAAAGAGGCGTAAAGGATCAGTTTTTTATTGCAAAAAAAAATCATATCAGATAATATTAAAAGTTTATCGAATAGAGAAATGAAACCTAACTAACGAAGTTCCAACATTATAAAATTCTGTGCAGTTTATAAAAAGAGACCTTTGAAAAATGCTCAACTTTGGCCAAGGTCAAGGAAGGCGAGGATTTTAACCACAGGAATATATTGAATATTTCGAGGATTAAAATCTGAGTCTGACGCTGAGATTGGACAAAAGGGGGCGTTTTGCAAAGGTCTCGAAAAGAGGCTTGTAGATGACACCAGTTATAATCATTCTTCATGTTTGTGTATGTGTAGCTTTAATTCTGATTGTGCTCCTTCAGAAGGGGAAGGGCGCTGGCATGGGGGCAGCTTTTGGTGGATCCAGTCAGACCGTTTTCGGTAGCGCTGGAGCAACGACCTTTCTCCACAAAGTAACTACAATAATAGCAGTAGTATTTATGCTGACTTCTCTCGGTCTTTCTTTTCTCTTTGGGAGAGGAGCCACTACGTCCATCATGGAGGATTTTACACCTACAGGGGCCCCTGCAGCCCAAACCAGTACGGCGCCGGTGCAGACCGGTGTGCCCCCGGACAAGAAGTGATACAGATGAAATCCATGCCGAAGTGGTGGAATTTGGTAGACACGCTATCTTGAGGGGGTAGTGGGTTACAGCCCGTGCGGGTTCAAGTCCCGCCTTCGGCACCATAATAAAATCAAACACTTACCCCAATAAGCCCTTTTCAGGAAGGGCTTATTTTTTGTGCGCCCTGGGAAATCATTCGGGTTTATCCTGGTTTCTTGAGAAATTACCCTGAGATCCGTTGATCCACCAGTCCGTATTCTTATCGAACCACCAGGAATCACGGTCTGATACGAGTATCTCCTCTGCCAGTTTTCTTCCGCTTTCGGTAAGCAACCTCTTAACGGCAAATGACAGCCATTCCTTTGCCTGCAGGTTTCCTAAGTCAAGCTGTTCCTTGAGCTCAAGGATCAGATCAAGCTGATCCGCATCCTTTGAAAGCCTGGCCTCAAGGGTATCCGATACATTAAATTCATAGGCTAAGTCTTGGATGTCAGGTCCAAAAGGGAGGTCCTTTACCTGATCACGAATGGCTTTTTCCTCGTCCACTATAACGTATTTTTTGTTTACATAATTGTGGTCGCCAGTCCTGGCTTCGGGAAAGTCGTGAAAGAGGCACATTAAGAGTACCTTGCTGCCGTCCGCATCGGGTTCCATTGATGCGAGCACATATCCTATAACCGCTGTTCGAAAAGAATGGTCTGCCACTGATTCCCCGCCGGTTCCGAGGAACTGGTAACCGGTACGGGGGCTCCTTTTCAGCATCCCTATCTCAAACAAAAATTCTACGATTCGTTTCATAATGCCCTTTGATAGGCAGCAAATGTGGAAAAGTCAAGTATGATACGCCCGTAAAAAATCCTTTTTACGGGCAATTACGTCCCGCGGATCGCGGGATTAGGAATTGAGGCCCCAGTGAAATAGAAAAAATAGGGGCATTTCACGGGGTAAAAATTGCGAATTATTATAATCGTTTAAGCATAAGATCATTGCATCAAATTGGTCGCTTTTGAATTATTTACAAAATTATCAAGTATAGTCTGAATCTCGACGGCTTTTGTCATAGAGGCTGCTTGATTTATTTTGTGGCAATGTGTATCATTTAAGCGGTCAGTTTTTCCATACAAAACGTTTACAAAAAGGCGCATGAAGATATTACTGCTAGCCTTGAAACTTTTAACCCGTGAACGATTACGATAAATGAAGATATACACTTACCCGGATCCGGTTCTCAAAACTAAAGCCGAGCCGATAACAGAGATAGATGAAGACTTACAGGTGCTGATCGACAGTATGATTGAGGTTATGTATACAGCTCCCGGAGTTGGGCTTGCCGCAAACCAGGTGGGTGTGCTCAAAAGGCTGATAGTCTTTGACCGCAATCCAAAAGAGAATGAAAGAGACCCAATTGCCTTGATCAATCCGGAAATTGTTTTAGGCGAGGATGAGATAAAATGGGATGAGGCATGCCTGAGTGTAATTGATTTCTCCGCAGAAGTTGTCCGAAAGGCCCAGGTCAAAGTCAGCGGTCTTGATCGCCATGGTAATCCATTTGATATTGAAACAGAGGACTTATTAGCCGTCTGCCTGCAACACGAGATAGATCATTTAGATGGAATCCTATTTATCGATCATATAAGTACTCTTAAACGGGCGTTATATAAAAAACAGCTGAAAAAAAAGGAACAAAAGAAGTAATGGCGCCTGTGAGCAATCTTAATGCAGACTTTCCCGCTTATCCAAAGATCGTTTTTATGGGAACTCCTGATTATGCTGTGCCTTCCCTTGAGACATTAATTAAACAGGGGTACATGATTCAGGCGGTGGTGACTCAACCGGATCGCCCCGTCGGCAGGAGTAAAAAGCTGGTTTCTTCTCCGGTAAAGCGAGTTGCGACACAATTCGGTCTTGAGATCCTTCAGCCCGAAAAACCGTCGGACAAGGCTTTCTACGAGGGAATCCGTGACGTCAGCCCGGATCTCCTGGTCGTTGTAGCCTTTGGTCAGATCCTGAAGAAAGATCTTCTTGGCATCCCCCGGTGGGGTGCACTGAATATCCATGCTTCTCTCCTGCCCAAGTATCGGGGTGCAGCACCCATCCAGCGGGCCATTATCAATGACGAAACAAAGACCGGTCTCAGTGTCATGCGCATGGAAGAAGGCCTTGACACCGGGCCTGTTCTTCTCCAGGAAGAGGTCCTTATCGGTTTGGACGAGACAGCAGGGGAACTCCATGACCGACTTGCTCTTCTTTCAGGAGATGTTCTACTGAAAACCATTGAAGAGATGAGAAGCGGCCGGCTGATTGAAAAACCTCAGGATGATAAACTGGCCACATACGCGCCAAAGATCGACAGGAGCATCTCTTTCATCAACTGGAACCAACCGGCCAGTACCATATCGGCCCTCATTCGCGCCTTGGATCCGTGGCCGGGCGCTATTACACCTGTGGGCGGGAAAGATATAAAGTTGTTTTCATCCAAAGTTGTTGAAGGAGAGGCTCTTGATCTGTCTCCTGGCAGGATTGCAGAGCACTCAGTGGAGGGTCTTTTGGTGGAGACAGGGAAAGGCCTTATATTGATCAGGGAATTTCAGGCTCCGGGTAAGAAGAGGCTTGCGGCGGCTGATTTTCTCAGGGGGTTTCCTATTAATGATGGGACTATGTTTGGATAGAGATAGTCAAATAGTTGAGTGGTTTAGTCGTTGAGTTGGAAAACAATCCCGCCACAGGTGGGAGCCACCCCCACTCAACTACTCAACGACTTAACTACTTAACCGGGATGGCAGGAAGATGAGATGAAGGAGTTGAAAAAAACAGAGAAGACTCAGGAAAGAGATGTATTGCCGGTGACAGCCGTCAGGGAATATGGCGAGCCTGATCTTTCACCAAAACCTCAGAAAAGGGTCTTCATCTTTCTCCTTTTAGTTACGTGCCTTGTTTTACTGGGGTGTGCCTTTTTGCTCTGGTGGGTTCCCTATGTGGGCCTCAACAATATCCATCCGAGTCTGCCGCTGTTATTGGCAATTGTCTTTGGCGGCCTTGTCCTTTTTGGTTTGGGCGGCGCTCTGACCCTTGTATTAACCATTATCCGAGGAAAGAATCTCTTTTTTAACAGACGCATACGCGGGGTCGTAATAAGGGTATTATTCCCACTGTTAGTGGGAGTCGGCAGGTGTTTCGGTATCAGGAAGGATGAGATTCGAAGATCCTTTGTCGCCATTAATAACAAGTTGGTCCTTGCCGAGGCCAAGAAGGTTAAACCGGAACAGATCCTTATTCTTCTTCCCCACTGTCTCCAGAACCATGATTGTACTGTCAGGATTACAGGGAATGTGGAAAACTGCAAGGCATGCGGCAAGTGCAAGATAAAGGACCTGGTGGAACTCTCTGAAAAATACCATGTACCTGCCGCAGTGGCCACCGGTGGAACATTGGCCCGGAGGATAGTAGTTGAGAAAAAACCGAAGGTCATCATAGGTGTTGCGTGTGAACGTGACCTGTCAAGCGGTATACAGGACAGTTACCCTATTCCTGTTTTTGGCGTATTCAACAGAAGGCCTTTTGGCCCCTGTTATGATACGGATGTGAGCCTTGAACTTGTTGAAAAGGGTACCAAAACATTCTTGGAGTAATATACCTTTGATGCCGAGAGACCTCGCATTAGCAGCACTCAACCGCGCTGATTCCCCCAGGGCTTTCAGGAAAGATATCTCGAGACCTCTTTTGAGGAGAATCCCGGCCTCAGTGAAAGGGACAGGGCATTCATTGTTCATCTGGTCCAGGGGGTCCTGCGATGGCAGATCAGGCTTGATTGGATTGTCAAACAGGCGGTCCGTTTTCCATTCAAGAATATTGAACCTCCCACTTTGAATATCCTTCGTATCGCCCTTTACCAGATATTTTTCATGGATCGAGTCCCTGAGAGTGCTGCTGTCAATGAGGCGGTCAAACAGGCAAAGGGTGCTGGCAATAAACACGTGGCAGGCTTTGTCAACGGGATATTGAGACATATCTGCAGGGAAAAGGATCGTGTATCTTTCCCTGATCCAGACCGGGAACGTGTCCTGTATCTTTCTGTATCTTATTCCTATCCTCTCTGGTTAGTTGAAAAATGGATTAGCGAACTGGGTCCTGATGCTGCAGAGCGTCTTCTCGATGCCGGAAACCGCATCCCTAATACGGTTATCAGGGGCAACACTTTAAAGACTGACCGCGAGGGACTGCTTGAGCGTCTGAATGAGGAAGGTGTGACGGGCACCACATCTCTCTATTCTCCTGAAGGAGTAACTCTTGAAGGTCTCAAAGGGCCTGTTCACCGATTGAGAGCATTCAAAGAAGGGCTGTTTCAGGTGCAGGGTGAGGCGGCGCAGATCGGATCTTATCTCCTTTCTCCCCGGCCAGGGGACTCGGTACTTGATGTCTGCGCAGGTCTTGGAGGGAAATCGACCCACCTTGCAGCTATCATGGAAGACAAAGGGTTTATTCTTGCACTTGACAAAACCCGCAGCAGATTGATAAGCCTTTTACAAAGCTCAATTCGTCTTGGAACGGGGTCTGTCAAACCAGTGGTCGCGGATGCAAGAGGTCCCCTTACAACATTTCTGAAGCATCCATTTGATAAGATACTGGTTGATGGTCCATGTTCCGGGCTTGGTGTAATATCAAAGAATCCTGACATAAAACTGAGGAAAAGGGCAGGGGACATTAAGCGATTAGCGCGTTTACAGACAACCATTCTGAATCAAGCGGTCCATCTCCTGAAAAGAGGGGGCAGAATGCTGTACCTGACCTGCACTATCTCTAAGGATGAGAATGAAGGGGTGGTTGAGGGTTTCCTGGAAACAAACAGTGAAATAGCCCTCGAAAACCTGAAGAGTACGATCCCGGAATGGGGTCTTGACCTGATTGATGATAGCGGTTTTTTCAGGACCCTGCCTCATATTCATGGGATGGAAGGTTTCTTTGGCGCGCTTTTTACAAAGATCTGAGGGGCGAAAAAAACTTCAACCTCAATCTTCTCAATCATCAATCTACAATCATCCATCAACAATCTTAAAGGGGAGACAGCATGGGAAAAATAGCACCCTCGATTTTATCAGCGGATTTTACCCGTCTTGGGGAAGAAATTAAGGATGTGGAAAAGGCGGGAGCGGATTACATCCATATTGACGTAATGGACGGCCATTTTGTGCCCAATATAACTATCGGCCCAATGATAGTAAAGGCGGCCAGACGTGTAACAGCTCTTCCCCTTGATGTCCATTTGATGATTTCAGAGCCCGATCAATTTATAGAGGACTTCGCCGAGGCGGGGGCGAGTATCATAACGGTCCACGCGGAGGCTCTGAATCATCTCCACAGGACTATCCATCTCATTCGGGATAAAGGGGTAAGACCCGGGGTGGCCTGAACCCGGCCACGCCATAGGTGTTGTGGAATATGTCTTGGACCAGCTTGACATTGTCGTGTTAATGACAGTGAATCCGGGTTTTGAAGCCCAGAAATTTATCCCGGAGGTCATTCCAAAGATAAGAAGACTGAGAAAAATGGTGAATGATCTCAATTTGACCCTGGAAATCGAGGTTGATGGGGGGATCGATCCCGAAAACATTGGTCGGGTATCATCAGCCGGAGCTGATGTCTTTGTGGCAGGCTCGGCAATTTATTATAGTAAAGACTATAAAGAAACCATCAGTTTGATGCGGGAGAGGATGTCTGAAGCGGAATAATAAGCGGTGGAAAGGACGATTTTTTGTTGGGAAATCGTTGGTCAGTATGCTATAGGGTTTTTGCCCGTTAGATCAAAAAAAGAGGTTCAAAAATGGTGTGTAACGGAGGTTATCAAATGAAGTATGGTATGATCCTGTCTGTTTTTCTTATTGTCCTGACATTTTCCGCGGGAGCGACGGCCGCTCTTTCTGACAAACCGCAGGTGGTCATTGAAACAACAAAGGGTGCCATTGTCCTTGAGCTTTATCCCGATGAAGCCCCCAAAACGGTGGACAATTTCTTGCGCTATGCCCGCTGGGGACATTACGACGGCACTATTTTTCACCGTGTAATCCCTGACTTCATGATTCAGGGTGGAGGCTTGACTCCTGACATGAAGCAGAAGCTCGCCGAGATGCCCATAAAAAACGAGGCCGACAACGGGCTAAAGAACAATCGAGGCACGGTGGCCATGGCGCGTACCCAGGACCCGCACAGCGCAACGAACCAGTTTTTTATTAATACAAAAAACAACAAACCTTTAGACCACAAGGGCAAAACCCCTCAAGGCTGGGGATACACTGTGTTCGGGAAGGTAATTGAGGGTATGGATGTGGTTGATGCGATTTCCAAAGTCAAGACCGGTAAGCGGGGTTACATGGCAAATGTCCCGGTTGAACCTGTAATTATTACAAAGATGACAGTGAAAGAGTAGGATCAGAAGAAGCAGTTTCGTACATATCAAGGCATTTCTTTTAAAATACTCTCGCAAAACTAAGACCCCGGCAGCACAGCCTCTGAGATCGCCCTGCCTAATTCAGCCGTAGTTGCCTTTCCCCCCATATCAGGGGTTCGTAAGCCAGGCTCCTGCAGCACTGTTTCAATGGCCCGATCCACAGCCCGTGCAGCCTCTGCGTGGCCCAGATGATCGAGCATCATGGCCCCTGCCCAGATCTGGCCAATGGGATTAGCTACACCCATCCCGGCAATATCAGGTGCTGACCCGTGCACCGGTTCAAACATGGAAGGGAACTCACGGGTGGGATTGATATTTCCAGAAGGCGCAATGGCTATAGTGCCGGCGATGGCGGGCCCCAGATCCGACAAAATATCGCCAAAGAGATTGCTCCCCACCACCACATCAAACCAATCAGGGTGTAAAACAAAATTGGCGGTGAGGATATCAATGTGGTACTGATCGGTACGAATATCCGGATATTCAGAAGCGAGAGCGGCAAAGCGCTCATCCCAAAAAGGCATGGTATGAATAATGCCGTTGGATTTGGTTGCTGAGGTCAGGTGTTTGGCTTTACGGCCACGGGCCAGTTCAAATGCGTAACGTAAGACCCGGTCTACACCCTTACGGGTAAATACGGTCTCCTGCATCACTGTCTCTGCCTCAGTTCCCGGATAGAGACGGCCTCCGATTTCTGAATACTCTCCCTCGTTATTTTCCCGTACGATCAGAAAATCTATATCTGCGGGCCCTCTGCCCCTCAACGGGGATTCAACTCCTTTCAACAAACGCACGGGACGTAGATTGATATATTGCTTCATCTCTCTCCGGATCGGTATCAGCAGACCCCAGAGTGAGACATGGTCCGGTACACCGGGAAAGCCCACGGCTCCTAAGAATATTGCGTCGTATCCCTTAAGCGCGTCTATCCCGTCTTCAGGCATCATCCGTCCGGTTGCAGTATAAGTTTCACAACTCCAGGGCAGGATGCTCCAGTCAAAATCAATATTGTGTCGGGTGCCCACTGTTTCAAGGACCCGGATACCCTCTGGAACAACTTCCTTCCCGATCCCATCTCCGGGGATCACGGCGATCCTGTATTTAGTCATCTTCCTCCTTCAATATGTTAAATGGTCTTTAGGGCTCGCGCAAAAATAACTGAGAACTTATTTTCGCGCGAACCCTTAATATGCAAAATGGCTCTCAGTAATGAAAGTAGTGAACACCGTCATTTTTCATGCGGCCACAAATCTAAATGGAAACGAGAATATTTTCAATGGAAAAATGATGCGCCCGTAAACGGGAGTAGTAGGCGTTCACGGGTTCAAAGGTACCAGGTTCAGGGGTTCAAGGTTTCATTCTCGCTCCCCGATTGTATTTAGGACACTTATTCACGAAAAATACGTCAGCTTGTTCAGGCCTGACCCAAAATTAGGATCCAAATTGGCAATTATTTGGAAAAATGTTTGTTTTTAATGGCGACTTCGCGCTTTCAATCCCTTCTATGTCCTTAACCCTGAACGTTGAACCCTGAACCTGTGAACCGTTACCGGGAGTATTTAGGGGCAATTTGTCAAAACCAGTTTTGAGACCCCGGTTTCACCTCCTTCTAAATCTCTTATGTTGCATAGAGAAGCTCTTTTGTGTAATAGGTATTATAAAGGAAATAAAGAGGTATAGCGTTGATTGAGCAGGATATAGAAATTGTATTCAACAAGAGGGTTGCGTCCAACACCTTTTTTATGGGGTTAAGGTCATCTGAGATTGCGGCTGAAGCAAGACCCGGCCAGTTTGTGATGCTAAAGGTTGGGCGGGGTATGGACCCGCTCTTGAGGAGACCCTTTTCCATATGCGGGATTCGAGAGGAAAATCTGATTCTAATTCTTTACCGGATTGTCGGACAGGGCACAAGAATTATGTGTAATGCCAGGGTAGGGGAGTCATTATCGGTTCTGGGCCCCCTTGGCAGCGGGTTTGAAATGCCGCATAAAGGAGATATGCCAATATTGGTGGCAGGAGGTATGGGGATTGCCCCGCTGATTTTTCTGGCTTCAATCATGGAGCCCGGCAGTTTTAGCTTTTTTGCCGGGTTTGGTTCTGCAAAGGAGATTGTCGCAGCCGATGAAGTTGGCTCTTCAGGTCTTGATCTTTCTATCTCCACGGATGATGGTTCAGCAGGTCATAGGGGTCTTGTAACAGAACTCCTGGAAAACCGTTTAGCCGGATTTGATGGCAAGACCAGTCCCGTTATTTTTGCCTGCGGTCCCTTACCGATGTTAAAGGAAGTGGCAGCCATTACCCTTGATGGGGCTCTTCCGTGCCAGGTCTCTCTTGAGGCCTCAATGGCATGTGGACTGGGGGCATGCCAGGGTTGCGCAATAAGAAGATCGTCGGAACAGGCCATAGCCTATTATAATGTATGTCAGGATGGGCCTGTTTTTGATGTGAACGTTTTGGATTGGGGGGCATTATAAAATATGGTTCACCCTGATTTAAGAGTCAAAATCGGTGCCTTAGAACTGAAAAACCCTGTCCTTACCGCGTCCGGGACTTTCGGGTATGGCCGGGAATTTTCCTCTCTGATAGATCTCGATCTCTTGGGCGGAATAGTGGTCAAAGGGGTTTCCCTCAAACCGAGGGAAGGAAACCCGCCTCCCAGAATTGTGGAGACCCCCTGCGGCATGTTAAATGCCATCGGTCTGGCCAATGTGGGTTTGGAGAGTTTCCTGAAAGAAAAGCTCCCATGGCTCCAGGGGCTCAATACTGCCGTGATTGTCAATATCTACGGGCACACTGTGGAAGAGTACGGAGCAGTGGCGGCCGGTCTCAGTGGAGTTAAAGGCATATCGGCCATTGAGGTTAATATTTCATGCCCAAATGTCGAACAGGGAGGCATGGCCTTTGGCACTGACCCTGATATGTCGGCAAAGGTTACGGAACGTGTGGTCAAAGAGACGGACAAGCCTGTTATAGTAAAGCTGTCACCAAACGTGACCGATATCAGGAAAATCGCTGTTGCTGCGGAAGATGCCGGGGCAGACGCATTATCTCTGACAAATACCCTGACAGGCATGGCCATAGATATTGAAAAGCGTGTACCAAAATTGGCAAATATCTCAGGTGGCTTGTCAGGGCCGGCCATCCGACCCGTGGCACTCTTCATGATCCATCAAGTAGTCAGGGCCGTCAAAATACCCGTAATTGGGGTAGGGGGGATCGTGGATTACCGGGATGCCCTCGAATTTCTGATAGCGGGCGCCAGGGCCATCCAGATAGGCACTGCCAATTTTGTCAATCCAAGGGCTTCTCTTGATATTGTAGAGGGGTTGAAGATGTTTTGTCAGGGCAAAGGAATTGATAGGATAGAGGATCTCATCGGCACGCTTAAGATTTGAGGGGTTTTTAGGAAGAAAATCAGTCCCTTAATTTCTTAGATCACTTTAGGCATTTTTCGGGTTTATCTGGGTTAGGAGTAGGGGGACTCTGGGATGAGATTAGAAAAGATTTGCATGTATCTATCCTTGATCATGGTAATGATTTTGTTGGGATCAATGTCTATCGTTGGAGCCCCGTCGAAAGCATATGCTGACCCGGTATCCGGAAAGATAATTGAACTCCAAGCGGCAGATAAAGAGGCTCTTGCCATCTTAGGGAAAGGGGTTGTGGGCAAGGCCTTGCCCGCAAAGCCCGTTGTTGATACGGCAAAGCTCATGCCATTGAATGAGGGGAAGTGGACGTACAGGGTGTTGGCCGGGGACCATAAAGGAACGAATCAGGAGGATATAATTGCGAGACCAAAACATGATGAATCTGGGAAGTCGTGGCGCCGTGTGGTGGGCAAGAAGTACATTGACTATTATCGAGTGAGGAATGGCGGAAAGATCGAGATGGCTTCGGAGGTGGATCTGGTAGAAGATGTGATAACCACATATACTCCCCAGTTTCCCGTAATTTTCAACGGTATGAGACCGGGAGTGCAAAGCGAGGTGGAAACAGATATCAAGGTCTATGACCTCCATGATCCTACCGATGAAAAGTATAAGGGCCATTTAAAGATAGTCTACACCTATGTCGGGGCTTATGAGGTCATTGTTCCGGCGGGAAAGTACCAGACAATCCTGATTAAATCCTCATATACGGGAAAAGTCGGTCCTGCTTCAGTAAAGGATGTGGGATATATGTTTTATGCGGAAGGTGTGGGTATCGTTGCGGCTGTGGAACGGTCTCATGTTACGGCCTTCCTCTTTTATGACAAAAAGACTAAGACTCCAAAGGTTTTGGTGCATAAATGAAGTTGATTGTTTTAGGATCAGGTACCGCTATCCCTCTTCGAGATCGGGGATCGCCTTCCCTTGTTTTGCTTATTGAGGGGAGCCCGGTCCTCTTCGATATCGGGCCGGGAACCTTGCGTCAACTGACGAGAGTCGGCATAAGTTACGAAAAGATTGAGCGAATTTTTTTGACGCATTTTCATCCCGACCACACGGCAGACCTGATTCATCTCCTCTTTGCTTCAAATAATCCGGGTGTTCTGAAGAGAAGAAGGCCCTTTGTAATTACAGGCCCATCCGGTTTGTCCAAACTCATAACCGCTCTTCAAGACGCTTATAATACCTGGCTGACCCTTCCTCCGGAGATGATGAGATTCGAAGAAATTGACATAAATAGGAAGGTTAAAAGCGATTACGGAAACTTCACGGTCACTACCAGTCCCACAAATCATACTCCGAACAGTCTTGCCTATCGTGTGAAAAATCGTTCGGGAAAAACGGTGGTCTATTCCGGGGATACAGGTTTTTGTGATGAAATAGTGGACCTGGCAAAAGGGGCTGACCTGTTAGTTCTGGAATCCTCTTTTCCGGATGGTGATGAGTTTGAGGGGCACCTTACCCCTTCCCTGGCGGGTCGTATTGCCACTCTTGCGGGTGTGGAGCGTTTAGTTTTGATCCACCTTTACCCGGAATGCCTGAGAAGCGATATTACATCTCAGTGTCGGAAATTCTATGAGGGTGAACTGGTATTAGGCGAGGATCTGCTTCAAATCCGGGTATAGACCCTCTGGATTGTTGATTTATGATTGTTGATTGAAAAAACCTGCAACCCGCAACGCGCAACCCGCTCAGATAGATCTCCTCCTAAATCCGGGTGTGCTGGGCGAAGGTCTTTAGTCAATCGACAATCCTTACTTTTTCCTATCGATGATATGTTGGCTTAGTATTGCGAGGTCTCTTTTTGCTGTAGAATCCGGGAATATGTCCAGGGAGTTAATGGCTTTGTCCACGTATGATTGGGCCTCATCCCGGATATGGTCAAGAGCTCCGTTGCGTCTCACAAGATCTATAATATCCTTATAATCGTCATCTGTGGGTTGATGGTTCAACAAGAGATCTTCGAGACGGTTTTTTTCTGTTGTTGCAAGCTGTTCCAGTGTATAGATAAAGGGCAAGGTTATCTTTCCTTCCCTCAGGTCTTTTCCCACAGGCTTTCCAAACACCTCCTCGGAAGATGTGTAATCCAGTAGGTCGTCTATTAGCTGAAACGCGATTCCCGCATTTAACCCGAACCGGGTTAGAGCATCTGCGGTTTCGGACCCGGCGTCGGAGATGATAGCCCCGCAGGCACAGGCAGTTGATATAAGCATGGCCGTCTTTGCCGTTACGATTTCTAAATACAGGTCTTTGCTGATTTCCCAATCATCCGTATGGGCTAACTCCAAAATCTGGCCCTCGATCATTTGTGTTGTCGTCTCTGTGATTTTTGCCAGAAACGGGATCTTCCCGGTACGAATAGCTATGGCCACGGCCTTTGAAAAGAGAAAATCACCTTCTAAGACGGCCGCATGGTTGCCCCAGACCTGGTTGGCTGAAGGCCTGTTTCGTCTGATCTCTGCGTTATCTAATACGTCATCATGAAGCAATGAAGCGGTATGTATATATTCAAAAATAGTGGAAAGCTGATACACATCTTCTTGCTGGTAGCTGCAGAGTTCACAGGAGAGGACAAAAATGAGGGGTCTGAGTCTCTTGCCATGCCCTAAGAGTGCATGTCTTCCAATTTCTTCAACAAGCGGGACCCGAGAGTTAAACACCTTGAACATCTCATCGTTAATTATTTCGAAATGATCTTTAAACTGTATTAGATTTGAAGTGTCTGAATCCATTCTTTATTGCGATTCCCCTTTTTATTGGCTGATGAATGTATGCTGTTTTTCATATCAGATGATAATTTACCTGTTCAGATTTTACAACCTATTTCAGGTCTGGCCCAAGAATTTTGCCCACCAGGTCATACGTATGGGCCTCCGTGATTTCGACAGGCATGATTTCTCCAACAATACCCTCTCCCTCGTTTATGAGCACCTTTGTGTCTACGTCCGGGGCCATTGTTGCTGCCCGGCCGCTCAGCAACAGGTCGGTTTCAGGACTTGATCCCTCAATCAGTACAGGTAAGAGGCTACCGATTTTACGCTGATTTATTTTCTTTGAAATTCCGGCCTGGAGAGTCATGATTTCGGCCAATCTATTTTCGGCAACATCTCGATCAACAGCTGGTCTGAGGCCGGCCGCTGCTGTTCCCTTTTCCGGACTGAATGCGAAGACCCCGAGATGGTCAAATTCCGCCATCTTCACGAAAGCGCAGAGCTGATCGAACATCTCGTCTGTTTCACCCGGAAACCCGACCATCAAGGTGGTTCGAATGCTGACCCTCCGCTTTCTATTCCTTATTCTCCCAATCAATTCCCCGGGGGTCTCCTGTCCGAGCTCCCGACCCATGGATTTCAGGAGGGTCTGGTTTACGTGCTGAAAGGGCAGATCAAGGTAGGGGCAGATGGTTTCCTGAGAATCAATCAGATCCAGGAACCGTTCCGATACATTATTGGGATGTACGTATAATGGCCGGACCCACCTTATTCCATTTATGTCAATAAGACCTTCCAATAAATCCTCAAGACGGGTTTCACCATATAGATCATTTCCATACTGGCTGGTATCCTGGGCAATTAGATTAATCTCTTTTACGCCTCTGTCCGCCATCTCCTCAGCTTCCTCTATCAAAGATTTCAGTCTGCGGCTGCGGAAGGGCCCCCTTAGACCGGGTATGAGGCAGTATGTACATCTATGAGAGCACCCTTCAGCAATCCTGAGATAAGCGGTGTAAAAAGGTGTTGACTGGACCTTAGGGAGATGGTGGTCTGCTAAGAAGGTGGGTTTGCCGATAAGAAACGGGACTGGGGCGTTTTCATTATCATTCAAGAGGATGTCTGCCACACGCCGGATTTCTCCCGTACCAAGCCACCCATCCACTTCAGGGATCTCCTTAACGAGTTTATACCCATAGCGCTGAACAAAGCATCCTGCCACCACAAGCCTCTTTAATTTGCCTTCATCCTTAAGACGTGCTGTTTCTAAGATAGTCTCAATTGCCTCTTCTACAGCGGTCTGGAGAAAACCGCAGGTGTTGATAAGGGCAAATTCAGCATCTTCTATTCTGGATGCCAGACCAAATCCCTGAGAGTCAAGAATCCCAAGCATATGCTCGCTGTCCACCAGGTTCTTGGCGCAACCGAGACTGATTAAAAATACCTTGCCATATTTTCCCATCTAAATTCCTAACCTTCTGACATATTCGTATCAGGCTGCATATTATCAACAAAAGGTCAAAATCTCAACACTTCTGGTAAACCGGCCAGGATGTACAACCTCGGGATTTTTTATTGACACCGGGAATCAGGGTTTGTAAAAAACGGGTGTCAAGTAAATGCGATAGTATAATTATCAACAACTTTTCAGATAAAGTGAGGAAAAAATGGATATCACCGAACCGAAGATAACATTAGACGAAATACTGATCCTTCCGGATGACAACTTCAACCCTGACAATGTCTGCATTATAACCGGTGCGGGAATGGGTATAGGCAGGGCCACTGCAATAGCGGCCGCGGCCAATGGTCTGACAGCGGTTGGACTCGACATCAATGAAGAGGAATGTGAAAAGACAGTTGAGATGGTCCATGAACTGGGCGGAAAGATGGTCTTCATCAAGACCGATCTCACACGCGATGAAGATATAGAGCAAGCTGTGGCCGAGGCATCAAAAGTCGGCTCATCAAGTATCTCGTCAATATCGCCGGGATCCAGCACATCGATTCGATCGAAAATTTCCCCATGGAAAAATACGATCTCATGCAGAGGCTGATGCTGCGAGCGCCGTTCTATCTTTCGAAATTGACAATCCCGCACATGAGGAAAAGCAGTGATGGGACGGGCGGCATTGGCAATATGGCCTCCATTCACGGGCATATATGCACACTGAATAAGACGGCATATAATATTATGAAATTCGGTTTGAGGGCCCTGAGCCAGTCTGTCTCGGCCGAGGGTGATGGAAAAATCCGTTCCTTTACAGTCAGTACCGGATTTGTCAAAACAGCCTTGGCCCTGAACCAGATTCCTGCACAGGCAAAGCAGCGGGGTATTACCCCCGAAGAGGTAGTCCGAGACGTCATGATGGGAGACTCGCGCATAAAGGAAATGATGTCGCCCATCGAAGTAGCCAATCTCTTCCTCCTGGGTTTTTCGCGTTTCGGGAAATACCTCGTCGAGATCTTCTGTTTGACGGGGGCATGGTACTCACCTATGCAGAAAAAAAAGCGGTCAAACAGAAATCTGAAGTGTAAGGTCAAAAAGATCCGGAACCAGAAAACAGATCTTAGCGCAGCTCTTCTAATTCTGTGGTCCATCAACCGTTTGGCCAGGGCGTAATGAGTTATCCAAATTCATTCTTATAACTTTATTGGCATTGACGCAACATTGAGGAGTCTTCTCCGAAATTGTTAAACTGTTTCGGAAACTATGAGGCTTTGACCATGGAGAAAGAAATAAGAGTTGAGAAACCCTGGCTTGTCTTTAGTATTATAGCGATTACCACTTTCATTCTGGGATCGGCTGTAGATGTTTTTGTTCCTTCATTGCCTCATATTGCAATTTTTTTTCATGCAAGTGCGGCTGAAACAAGATTATCTGTCACAGTATATTTGATCGCCTATGGGATATTCCAATTGTTTTATGGAAGCATCTCCGATCATTATGGGAGGAGAAAAGTACTGATTTTCGGACTGATTGGCTATTCGTTTTCTTCATATCTGATTACTCTCAGTACCAGTGTTCAAATATTTCTGGTACTCAGATTTTTTCAAGGGATGTTTACCGGAGGAGTTGGTGTAGTAAATCGAGCTGTATTAACCGATAGCTATTCCGGAAAGATGTTATCAAAATATGCAAGCTATATATTAATTGCATGGGCATCAGGTCCTATCATTTCGCCCTTTATCGGAGGCTATTTACAGGAATTTTTCGGATGGAAATCCTGCTTCTATTTCTTAACCATTTATACGATAATCAGTGTGCTCCTGGTGATCTTTTTCCTTCCAGAAACGTGCCGGAATTGTACAAAAATTAGCCTGAAACAACTCTTCAAGAATTATCAAGAGGTTTTTTCGAGCAGAGTTTTTGTATCAGGTGCTTTAATTTGTGGAATGATTTATGGATTTATTACGGTATATAATGTAGTTGGGCCTTTTTTGGTTGAGACGGAGTTGAAATATGGGCCGATTGTTTATGGCCATATTGCCTTAGTATTAGGCCTTGCCTGGACGACAGGTATTATGATCTTCAGATATCGACTTGCCAGATCAAAGATCACTACTGTAACGAACAGTTTTCTGATGTCGGCTTTAGTTATTTCTATACTGTGGATAGTATCCGGGAGTTTTCTGCCATGAATCTGGCCACCGCAACCGTACCGGCTGTACTGTTATTCATATGCGGCGGGGTAATTTTTACCGATACATTCGCAAAAACCCTGGGTATATTTCCACACGCAGCAGGTATAGCAAGTGCCGCATTGGGAAGCATGTTTTCAATTGTGTCAGGGGTGTGTTCCGGGGTTGCAGGTTTATTGACATCACACTCGTTAATGCCTGTCAGTGTGACTTTCCTTGTGCTCACCCTTCTGAGTTTTATGTTTTTTAAAGGTGTGTTGTCTCGCGCTAAATAATGTCTTGATGACCTTGAGCCAGTCTGTCTCGGTCTGAGTCCTTCCGCTTTGCGGGTGTAGCTCTTAGTACTAAAGAACTATGTCCAAGGGGCCCACATCCTCGAAACGGGCGGGCAGCCATTGAGGATTGTCGTCCTTGTCCAGGAGACGTGCGCGAACCCCTTCCACGAAATCGTGATGGGTCAGCATGAACCGGGCTGCCTTAATGTCTGTCTCATAGACCGATTTCATGGGCTGATGTTCGTTGTGACGCAGAAGGTCCAGCGTCAGGACAACGCCGGTGGGCGAGCGTTCAGAAAGACTGGCGAAAACACCATCACACAAGGTCCCCTGAATACTGCACTGGCGGAGATTGTTCAGCAGTTCATAAACTGATGCTTTCCCTTTAAAATATTCCTTAACCCATTGATCCATATCGATATTTGTGGGAATGTCAATTTCAGTGACCGGTTCCAGCAAAGCCCGGATCTCTTTCGTTGCCCGGTCTTTTTCATGCGGCAGGCCGGGCCCGGCCCGTTCAATGACACCGATTGCCTCATCCAGTTGTACGGATGGGATCAGACAGTCGGCAAAGCCCAGGCGCACGCATTCGGTGCCCCTAATCTCATATCCCGTCAAACCCAGAAACTCCGGAAACCCGGGAGGGCATTTTGCAAACATCCATCCGGTAGCGCCCACGTCGGGGAAAAATCCGATCCGGGTCTCGGGCATGGCCATTCGGGTCTGCTCCGTTGCCAGCACCAGGTCTGCTCCGGCAGCCAGCCCGAGACCGCCTCCCATGGTAATGCCGTGGACTATCACGACCACAGGTTTGGGAAATCTGCGGACTAACAGATCCAGGTCGTACTCTTCACGCAGAAACCGCAAGGCTCGGTCAACGTCCCTGTCCCGAACTGCCTGCGACATGAATTTGATATCGCCGCCCGCGCAAAAGGCCTGTCCTCCGGAGCCGCGAAACAGAATCACCCGCACGTCATCCGATGCAGCCGCATCATCCATGGCCCGCCGGATCCCCCTAACCGTCTCCAGGTTCAGGGTGTTCAAGGCTTTGGGCCGGTCCAGGGTGATAGTCATGACAAAGCCTTTCCGCTTCACCCGAAGTGAATTCTTGGAAACGTTTTCCGGGGCCGCAGGATTCATCTATTTCCCCCTGTATCCGGTACCGGGGCCGAAGCATCTGGGATGCGTTGATATCCACAGCAATTACTCCGGGTGCATACTCATTGATAATTTCAGCACATCCCTTTCCCCGGGCTGTTTAATGATTTCCAGGGTCCGTCGAGTGCGAATGCTTTGAGACTCAACTCGTCAAATGTTATTTGACCATAACACTGTGCGATTCCTTCCCTTTCTTTTTGGTTCAAATACAACTCCTTTCATCGCATTCCCCCCCCCTATATGGATCTCTAATCCATCATAAATTTATGGTCTTGTAAAAAGGCAAGAAGTTCAAGATGGATATGTTAAAATAATATGGTCTTCTATGAAACGCAACGATAAATTTAATCCAGGCTTATGGAAGATCAGCAGAGAGGGGTACGGTGCTGCAACTCTGTGGGCACAGGGCACAGTATCTTTTTTTCAACACAGACATATTTCCCCCTCTCAAGATAGTTTCATCCATAAATGTCCATTTTCAGCAGCCTGTGCCGCTGGATTCTAACACATTCACCCTGAAGGTTTATTCCTCATATCCTATACTGCTGTTCTTGCAGCTTTCATGACCAGGTCAAGCAAATCAAATATTCGGGCAATATATTGATCCCTGATCTTGAAACTGGAATTACCCAGTCCCTTCAACTCCTTTTCGAGGGAATCAATCAGGCGGTTCAACCTCCTTCCATGGATACCCAGCTTCGACTGTATCGGGTCCGTGATGACGCCCGAAAACGATGATAGTATTGCAAGGGCTGCCAGTATGGTGCCGGTGGATGCAGTGAGTAAAGCCGCCGATGTAGACGCCGGGAAAATACCGTAATAGAGGCTGCCCAGAGTTGGTCCTAAAACAAAATTGGATATGGCCGCTTGTTGGGCAATGGATGCTGCAAGGGCTCCGCCGGCAGTAAATGCCCCGGGTGTCATTTTGTTAAACATAGCGGCTCCGACAGACAGTGATATCAGACTGCCGGCTAAATCAGCCGCTGCTGTTCTGCTCTTGGAGTACTCCAATAAATTTATTTCTAAAGCATGACGAAATTCAGGATTTCTGGATTTGGAATATATTTTGGAAAGGGCTGTGGCAAAGATAGAGGATATTTCCGGTTGATCCAGAATTTCTTCGAGCAAAGCGTCTTTTCCTGATTTTCGTTTTCCCTGAAGGTATGGTATTTCAAGAAGCTCTGTGAATATAAGCCAGGTTACTTCTTTTTGTACATCGGTGGTAAATCCGACTGGCAGGTTTTCTATACTGGATGGAATTCTCTGCAAGCCCACTCTTCTTAATAATGAGGATGAGGCTTTCAGACCAGTGTAGGGAAGAAGCCAGATCATATTTACAGGAGCCTTATAGAGGTCAGATCCGATAGCCTTTTTGTTCAACTCCAAGACACCCGGGAACGAAAAATGCTTTTTGACGAATCCGGGTACTTTTTCTTTTCGCGACTGAATATATTTTCGGATAGCTTTGTCAACAGCTAATTCAGCCCGGTCAACCTCTTCTTTTTGAATGATTTCACCCATCTTTTCATTTGAAACCGAGTCTGAGATACTTTGGAGACCCGTATCCTTGAGGGGGCAATTTATTGAAACTCATTTAACATCGCCTGTAATTATAAACCCCGTTCTGTTTGCTGATATATGTGAATAACCCGGATTGCAGGATCCACTTTGGTACCCAACCGGAAACCGGAAACAACCAGACTGCCAAGTTCCCCTCTGCTTTTAAAACGCGGTGCATTTCGGGCAAAAGCCGGTTCAAAGGTAATGAAGGAAAAGGGATCACACCAAACAACAGCACCGTGTCTATGCTTGCGGCATCCAATCCCGTATCCAGGGCATCTCGTTTTACCACGCGGACGTTTTTTAAATCAGCAGCCTGTACTTTTTTTGATACGCGTTCGATATATTCCGATAAAACGTCCATCGCCACCAGGCAACCCTGATCGCCAATCAGCTGTGCTGCAGGCATAGTGAAAAAACCCGTACCGCACCCCACCTCGAGAACGGTCTGCCCTCGCTGAATGCCAGCACCTCGCAGGGTTTTCACGGGGTTCAAGAGCCACTTTCGAAACCTGCTCCCCATAATTACCCCTGCCGGTTTGAAAAGCAAATTCAGAATCTTTGAATTCCCCAAATCTTCTGTATTCACTTTTCATCTCCTGACGCGGATAGAGTGTGAAGCTATAATGTTTTCGTGCCACACCGCCCAATATTAATAATCAGGCAGAAATCTCGTTGTTGACATAGGATCTTGAATTACAGCTTAATTAAGAATGATGGTCTCGTAAAAAGTCGGAAAGTTCGGGATTTCGAGTAATACCCTTAGCGCTAACTGCTTACAATAATTCGCAATTCCTAAGCTCCTGAATCCCTAAATCCATGTAAAAAGGACTTTTTACATGGGCGTCAAAGGTGGCTCGTCAGAAGAAAGGAAATCCCCAAAAAATTTCTTGAGGGATGTAAGGCCGGCCTAATCCTTCGAATGTGCGGCTCGTATCGCCTCCCGTAAAAGCTTTGTCAACTTCTCGTCTGTGTATGCGATGTTCTCAACAATCCTTTTGGCCTGTGCTGACAGCCTGCCATACCCCCAGATG
>PVMK01121753.1_pt1 | contig 24342 bp, 21 predicted proteins | sample 1853481 | NCBI WGS metagenome assembly PVMK01 (sample SAMN08533507, study PRJNA380276) | Marine sediment metagenome, whole genome shotgun sequencing project.
CAGTCGATTCGCCAGCCAGGCGGAATCGACAGATTCCGTCGCCGCAAGCGAATCCGAAGGATTCGCCAGCTAGTGGTCCGTCTCACAGGCGCCCGGCCGATAGCGCTCGACGCTGGAGTCGCTGCAGGCCGTGCAAGCGTTGGAGTAGGTCTTCCACTCGGTCGAATCGCAAGGGGTCGTCACACAGCGAATTCCAATATCGCGAAGCCCGCAAACCGGAAGGTAATTCTGGGTGCAAAACGGGGAGCGGGGGTCCTCGCATTCGACCGTATCGCGAACAGCCTCCACCGCAGAAGGAGCAGAGCGCGGGGGGCGACAACCCACGCCCATACAAAGGGTCGCCGTGAGAACGGCAACCAGGAGCAAATGCGAAATTTGGGGCACTTCGACGACTCCATCGAAGGGTGCGGCAAAATCAATCGCCGATTCGCCGCCTAGCCTAACAGCTCGTGGACGCTGGAAACGGCCCGACCGCGGAGAAATCACTCTACCCGTTCACCCCGCGGGGCGAACGGGAACGCCGGCGTGACCGATCGGCAACCTCGCGGAAGCTTCGGGGCATCGGGCTGGGCGGCGATTTGCGAAGGCTTGGTGTTCAAGTTCGGGCGCTGCTACTACCTTGACGATGCCCCGCTGAGGGCGGATTCCCGTAGGTCGCTGGAGGAGTTCTCGATGGATTTAGGTCTGAAAGACCAGGTGGCAATCGTAACGGGCGGATCCCGCGGAATCGGACGCGCGACCGCGGAAGCATTGCTCCGAGAGGGAGCGAAGGTCGTCGTCTCGTCCGTGCGACCCGCATCGGTCGAGGCAGCCGTCAAAGAACTCTCCGCGCTCGGAACCGTCAAGGGCATCGCGGCCGACGTCGCCGTCGAAGCGGACGTCGTGCGGCTGGTCGCGGAAACCGTGAATCTATTTGGCGGCCTCGACGTGATGGTCGCCAATGCGGGTATCGATGGCGACCTCGTCAACCTGGCCGACATGACGACCGCGCAGTGGGATGAAATGATGGGCATCCACATGCGTGGCAGCTTTCTCTGCGGTCGCGAAGCGGCGCGCGCGATGCGCAGTGGAGGCCGTCGGGGAAGGATCGTGACCATCGGATCGGTTTCGGGAATCGAGAATGAATCGTCGAGTGGCCACTACTGCGCGGCGAAGGCGGGCATCCACGGCCTCACCCGATCGATGGCCGTCGACTTTGCACAGTGGGGAATTCGCGCCAATTGCGTGGCGCCGGGTTGGGTCCGCACCGACATGACCGTCGACGACATCCCGGCCCCGGGCGAGCCGCTTACGGGCTGCGGTGTGATGGACCGCGTCGGTGAACCCGAGGAACTCGCCAACGCAATCGTCTTTCTCGCGTCCGAGAGTTGCGGCTTCGTGACGGGATCCACCGTTGTGGTCGACGGTGGCCAACTCGCCTACGCCCCCGATCCAGCACCAGCCGCCACTACCTGACGACACACCCGCTCGCGTGGGACTTCACTACCTGACCACACGCCTGCTCGCGTGGGACTTCACTACCTGACCACACGCCCGCTCGCGTGGGGCTTCGCTGCGCACCCACTCACTCAGACAGATAGCTCGCGTCGTAGACCTTTCGCTCGATCACCACGAGTTCGCGAAAGTCTTCGCTCTGGTGCCAGATTCCCGTAAAGCCCTTTGGAATCATCAACAAGTCGCCGGCAGCGTATTTTCGCTCTTCGCCGGCCTTGTCGATCAGCAGAAGTTTCCCGCTCAAGATGTAGATGAACTCGTCGTGCGGAAACGGCTCGTCAACCCGGAGCTTGAACTCGTCATCCGCGTAGACCTCGACAACCAGTTCCTCACCGCGGAAGAGCACTTCACCGCGCGGGCTCGATTTTCCTTGGAGGAGCGAAGCCGGATCGAGGAAGGGCTCTCCGGCGGGCAAATCACCTCGGAGCTTGGCATCGTCGAATTCGACGGGCGCAATCACGGCCTTCTTCGCCGACTTCGCATCTTCCGCTGCAGCAAACACGGGCGCGAGCAACCACCCGGCGACCAACAACGCGCCAACGGCCGCAACACTCGAACGACCCGAATCTCGCTTTCTCACGGCACCTCCTTGTCGACTGCACTCGTTTCCGCGCAGACGCTCCATCGCGCTAACTCCCACGCAGCCACGCGAGCGCGGCTTTCCGATCACTGAAATCAAAGTGCTGAACCTCGGCTTTCACGAAATGCGACGCAACCCGCGGAGCGATTGAAAGGAACGCGCTGTCCGTGACCGCCGCGATGCGGCCGATGTCTCGGTGGTCGCCGCAGCAGAATAACAGGAGAGAGATCAGCGCACCAAAATCACCCCAGCCGGGAAATGACTCCGACTGAATCAGCAACCCGGAGAGTTTTCCGTTTGCTTCGATATAGGGATCGACTTCCCGGGTCAGAGCTGCAAAATCGGACGCCTCGAGGCTCCCCTGCGGCTCGACGATGAGAATGCCCTCGTCGCGAAGGAGTTCGAAGGAAATCATCACTTCACCTCACGCCGGTTTGAACAGATCTCGCAGAATACTTCGCGTTCCTGGAATCAACTTTTGGATTCCGAACTGATCTGCAACGTTGGCGTCGGGCGCTTGAGCAGATCCGCGTAGAAGTCGTTGCCCTTGTCGTCGACCACGATGAAGGCCGGGAAGTCTTCGATCTCGATGCGCCAGATAGCCTCCATGCCGAGTTCCTCGTACTCCTGCACTTCGACCTTCTTGATGCTGTGGTCCGCGAGACGCGCGGCCGGGCCGCCGATCGAGCCGAGGTAGAATCCGCCGTGCTTCTTGCAGGCGTCGCGCACCTGCACGGATCGGTTCCCCTTGGCGAGCATCACCATGCTCCCACCGTGACTCTGGAAGAGATCGACGTAGGAGTCCATCCGACCCGCCGTCGTCGGCCCGAACGAACCCGACGCGCGACCTTTGGGTGTCTTCGCGGGACCAGCGTAGTAGACCATGTGATCCTTCAAGTACTGCGGAAGATCCTCACCCGCATCGAGACGCTCCTTGAGCTTGGCGTGGGCGATGTCGCGTGCGACCACCATCGGGCCACTGAGCGAAAGGCGCGTCGCCACCGGATACCGGCTGAGTTCGGCGAGGATTTCGGACATCGGCCGGCGAAGATCGATCTTCACGACTTCTCCGTCGAGATCTTTGGGAGCGACCTCGGGCAGGTACTTGGCGGGGTTCTCCTCGAGCTGCTCGAGGAAGACACCTTCGGGGGTGATCTTGGCGAGGATCTGGCGGTCCGCGGAGCACGACACACCGAGGCCCACCGGGCACGACGCCCCGTGGCGCGGCAGGCGAATCACGCGCACGTCGTGCGCGAAGTACTTGCCGCCAAATTGAGCGCCGATCCCCGTCTCGTTGCAGAGCCGGTGAACTTCTTCTTCGAGGGCGACGTCTCGAAACGCGCGACCGCCTTCGTTTCCCGACGTCGGAAGGGTATCGAGATAGCGGGCACTCGCGAGCTTGACGGTCTTGAGCGTAAATTCCGCGGACGGACCACCGATCACGAGCGCCAGATGATAGGGCGGGCACGCAGACGTCCCGAGCATCAGAATCTTTTCGGCCACGAAGCCGAGCAGCGCTTCAGGATTCAGCAGCGCCTTGGTTTCCTGGAAGAGGAAGGTCTTGTTCGCAGATCCGCCCCCCTTGGCGACGAAGAGAAGTTCGTACTCGTCGCCGGGCTCCGCGTAGATTTCGATCTGTGCGGGGAGGTTGGTTCCCGTGTTCTTCTCCTCGTACATGTCGAGCGGCGCGACCTGTGAATAGCGGAGGTTCCTGCGCTGGTAGATGTCGTAGATGCCTCGCGAGATCGCCTCCGCATCGTCGATGCCCGTGAAGACGTTCTCGCCCTTGTGGGCGAAGACGATCGCCGTCCCCGTGTCCTGACAGCCCGGCAGCTCCCGACCAGCGGCAATGTTGGCGTTGGTGAGTAGTTCGAGCGCCACGAAACGGTCGTTCGTGGAGGCGTCCGGGTCGTCGAGGATCTTGCGCAGCTGGGCGAGGTGCCCGGAACGCAGCAGGTGCGAAACGTCGTCGAAGGCCTCGGCGGCGAGCCGCTGCAGCGCTTCGGCACCCACTTTTAGAATCTGTCGGCCGTCGATCTCAGCGACGGATACGTGCTTCGACGCGTCCTCGAGCCGCTTGTACTGCGTATCGTCTGCGCCGCGTTCGAAGAGGGGTTGATAGACGAATTCGGGCATGGCGGGGGTTCTCCGTGAATTCCAGCGCCTGCTGCGCGGGGGTGCACCGGACTATATCTCATTACGCGCAAGAGGCGGGCACGGTCGTCGAAAGTGGCGGCATGAGTCTACGGTTTGGAATCGGCGCGCCGCAGCACCCGCGCTTCGCCGGTGCGCACCGTGAGGTGCTCCTGGTCGAAGAGTTCCATCAGCGGAACCGCGGTGCGGCGGCTGGTTCCAATCAGCGCCTTGTAGTCGGGTGTTTCGAGCCGCCCACGCTCTCGGAGCTGGACGACGACCTTCTCGCGCAGCGCGTCGACGGACTCGCGGTCGAACCAGAGGTCACCGGGTGCGCGTACGAGATGCTCGGTGCGAACCAGGTGCGCGAGCAGGTTTCGCAAGCGATCGGCTTCGATTCCGAGGCGCTTTCCCCAATCCTTCAGCGATGGGGGCTCCAATCCCGCACTGCGGGCTTCAGCTGCGATGCGCGTCACGAGCGCCTGATCGGCGGCGCTCAGCGTCGGTCGGTGGTCGGGAATTCGAGCGAGATCGTCCTCGATTTCGATCAGGCCCCGCTCCGAGAGTCGAGCGACGACCAGCTCGGCGGTATCGCGCGCGACGTTCTCGGGCAGGCTTGCGCGCAGCGCACTCGTCGGCATGCCGGGCCGAATCGGTTCGGCGCGGTGATAGGCGTCGAGGTTTTCGAGTAGGCGGTGCTCGAGGCCTTCGAGCGCATCGCCGCCGAGCCAGCGGTGATTCGCAGTCGACGCGATTTCGCACTTGGCGGCGAGCACGGCCAGCGTCTCGTCGAAGTCGGCCGCCGCGAGTCCCGCCTCGCGCCGGAGGGCGTCGCTCTCCACGCCGCGGAAACCACTGCGCCCAACCAGCACGATGAGTCGCTCCGCGGGCTCGCCCGTCGCGAGCCGCGCGAGGTCGCGCAGGACCTCGGGATCGCTGCGGCGCCGGTGCGGCGGTGCCACGTCGAGCACGATTCCACCACCGATCGTGCTGCCGAAATTCGCGTTGCGCGAGAACCCGCGCGCGATGAAGCGATCGCCCGGGACGAGCGGCACTACCTCGCCGTCGATGTGGATACGCGCAAAACCGACTTCGCCAGCGCGGAGGGGTTCATCGCCGATCGGTGCGAGCCGCGCGCGACGCTTTGCGGTTCCGGTCAGAAATTCGATAGCCGCCTGGTCTTCGACCGGCGTCGCGATCGGGAGCCACGTGACCTCGACATCCGCATTGGCGGTCGGCTCCAAGAGCCCCAGGTGCCGAGACCACCTGGCCGCGCGCGACTTCGTCGAGCTCGACGCCCTGGAGATTAACCGCGCAGCGCAGTCCCGGCGGGCAACTCTCGACCGAAACGCCGTGGCTCTGCAGACCGCGAATACGGCAACGCCGACCGGATGGTTGGATCTCTACGGTATCGCCGACCGCAAATGAACCGCCGACGAGGGTTCCGGTCACCACGCAGCCAAAACCCCTGGCCGAAAAACTGCGGTCGATACTGAGTCGCGGTGGACCCGTCCTCGGCGTTCGGGGTTTGGCGTCATCGATTGCGCCGCTGATTGCGCTGCGCAGTTCGGCGATGCCTTCTCCGGTCAGTGAGGAAACGGGAACCACGGGCGCGCCCGCCAGCGACGTGTCGGAGAGAAACGCACAAATCTCGTCCCGGGCGAGCGCCGCGAGATCCGCATCCGTGGAATCGACCTTGGTCAGCGCCACGACCCCCCGATCGATCCCCAGCAGTTCGCAGATCGCTACGTGTTCGCGGGTCTGGGGCATCACGCCTTCGTCGGCCGCGACGACGAGAAGTACGAGATCGATCCCCGTCGCCCCCGAGACCATGGTGCGGACGAGGCCTTCATGGCCCGGCACGTCGATGACGCTCACCCGGCGCCCGTCGTCGAGGTCGAGGGGCGCGAAACCCAAGCTGATGGTGATCCCCCTGGCCTGCTCCTCCGCGAGTCGGTCGGTTTCGACGCCGGTCAGCGCGCGAATCAGCGCCGTCTTGCCGTGATCGATATGACCCGCGGTACCGAGGACGATCTTGTGGTCAGCGGGGTCCAATGCTCTCGAGTCCCAAATAGCTCTGCAGAGCTGCGGGAATCGCCACAGATCCATCGGCGCGCTGGTGGTTCTCGACAATCGCGACGATGGTGCGGGGCACAGCGATCGCGGTTCCGTTCAAGGTGTGAACGAGTTCGTTCTTCTTGGTGCCTGTGCGACGAAAGCGCGTCTTCAAACGCCGCGCCTGGTAATCGGTGCAATTGGACGCGCTCGTGAGCTCTCCGTAGTCGCCGCCGTCTCCACGCATCGGCATCCAGCCTTCGATGTCGAATTTGCGGTAGGCGGGCGCACCGAGGTCAGCCGCCGCGATATCGATCACCCGATACGGAATTTCCAGCGCCTGGAGGATGCGCTCTTCGATCGCCACGATCTCGTCGTGCATCGCCGCAGAATCCTCGGGGCGAACGATCGCGAACATCTCGACCTTGCTGAACTGATGAACCCGATACAGCCCCTTGCTTTCGCGGCCCGCAGCGCCGGCCTCCGTCCGAAAACAATGAGAGATCCCCCCCATGCGGAGCGGCAGATCGGCTTCGTCGAGCAGCGCATCGGCGTGGATGCCGCCGAGCGTGATTTCCGCGGTTCCGATCAGATCCAGATCCGTACCCGCGAGCGAATAGATCTGGGTTTCAGCGCCGCGCGGACTGAACGCGAGGCCATCGACGATCTCCTTGCGCGCGGCATCGGGCGTCGCGAACGGCGTGAACCCCGCCTCCATCACGTAGTCGATCGCCATGCGCTGAAGCGCCAACTCGAGAAGAACGGCCTCGTTCTTCAGGAAATACCACTTCTGACCCGTGACCTTGGCGCCGGCTTCGAAGTCGAAGAGATCGAGTTTCTCGTTGAGCGCGACATGGTCGAGTGGTTGGAATTCGAATTTGCGAGGCTCCCCCACCCGGCGCAGCTCGCGGAAGTCCGCCTCGCCACCCTCTGGCGATTTGGGGTGGAGAAAATTGGGAATCGCAAGCATCAGCGGCTGGAGTACTTCCCGCGCGTCGACGAGGCGTTTTTCGAAACCAGTGACTTCTTCTTTCAGTTGCCGCCCTTCGGCGGCGTGGGCTTCTCGCTCGGCGGTCTCGAGTTTGCGCTTTCCGCCGGCCTGGTGCTCGTTTCGCCGCCGGTTGAGGTCGTTGAGTTCGGTCTGGATCTCGGCCACGCGCTGCTGGGCGGCGATCGCAGCGTCGACGTCGACGTCCACGCGACGGTACCGGCAACTCGCGATGATCTCGTCGCGGCGGCTCTCGAGGATTCGGGGATCGAGCATGGCTTCAGAGAGAAGCACGACGCCACGCCAGCGGGCAAGGCCCGACGCACCGCGGCCGCTCGATCACCAAACGGTCAGCCAGCGATCAGCCGCTGAGCGGGACGCTCAGCCGCCGAAGAACATTCCCACGGATCGGCGTACCCAATCCAGGACGTCGAGATCACCAAAAAAGAACGTTGGTACGCGGTTGGGGAACAACCCGAGCGCGATCACCGCGAGTGCACAGATGACCAGAACCGCACCCTCGCCGCTCGAGATCTCCAGCCTGTGGGGCTCGTCGCCGGGCTCCTTCATGTACATCAGGACCGGAATGCGAAGGTAGTAGTAGACGGAAACCACACTCATGAGCACACCGATGATCAACAGCCAGATGTCGCCCGAGTTCACCGCCGCCATGAATATCTTGAACTTGCCCAGGAAACCCGCGGTACCGGGTATGCCGGCCAAGGAAAGCATGAACAGCGCCATTACCGCCGCCAGACCGGGGCGGGTACGCGCGAGACCCGCGAACGACGAGATCCGCTCGCAGTCATTGCCTCGATTCGCGAGCGCGACCACCACCCCGAACGCGCCGAGATTCATGAACACGTAGGCGATCAGGTAGAAAAGCATCGCCGAGTAGCCCTCGATCGTTCCAGTCACGATCCCGATCATCAGGTAACCAGCGTGCGCGATGCTCGAGTAAGCGAGCATGCGTTTCACGTTCTCCTGGATGACGGCCATGAGGTTTCCGACGATGATCGTGAGCGCGGACAGCACCCAGAAAATGCCCTCCAGTGATTCTTCGAGCGGGCCAAAAGCCATCGCGAGCAGTCGGATCAACGCCGCAAAAGCCGCAACCTTCACCGTCACCGACATGAAAGCCGTGACCGCAGAAGGCGCTCCCTCGTAGACATCGGGTGTCCATTGGTGAAAGGGCACCGCCGAGATCTTGAACGCGAAGCCCACCACGACGAGACCCAGTCCGACCAGTCCGATCGGGTTTTCGGCGTCGAATCCGGCGCGAATCGCCTCGAATGAGGTCCCACCGGACACGCCGTACAAGAGCGCCATCCCGTAGAGCAAAATCGCGCTCGCAAAGGATCCAATCAGGAAGTACTTGAGCGCCGACTCATTGCTTCGCAGCTTGCGCCGGTCGAAACCCGCCAGCACATAGATGGGGATGCTCATCAACTCGAGCCCGAGAAAAACGGCGATCAAATCCACGGCGCCGATCATCAGCATCATGCCTGACGCAGAGAGCATGATGAGCGCGTAATACTCGCCGTGGTTGATCCGGAGTTCCGAGAGATAAGCGATGGAGAGCGCACACGAGAGCAGCGCAGATAGCGCCACCACCGCAGTCACGAGTGAAGAGAAGGGGTCGAGCTGGTACATCGGATGGTCGGGATTGAAGACCTGTACACCGCCACCCGCGAACGCGACCCCCGAGGCGTAGAGCGTCAGCGCGAGGAAGAAGATCGCCGTGGCCGCCAGCACCGTCCCGATGAAGGGCTCCGTGACCTTCCTCCCGAGCACAGTATCTGCGCGGGAGAGCAGGACCTCTCCCATCAGGATCACCATCGACCCGATCGCCACCAGGACGATCGGCAGGAGGACCCCGAAATTGAGATCCGGCACGGAAATCACAGTCGCTCCTCGGCGTCGTCCGGTATCGCGGATTCCGGCTCGGCCTCGTCACCGGGCTCGGAATCGGGTTGGAGTTCAAGCTCAAAATCAGGCTCGGGGTTTGCTTCGGTCTCGGGTTTTGCTTCGGACTTGGGCTCGGTTTCGGGATTTGCTTCAGGCTCGGGTTTTGCTTCGGGCTTGGGCTCGGCTTCGGGTTTTGCTTCGGGCTTGGGCTCGGTTTCGAGTTTTGCTTCGGGCTCGGGTTTTGCTTCGGGCGGCTTGGGCTTGGATTCGAGTTCGGACTTGGATTCGAGTGCGGGTTCGAGTTCCGGCGCTACTTCGAGATCCGCCTCTACAACGCCGCGACGCGCTTCGAGCTGGCGGATCAGCTCGATGACCGACGGCTCGATCCGACGCAGAAGTGGATTCGGATAGACACCAATCCAGATGATCGGAATCAGCATCGCCATCATTACGATTTTTTCGCGCAATCCGAGATCGATCAGGCCGCGATTTTCCGGGTTATCGACCGGACCAAACACGACGCGTCGGAACATCCAAAGCATGTAGGCCGCGGCGAGCACGACACCGGAAGTCGCGATGATCGCGAAAATCGGAGCGGCCAGGTACGCGCCGACCAGAATCAAGAACTCCCCCACGAAACCGTTGAGCATGGGCAGGCCGATGCTCGACATCGTGACGACCCCAAAGCACGCCGCAAACACCGGCATGGGCCGCGCGATCCCACCGAAATCCGCGATCTCTCGGGTGTGGCGGCGCTCGTAGAGCATCCCAACCAGGATGAAGAGTGCGCCGGTCGAAAGGCCGTGGTTGATCATCTGCAGCACGCCGCCGTTGAGTCCATGCACATTCAGCGTGAAGATTCCGAGCATCACAAAACCCAGATGAGCAACGGATGAATACGCGACGAGCTTCTTGATATCCGACTGCACCATCGCGACGAGCGATCCGTAAACGATTCCGATGACCGAAAGGGTCATGATCCAGGGCGTGAACTCGACCGCAGCGGACGGGAAGAGCGGGATCGCAAAGCGCAGAAATCCGTAGGTCCCCATCTTCAACAGAACGCCCGCCAACACGACAGAGCCCGAGGTGGGCGCTTCCACATGGGCATCGGGAAGCCATGTGTGCAGCGGGACCATCGGCACCTTGATCGCGAACGCGAGCGCGAAAGCGGCAAACAGCCAGGTCTGGCTCTGCCACCAGATTCCGTCCACCGGAACGACCGTCTGCAGCAGCCCACCAACTTCACCACCGGGTGCCACGAGGTCGAAATCGAGTGTGCCGGTCTGATCGAAATTCAGGTAGTAGAGGACGAGCATCGCCAGCAGCATCAGCAGCGAGCCCACCATCGTGAACAGGAAGAACTTGATTGCTGCGTATACGCGCCGTGGGCCACCCCAGATTCCGATGATGAAATACATCGGAACCAGCATCGCTTCCCAAAACACGTAGAACTGGAAGAGGTTCAGTGACACGAATGCGCCGAGCATCCCCGTCTCGAGGCTGAGCATGAAGAAGAGGTAGTTGCGCAGCGACTTCGAGATGTCGTTCCAGGACGCCAACAGAACGATGGGCATGAGGAACGTCGTGAGAAGCACCAGCAACAAGCTGATACCGTCGACGCCCACGAAATAGTGGATGCCGTATTCGGGAATCCACGGAACGTGTTCCACAAGTTGGAAACCCGTTTCGAGCGGATCAAAGACCGCGAAAAGGCGCAGTGACAGCAGGAAGGTGAGGATGCTGCTGGCCAACGCGATCGGCTTCCAGAGTGCCGCCGGCAACCCGTTCACACCGAGCAAGGAAGCGAGGATGCTCGTCCCCATCAGTCCCAGGGCGGTCACCAGTGGGAAGAAGGTGATGATGGTGAGCAGGTATTGATCGAATTCGCCCATCTCGCCCTACCTCAGCAAGTAACCCACGATCGCCACTGCACCGACGATCATGAAAAAGATGTAACTCTGGGTGAGACCGGACTGCGCGTACTTCAGGCCATTTTCGGCGATCGCGCGAATTCCGCGCGCCGTTCCATTAGCCCCGATCCCATCGATCAACCCCGCATCGATTTTTCTGTAGAGGATGCGATCCGAGAACGCGACGAGCGGGCGCACGATAACCGCATCGTAGAGTTCATCGATGTAGTATTTGTTGAGCAACATCCGGTAGAAACCCGAGAAACGCGCGGTGAGCCGGTCCGGCACTTCTGGCTTTCGGACGTACAACAACCAGGCCAAAACGGTTCCGGCCAGTGCGATTGCGACCGCCCAAAACGCCATCCAGAGTTCCGTACTGTGCGCGATTGCATGGGGCTCACCGGCGGCCAACACCGGCTGCAGGAAATTCGCGAGACTGTTCGAATCCTCGATTCCGATCAGGTCACCCCAGATCTGGGGAAGACCCGCCATCCCGGCAACGGCGGCAAAGAACGCGAGCACCCAGAGCGGGTTCAGCACGAAGCCGTTCGGATCCTCGATGTGGTTGGCCGTGTCGCTCGGCGCTCGGCATTCGCCCATGAAGGTGAGATGCCAGAGGCGGAACATGTAAAACGCGGTGAGGCCCGCTGTCGCCAGGCCAATCCCGTAGAGCCAGGAGTGACCCGGAACGTGCGACGCCCAGACCGCGAGAAGGATTTCGTCCTTGGAGAAGAATCCCGAAAACGGCGGGAAGCCCGCGATCGCGTAGACACCCACGAAAAACACCCAGCGGGTCCACCGGAGTCGATGCCAGAGGCCGCCCATCTTACGCATGTCCTGCTCGTGGTGCATGGCGAGGATGACTGCACCAGCGCTGAGGAAGAGCAGCGCCTTGAAGAATGCATGCGTTCCCAGGTGGAAGATCGCAGCCGTATAGCCACCGCAACCCGCAGCGAGAAACATGTAGCCGAGTTGGCTCACTGTCGAATAAGCGAGAACCTTCTTGATGTCGTTTTGAGCGACCGCGATCGTGGCGGCCACCAGCGCAGTGATCCCTCCTGTCCACGCGATGAGCGCAGAAACCTCGGGTGCGGCCGCGAAGAGAAAACTCAGACGGCAGATCATGTAGACACCGGCGGTCACCATCGTGGCGGCGTGGATCAGCGCGGAGACCGGAGTCGGACCCGCCATCGCGTCGGGCAGCCAGACGTAGAGGGGAATCTGGGCCGACTTTCCGCACGCACCGATGAAGGAGCAGAGCGCAATCACGTTCACGGTTCGCCACTCGGGGCCGAATGGCATCCATGCGGGCACAGCGAGGGTCATATCCACGATGCCGTCAAAATGTTCCTCAATCCCCGCGAAGGAGACCGCGGGGTGCCCCGTCGCCGACAGCGCGCCAAACAGCAAGAAGAGCCCTATCAGGAAACCGAAGTCGCCGATCCGGTTGACGATGAACGCCTTGCTTCCGCAGTAGGCGTTCCAGTCATCGCTGTACCAGAAGCCGATCAACAGGTAGGAGCAGAGGCCCACACCTTCCCAGCCGAGAAACATCAGCACCAGGTTGTCACCCAGCACAAGCACCAGCATCGCGAAGGTGAATAGGTTCAGGTAGCAGAAGAATCGCTGGGTGCCCTTGTCGTCCCGGTGATCGTCCTCCATGTAGCCGATCGAGTAGATGTGGATCATCAAGCCGACGAACGTGACGATCAGAATCATCACGGCGGAGAGCGGATCGAGTCGAAACGCGACTTCGGCGCTCAGCGCGCTCGCGCCGACCCCCGCCCCGATCCAGGTGTAGACGTCGTCGATAAGCACCCGCGATTCCGGGGGAAGCGCCAATAGATCGCGAATCGCGTAACACGAGAGTACGAATGAGATCAGCACGACCACGCAGGAAGAGCACTGCGGCCAGGCGAGGCTCCGTCGGGCGACGCAACACTCCAATCGATACCCGTGATAGGTCGCGACCAACAAGGGCAGCAGCGGAATCCAGCGGAGCAGATCGCTCTGTGTGCCGACTTCTACCATTTGAGCAGATCGACCTCTTCCACGTTCACCGAATCGCGGTTACGAAACATGGCAAGCAAAATCCCCAGACCAACCGCCACTTCGGCGGCCGCCACCGCAATGACCATCAAGACGAAAACTTGTCCGTCGATCGCGGGCACCCCGTCGACCTGAGACCAGATGCGGTTGAAACCCACGAATGCCAGGTTGACGGCGTTGAGCATCAACTCGATCGACATCAGCATCACGATCATGTTCCGGCGCGTCGCAACACCGAGCACGCCAATCGTGAAGAGAATGGCCGACAAGGCAATGACGTGATCCATCGGCAGCATCAGTCGATCTTCCGTTTGGCGAGAATCAACGCACCCACGATCGCCGCGAGCAGCAGCAAGGACGCCATCTCGACGAGCAGCACGTAGTCCGTATAGAGCGAGATACCCACCTGGCGATAGCCCCCATAACCCTCGGGAACGGCTTCCGGCTGCGCGGCGAGTAGCGGGTCCCGGCCCAGCGCGATCAGGACCTGGGCGAGGATGGCGACGCCCGCGATTACGAAGGCGAACTTGATGAAACGCTGCTTGCCAGGCGGAAACTCGTCAGTCGAGAGATTGAGCAACATCACGACGAAGAGGAAGAGCACCACGATCGCGCCGCCGTAGACCATGATCTGGATCGCGGCGACGAGATAGGCCTCGAGCAGCAGGTAGATCGCACCGAGGGAGACCATCGTGACGACGAGGCTCATCACCGAGGCCACCGTGTTGCGAACGTTAAGCACCATGCCCAGCGCCGAGACGACCGCAAGGATTCCGAATATATAAAAGAGGATCGTTTCGACCGTCATCGCTCGATCATCCCTTCACCCACAACAAGACAAGGCCCGTCACGAAGATGTTCGCGATCGAGAGCGGCAACAGGATCTTCCAGCACAGGCTCATCACCTGGTCATAGCGGAAGCGCGGCAGCGACCATCGCAGCAACATCTGCACCCAGATCATGAAGATGACCTTGAGCATGAAAGTCGAGAAGTGAATCAGGATGCAGAGGCCGGTCGCAAAGCCGACGCCCATTACACCCGAAATGCTCTCGATGATTTCAGCAGTGGACCACCACGGGACCGCCCACCCACCGAGGAAGATTGTCGTGGTCAGTGCCGAGATGAGGATGACTTCGATGAACTCCGACATGAAAAACAGGCCGAAGCGCATCCCCGAATACTCGAGGTGATAGCCCGCGATGATCTCGGATTCGCCCTCGGGAGTGTCGAACGGCGGGCGTTTGTTCTCCGCCATGACCGCGGTCAGGAACATCAAGAAGCCGAGCGGCTGATAGACGATCCCCCAGGCCGGAATGCGGACATGATCGATCAACCACCCAATCACCCCCCCATCGAGTCCGAAGTACAGATCCAGGAATCCGAAGATCCGAAACGAGGTGTCCTGAGCGAGCGCCATGTCGGACAACCGCAGTGTCTGGAACACCATGAAGACGCCCACCACCGAGAGCCCCAGGGTGACCTCGTAGGAGATCATCTGCGCCGAGGCGCGCAGGCTTCCCAGCAACGACCAGTTGTTGTTGCTCGACCATCCGGCGATGACAGTTCCGTACGCTGCGATCGAACCGAGTACAAAGATGTAGAGCAATCCCCAGTCGATGTCCGCGCCGACGAGATTGAGGGTGGTATCGCCGAATTGGTAGATGCCGCCATAGGGAATCACCGCGAACGCCATGATCGCGGGTACGGCTGCAATCAGTGGGCTGAGCATGTGCATCACGCGATTTGCCCCGGCGGGCACCACGTCCTCTTTGGTAAACAACTTGATCACATCTGCGGCCGGGTGGAGCAGGCCCAGTATCGTGATGCCGTTGATGTCCGCGCGATTGGCGCCGATCCGATCCTGCATGACGGCGCTCTGCTTGCGCTCGATCCAGGTGATTATGGGCGCGAGCCCCATCACCATCACGGCGAAGATGAAGAGCACCTTGACGATGGGTTCGATCGGCATCTAGCGCTCCGCGCCCGAAGCCGCTGAATCCGCCAGGGGACACCCCGCGTCACCAACCGAATCGAGGTCGATCCCCGCAAACCCAGGATTGGCGGCAGCGAGATCGCGCGCAACCTGATGCGCGTCATGGCTTCCATCGAAGCCGTCGAGGCCGAGCGCGGCACCGAGTTTCGCGAGCACTTCTCCATCGGCGTACGTCTCCCACGCCGATTCGACCGCGGGAACGACGCGCTGAACGCGGCGCGCCGCGTTGACGAAGGTTCCGAGTTTTTCGGCCGCGTGGCGCACCGGGACGATCACGTGCGCGACCCGCTGTATTGCAGACGCGTGCGTGTCGAGCACGATCACCGTATCGAGGCCGGCGAGCGGCTCTTCGCTGCCGAGCAGCCCTTCCTGCAGCACATCGTGTCCGAGCGCGATTACGGCATCGACTGCGCCACTGTTGATGCGATCCACGACCGTTCGCGCATCACCGAATCCGATCTCACGTGCGCCGGCGGCGTTGGGCGCCTTCTCTTCTTTGACGAGCAAATCGTCAGCCTTGCCACACACGACGGCAACGCCGGACGTCTCCGATCCAAGTGCCGCGAGAAAGCGCCAAAATGTGAACAGATCCTCGTTGGTGGCGTGCGCGGACGCGAGTCCTGCGATCACCCCGGCGCCCTTCGACTCGATGAGTCGATTCAGGCGACCCGCCGCGACCTCGATCGCGCGATCGAGTCCGACGGGTTCGAGTTGGCCCGATTCGTCACGCACCAGACATTCACGCAGGCGATCCGGAGCGCCGATATCGCGGTAGCTCATCCGCCCCGCGTCACACATCCAGGTATCGTTCACAGCGTCGTTGCGGCGTGGCACGTAGCGGTAGACCTTGTTGTTCGCGACACCGAGGTGGATGTTGCAGCCGTTCGAACAACCCGTACAGATTCCGGGAACGTCATGGAGGAACCAGACCCGGATCTTGAATCGGAAGTCCTTCGTCGTGAGCGCTCCAACCGGGCAGATGTCTGCGACGTTCATCGAATAATCGTTTTCGAGCGGCATCCCGGGGAAAGTCTCGATCACGGAGTGGTCGCCGCGGTTGAAAATCGCGAGTTCTCCGGTCTTCGGTATTTCGCGGCAAAAACGCACGCAGCGTCGACACAAGATGCAACGCTCCTGATCGAAGACGATCGTCGGCCCGAGGTCGACGTTCTTCTTGAGCGCGCGCCGGGGCTCCTTGGATCGGGACGCCTTGGCGCCATAATCGTACGCGTAGTCCTGGAGTTTGCACTCCCCGGCCTGGTCGCAGATCGGGCAATCGAGGGGGTGATTGACGAGCAGCAACTCCATCACGCCTTCGCGCGCAGTCTTCACGCGGTCGTTTTGGGTGTGCACGACCATCCCGTCTCGCACCGGCGTGTCGCAAGCAATCTGGAGCTTCGGAATCCCCTCGACTTCCACCTGGCACAAGCGGCACGAGCCGTCGACGGCGAGCTTCGGATGCCAACAATAGTGGGGGACGTCGACGCCATTCATCAACAGGCCCGCATCGTCGAGCGCCTGGAGGATGGTGCGCCCGTCGGCGACCTCGATCTCCCTTCCGTCGATCGTGATCTTCGGCATCAGAGTTCGAAGCTCCCCGTGAACGGACACTTGCGCTGCCGCACGTGCTCGACGAAATCGTCTCGGAAATGACGCATCAATCCCTGGATCGGCCACGCGGCGGCGTCCGCAAACGCGCAGATCGTCTTCGCTTCCATCTTGCCCGCAACGTCGAGCAGCACTTCGAGATCTTCTTCGTCGCCCGCCCCGCGCTCGATTCGATCGACGATCTTGTTCATCCACCCGGTGCCCTCTCGACATTGGGTGCCCTGGCCGCACGACTCGTCGCGGAAGAAGTATGAGACCACACTCGCCACCCGAGCCATGCAGGTGGTCTCGTCCATCACGATGACTCCGCCGGTACCGAGCATCGTCTTGCGCTCGCGCAAAAACTCGTTCGCCATCGGCACGTCGAGTTGCCCCGCCGGCAGAATCGGCATCGACATGCCACCGGGGATCACGCCCTTTACCTTGCGCCCACCGGGAACGCCGCCCGCGTGCTCGAAGACGATCTCGGACAGCGGCGTTCCGAGCGGCAACTCGTAGAGGCCTGGGCGGACGACGTGACCCGACACGCCGAAGACCGTCGTGCCGGGGCTCTTCTCGGTTCCGAACGAGCGAAACCAGTCGGCGCCGTTTGCGACGATGTGCGGAACGTGGGAAAAGGTCTCCACGTTGTTGACCGTCGTCGGCATCCCGAACGCGCCGTACTGCGCGGGAAAGGGCGGCTTCTTGCGCGGCTGCCCCTTCTTGCCCTCAAGCGATTCGAGCAGTCCGGTCTCTTCCCCGCAGATGTAGGCGCCCGCGCCTCGCGTCACACGGACGTCATGGCGAAAGCCCGTGCCCATGACGTTCTCACCGAGATACCCCTTCCCGTAGGCCTCGGCGATTGCTCGCTCCACCTGCTCTGCGGGATAGGCGTATTCGCCCCGGATGTAGATGAACGTCGCAGACGCTCCGGTCGCCCAAGCGGCGATCAAGATGCCTTCGAGCATCTGATGCGCTCCGCGCTCGAGCAGGATCCGATCCTTGAACGATCCCGGCTCGGACTCGTCGGCGTTGCAAACCAGGTACTTGGGGCGATCCGCGTCCTTGGGCATGAACGACCACTTCATGCCCGCCGAGAAACCCGCGCCACCGCGGCCCTGCAGACCCGCGGTCTTGACGAGCTCGATCACTTCGTCGGGCGACATCTCGGTCAGGGCCTTGCGCGCTGCCCGGTAACCGCCGACGCGCTCGTAGCCCTCGATGGTCGGATAGTCGGCCTCACCGAAATGCTCGGTCAGATATTGGGTCACATAGGGAGTCTCGAGCAAAGCGCGACTCCTATTCGCCGAGCATATCGAGGACGCGCTTCGCCTTTTCGACGTCGAGATCCTCGTGATATTGGCCGTCGACCCGCATCATTGGCGCGTACCCACAGGCTCCCAGACACTCCTCGTGGCCGAGGAAGATGCGGCCGTCCGGAGTCTCTCCGGGGGCTGTTACGCCAAGATGCGACTCCAGCTGATTCAGCAGGCTGCGCGCGCCGCGCAGCGAACAGGGCAGGTTCGTGCAAACGTAGACGTGGTGTTTGGCCTGCGGCGAGTCGAAGAACATGTTGTAGAAGGTGATGACTTCCATCACCTGGACGGGGTGGATCTCGAAGATCTCGGCGAGCTCTACCGCACACTCCGTCGGAACGTGGCCGTGATCTTCCTGAACGAGGTGCAACGCTGGGAGAAGCGCGCCTCTCTTTTGCGGATATTTCTCGATGGCCGCGTCGATCTTCGAGCGCGTCTCATCGGAGATCACCATTCGAGACCTCCCTTCATCCATTCGTAGACGAGGCCAACGGCGAGCGGAATCGTGAATACAAACATCGCTCCGAAGCCGAACCAACTTAGTTCCTGGAAGACCGCACCCCACGGATAGAAGAAGATCGCCTCGACGTCGAACACTACGAAGAGAATCGCAACCATGTAGAACTTGACCGCGTAGCGACGGCGCGGACTGACGATCTGCGTCTCACCGCATTCGAATGGCTCTTGTTTTTCGTCGAATTGGCGACGCGGCCCGAGCAACAGATGGATGCCAAGCATCGCGCCCGCAACCACCATCCCCACGACGAGGATCACCAAAACGCCGGTGTACTCGGCGAGCATGGGTCGCGTCCTCCGAGCGCGTTAAAGGAAGGTGGAAATAGCTGAACTACCTACGAAAACCGCGCGGAAGGTACCGGGGAGCCCCGTGGGCGTCAAGAATTTCGACGCCTCGAAATCGCGCTCCGCCGGGTGATATGATGGGCACCGTGGGTATCCCCATCGGAGTACTCGGAGCCGGAAGTTTCGGAACCTGCCTCGCGCTTCTCTGCGCGCGAGATCACGACGTCACGATCTGGGCGAGGGACCCAGAGCTCGCGGAAAGCATCAACCGCGATCAAAAAAACCCTCGGTATCTGTCGGATCTCAAAATTCCCCCGAACGTGCGCGCGACGTCGGAGCTGGCAGAAGCCCTGCGGCACCGCGAATTGGTCATCTGTGCGATCCCGAGTCAATTCGTGCGGGAGGTGATGACGCGCGCCAACCGCGATCTGAGCGATACCAGCATTCTGATCTCGACCGTGAAGGGGATCGAGAATGGAACCTGCATGCTGATGGACGAGGTATTCCGAGACGTACTCGACCCGATCCACCATCCGCGCCTGACCTTCCTTTCGGGTCCGTCGTTCGCCCGCGAGGTCGCCGACGGACAGCCCACCGCGGTGACGGTCGCCTGCCGCGACGAGACCTATGCGGTGTCCGTTCAGGAGTCGCTCTCCTATCCGGGATTTCGCTGCTACACGGGGCACGACGTCGTCGGCGTCGAACTCGGCGGCGCTCTCAAGAACGTGATCGCGATCGCGGTGGGGGTCTGCGACGGGCTCGGCTTTGGGCTGAACGCCCGAGCGGCCATAATGACGCGAGGGCTCCGAGAAATCACCCGATTGGGCGTCGCCATGGGCGCGGACCCGACGACCTTTCTCGGCCTAGCGGGTACGGGCGACCTCTGGCTGACCTGCACGGGCAACCTGTCGCGAAACCGCCGGGTGGGGCTGGCCCTCGCGCGCGGGGAGAGCCTGCCGGACATCGTGAGCAGCATGAGTGAGGTGGCGGAGGGGATCCGGACAACCGAGGCCGCCTGCGAACTCGGGCGCCGCCACGACGTCGAGTTGCCGATCGCCGCGATGGTCGACGAGCTCATCCGCGGCAAGATCACCCCAGAGGAGGGCGCGCGGCGCCTGATGTCGCGTCAGTTGCGCAGCGAGAACGAATAGCGAACGCGTTCGCAAACCGGTCTGTGCTCGTAACACCCCGGTCGACAAAGCAAAATGGGGCAAATTGGGCCACGTGCGGGTTCTGGCGCGGAGGGCGCCAGGAGCGCTAAATTCTTTAGCGAAAACGAAAATCGTTTTCAATTAGTAGGCCGGGATAGCCGATACGAGACCCAAAGGCGGTCCCTCTCGAGTCCCGGCGGTCGCGAGAAGACCTCGGTCAGGAATCATGGCTCTACCTACAGAATCCCTCATTACAGAATCCCCCACACCTACTCTCGTCCGCGACGTCGGCGTGCCGCTCTCGTCGCTGGCCCCGGGCTCCCGCGCGACGGTCATCGACGTCGACGCGTCCACACCCGAAGGTCACCGCCTGCTCGAACTCGGCTTCCTGCCGGAGACCGAAATCCGCGTCGTCCGGCGGGCGCCGCTCCGCGATCCGATCGCCTTCTACCTGCGAGGCGGCCAGATCTGCTTGCGGCGTTCGGAGGCTGCGCGAATTCGGGTGCTCGCGACCCATGCGGAACCCGCGGCGTGACCACGTCGGCTGCACCAGTCCCGCTGCGACTCGGGTTGGTGGGAAGCCCCAATTCTGGCAAGACCACCCTGTTCAACGCCCTGACCGGTTTGCGCGCGAAGGTCGGCAACTACCCGGGTGTGACCGTCGAGCGCAGGGAGGGCTCGGCGACCTTCTACGGGCGCCGGTCGGTGGTGATCGATCTACCGGGGTCCTACAGCCTCTCGCCGGTCAGCCCCGACGAGGAAGTCGTGGTGCGCGTACTCGACGGCGAACTCAACGGTGCGCCGGAGGCACTCGCTGTGGTCGCCGACGCCTGCACGCTCGAACGCTCGCTGCTAATGCTCGCACAGATCCTGCGACGCGAGATCCCCACCTGTCTCGTGCTCACGATGACCGATGAATTTAAGGCGCGGGGCGGCCGCATCGACATTCCGCGACTCGAGCGGGCTCTGGGCATTCCCGTTCTCGGCGTAGTGGGCCACCGCGGCATCGGAATCGCGAAGCTGAGAAAATTGTTCGCCCAGCCCGAGGATTGGAGCCGCCCGCACCTGATGCCACCGGAGGAGGTCCACGCTCGCGCGGGCTGGGTCGAGTCGATTCTCGAACATGTACTCACCCGGCATCCCGGGAGAAGCCGCAAGAGCGACGCGGTCGACCGAGTCGTCCTGCACCCGGTGATCGGCCCACTGCTCTTCGCGATGGTGATGGTCGCCTTCTTCCAGCTCATCTTCGCCTGGGCGCAACCGGCGATGGATTTCATCGATGCGGGCGTCACGCACCTCGGCAATTTCGTGCACGCGCAGCTTCCCGCCGGGCTGTTTGCGGATTTTCTCGCGGACGGACTGATCGCGGGCGTCGGCTCCGTGATCATCTTCGTGCCGCAGATCGCACTGCTCTTCACGCTGCTCTATTTCCTACAGGACATCGGCTACATGGCGCGCGCGGCGTTCGTGATCGATCGCGTGATGGCGGGGGTCGGGCTCGAGGGTCGCGCCTTCGTCTCGCTGCTCTCCTCCTACGCGTGCGCGGTGCCCGGGATCATGGCGACGCGCACGATCCCGTCGCCGCGCCATCGATTGGTCACGATCCTCGTTGCACCGCTGATGACCTGCTCGGCGCGACTCCCGGTTTACGCGCTCCTGATCGGAGCCTTCGTGCCCGCCGTTTCGGTGGTCGGCCCCTTTGGCCTACAGGGCCTCGTGTTGCTCGCACTCTACTTGATCGGTTCGCTGACGGCGTTGCTGGTGGCGTCGATATTGAGCCGGGTGCTGCTGCAGGAAGACGCGATGCCGTTTTACATGGAACTTCCCCCCTACCGGATGCCGACCGCAAGGCTGCTCGCCAGTCAGGTCTGGAGAAGTACCTGGGCGTTCCTGCGCCGCGCGGGCACGATCATTCTCGCGGTCTCGATCGTTTTGTGGTGCCTGCTCACCTTCCCGCGACAGCAAGCACCGCCCGGCGCGAGCCCCGCAGAGGCGAGTCGCTATGCGATCGAACACAGCTTTGCGGGAAGGGCTGGACATGCAATCGAGCCGCTGATCAAACCGTTGGGTTTCGACTGGAAGATCGGGATCGGCCTGATCGCAAGCCTGGCCGCTCGCGAGGTCATCGTCGCGACGCTGGCCCAGATCTACGCAGCGTCCGATGAAGAAACCTCTCTACGCGCGGCCATCCAAAACGATGTCGACCCGCGAACCGGAGAGAAGGTCTTCAACGCGGCCACAGTGGCTTCCCTGCTGGTCTTCTTCATTTTTGCGCTCCAGTGCATGTCGACCCTCGCGATCATGCGGCGCGAGACCAACTCCTGGCGCTGGCCAGCCTTCGCGTTCAGCTACCTGCTCGTACTCGCCTACGCCGCGAGCTTTGGCACCCACCGCATCGTCGAGCGCCTGCTCGGTTGAGCGCCGCGCCCACCGGGCGGGCGAAGCGGCGTGAATCGGCGTGGGGTAGCCTTCCGGCGATGATCAGCCCTAAATCCATCGCAGTCACGGTACTCGTCGCGTGCGCGGTGGCACTCGCGGGCTGCATGACGACGAAGGAGACGATCCTCAAACAGAAGGGAATCACCGTCCAGCTGATCTCCAAACGGGGCGACAACGTCGAGTTGAACCACCCGACGATCATTTCGCCCGTGCGCCTCTCTCACATGCTCGCTCGGATCGACATTCGCCTCTCCGTCAAGGAAGGGCAGCAACGGGTGCCGGCTTTTCACATCGAGTCGCTCGATACGATCTCCAAAGGGCTCGCCAAGGGCTTGCATGAGGCCGGTCCCAACCAGCGCGTCATCCTCTACTCGATTCGGCGCGAAAAGCGCTTCGGGATTTTCGACGCGAATTACCTGACGAGCTTCGTCGCCTACGTCCACCGGGATAATCTATTCTTGCATCTGTCGCGCTCGGATTGGGAGATTCCGCCTCGGAAGAAAGATCGCCTGCCCGAGCCGAAGATCGGCAAGTTCCCGAGCAAATTTCGAATCCTCCCCGGCAAGGCGATGAAGATGGTCGATGAGCAATCCCTGGCCATCGCGTGGAGAGACAAGGTTTTCGAGAAACCCACTCGAACTCGGATCACACAGACTGGCAAGATGATGCGAAAGACCATCTTGATGGAGAGCGAGGAACCCGAGAGCGCGGCGGAAGCCGAGCCGGAACAACCGGCAGGCCAGCAGGCCATTCCCGCCGGGATCTCCGCGAAGACCCTTCGCGCCCTCGCGGACCTGGAAGAGCGACGGCAGCGAGGAGAAATCAGCGAGTACGACTACGAGCAGCAGCGGAACAAGGTCCTCGCCGCCGATCCCGTCACCGGTTCCAACTGAGACGAGGCCATCGAGGCCTCCCCGATAGGTGGTGAAGGGAACTGCGGTCAGGAAACCGTGTCCTCCGGATCGAAATCGAGAAGCGCGATCCTAATCGGAGTCGACGTACCCGAGAGCCCGCAGCAGCTCCAGTTCGGCTGGATCTCCGCTCTCGCCCGACACTTCGATCATGCGCCCGATCACGGGCTCGTAGGGAAACAGGATCGCACCCATGTCGAGCACCTCGATCGCCGCGGTTCCGGCTCCCGCGCCGCGGAGCTGATGTGCGGTCGCGAAGTATTCGCTCGCCTCGACCCGATTCGGATGGAGTTCCGCGAGCTGGGCGAGCTGGGCTTTCGCCTCTTCGCCATGACCAGCCCGCGCGTGGGCTTCGAGTTTTGCGAGTTCGAGCCCCCACGAGGTCGCGTCATCGAGCATCTCCTGCGACCCGGCCGCAGCGACGCGCAGCCCGGCCTCCGCGGCTGCAACGGCTTCGTCATAGGCTGCGTCCGCCAGCGCGGCGCGCGCCTCGACCAGATGGTCCTGTCGCGATATCTCGCAGCTGCACAATGATGCGATAACTGCGAGTGAGCCCAGCAGTTTCACGCGCCGGGTGAAAAACGTCGCACGCGCGTTTCTAAGCAACATCAAATCCAGTCTCCAGCCACTGCACTTGGAACCCAGACACACCTGACGGGTTCCGAATGGTATAGTATAGCTGCTACGGCCAGTGTCCGAGAAGCGGGGGCAGCCGCCCCGGCCGACCTCCGAAGAAAGCCGTCGATTCTATTCGAGAGGTCCCCAGGAGATCATGAACTTCGCGCGATATTGGCCGATCACCGCAGCGTGGACCCTCGGTCTGATCCTGACGGCGAGTCAAGCACACGCCTACATCGGCCCCGGCGCGGGGTTCGCGCTAGGCGGATCGATGCTGGTCCTGCTGGTCACGTTCACGCTCGCGTTCGCGATCATTCTCACCTGGCCGATTCGCGCAGCGATCAAGCTGATCAAAGTCGGCAACCCCTACAAGACCGCGATGGCCAAGAAGGTCGTGATCCTGGG
>PVMK01118581.1_pt1 | contig 24337 bp, 23 predicted proteins | sample 1853481 | NCBI WGS metagenome assembly PVMK01 (sample SAMN08533507, study PRJNA380276) | Marine sediment metagenome, whole genome shotgun sequencing project.
CGAGGTTGCCGTCGTGGTTGAATCTGCAGAAACCGAAGCAAACGTGAGCGGGTTCGGCTTGAAGTCACCCAGTCGCGAAGTGATCTCGGCGAAACCGGCGTCTCCGTCATTGCGGTACAACTTATGGAACCGGCTCGCGCCCAGATAAAGATCCTGATCGCCGTCGTTATCGATGTCGAACCAGACGGGATTCTTGCCGTCTTTGAATGCGGTGACGATGCCGAGTTTCTCGGCAACTTCAGTAAAAGTCTTGTCGCAATTGCTCTGATAGATCCACGTCCGGTTCTTGCGCGCGGTCGCCGCAAAATCCAGGCAGCCGTCGTTGTTGAAATCGGCCCAGCTGACTCCCCACCACTGACGTTTCGCCGTGCTGATCCCCGCCGGAAGCTTGACCAGCTTCTGCTCCTCCTTCCAACGATTCTCGTAGAGCGCGAGGCTTCCCTCTCCGAGGAACCCTCCACTGCCGAGCAGGAGATCGGGGTCCCCGTCGTTGTCGAAGTCCGCCCAGGCGGCACCCCAGGTGAACTCCAGATCATCGGGGTCGATTCCGAGGTCGTACGGTTTGAAGCTGCCGTCTTTCTGATTGAGATAGAAGCGCGGCAGCGAAGGGTGCTCCGGGCTCGGGGGACGCCGGTTCGTATTCGAATCCCAGAGATCCTCCCAACCATCGCCATTGACGTCGATCATCGAAACCGCCTTGCCATAGCCGGGCGCATCGGCGAGCCCAGCCTCTTTGGCGCGGTCGACGAGTTCGGCCTGCTCGGCGACCGCCACAGGCGCGGCCAGCAACATTGCAACAGAGGTAAAAAAACCGACTCCAGGGTACGTGAGAAATTGCGGCAGCTTCATTTCCATCCTCGCTGGCTAACAAGTGCTCCGCTCGATCGAGCCGGGGCGTCCGAATCACTGAGGATGAGGATAGGCGAAATACGCGCCCCTTTGGACACTCGATCGGATCAAATCCTTCCGATCGACCGGGACCGCCAGCGATCGCGCTCGACCCTCTTGCGGTGGCGAGAGGCACGGCGAAGACAGCGGGTGGCGCTGGGAGCGTTGCAGGGGCTGAAGTACCCTCGAAGTACGGGAGGATTGCGCGCCCCGTCGGATCGCGAATGCCCACCTACTGCTGCGGAGCCCGATCCATGAAATCTCGAACCTGCCGAGTTGGCCTGGTTGTGCTCGTCACCGCGATGGTGTCCGGCTGTGCGGGCCCCAAACCCATCCTCTACCCGAACGCCCACTATCAGTACGTCGGCGAGAGTGTCGCTCAGAGCGACATTGAAGGGTGTCGAGTGGCGGCCGACGCCGCGGGCGCCAATCGAGACCCCAGCAAGGTTACGCGGGCCGCACGCAGCGCCGCAGCGGGCGGCGCGATTGGTGGAGCTGCCGGAGCCGCGGGCGGTGCGGTCGTCGGCCACGCGGGGCGCGGGGCCGGGGTGGGCGCAGCGAGCGGCGCCGCGGCCGCGCTGATGCGCGCGCTGCTCTTTCAGCGGAAGACGACCAGCCAGGCCCACATCAGCTACGTCGATCGCTGTCTCCAGGATCTCGGCTACGAGCCCGTGGGTTGGCAGTAGGAAACACTGTTCCGCGTCGGATCGTCTCGGCCGGATACCCGCCCATCGCACTTGCTATGATCCGTTCATCCCCCCTGTTCTGCGTATCGCAAAAGGGGAGATTCCCATGGATAAGCAAAGGCTGGCGGGACTTCTGGGGGCCACGTCGATCGCTTTGACGATCGGGTTCGCGGTGTCGGCCCAGGGACAACAGCCCAACCGATCTGGCAACGAGAATACCGAGGTGCTGATCGGCAATTACTACTGCTCGGTTTCCTTCACCGACGCGCAGGCATCCGCTTGGTACAGCTTCGAAGCGAGCGGAGACATCTTCCAGCAGACTCCCTACCTGTACCGAAGCTACACCACGGGTACGCCCGCACCCGGCTTCTGCGACCCGCTCGCGGCGGCTTCGGCCGAGAACCTCACGCAATCGGGATGCTCGGTCGGTCCGATCGGGGACGCGTAGCGACGAAAGTGGCGCGTCACGAGAATTTCAGTTTGTCTGCCACGCAAGGGCGCTCGCGGGATCATCGCGCTCATCGCGGAAATCGCGGAACAGCATCTTACCGGATCTCCATAGCGTCCCCGGAAGTTCACACTCCTACGGGGCTTGGGAACGGATGACGCCGACGTTGTTGCGGATCTCCGCAACGCGGCGCCCGGGCTGGATTCGGATTCAGCCTTGCGCGACCACGATCGCGGCCGCGTTGTCGACCATGCGGCGCACCTTTTGATTGGCGCCCGCGTCGTATTTGATTGCAAAACCGGAGGGGCTGTGGCGCGCGACGTGACCCACGAGTTCGAAAGGACTCGACACCTGGAAGGCGCCCGGCGGGTGAAGGCAAACATGCAGGACGATCGGCGTGCCGATGTCGGGCTGCGCGGGCGTTCCTTCGATCAGGGCACCTGAGTAGGAAATGTTCGCGACGACGCCGGCTCCCTCCACCCAGCCGTAGGCGTAGTAGGTATCCAGGCGAATCGGAACACGGTTCGCACGCGTCAAACCCATTTTCTCAGTCATGTCCCACTCCTCCCCGCTATTTCCCAATCGGCACGAACCGCGAATCACCTTACCCACGGATGGCGGGTGAAAAAACCCGCAGATCGATGCAGGCGGCCGAGAGGCGCGCCGGGATCGAAGATGAGCCGGATTGGAAGCCGGGTCGGTTTGCGAGGTGGGTACGACGAACGGGCCGGTAGACTAGGGTGCCCCCGGATCGTGCGGGCGGGTGTTCGACGAATTGGAGAGGAGGCGGAAATGCGGCACTGGCTCGTGGTCGCGGTCGCAATGGGAATCGCTTCGCTAGCCCCCGGCGCAGCGGCTGCGGAAGCGGTTCCGAGTCAGCAGGAGCGCCTCTACGATCTCTTCGATCAGATCTGGGATTGGCGGCTGAACTCGTTCCCGGAGTTTGCGACCTACCTCGGTGTTCCCGGCCACGACGACCGCTGGACCGACCTTTCGCCGGAGGCGATCGCCCAGCGCCAGCGCGATGAGCGGCAATTTCTCGCGGCGCTCGAGGCAATCGACATTTCGGCACTCGACGCAGGTGCGCAGCTCGATCGCGAGTTGGTCCAACAAAACTTTCAGAGGAGCGTCGAGGGCTTTCAATTTCAATCGGAACTTCTCGCGATCAACCAGCTCGGGGGCGTCCACCAGGATGTTCCGCAGATGCTGGCATCGATGTCCCGCAAATTCAGTGGGCGATTACGAAAACATGCTCGCCCGCCTGCGAGCGGTCCCCGTACTCGTGGAGCAAACACGCGCACTGCTCGAACAAGGCTTGTCGGTTGGGATCACTCCGCCCCAGATCACCCTGCGAGAGGTACCGCAGCAGGTGCGCAACCTGATCACCGAAAAAGCGACCGACAGCCCCATCCTCAGTCCGTTCGCCGAGATCTCCCGACGAGATTCCCGCGAAGACGAGAGCGAGATTGCAAAGTGAAGCCGAGCAGGTGTTGGTCGCGGACGTCTACCCCGCCTACCGCAGCCTGCTCGCATACCTGGAAGAAACGTACCTGCCGGGGGCGCGGAAGACGATCGGCCAATCGGCGATGCCGAACGGAAAGAAATGGTACGCCTACAATGCCCGCTTTCACACCACCACAGATCTGACACCGAAACAGATCCACGAGATCGGACTCGCAGAAGTCGAGCGCATTCGCCAAGAGATGGAACAGATCATTCAAGATCTGGAATTCGACGGTAGTTTCGCGGAATTCGCCGAGTTCCTCCGAACCGATCCTCAATTCTACTTCGACACGCCAGAGGCATTACTCACCGCCTACCGGGCCATCTGCAAACGCGCCGATCCAGAGCTCGTGCGGCTCTTCGGCAAATTGCCCCGACTGCCCTATGGCGTGAAGCCGGTACCCAGCTACAACGAAAAATCGACCACGACCGCCTATTACGAGCCGGGTTCCCTCGCCGCGGGGAGACCGGGGTATTTCTTCGCGAACACCTACGACCTCGCGACCCGGCCCAGCTGGGAGATGGAAGCGCTTTCTCTCCACGAAGCGGTGCCCGGGCATCACCTCCAGATCGCGCTGGCACAAGAGCTGGAGGAAACCCACGACCTGTTGAAACACAGCTTCTACACCGCATTCGTGGAAGGTTGGGGACTCTACGCGGAGAGCCTCGGCGGCGAGATGGGTTTCTACGAAAGCCCGTATTCGAAATTCGGACGGCTCACCTACGAGATCTGGCGCGCGATCCGGCTCGTGGTCGACACCGGGATCCACTCGCTGGGTTGGAGTCGCGAGCGGGCGATCGATTTTTTCAAACAGAACGCGCCCAAGGCCGAGCACGACATCATCGTCGAGGTCGACCGCTACATCGTCTGGCCCGGCCAGGCGCTCGCGTACAAGATCGGAGAATTGAAGATCCAGGAGCTTCGAGCCTATGCAAAGCGTAAGCTCGGGCCCGGCATTCGACATCCGAGCCTTTCACGATCAGGTGCTGGCTCGCGGAGCCATGCCGCTAGGTGCTCTCGAACAGCGGGTCCACGACTGGGTGGAGCGGGTCGGGCGCAATGAATAACCTGACGCCCCCCGAATGAGGAGATTCCCCACGATGCGCAAGCTCGCCCTCGCTTTGCTCTTGCTGACAGCCGGCTCCGTCGCCTGCGCGTCATCGCATGGGGGAGCCCCACCCGCGTTCAGCGAAGCCGATGTCCCGCGCGAGCCAGGGGCCCTCGAGCAACTGGTCACTACCCGCGGACCGGGCCGAAGAAATCCTTCGCAGCGCACCCTACGAAATCCGCACCGTGCAGGGCGCGGGTGCAGGCGTGACCGGTGCGCGAAAGGTCGACCTGATTTTCGAGTTCGCCGAGCAGGAAGAAGACGAAGTCTACCTCTGGGAGATCGACGACGGTGTGAGCCTCAAGGCAAAGCCGTTTCCGAGCCCGAGTCTCGACGGCTGGAACAACAACCCGCGCAAAGAGATCGCCGCCTACGAGTTGCAGAAGATTTTCCTCGAGCCTCGAGACTACGTGGTGCCGACAACCCTGGCACGCTGCGTTTCGGTCGAAGGCCATACCGGCTATCTGCCCGATGATGCACGGCCCACTCTTGAAGGGACCAACTGCATGCTCTACGCGCTCTCTCTCTGGCTCGAGAACGTGACGGTTCCCGACGTATTCTATGACGAAGCGCGGATCCTGTCGGACCCCGCATACGCGTATGCGTACGGAACCTTCAACATCCTGACCTACCTCTCCGACCACCTCGACAACCGCAAAGGGAACTTCCTCGTCTCGAAAGACGATCGTTTCCCGCGCGCCTATGCGATCGACAACGGCATCGCATTCGGCTCCTGGATCTACAATTGGTTCGTTCCGAGTAGCTACGCGTGGCGGAAGATCGTGGTACCCGCCGTTCCAAAGAGCGCCGTCGATCGACTGCGCGAATTGCAGCGCACGGATCTAGACAGCTTTTCCGTCCTCGCCGAGTTTCACAAGAATGAAGACGGATTTCTCGATGCAGTACCGCCCGGCGCAAGCCTGGAACCCGACCGCGCCGTGAACATCAGCGGGGGCGTCGTACAGATCGGCCTCACGGAGAGCGAGATCGATGACGTCTGGGAGCGGATCGAGGAGCTGATCGAGCGAGTCGACGAAGGCCGGCTGGCCGTCTTCTAAACTGCGGCAGAATGCCCCGAAAAAACCAGCGCACCGGCAACTGACCCGCAACTTCGCCCTGTGTAATTCCAATTGTGTGTAAGGCTGTTCTCAATTTGGGCGCATGTGCGTGCGGCGGCAAAAAAACAGGCGCCAGTGCAGCGACTTACACGAGCGGTTCTCGCCAAAACCCGGCCCCGAAATTGCAATACATAGGACCGGAACAAACGAACGCCAAAGACAAGTGGAGGACCAATATCGGAGGGAAACGGAGGTCACGAGACCATGCGATTTACAAAGGACTCGTCGCCGCTCATAAAGCCGCTCACAGACCCTATCAAGGCGCTATTCCTCAGTGCCATCCTGATCACACCGGCCGCGACCGCGTACGCCGACGAAGATCTCAGCCCCGATCAAAACGAGCAGAGAATCAAACGTGTGATTATCGCGAGTCTGGACGATCCGGAACTCGTTCTGGATTCGCCGGACGAATCGTCATGGATCACCGGTTTTCGCATCAGCAAGAAGGGCCCCATCCAGTTCAGGCGCACTTTCCTAATCGGAGATGATGAGGTTTTGATCAAACTCTATGGTCCAGTGGTGAAGAGGAAACCAGGCGTGAGGTTCAAGGTACAGGGCCTTCGCCTCGGCGATAATCCCGTCAATATAGAGGGGTACGGAAACACGAAGGGCGGAGGCTTCCGCTTCTCGATCCGATACTAAAGCGGCACCCTCGGTCCGTTTGACCGGCTCAGAAGACGCGCGTTCGCGTATCGGCAAGCGGCGACTCCAGCAGATGCGGCGCGGGGGCGATCCGCCCTAAACTCGCGGCGCCCCTCGATAGGAGCCGCCATGCAGATCGCGTTTCTCATCTACGAAGGCCTCACCGCGTTGGACATCGTCGGCCCCTACGAAGTCCTCAGCCAGATTCCCGGCGCTGATGTCCGATTTGTCGCAAAGCGGCCGGGATCCATCAAGGTCGACTCGGGCGCATTTTCGATCGGCACCGACCACACACTCGCAGACGTACCCCGACCCGAAATCTTCGTGGTTCCCGGTGGAGTGGCTGGAACTTTCGCAGCGGCGAAGGATCCAGAAATCCTCGATTGGGTGCGCGAAGCGCACGCCCATTCGCGCTACAGCACATCGGTCTGCACGGGCTCGCTGATCCTCGGCGCGGCAGGGCTACTGAAGGATACGAATGCCACGACCCACTGGGCGGCAAAGACATTGCTCGAACAAACTGGGGCCACCTACACAGAGGAACGCGTCGTCGTCGCGGACAAGATCATCACTGCGGCCGGCGTTTCCGCCGGAATCGACATGGCGCTCTACTTGATGGCTGAACTCGTCGGACCGGATCTCGCAAAGGTCGCCCAACTCTCTATCGAATACGATCCGGATCCGCCGTTCGACGCGGGATCCCCTGCAAAAGCCGGAGACGCAATCGTGCAACGCGCGTTAGAAGAATTTGCGAAAGAAATCTAGATCCAAGGCAGATCCCTGGGCTCGCGCTTAGCGCGCGTCGGAGCTTTCCGCAGATCTACACAAGACAGAGATGCCGAAGATGAGAAAGCCGCCGAGCATGCCCGGCAAGACATCGAAGACCGCGTCGCCGAACTCGAGTCCGTAACGCCAGAAGAGTGCCGAAGCCGTCCCTCCGATCATCATGGCCACCCCCCAGATGGGTGATACCCGCTGCTTGAGCACGCGCAGGACCAGCAGGGGGCCCAGTGAAGAGGCCAGCAACGACCAGGCGAGGGTTACCAGGGCAAATACGTTTCTGCTTCCATACAGCGCAATGACGACGGCCAGGGCCGTGACACCGACGGTCGCACCTCTGCTCAAGGTATAGTGGTCGCTCTTCTTGCTCGGGAAGATGTCGTGAGCGATCGAAGCCGAGCAGGAGAGGACCTGAGAGTCCGCGGTCGACATCGTCGCCGAAAACAGCCCCCCGAGCACGACACCGACGAGTACATCCGGAAGCAATTGCAGCGCGAGTTGGGGTAGCGCGAGTTCCTGATCGAAATTCTCGCCGCTCGGAATATCGAGCAGGGCCCGGCATGTCATACCGACGAGGATGCAACCCGCCGAAAATATCCAGTACCAGCCAAAATAGATCGTGCGGGCTTTCTTCAGCTCCTCTGGGTCTCGAATCGCCATCGCACGAACCATCACGTGTGGCTGCCCCACAACCCCCAGGCCGGCGCCAAACCACCCGAGCAGAAAAGGCGTGAATCCAAATTGCTTCTCGGGAATGACTTGCACGAGCCTGGGATCGATCGCAGCGAGCTGCGACCAGAGCGCCTCGAATCCCCCGAGTTGTTCGAGCGCGACGACGCTCAGCAGCAACATCGAGGCCATCATCACAACCGATTGAACGGTGTCGGTCCAGATCGATGCGCGGATACCGCCGGTAAAGCAGTAGAGGACGATCACGACGGCACCGAGAATCGCCCCCGTTTCATGCGGCCAACCAAACATCACATGAAGCGCCTTGCTGCCCGCGCTGAGTTGTGCGGCTGAATAGGTGCCCAGGAAGACAACGGTGAGCAGGCCGGCGATCAACGCCAGCAGGTCCGACCGCCGGCCTTTTTCGTCGAGCGCGAGAAAGCTCGGAATCGTGTCCACCCCGGCGGCGGCGGAACGCTCGCGAAGCTTTTTGTGGACGACCAGCCAGGCGAGCCAATCCCCGCCCATCCACCCCACCATGATCCACGCGGCCGAGATCCCCTCGAGGTAGGTCATCCCGATGAGTCCGATGAACATGAAACCACTGTTGTTGGTCGCCACAGCGGAGAAGGCGGTCATCCACGGACCGACGCTTCGGCTGGCGAGCAGGTAGTCGTCCGCGGTCTTCTTGGCCCGGGTCGCCGAGTACGCTCCGATCGCTACGAAGAGGGCGAGGAAGAACAAGAAGCTCGCGATGACCGGCATGGTTGCGCTCTGCAAACGACAGCTCCTCGGCTCGATTGGACGCTCACGCTATCCCAGTGGATCGATCGATTCCACTGCCTCGCGCGCAGAGCGGAGCCTTGGCGTCAATCCACGCGAGCAATTGCGATTTCCGGGAGGGATCGCCAGAATGGCGCCTTCGAAGGGCGCGGGGCCTGTCGCCCCGGTGGCACTCGTTGACCGTATAATGCCGCTGAGCCGAAAACGATCCACAGAGCAGGCGTATCCAATGACCAGAAAGCGGAGCACCGCACTCGCAGCCGGGCTGATGCTCCTCGCCCTACCCTATTTTGTAACGCCGGCGAGCGCGCAGCCCATCTCTGCCGCACACGACGATGCTGAATGGGAACTCGACCGCCAGGCCCCCTACGCGGGCGCGGGGTGGCTCGAATCGGAGGGCGGGAGTGTCGCGGTCGATTTTCCGAGTTCCGGGATCGATCTGCGCAGTTGGATCTCACTGCCCGAGTTCGACCCGGGAACCAACGCCGCCAACGACTGCTGGGGTTACGTAGCGCCGTCGGGACGGGAGTACGCACTGATCGGGCTCTCTCTCGGCACTGCATTTGTCGAGGTGACCGATCCCGGAAACGCACAAATCGTCGATGTCATCGCAGGCCCCACGAGCAGTTGGCGGGACATCAAGACCTATCAACAATTTGCATACGCGGTCAGCGAAGGCGGCGGAGGCATCCAGGTATTCGACCTCTCGCAGATCGACAGCGGAGTGGTCTCGCTCGTCAACACGATCACCACGGGAGGGCGACTCCAAACCCACGACGTGGCCATCAACACCGAGAGCGGCAGGCTCTATCGAGTTGGCGGCGGTGGCAACAGCCCCGTCAACGGTCTGCGGATCTACAGCCTCGCCAACCCGAGTACTCCGGTCTTTGTCGGCGAGTGGCACGACCGCTACTGCCACGATGCCCAGGTCGTGACATGGGCCGAGCCTCCCTACGCTGGAGTCGAGGTCGCCTTCTGTTACGCGAACGACACGACCGTTTCGGGCAACCCGGGAATCGAGATCCTGGATGTCAGTGACCCGACGAACATCGGCGTCATCGGATCCATCAACCTCTCACTGCCACCGATCTTCTCCCATGCGGCCCACTACGCCCACCAGGGCTGGCTGTCTCCCGATCGGCAATACGTCTACTTCAACGACGAAGTGGATGAAGCCGAGACCGGCAACCCAACGACTACGCGAGTCATCGACCTATCCGATCTCTCGAACCCGACCCAGGTCGCCATCTTCACCAATGGAAACACTGCCCGGGATCACAACCTCTACACCAAAGGGGAACTGATCTTCGAGTCCAATTACCGCAGCGGGCTTCGCGTGTTCTCGGCCAGTGATCCGCTGGCACCCGCTGAGATCGCCTACTTCGACACCTATCCCGCTGACGACAACGCGAACTACAACGGACTCTGGAGCGTCTACCCCTACCTTCCGAGCGGCACGATCATCGGTAGCGACATCGAAAAGGGACTCTTCGTCTGGAGCTTCGCCGCCGAACCGGTCCCCGCCCTGTCGGCGAGCAATTCCCTCGCGATGGCCGCTATGATCGCGGTGATGACCATGGTGACCCTTCGATCCAGACGCTTCAGGGGCCGGACGCTACCGGCGACGATCGCGGCACTCCTCGCTGTAGGATTGGGATGTGGATCTCAGGAGAGCGCTGACTCCGTCGCTACAACAGTGACCGATTCGAAAACCGCTCCCGATCGCCCAATTCCGGCAACCGGTAAGGCCCATGTCGAATACGTAGACGGGCTCGTAACCGTGCAGAGTAATGGCTCGCTCCAGATTGCAGTCCTGGAGCAACTCGCCGCGCAGGCGGGCTTCGCGATCGCCGCGGGAAGAGTCGACGCACAGCCCATCACGCTGCAGATCGAGCGTGTTGCACTCATCGATGCGATCGAGTTGATACTCGATGGACTTACGTACACCGTCGAATACGATTTCGACGAAGCGTCTGGAACCCGCTTTCTCGCCCTGATCGCGATCGGCGATGGCATCGGGTACGGCGCAGCAGATCCTGCGAAGCGACCGCTCCGGCCGCGCGGGAAGGGGCTCGCCGTGATCCAATCGGGCGCGCCCACGAGGCGCCCTCCGAAGAACAAGCCGAAATACTTTCGGAACTCGACAACCCCGATCCAGAGACGCGCGCCGACGCGGTCTTTTGGATCGATCTCGAAGGAGATGCGCTCGAGCGGCTGATCTCAATGCTCCAATCCGACCCTGATGCGGAAGTCCGCGCGTCGGTCGTGGATCGACTCGGCGAAGAAGAATCAGCGGCGGCCACCGCAGCGGTGGCCGCCGCGCTTCGGGATCGGGATCCGGAGGTCGTGTTGCGGGCGATCGAGGTCCTGGAGTTCGACGCTGGGGACTGGCTGATTCCGGAACTGGAGCGACTCCTCGCACACCCCGACCAGGAGGTCCGCGAAGCCGCCGAGGATGCCATCCTGTATCTGAAGTGAACGCTCTCTAGCGGAGCGCCGCGCTCAGCGACTTCCCGGCGGGCGCAGATCGACGGTCGCGAAATCCCAGGAATCGAGCGGTGACGGGAGATCCTCGCTCGCGGCTACCACGGAGCCATCCATCAGCCAGAGTTGGGTTTCTGCGGATGCGCCGTCGTAGACGACCAGATCGGCCAGGCCGTCTCCGTCGTAGTCACCTACCGACGGCAGCTGGCGCTCGCGCGCGCCCTCGTTCAGAGCGGAGTCGATCACGTCGCGCACCCCCCTCGTGGAGAGGCGCACAGCGAGCCGATCCGTATCGACCTCTCGCAGCAGTACGTCATCGCGTTCGTCACCGTCAAAATCGCCGGCCCCAACCGCGCTCCACGCGCTCTCGCCGCCTTCCAGCGGGCCGAGCGTCGAATCCCGGGTGAGTCCCCAGATGTCGACCTCTCCGTCTTCGAGATTGCGCCAGAGGATGTCCGACATTCCGTCGCCGTCGAAGTCGCCCGAAGCGATGACTTCCGCGGCGTACCCGAAATCGTCCGGCAGGAACTCGCTCTCATGGGTGCCACCATTCCCCATGGTCCAGAGATCGAACTTGTTTTCGGACGCATTGTGAAGCAACACGTCTGAAAGGCCGTCGCCGTTGTAATCGCCGGATCCGACGATCTGCCAATCTTTCTTGACTCTCGTCTTGGCGAGCCTGCACTTGACGGTGCCATTCTTTCGTTCAACGCATTTTTCCATCGACAACTTCACGATGTCCCGAACGCGATCGCCGTCCATGAAAAAGACCGACACGGGCCCAGTCCGCTGAACGCCATTTCGGTGTCTGCGAAACAGGATGTCCGCCACTCCATCACCGTCGTAGTCGCCGTTGCCGACCATCATCCAGCCCTTCCCGTTCATCTTCACTGGGCGGCAATTGGAGGTCCCGTTGAGTCGCTCTCTACACTTCACGAGAAGCGTCGATTCGCCGGTTCTCATGCTCGTGACTTCGAGATACCCTCGCTTGCTCGATTGGACGATCACGTCGGACACACCATCGGCGTCGAAGTCTCGTGCCTGACCGTAGGCGGTCGGCGTAGCGGTCGGTGTTGCGGTCGGTGTGGCGGTCGGCGTAGCTGTAGGTGTCGCCGTCGGCGTGGCCGTTGGCGTAGCGATCGGCGTCGCCGTGGGCGTCGCGGTCGGCGTGGCTGTAGGCGTAGCCATAGGTGTCGGAGTCGGCGTGGCCGTGGGCGTCGCGGTTGGCGTCGCCGTGGGTGTCGCGGTCCGCGGCGGGGCGTCGGGCTCGGCGGCTGCTGCGAAAAAAACCGGCTCGGAGGCCGATGACGGCTCTCCGCGGGCTCCCTCTGCATCGAATGCCATCACGCGCACGCTGATGGTCTCATTCAGTGCAGCGCTGACGGTTTCCCAGGTGCGACCGAGCACGGTGCTGTAGACGTTCGTGGGTTTGTCGTCTCGCTCAATGATGACGTAGTAGCCAGCCACGGCGCCGGAAGCCGGTTCCCACGCAAAAGTTACGGTCGTCCCACCCTCTATGACGACAAGCGCGGAAGCGGGGGCAGCGTTCGTCAGTATCGCAGCGAACGCAGTAAATAAAATCGTCTTCCAGAGTGCAGTCCGGCTGACCATTATCGGAATCTCCTGTCGCGCAATCGCCGCTGGCACTGGCAAAGCTCCGGTGGTCCGGAATGCTTCGCCGGGGGAGGCGGGAATGCTGCGTCCTGCTATCACCCGGAACGCCGAGTGGAGAGCGTCGAGCGCTCTCACTTGTTTGTGTGTTTCGGGCAGACCCACAGCAGACGAAGTGACGGACGTCACATTGCGGCTGGGTTCGCAGAACTTTTGCAGAGCAAATCCAGCACCCTGTGGCCAAGTCCCCCCATAAAGCCGCAACAAAGGGGCTCAAGTGCTTAGAATCAAACTATGTTTTACTTTTGAGAGTTCGGCTGATCGAGCGCTGGGCAGCCGTTTGAGGGCACTCCGCCCGCAGCAAAATCGACACTCTTACGCAGAGACGTGTACCAGAACCGCCAAAGCGCCTGATCTGATCTCGCCGATCCGATTCTCGCGTATGCAACTTAAGCGCAACTCCCGACCTCGCGTACGAGCGCGTGGAACACAGGGCACCAAAAGTGATGAAGGACACGGGGCCGATCGCTCCTCCATCCGATAGCGGATGACGCAACTCTTCACCGCGTACGCCGACCAGCCGGGAGGACCACGAACCTTGGGGCTCATCCGCCGCCATCTTGATTACGACCGCAAATGGTTGCTTGCCGAGGCCGAAAAGGCTCGGATCCGCGGCCGGCGTCGTCGTGCGATTTCTTTTTACCGTCGAATTCTCGCGGCGGAACCCCACGACCCCTATCTACACGCCCGAGTTGCCCCGCTGCTCGCCGCGACGGGCAAACGATTCGACGCCTGGCAGAGTTACCACCAGGCCGCACAGGTGCATCTGAAAAACAAGGGTCGCGAAGAAGCGCTGGCCCTCTATCGCGAAGCGACAAAGACGTTGCCGATGCGGTTCGAAGCCTGGCAATGGGTGGCTAAGCTCGAATTGGGAGCGCGGAAGAGGCGACTGCGCACTCAGCGCGCTGCTCGAGGGTCGCGCGAAACTTCGCTCGAGGCGTTATCGAGCGGAGGCCATCGCGCTGCTTCGCGAAGCGAGAAGCATCGAACCGTGGCGGATCGACATCGTGCTCGACCTGGTGCGATTGCTCCGGCGTTCGGGGCAGTCACCAGAAGCCCAGTGGATCCTCGGCCAACTGGCCGAGAAGCTGGGCGGCCGGGATCTGCGTATCGTCCGCGGCGCGCAATGGCGAATCGAGCCCAGCCTCAAGAACAGCTGGAATTGGCTCCGAGCCGCCTTCGCAGCCCAGAAAAACGGCGGCAGCCGCGTCCCCGCACGCAACCTCTAGTCTCGCCCGCGCGCCTTCCCTCCAATGAATGGAATTCTTCCGCAGCCTTCGATAGGGTTTTCCCCCCTATGCGTGGCACCCCCTCGATTCGAGCGAGTCTTGTTCTCCTGCTGCTGCTGGCTCTGCAACCCGTTGCCACAGCGGCCGGGGGCCTTCATCGACCAGGTCACCATCAAAGACGGCAGCGTTCTCAAGGGTGAAATCAAGCGCGTCGAAAACGACGAGCTGATCCTCGACACCGATTACGCGGACGACGTCGTCATCGACGTCGAGCACATCGTCAACATCAAGTCGAAGCAGCAATTTTCGGTTCGACTCATCACTGGAGAGATCATTTCGGGCTTCCTCGCGGTCTCCAAGGGGAAGATCGTATTGCGCGAAAACCTGCCGGCCCCCGGTGAGCCCAAAGCGGAAGAAGAACCCACGAATATCGACTTTGCGAAACCCGCAAGTGAAATCCCTCCCACGATGCCCGACCCCGGGATGGATGAGGTCGTGGAAGAGGCTCCGTCAATCGCGGAAAGCCAACCTCAGCAAGCGCCCCCCGACGATCTCGAACGAGACGAAGAGACGGTCGAGATCGCGGAGACAGCGGAGATCGGACCGGAGGAAATCCCAGCAGCGGTCGAGCGCCCTGGCGGTCGACAATTCAGCTTCGACGATGTCGATTGGATTCGCGAGAAGCCGACCTACCTCCGATACGATGCAGACCTCAACGTCGGTGTCCAGCTCGCGAGAGGCAACACGGATACCACCGATCTGCATTTCGACGCCCGCTTCGAGCCCAGTTTCGGTTGGAATACGCTCCGACTCTCCGGAAAGTACGACAAGAAGTCCGCTGACGACGAAACGACGACGAACCGCTGGAAAGCTTCTCTCGTCTACGAACGAGACTTCCGCCGCCGTTGGTTCGTCGGTGCTGCCAACACCTACGAATCGGACGCGCAACGAGACCTGGACCTACGGTTCATCGTCGCGGCCGGTGTCGGTTACCGATTCTTTGATAATGATCCCACCCACTTGAGTGTCCTGCCGGCTCTCGCGTATGTGAACGAAAACTTCAAGACGGTTCTCAAGAATGTTCAGACCGACCCGGATCCGGCACCCCCGATCTGGGAGAAATCCTCGGACGACACCGACTATGCGGCGTTTCAATTGAATTTCGATTTCACGAGAGACTTGTACAAAGACGACATCAAGTTTTTTCACAACAACATGTACCTGCAAAGCTTTCAGGACATCAGCGACATCATCATCGAGACCCGCACCGGCATCAGTTTCGACATGGCCTGGGATCTCGTACTCACTGCCGAAGTCGAGACGGACTGGGAAAACGTGCCCGCTGAAGACGCCAAGAAATGGGATACCCGCTACATGCTGAAGATCGGCTTCGAGTTCGAAGGCGATGAAGACGATTGGTTCCATTGAGCGCCGCAAACCGCTAGCGGGCGCCTCATCGCTTCGCGGCGATCCCCGGTGGCCAAGATCGCGCTCGATCCGCTATTCAGTGCGAAACGGATCCACCATGCGCTCAACAGACCTTGGAGGGAAACTTGAAGAATTTCGCAAAAGTCCTCGTATTGGCAGGCTTCCTGGCGATTGCACCTGCAAGCGCCTCGTTCGCGGCCTGTGGCTTCGGCACGACGCTCTGGGAGGGGAACGACGGAATCGCCGCAAAGATCCTCGCGTTCACCACGAACGTCTGGACCTTCAAAGGAATCTCCACGACGTCCGAGATATCGGGCTGCGGGGAGGAAGACAACCTGTTCAAGAAGATCTCCAGCGCCAAGCTTCGCTACTACGCGAGCCAGAACCTGGACCATCTCGCTGTCGATTTCTCGCGCGGGCAAGGTGAGCACCTCGATGCCGTCGCCCATCTCATCCAGATCCGTTCGGAAGACCGTGAGGGCTTCCAGGCGCTGGCGCAGAACAACTTCGAGCTTCTCTTCCCGCATGACAACGTCACCGCGGGCGAGATGCTCGAGCAGCTGAGCCAGCTCATGGCTGAGAACGACGCTCTCGCGAGCTACGTCGAGAGCTGATTGCCACGGACTTCCGCTGCCGATTGCGGGTTCGCGCAATCGGCGGCGGCGGCCTCCCCCAAGCCGTACCCACCACGCCATGCGCGCCCTCTGGCAAGTGTTTCTCGCGATCACCATCGCTTCCTGGGCAGTCCAGCCGGCAGCGAGTGCGCAAACCCCAACCGATGAATTCTCACCCGCCCCAGAGATCCCTCCGCAGCTCACCCCCCTACTCGAGCAAGTGGATCGAGACGTGCTCTACGAAGATCCTCAGTGGTTGGCGCTCGTCCACTACGAGAAGAATCGACTTTCGTCGGGTGTCTACAGCCCGGCCATCACCCCAGGCTTCTTCTTGTCCGAGCACGGCGATCGAGACCCGCGCGACGAGTTGCACGCCACGCTGCTGAGCTTTTTCGATCCCGCCCCGCTCGCCGAAGGCGAAGAGCACCCGCAGTGCGCGTTCATCGCACGACGACACTGGCTCGAACACAAGCTGGGATCCGCTCGCGAATGCGCTGCCAGCACTCGAATGCCCAGAATACGAACAATGGCGCGCAGCACTCGACGCCAAAGGGCTCACCCTGATCTTTCCCGAAGGGTTCATGAACAATCCCGCCTCGATCTTCGGCCACACGCTTTTGCGAGTCGATGCTTCGCGAGAAGGCGGGAGCGATGAAATTCTCGGCTACGCGATCGACTTCACCGCAAACACCGGGGATGACGGCGGGCTCGTCTATATGAGCAAGGGAATCACGGGCTTGTATCCGGCCTTCTTCAACCTCCGCCCGTACTACCAACAGCTCAAACGCTACGCGGATTGGGAAAACCGCGACATCTGGGAGTACCGGCTCGGAGTCGATCAAGAGCAGGTGGACTTTCTGCTGATGCATTTGTGGGAATTGAAAGACGTCGAATTCCCCTACTACTTCTTCACGAAGAATTGCTCCTACGAACTGCTGCGCCTGCTCGAAATCGGCATGGCCGATTTCGATGCAAGCGCGCAATTTCGAGGCCCGGTCCTACCCGTGGATACAGTGCGCGCCGTCACCGATCAACCGCAGTTGGTAACGAGCACCCGCTATCGCGCCTCGCCCGAGACGAAGCTGCGCGCCGGGCTCCGCTCGCTATCGCGCGAAGACCGCCGCCGGGTTAGAGCGATTGTGGAGGGACGCATCGCTCCCACCGACCAATCGCTGGAAAAGATCCCACCACCGCGCCACGCGAGGATTCTCGACCTCGCATACGCTCAACTTCGCTACGACTACCTCGCCGGCAACGTCAGCGACGAAAATTCGCGGGGCCTTTCGCGGCGCATCCTGATTGCCCGCAGCCGCGTCGCTGGACTTTCGCCCAGCGAAGGCGACGACGCGACCGAAGTCGAAGTGCCGACCGTGCGCCCCGATCAGGCCCACGACACGTCGCTCGTCTCATTGGCGGGAGGATGGCGCGACGACGAAAGCTTCATCGATTTTCAGTTTCGCCCTGCCCTCCACCGACTGCTCGACAACGGCGGCGGCTTTCCAGAATTCATGGAAGTCCGAATCCTGGATACGCGACTTCGGGTCTATCCCGAATCGGGTCGCGTGCGGCTTCAAGAACTCACGCTCTTCGAAACTGTTTCGCTGAGCCCGCGAAGCCACGCCTTCAAGCCCTGGGCGTGGAGCACGGGCACCGGATTGCGCACCCGGCGCGTACGCGACGACGGCGATCTCGACGATGCCGCGGTCTGGGGAACTCATCTCGGCGCGGGGCTCGCCTGGGACCCGCACCCTGTCGTTCTCCTCTACGGATTGTCTGATCTGCGCCTCGACGTGGGCCCCGATCTCGAAGACAGCGTCAGCTTCGGGCCTGGCGCGCGGCTCGGCGTGTATCTGGGAAAACGCGAAGCGCGGTGGAAGGGCCACCTCTTTGGCGAACTCACCTATTTCGCGGTGGGTGAAACGACGACCGCGGTCCGCGGCGGTGCGGAGCTGCGCCTGATGACCTCGCGCAACACCTCCATCAGCCTCGAGGGCAGCATCAATCGGATTCACGGAGAGAACTGGGCCGACGCGGCGCTACGACTGAACCTCCATTTTTGAATCCGAATGACTCTGCCACGACAGGAGCAATCGCCCGCGACCTCAGGTTCTTCGACGCACACCTTCGAACCCATTCGAAATGTTGGAATTTCGCAGGCCTTTCCGGCAAGCTCGGACCTCTTGCTCGACTTCGATCGAAATCCTCGCGCCACCGCGTCACGCATTCGCGCTGCGTTGAAGGAGAATGGCTGCGCGAGAGAGATCCCAACCGAAATCGGATGTATCGCCAGAGCACTTGCAGCGTCCAAGATGGCCGGAACTTTTCTCTGTATTGGGGCGGGCGCCGGCGAGATCGGGGGCTGGATCCTCGATGCGATGGATTATTCGAGCGGATTGGTAACGCTCGTGCAGGACAAGGACGAGGCCGCCGTACTCGAGCGCGAATTGGATCGCGATGTGCGCGCCTCGGTACACCTACAAGATGCCGAGTCGTTCCTGCTCGATGTCCACGCGCACCGCTTCGATCTGATCGTCGACCTGATCGCCGATGAGCATCCGAGGGCCGTGCTCTTAGGACTCGGCCTGTTGCAAGCGGGCGGCGTCTATCTCGCTTCGCATCCCGGGAACCTTTCACGCGAGACCTTCGCGCGATCTGCTTTCGGTTCGGACGGGCAGCTGTCGTCCCTTGAAGCCGATGATTTCGAGGTTGCGCGATTGGGCGATCGCCTGGATTCACTGATCATTGTCCGCCGCGCAGAACCGGCTCGACGAATGCGCCGTTCGAATCTGAAGGCCCGATAGAGGGCATCGAGCGCGGGCGCCAGTGGAAAACCGAATCCCTGCGACCGCAGCCAGGCCGCGAATCGCGGCTACTCCTCGACTTCGATCTCGAGTTTGCGGCTTCGCTTCGCGAGATTGAGTCCTATGCACAGATTTCGGGGCGAGAGTGCCGGTCCATCCTCGGTTTCTTCGATATCGAGCACCACCATCGCGGGCAGGTAGCCTTCGCCCTTGATGAACAAGACGTGAGGCTGGTCGGTGCGGAGTTCGATCGAATCGGAGGCGCGGTCGACGGGTGCTCCGTCGACAAAGACCGTGATGTCCCCGGAGGCGCGGTCAAGGGGCTTTCCGTCGAGGAATATCGTGACATCCCGGGGGATGCAATCGATTTGAAACGTCTGTGTGTGTGCGCACGCACCAGTAACGAGCAGCAAGAGTGCGATCGCGCAGGCTCGAAACGAGACATCGAAGGGGGCCACCACAGCCGGAGTGTAGCGTGGGCAATGGGGCGCGATGGCATCGATTTTTCGAAATTGCCAATCCCGTGTGCTCCCTGGGTGAGACCGCGATCAGAGCGCGGCTTCCCATGCCAAGCGCTCCAACGCCCCCGAGAGAGACGGTGGGAAAGCTCGCCAATTTGCGCGACAGTGTCCGCCGCAGCGACCGGAAGGCGATCACGCAGTCTGCCATCCGGCGCGGAATCGGCGGCAGCGGCTCGAGGATCGACCGAGGAGCAAGCATGGACGGCGTGGCGTTGATTCTCTGTGAAGGCGTGTTCGGAACGGGCGACGGCAAGACCGCGAATGGGACTCGTGCGGCACACCGAGCGCTATCGGATCGCGGGCGTGCTCGACTCTCGGCTCGCGGGCCGGGACGCCGGCGAAGTGCTCGCGGGCACCCCCAGCGGGATTCCGATCTTCGCGTCGCTCGCCGAAGCACTCGAGAAGGCGGCCGACCGGCCCACGCATCTGGTCATCGGGCTCGCCCCCGAAGGTGGCCGCCTGCCCGACGCCTATCGGAAGGTGGTCATCGAAGCGCTGCGCGCCGGAATCGACGTCGACAGCGGGCTCCACCAGTTTCTCTCCGACGATCCGGAGTTGTCGAAACTCGCCGCAGAAAATGGCGCGACGATTCGCGATGTTCGCAGGACGCCGCCGCGCGACCAGTTGCACTTCTTCACGGGTGCCATCAATGACGTCAAGGCGGTACGCGTCGCGATACTCGGAACCGACTGCTGTTGCGGCAAGCGCACCACCACCACGCTGTTGACGGGTGAACTCAACCGCGCGAAGACACCCACCGTGTTGATCGGCACCGGGCAGACCTCCTGGATGCAGGGCGCGCGCTACGGGATCCTGCTCGATTCTCTCATCAACGATTTCGTGGCTGGCGAAATCGAGCACGCCATCGTCGAAGCAGACCGCAACGAATCGCCCGACGTCATCCTCGTCGAGGGACAGGGCGCGCTCACGCACCCGGCTGCGCCCGGCGGCTTCGAAATCATGACGTCCGCCAGGCCGCACGGTGTCATCTTGCAGCACGCACCCGTGCGTGAGACCTACCTCGATCATCCCAATGAACCCATCGCTCCACCCGAGATTCACATCCAGGCCATCGAGTCCGTATTCGGCTCACGCGTCATCGCGATGGCCGTGAACTCGGAGGGAATCGATCCCGCAAAGGTCAATGACAAAGTGGCAGAGCTCGAGAACCGCTACGGAATTCCCTGCTGCGATCCAATCTCTCAGGGTCCGCAGCGGTTGATCGATGCGGTGCGATCACTGCTGTGAGCCGGGGGGGACTGCACTCGTGAAGATTCGCTCCTACGAAGTCGTCAGTGTGGATCTGCCGCTGAACGAGGGCTATCGGATCGCCAACCAGACGATCGCGTCCGCGCGCAACGTGCTCGTACGCGTCGAATCGGACGGCGGCATCAATGGGTTCGGCGGTGCTGCGCCGGCCAACAACGAAGGTGGCGAATCCGATGAAAGCTGTCTGGCTGCACTGGACGGCCCCCTGCGAGAGTTGACGCTGGGCGCCGACGTTCCCGCTGATCCCGCTCCTCTCGCCGCTCACGCACTTCGCGTTGCGGCAGATTTCCCGGCGGCCCGCGCAGCACTCGACACAGCGCTCTGGGACCTCGCAGCCCGGAAGGCTGGCGTGCCGCTCGTGCAATTCTGGGGTGGAGAACCGAAGCCACTGCCGACTTCGGTGACGATCGGCGTATGCGGCGTCGCAGAAACGCTCGCAGCTGCGCAAGATTGGGTCGCTCAGAAATTTCGCATCATCAAAGTGAAGATCGGAGAGGATGTCTCGCTCGACGTGGAACGGTTGCGCAAAATGCGGGAAGCGCTCGGCCCCGACGTGCTGCTGCGGGTGGACGGGAACCAGGGCTATTCACTCGAAGACGCGAGGATCCTGCTGCGCGAAACCGATGGACTCGACCTCGAGATGCTCGAGCAACCGTTGGACGCGCGCGACCTCGATGGAATGTGCGCGCTTCGCGGCGAGAGTCGCGTGCCGATCGTCGCAGACGAGGCCGCGGGGACCATCGAAGAGTGTGCGCAGATCGTCGAACGGGGTGCCGCGCACGGCATCAACATCAAGCTGATGAAGTGTGGCGGCCCGAGCGGCGCGCGCATCATCCACGACCACGCCCACGCGGCCGGGACTCAGCCTCATGTTGGGCTGCAATGACGAGACCCGCGTCTCCATTGCGGCGGCCGCTCATCTGGCGCTCGCGATGCCGGGCCTGATATACGCGGACCTCGATGGCCACATGGATCTGGTTCGGGACCCCGCGTCGGGCGGCTTCGAGGTGCGCGACGGCTGCCTGCACGTCGGCGAGCAGCCGGGCCTCGGCGTCGAAGTTGCGCTCTAGGGGAGCGCCGGAGGCAGAGCGCCCGCACGTACCCAGGTGAGTTGTTCAGCTCACCCGATCGATCAAGGAGCCGAGCCTACGTAACCGCCGAGAGGCAGCGGGCGTATTGGATGTTGCTCACTTCGATCGGAGACTCCGTGCATGCCCCGGTTTCAATTCCCAAGAGCAGGTTGCGAAAATGACAAGCGGCGTTGTGACCGGATGCACTCGGTCGGCAGCCCGCCCTGGGTCTTGGGCTGGGTGGTGGTTTTGGCCTGTGCGGGCGCACAGGCCGCGGGCCCGCTCGAGCGAAACGGATTTTCGCTCGAGCCCTCGCTGATTCCGCGGGATCAAATCTTCCCGGGTGGGCCATCGCGCGACGGCATTCCCGCACTCGACAGCCCGAGCCGCGACTCCGCCACGTCCTCCAGCTGGAAGGACGACGATCTCGTGGTGGGTGTCGTCAATGGAAGCGAGGCCCGCGCCTACCCACTCGCGATCCTGGTGTGGCATGAACTCGTGAACGACGAACTCGGCGATGATCCGATCCTCGTCTCCTACTGTCCTTTGTGCGGCACGGCGCTGGTTTTCGATCGACGCCTGGACGGGCGCGTTCACAATTTTGGCGTCTCGGGCCTGCTCTACCAGAGCGACCTGCTGATGTTCGATCGCGAAACCGAGAGTCTCTGGTCGCAGATCGAAGCTCGTGCAGTCACCGGCGCACGCATGGGCCGCAGGCTCGAGATGCTGCGTTCGCGCATCGTCAGCTGGAAAACCTGGCGAGAGGCGCACCCCGACACCAGCGTTGTTTCCCGCAAAACCGGCTACCCGCGCGATTACGGGCGCTCTCCCTACCAGGGTTATGCGACCTCCAATCGGCTCCTGTTTCCCGTAGACGCCAATCGCAGTCGGCACCTGAAAATGCCCACACTCGGACTGCGCGTCCCCAACGGCCCGAGTCGCGCGTATCCGGGCGAAGAAGTCGCGCGCGCGGGAGGGCGCGTCGAAGACCGGTTTGCCAATCAACAGGTCGTGGTGAGCTACGACCCAGAAACAAAACGCTTCGATTACCGGGTTCCCGATGGGATCGAAGTCGTAGAGGGATTCTGGTTTGCGTGGATGGCCTTTCATCCAGACAGCGACGTTTTCGAGGCCCCGCCCACTTCGGAATGAGTGCGATCGAGCCCCTGTCTTTGCCTTCCTGGGAGATTGGCTGGCATTTTTCCGTGACGCCGACGGCGCCCGAGCATCCCGCCAAATCCAACACGAGAACGATCGCACCACCAGGGCCGCTGAAATCCTGGCCGAGATCGACGAGGCAGACGCTGAGTAGAAGAGAGCCCGGCCGGCCCAGAAACTTTTGGAGCTTGGTAACGAAATAGGGCACCTTACCGCCATCGACTCTCGCTTCCAGGCGGTCGAATCGACGATCGGGGGCTCCATGCGCAAACTAGTGATTCTGGGCGCGGTACTGCTGGTTCTCGCCGTCGCCCTATTCGTCGCCGCAAACAACCTCAACCGCTACCTCGACGAAAACCGCGAGTGGATTGCGGAGCAAGCCACTTCTGCACTCGGCCGCTCGGTGGCGTTCGACGAAATCGGAGTTTCATTCCGCGGCGGACTCGGTGCGCGTGTCACTTCGGTCGTAATTGGAGAGGATCCGGTTTTCGGGGAGGGCGAATTTCTGCGCGCCGATCGCATCGACGCGGTGATCAAGATCCTTCCCGCGCTGCGCGGGCGCTACGAGGTGGCGCGTGTCGAGATCGACGCACCCGAGATCAACATCATCAAGGTCCAAAGCGGCTTCAACTTCGATTCGCTCGGGCCGCCTCCGGTGACCCCACCCCGGATGCCGAGCCGGAGACTCCCGCAACGGGTGCCCTGCCCTTTCTCGTCTCGTCTCTGCGGATTAGTGACGGTCGGCTGCAGTTCAGCGACCGCAGCGTGTCGCCAGCGTCGGAGCTCAACGTCGAACACCTCGACTTCACGGCTTCAGACGTCGGGCTCGATCAGCCGATTCAACTGAATCTCGCAGCCGCGCTGCTCGGCGGCGCGGAACAGAACGTTCGCGTCGAGGGCACGCTGGGGCCCGTGGAAAGCCTCGAGGCCGCCACGAGTGCGCCGGTCGACCTCCGCGTCGATCTCGGCCCGTTGGTGATCGATCGCCTGAAGCAACTCGCGCTGATCGGCGAGTCGATCCCACCCGAACTCTCGTCGCCCGATCCGATTTCACTGAGCGTAAAGCTGTCCGGCCGGGCTGATGCGCTCGGTACGGTCGTGTCGATGGATGCGACCGATGCGGCGATCGCCTACGGAGATCAGTTCGCGAAGCCCAAGGGCGTTCGCTTCAAAGTCGAAGCCGACGTAAAACTCGCCGCCGACGCGATCGACGTCTCCAGGCTCGATCTCCATCTTGCGGGTGCGCACCTGACCGGGCGCGGCCGCATCGGCCTGACACCCGAGATGCCGGTCGATTTTCAACTCTCTGGTGCTGGCGTTCCACTCGATGGTTGGGGCGACATGATCCCCGCGGCCGCTGCCGTCGAGACCGCTGGCACGGTCGACCTCGACCTGGCCGCGAAAGGGCCCGCGGGAGGCGGACAGATCCCCCGCGTCGTGGGCACGCTCGCACTGCAGCGGGTCAG
>PVMK01154248.1_pt1 | contig 24335 bp, 23 predicted proteins | sample 1853481 | NCBI WGS metagenome assembly PVMK01 (sample SAMN08533507, study PRJNA380276) | Marine sediment metagenome, whole genome shotgun sequencing project.
ACCGAGATTCCGGGATGCCGTAGCCCCGGTTTTTGATGAGCTTTACGCAAAAGTAATATCCGGAGAAGAAACCAAACGGGTTCTGGAGGCCAACAGTGCTCCGGATTACCGTGAAAAGCTCGAAAAAGAACTGAAGGTTATGAAAGAATCTGAAATGTGGCAGACCGGTGCCACGGTACGCTCACTCAGGCCGGAAAACCGCAAAAAATAAATGGAGCGTCACGCCCTCAGCGCGACTTGAGGACCGGCTCTTGCGAGCCTCGAGGAGCGGCCTTTTAGGCCTCGAGGCCAGAAAAAGAGTTTTTCCTAAAGCGCAGCGCTCCTCAAACGAAGTGCTCCTTAAGCGCAGCGCTCCACAATTGTTTGGAGAACCATTATGGACCCCATCTTGCTATACGACACAACTCTAAGAGACGGAACCCAGGGCGAAAACGTCACATTCTCCGCAGAGGAAAAATTAAATATTGCAATGCGGCTGGATGATATCGGCGTTCATTATATCGAAGGTGGCTGGCCCGGTTCGAATCCAAGAGATGTGGCTTTTTTTGATCTGGCCAAAAGAGTGAAATTTAAACAGGCCCGTTTAGCTGCTTTTGGTTCAACCCGCAAGCCCGGCACACATCCGGACGAAGATAATAATCTGATTGCCCTTCTTGAAACCCAAACGCCAACCGTGACGATTTTTGGTAAAAGCTGGGGCCTTCACGTCGAAGAGGTTATGAATAATACCCTGAAAGAAAACCTCGCCATGATAGGCGACAGTGTGGCCTTTCTAAAACAACAGGACCGCGAGGTTATCTATGACGCCGAACACTTTTTCGATGGCTACAAGAACAACAAAGATTATGCATTGCAAACAATTACTGCTGCGATAAGTGGTGGAGCGGATTTTATTGTTTTATGCGATACCAATGGGGGTACCCTTCCATTGGAAATGGATGCGATCATCACTGAAGTTCAAAAGGAAATTATGAACAACAGTGCCGATTCATCTCAAAAGGACACCATTAAGCTCGGAATTCACAGTCACAATGACTGCGGTCTGGCAGTCGCCAATGCGATAACGGCCATCCATAAAGGTGCGGTCATGGTTCACGGAACCATAAATGGATATGGTGAAAGATGCGGCAATGCCGATCTGACTGCAATCATTCCTATTCTGTGCCTAAAAATGGAGCGTGAGTGCATTTCAGGTGAAAATCTCAAAAAGCTTAAAAATCTTTCGAGATACGTCAGTGAAACCGCCAATCTGGTTCCGCTAAATTCGCGACCTTTTGTCGGGAAAAGCGCTTTTGCCCATAAGGGCGGCATCCATGTAAGCGCCATCATGAAAACGCCGCGAGCCTATGAACACATGGAACCGAAACAGGTCGGAAACAAACGCCGCGTTCTGGTCTCCGATCTTTCCGGTAAGAGCAACGTGGAATACAAAGCCAAGGAACTGGGAGTTGAACTCGGAAAAAATGGCTTCGACAGTAGCAAGATCGCTTCTGAAATCAAGCAGCTGGAGCAGGAAGGCTACCAGTTTGATACTGCCGACGGATCGTTTAAAATTCTTTTAGAAAAGTTTACCGATCAATTTAAGCCTCATTTTACACTCGAATCCTTCCGGGTCACCATCGAAAAGGACAAAGACCAACCCTGCAGTGCCCATGCAACCATTAAAATCAGCGTCGGAGATAAAAAAGAAATTACGGCCGGCGAAGGATACGGTCCGGTAAGTGCCTTGGACAATGCCCTTCGAAAAGCCCTGGATAAATTTTATCCGGACCTGGATACGATGCGTCTGGTCGATTTCAAGGTGCGGGTAATTGATGGCACCCGCGGAACTGCGGCCAAGGTCAGGGTTCTAATAGAATCACGGGATCAACATCAGATCTGGAGCACCATGGGGGTTTCCGAGGATATTATCGAGGCCAGCTGGCAGGCTCTGGCGGACAGTTTTCAATTCAAACTCGGCAACCAGGAAAAATTAAGAATCGAAAATTCGGCATAAGCAGATCCAATACCACAACTATTTAACGAACCAACGGGGAGTAAAAGAAAAATGAATGATCACGTACTCATATTTGATACCACCTTAAGAGATGGTGAACAGAGTCCGGGCGCCAGTATGAATACAGCCGAAAAATTGCGACTGGCCACCCAGTTGGAAAAATTGGGTGTGGATATACTGGAAGCCGGCTTTCCGGCCGCATCCGATGGGGATCTGGAAGCCGTTTCGCGAATTGCCGCTAAGCTGAAAAAAACGGAAGTGGCGGCCCTGGCGCGCACCTCCAAAGACGATATCGACCGTGCCTGGGAGGCCATCCGCCACGCCGCCAAACCCAGAATCCACACCTTTATTGCGACCTCGGACATCCATCTGGAATACAAGTTAAAAATGACCCGGGACGAAGTGGTCGCCGCCGCAGTCGAGGCTGTAAAATATGCCGTCTCTTTAACCGGCAATGTCGAGTTCTCGGCCGAGGATGGTTCCCGCAGCGACCGCGATTTTTTATGCAAGGTATTTGAAGCCGTCATTGAAGCCGGAGCCACTACGGTTAACTTGCCCGATACCGTCGGCTACGCCATCCCGCAGGAATTTTCTGATCTGGTTAGCTATGTAAAAGCCCACACGCCCAATATTGACAAGGCCGTGTTAAGCGTACACTGTCACAATGATTTGGGTCTGGCAACGGCAAATACGCTTTCGGCAATTACCGCGGGTGCCCGGCAGGCCGAGGTGACCATCAACGGAATCGGGGAACGGGCCGGCAACACCTCTCTTGAAGAAGTCGTCATGGCTCTGGTCACACGCAACAATTCTTTGGGTCTAACGACTTCCATCAACACAGAATATATCCATCCGACCAGCCGGCTGGTCAGCATGATCAGCGGCATTATGGTGCAACCCAATAAGGCCATTGTCGGCGCCAATGCATTTGCCCATGAGGCGGGGATTCATCAGGACGGGGTGCTGAAAAATCCCATGACCTATGAAATTATGAAACCGGAAACGATCGGCCTCAGTACCAACAAGCTCGTCCTGGGCAAACATTCCGGAAGACATGCGCTGCGCTCACGGCTAAAGACCATGGGCTACGATTTATCCGATGAAGAAATCAACCTTGTCTTTACCCGATTCAAGGAGCTGGCGGACAAGAAAAAGCACGTCGTCGATGAAGACCTTGAAGTCATCGTGACCGAGGGCATCTTGCGTACCGCGGATATTTTTAAGCTGGAATACCTTCATGTAACGGCCGGTACAACCGTGCTGCCGATGGCCAGTGTCAAGCTTGAGGTCAACGGAAGATCGGTGCAGGGCGCGGGCTATGGGAATGGACCGATTGACGCGGCCTTTAATGCCATTGCAAAGCTCGCCGGAACCGCATCGGAACTGTTACGGTTTTCGGTCAGTGCCTTGACCGGCGGCACAGATGCCCAGGGGGAAGTAACGGTTCGCCTGAGAGAAAACGGACTTCTGGCATTGGGCCGGGGTGCGGATCCGGACATCATCACCGCCAGTGCCAAAGCTTATGTAAACGGGCTGAATCGATTGGAATATTTGAAGTCGCATCCTGTTAAAGAATCAGTCGTCCTGTAGAACTGTCATTTTGGATTTTAGATTGCGGATTTTGGATTGATTTAGGTAGCGAGTCACAGGATGCAAATTAAAATAATAGCTCCCCCTTTTAATCAATCCAAATTCTAAATTCTAAAATCGTAGCACCCTCTTCACTCAACGGCTCCGGAAATAGAGGGTGCGGTCTCCAGCGTCCCGATAATATCGGCAACCCTGGCGATTTTTCTCTGCGCCAAAAACCTTTCGATACCGTCAATGATATCGGTGGTGGCATGCGGTTTGATAAAATTGGCGGTGCCAATCTGGACCGCAGCCGCTCCGGCGATCAAAAATTCAAGTGCATCTTCAGCGGTCATGATACCCCCGATACCGATAACCGGGATTTGGGTCGCCTGTGCCACCTGCCATACCATTCGCAGGGCAACAGGCTTGATGGCCGGACCCGAAAGCCCCCCGGTGATGTTGGCAATCTTGGGCCGCCGGGTTTCAAGATCAACGGCCATACCGGTGATGGTATTGATCAGGGAAAGCGAATCCGCACCCGCTGCTTCTGCCGCTTGGGCGATAACCGTAACATCGGTCACATTCGGCGATAATTTCACGATCAGATATTTGCTGGTTTTCTCGCGCACCGCTTCAACCACCCGAAAGGCAGAATCCGGATCCGCGCCAAATGCAATACCCCCGGCTTTTACATTCGGGCACGATATGTTGACTTCTACACCCGCGATGCCTTCCAGCGCCTCCAGGCGGGCTGCCAGCTCGGCATAATCCTCAATGGAGGTGCCATAAATATTTACAAAAACCGGCGGCGAAAGGGTTTTCAAAAACGGCAGCTTGTGGTTTGCGAAAGCTTCAATGCCCACATTTTCCAGACCGATGGCATTGAGCATCCCGCAGGGTGTTTCAACAATTCGCGGCGGCGGGTTCCCTTTGGTCGGCTGCAGTGAAAGCCCTTTTACAATAATGGCCCCCAGTCGATTCAGATCGACAAGCCCTTCGAACTCCCGTGCATAACCGAAAGTGCCGGATGCCGTCATCACCGGGTTCTGAAGTTCGATACCGCCAAGATTTGCTTTTAAGTCGGGTCTTTTACTCATAAATACCTTAGTTCGCTTCGCTTACAACCTGTCGAGAGCCTCCAGGTCGTGCGATTGGAATGATGGAATACTGGAATATCGGAATATTGGGTCTCTGAGTTGCATTGTATTGAAAAATATCATGATTCATGAGAAAAACCAATGTAAATGAATCGCAAAGCAGGTCTCAATTATTCCATGTAACCGGCATAAAGCCGGTGGCGTTAAAAGCTACATACTTTCAATATGTTATAGAAATGAAGAATAGATCGATCCGACCCCTTGATAAAATCGCATTGATCTCCACCCCATGGCCCCTTTACAGCCGGCCTTCCATGCAGATAGGTACGTTGAAGGCTTTTTTAAGTGCCCGTATACCGGACCTGCAAATTGACGCGTTTCACTTTTACCTGTCACTGGCGGAATCCATCGGTTATCGACTTTATCATGAAATTTCTGAGCACACCTGGCTGGCAGAAAGTATCTATTCTGCGCTGCTGTATCCCGGGCGCATCAAAGCGGCCGAAGCCCTTTTTCGCAAGGAATCGGCAGGAAATAAAATCCTGCGGCAGGTCAGATTCAAGACTCTGGCAAACCGCATAAAGAAAACGACAGATAACTTTTTAAGGCGCCAAAACTGGGGGACCTTTGCACTGCTCGGTTTTAGCATTTCACTATGTCAGTTGACCTCGGCTCTGTATGTGATCAGATGGCTAAAAAAAAGATTTCCCGGGCTGATGATCGTTGTCGGGGGGGCTTTAACCTCAGGGACAGCAGCCGACGGACTCCTGAAAAAATTCCCCGGAGATCGATGTTGTCGTAAACGGCGAAGGTGAAATACCTTTACATCAAATTATTCAGCATCTCAGGCAAACAGCGACTGATCTGGATTTATCGAAAATTCAGGGGGTCATCACCCGGCTCAGCGATAACGGGCAATTAAGCCGGCCTTCCTTCTCGCAGTTGAAGACATTGAACGAACTACCGGTTCCGGATTACGATGATTATTTTAGTCTCCTCAAAACATTTGAAGCCCGTAAGACCTTCTTCCCTACCCTGCCGGTTGAAATATCAAGGGGGTGCTGGTGGAAAGGTACCGGTGGCTCCGCTAAAATTAGCGGATGCGCTTTCTGCAACCTCAATCTTCAGTGGAACGGGTACCGCAACAAGCCCGCGTCTCAAGTGGTTGCTGAAATCGACCATTTGACGGGTCGCTATCAGACACTTTCGCTGGCACTTATGGATAATGTCCTGCCTAAAAAAGACGCCATTGAAATATTTAAACAAACCGCTAAACTCAATAAGGACTTGCGTCTTTTCGGCGAAGTCCGGGCGACGACGCCATACAAGGAATTAAAATCCATGCGGGATTGCGGAATGCAGGAAGTGCAGATTGGTATAGAAGCCCTCAGCAGCCGTCTTCTGAAGAAACTTCACAAAGGCACCACTGCCATCCAAAATCTTGAGATTATGAAAAATTGTGAAGCACTTGGAATTGAAAATATTTCAAATTTAATCATGCAGTTTCCGGGAAGTAACGAGCAAGATGTGGCCGAGACAATGAAGGTCCTTGAATTTGCCCTGCCGTTTTATCCGCTTAAAGCGGTCAACTTCTGGCTGGGATTGGGGAGTCCGGTGTGGCAGCGTCCCAAAAAATTCGGGATCAATGCGGTGTTTAATCACCCGAACTGGTCCTTTGCTATTCCCTGATGGAATTTATCGGACGTTGCCGTTAATGATCCAGGCCTATCGTGGAGATCTCACATATCAGAGAAAAATCTGGAAGCCGGTGAAAAAGAGGGTTTCCGAATGGCAAAAACAGTATGCGGAAATTCAGAACGGCCCGGGGTATGCGCCGATCTTAAGCTTCCGGGACGGAAGGGATTTTATCATCATTCGTCAAAAACGATTTCAGGCCGAGCCTGTTGTTCACCGCCTGCTGGGAGCTTCCAGATTAATCTACTTATTTTGCCGGAAACACCGCTCAATTAAAGCCATTTTTTCAAAATTCCCGGATATACCGGATGATAAAATTTTGAAATTCTTAAAAATGATGGTGGATAAAAAATTGATGTTTGCAGAAGAAAATAAATATCTGAGCCTGGCCGCAGCGCTGAAGTAAAAATCCAAAACCGAAGCGGTTCAATCGGTTAGCACCAAAGAAAAATAAAAACTATCTTAAAAATGCATCCAACGCCCAAGATGTCATTGCGAGCGAAGCGAAGCAATCTGATTCGCCATGGCGGATCACGATGCTTGGCATCGGATTGCTTCGTCGCCAGGCTCCTCGCAATGACAGATTATCGGAACAAATTTTTGACAACCGCTATATAATATTTACGTCTGTGAAGTGAGTTGTTGAATATTAGCTGAAAAAATTTAAATTGGGCCGGGATACGATTTCAGGCGGCGTCTCAAAAAACTGATAAACAAATGCCTTGGCTTTCTCCATATTTTCAGCATTTTGGACGCCGCTAAAAAGTGTATGCCCGAACTTGAAATTGGCAGAAAAATAGAAGCCGAACTTTTTAAAGCGCCTTAATGCCTTTTGGGAATCAAAATGCTTCTCTAAAAGCTCTGCCAGGCGCAGTGCACTTTTTAAATAGATCTCCGGTGCACCCCGATAGCCATCTGTCCACTCTGCAAAAAGCCAGGGCCTGGCAATCGCCATCCTGCCGATCGCCACACCGTCACATCCGGTGGTTTCGAACATCTTTAAGCAGTCACCGGCATCAAACACATTGCCATTTCCGAATACCGGAATCGAAACCGCCTGTTTAACCATACCGATATATTGCCATTTTGGCGGACGCGTACGCCGGTCCGGGGCGATTCGCGGGTGAAAGGTCAAGGCATCGGCTCCGGCATCTTCAAAACGTTTCGCAAAAGCAACAGATTCCGCGGGATTATCTTTCCAGCCGATGCGATATTTGACGAACAGCGGAATTGACACGGCTTTGCGAACTTCACCAACGATTCTGGCAGCTAAATCCGGGTCCTTTAAAATCGCGGCACCGCAGTTTTGCCGGCAAATGGATACTTCAGCGCATCCGAAATTAATGTCCACTCCAAAAAAATGGGCTGCTTCTATGCGCCGCGCGGCAGCGGCCATGGTCATCGGATCGTCACCAAAAATCTGGCAAACCAGATGGGAAAGCTCGGCATCGCGCCACCTGAAATAGGTCGAGCGCTGTCGATTCTCGTTTGGAATTCTTTTGGCACTGCACATTTCGCTAAACAGCAGGCCGTACCCGCCGAAGTTTTGAACCAGCTCCCGAAAGGCAACATTGCCTAAAAACGCCATGGGAGCAAGCACCAGCCGTTTTTCAATGGATTTATTACCGATATTAAGGGGTTGGTTTAGTATGTTTGCAAGTTTCGAAATCATATAGTTCGCTGCGCTCACGATTCAAATAAGGAAATATTGTTCTTTCTGGATAACCAAATAACAAAATTAACGCTCATTTTAAACCTCTATATGTCTTTGAAATATGCGTTTCAATATCCTTCTTGTTAAAAATTCGTATTTCATTTGAAAAAGCATGCTTCATCGCATATAGTTTTTCACAACACCGATTGATTCAAGCCATCATTCCAGGGACACTTTTTATGACTATCCGAGGTATCGCAGTTATTGGCTCGGCAACAATTGATAAAATTATCCATCGGGATCTCAGCCGGCTCAAAATCGGCGGTGTGACGACATACGCAGGAATTACCTACAGACGGCACGACATCAAGACATTAGTGATCACCAACGTTGCAAACCGCGATCTGGAGATTATTAAACGATTACAGGAGGAGCAAATTGTTGTTTGCAACGGACAGACCGAATTAACCACCCATTTTATTAATTATATTAATGACGATAAACAAAGACAGAAAATTCCGAAGCAGGCCGCATTCATAAGCCGTAACCAGGTCATAAACAATATAAAAGATATAAGCTTTGTGCATCTGGGGCCCTTTGCACCCATCAGACATTGATATTCAGGCCATCAAATTGATGAGCAGTCTGAAACTTTTCGTAATTCTGGACGCCCAGGGTTTTGTCAGATCTGTAAAAAACAACATCGTATACCCGACAGTTTCAAAACATTTACCCGCAGCGTTTAAAATTTCAAATATCGTCAAAGCAAATCAGCAGGAGTATGAAGCAATCATTGATTTTTTCCAGACGGATTTATCGGAATTAATGAATCAATTTAAAATAAAGGAATTCGTTGTTACATCTGGGGATAAGGGCGGTTTCGTTCAAAAGTTAACCGGGGCAGAGATTCGATACGAAGCCTCTGAATTAAAATCGATTGACGACCCGACCGGTGCGGGTGACATTTTTTTAGCGGCATACATTATTGGCCGGTTTATAAAACATCAACCGATTCCGACTGCCTGTAAATATGCGGCAAAATTGGCTGCCCTGCAAATCGAAGGAAATTATATCAAACCAGACGATCTTTGTCTCGAGGATCGGGAAGAACATCGGTACTGAAAGGTAGCCCAATGGCCGCTACAAATCGTCGCTTACTTCCAGAAGGTTTACAAAACAGATTTTCGAAACTGTTGACTCCGCTGGTTAACGCGCTGACCAGATGGGGGATTCATCCCAATAGTCTGAGCCTGGCCGGATTGGCTATTACATTTATGGCGGCGGCGGCCTTGATTAAGGGGCACCTGCGTATCGCCGGCCTGTTAATCTTGCTGGGCGGCTTATGCGACAGCATTGATGGCAAATTGGCCCGCTGCAGCGGCAAAGTGACCCGATTTGGCGCTCTGTTTGACTCCGTGATTGACCGCTATTCCGAATTTGTCATGTTTTTGGGTATTGCCGCCTATTTCATTACCATGAAAAACTATTTTAGTTTAGGGGTTACTTTTCTTGCGCTGTGCGGCTCAATAATGGTCAGTTATTCCAGAGCACGGGCTGAAAGCCTTGGATTTGAAGCAAAAGCGGGTATGATGCAGCGCGCCGAGCGCATTCTTTTTTTGGGATTCGGCGCTTTAATCCATCCGCTGGTTTTTAAACTGTCCCTCTGGCTGGTCGCCATTCTGGCAAATTTTACGGCATTGCAACGCATCCGCCATGCCTCTCAGCAGGAGGCAAGCCATAGCGCTCAAAAGCCGGCGGCCGAACCGTAAATTCTGCCCTTAATGCTCATGCGGATGGTAAAAAAAGGGGAATACGGTGCCGGCAGCGGAAAGGGTTTCTATGATTGGAGCGACCCCCGCTCCCCAGACCGCGCAAGCTGGCCGAATATGTCATCAGTACCGCCGAAGATATGACCGGTACTAGCAGTTTATAATGGGAATACAGGTAAACTACTGCAAAAATCCACTTTGTCCAAATTTTGGGGTCCCGGTCTATGGCTGATTTTATAAAGAGCGTGGATTATTCACATAAAACTTAGATACTAAGCCCATATTCCAGATCTTCATGCTCAAAAGCCGATTCCATTCTATTGATTTCTGCTTTTGAAAGGCCCAACCGGGATGCTTCCCCTTGCCAACTTTTAACCGCATTGGCAACTTCAGATATGATGAGTTTTGTATTCTCCTCTTTTAATTCGAAGTAATCGGCAACATTCAGCGCCACCTCCAAAGATGCCGTGTCATTACCTATATCTATTTCTGTTGAAAGTATTCGCTGTTTTACCTGAATGGGAACCGGATTGAGATCATACGCCGGTGAAAGCACCCATCCATCCTGCCCTTTATAAAGGAAACCATGATTCCGTAGGTGATCGTCAGTGTTTGAAATCATGATGTTAAACACGATTCGCCGCCACAGATTATGCATATCGATTTTAGGAGATGCACCCCACCGGCGAAGTACATCACATAACTCTAAATAGCATCGAGTTTCATGGTCTTTAGCGCCCAGCATGCTCATAGCTGAAATGAATGGAATGCGAAAATTGCGGTCACGGTCAAACCGATTTAATAAAAGGACCTCCTTTTCGCCGACATATTCGATTCTCCATTGAGGCACTATAATTTTTGCACACTCAGCCAACCTTAATGCCAAAGCCTCCCACAAAACTGCATTTCCTTCGTCTGTTATGCTTGGAAATTTTGCGATAGAAAGTTGACCATTCCGATCACGGACAGATGCCTTAGGACGCGCACCACCCAATGAAGAGCCTGGCTCTAATAGCAATTTCAGCTCCTCATAAGTCTCATTTCCATCAATAATTTTTTCACTTGCGAAAAGCAATTTGGATAATTTAATCAATGGAGGAATGCTTGATTCGCTCTTTTCAGCCAAAAATGGTCCGCCCTCTTTCTCCGAAAAACGAAGAGCCCCTTGACGCGCTTCATCATTTACATGCAGCAGATAGTCAATTTCCAAAAGTGTGCGAGCTTTTTGGTTCTCTATTTGGCATCGTTTCGCTTCAGCCCTGCGTATTAAAACTCTCCCCCAACGGTCCGGGGCAGAATCACCGATAGATCCAAAAAGAGATTTGTCCGCTGCTGTGTGATATGGACCAGGATCTAACATTAAAGCCGATTCTAAAGAGAACCTAACAGGGGTTTTGAAGCCATTCATCAGCGTATTTAAATGTAGCACTCTGTCGCCTTTGAACAGTCCGTGTCCATAGTTTACCCACAAGATAGAGCTTTCCTTGAAGTTCAATATAAACGAAAATCTCTTTATTCAATATTTTAGCCTTTAAATGGATTAGTTTGCCGAATACGTTTTGGAAGCCTTTCTTCTTCCAGACCCAATCCGACTGAATCGTGAGATGAATCTACCAAGTCTGACAATCGATCAAGCATCCCTAAAATAAAGAGAATTGTTGCAAAAACTCCAAGGGAGACGCCAGGATGCCCCTGTTCGACTTTTCCAAGCGTTGTGCGCGTGATTGATGCCCGTTCTGCCATAACTTTAGTAGAAATACGACGACGAAGGCGTGCTTTCCGTATATCGTTTCCAAGTTTTTTCAAATCCCGCTTAACAGGTATCGGCAAATATTTTTCTCGCGTTTTCATAGCATAAAGTCCATTTTAATGATCATTATAAGATTTATCGTATATTATAGTGGACGTTAAATCAAAAAATCATAAAAATCAAGAGAAAAATTTATAATGTCTATTATAATACTCGTTAAATTATATAATGACTAATATAATGAACATTAAATCCAAGGTGTACGATTGACTTTGAGAAGAGTATAATGAGTGCCTGATCAAATGACTCTAAAGAGCGGAATTTATCGACAAGGTTATAGAAATAGAATTCAGCAATGGTTGGGATTAAATTGTTAACACTTAAATGAGCGGATTAACGTTTAATGAGGAGCAAGAGCGGAGCGTAAAATTCTCCCGTTTAGCGGGATCCCACTGCTAACAAAAGCTATCGCAATTTCTCATGCTCTCTACCGATACAGTTTGTGGGAGCGGCATCTTGCCGCGATACAAGCACCTTGCGACGATGTGCAACGCAGTCATCGGCTAAAATACGGGCTTTTTAGATGGAATCGTGTTGCGTTCTGGCTATGATCTCCTCCTGATGGGCCTCATCCAGATCCACAAAATAATCACTGTAACCTGCCACCCGCACCAGCAGATCCCGATATTCATCCGGTTTCTGCTGGGCCTGCCGCAGGGTTTCAGAATCGACAATGTTAAACTGAATATGATGCCCGTTGAGGTTAAAGTAGGTGCGGATCAGGTGGCATAATTTTTCGATACCGTCTTCATCCTGCAGAACGCCGGGCAAAAATCTCTGATTTAACAGCGTGCCGCCGGATTTAACCTGATCCATCTTGGCCAAAGACTTAATCACCGCCGTGGGGCCATTGCGGTCCGCGCCGTGCGACGGTGATGTCCCGTCTGAAATCGGCAGCCCGGCCGGACGACCGTTGGCCGAGGCCCCCAGCATTTTCCCGAAATAAACATGGCAGGTGGTGGACAGCATGTTCAGATGATAGGTCGTCCCCTTGGTATTGGGTTTGCCGTCAATGGCGGCAAACAGATCGGCATACACCCGCTGCATGATGGCGTCGGCGTCGTCGTCATCATTGCCGAAAAACGGTGTTTTATTTAAAAGCCGCAATCGCAGGGCTTCCTGACCTTCAAAATTCCGATGCAGGGCCATCAGCAGATCCGGCATGCCAACGGCTTTATTTTCAAATACATGCGTTTTAAGCGCCGACAGGCTGTCGGTCACCGTACCGATGCCGCAGCACTGAATATAATTCGTATTATAGCGCGGGCCGGCGTCGTAATAATCTTTTCCTTTGGCGATACAGTCTGCAATCACCACCGACAGAAACGGTGCCGGCATATATTGGGCATACATACGTTCGATGTAATTGTTGACCCTGATCTTAAGATCCACGATATAATTCAGCTGCTTGAAAAAAGCGTCGTAAAGGGCATCAAAATCATTAAAATTTTTCGGATCCCCGGTTTGCAGCCCGACGGCTTCACCGGACAACGGATCGGTGCCGTTGTTTAACGTCAGTTCCATAATTTTGGGAATATTTAAATAGCCGGTTAAAATATAGGCTTCTTTGCCGAAAGCGCCGGTTTCAATGCATCCACTGCATCCGCCTTCCCGGGCATCTTCCAGGGTTTTGCCGGTTCGGATCTGCTCCATGACGACTTCATCGGTATTAAAAACCGAGGGATAGCCATAGCCATTGCGAATCACCCGGCAGGCGGCCTTTAAAAACCGATTGGGTGTCTTATGGCTGATTTGGACATTGCTGCCGGGTTGCAGCAAATGCAGCTCATCAACCGCCTCCAGCATGATATAGGAGACATCATTGACTGCGTCTGATCCGTCCGGTTTTAAGCCGCCGATATTGATGTTGCTAAAATCATTGTAAGTGCCGCTTTCCAGCGCGGTGACACCCACCTTGGGCGGCGCCGGATGGTTGTTAAACTTGATCCACAGACACTCGATCAGTTCTTTGGCGCGCTCGCGATCCAGGGTGTCCTCGGCCAGGCCTTTCTCATAAAACGGTAACAGATGCTGATCCAGATGGCCCGGGTTCATGGCATCCCAACCGTTTAGTTCGGTGATGGTGCCCAGATGAACAAACCAGTACATCTGCAGGGCTTCCCGGAAATCCTGCGGTGCCTGGGCCGGTACCCGGCAGCAGACGGCGGCAATCCGCTCGAGTTCCTTTTTCCTGGCGGGATCGCCTTCTTTTGCGGCCATCTCCAGGGCCAGATCCGCATGCCGCTGCGCAAAAATGATAACGGCATCACAGGCGATACCCATGGCCTTTAAGGCTTCGGCTTTATCAGCCGCCTCCGGATCATTTAAATAATCCAGACGTTGCCGGCTGTCGGCAATCTGCGCTTTGAAATCCAGCATGCCTTGCCGGTAAATGACCCCGTCTAACGTCGTATGCCCCGGTGCACGTTGTTCCATAAATTCGGTAAACGCCCCGGCGGAATAAGCGCGTTTCCATTGATCCGGCACCCGGCTAAAGACCCGTTCCCGCATGCTGCGGCCGTTCCAGTAAGGAATCACGATTTCCCGGTAGATTTCGATGGCCTCGTCCGCAACCGCATAGCGCGTCATTTCTCTGGAATCCAAAATCTTAAAATCCTCCAATGAATGACAGGTCAGCTCCGGAAAGGTGGGCACCGATTTGGGAAACGGCCCGCGCTCGCCGACGATGAGTTCATCGTCACCGATATAAATCGTTTTTTTCCGGCAAAGATTTTTAAAATTCAGCGCCCGCATAACCGGCACTGAAAATTTTCCGCCATTTTCTTTGTAAAATTCGGTGACCAGCAGGGCGCGCTCGGCTGAAATGCAGGGCCGGGCTTTAAAGCTTTTCTCGCGCAACCGCGCAATTCTTGTGTTCATCGTGACCTATCCTCCAATTTTGACCGGCAAGCCGAATTTTTCGAGCCATCCGGCGATGATTTTCAAGTGCGCATCGGTGGGGCCCTCGATATCCGACGAAATACATTCCATACCGATCCGGCCGTATTTGCCTCGGGCTGAATTGTGAAAAGGGAGTATAGAGATGTGCTCAACCCCGGGCAGGGCGGAAACAAAGGCTGCGGTTCGATCGATATTTTCGGCATCACTGTTGATGCCGGGAATGATCGGAACGCGCACCTGGATTCGAGCCTCATTCCGGGCCAGCAGCTTCAAATTATCTAAAATTCGTTCATTGGATACACCGGTGAACTCCAAGTGTTTGGCGGCATCCATGAGCTTCAGGTCATACAAAAACAAATCCGTCTTGCGGGCCACTTCCAGAAGAAGCCCGGCATCCGCATAGCCGGTGGTATCGACTGTTCGGTGAAGATCGAGGTCTGCGCAGGCGTCAAGGAGTTGTAATAAAAATTCGGGCTGCATCAGGGGTTCGCCGCCGGATAGCGTAATTCCCCCGCCCGATTCATCATAAAAGGCAATATCTTTTTCAATCTGCCGGACCACCTCGGCCACGGTCACTTTTCGGCCCACAAACTCGATGGCCTCCGAGGGGCAATGATCGGCACAGGTTTGACACCCAACGCATTTTGCAGGATCGGAAACAACCCCGTCCGCTGTCTGGGTGATCACTTTCTGGGGGCAGATCTGGATGCATTCTCCGCAGCCGATGCAGCGCTCCTGACGGTAGATTCTTTGGGATGCAACGGTTATACCTTCCGGATTATGACACCAGCGGCATGCCAGCGGGCACCCCTTGAAAAACACGGTGGTTCGAATACCCGGCCCGTCGTGAATCGCATATTTTTTAATATCAAAAATGACGCCTTCTACCATAACCCGGATCCTGCTTTAAAAAAGCGACTTAAATTTTAAAATTATGTCCGGTGACCCGAAAAGTCAATGATAATGAAATCTTCATTTAACATAGAAATCTATTGAAACAGGTTTAAAATTGATTTATTCAATTTAATAAAAAAAAGGAGAAGCCAAAATGATCAAGATTCACATCAAAAGAAAGGTGCCGCCGCAAAAGCAGGATGAGCTGCAGGTCTTGATTAATGAATTACGGGCGCTGACCATGGGCCAGCCGGGATATATTACCGGTGAAACGCTGAAACGGGTGGATCGGCCCGGAGAAAGCCTGATCGTCGCCAAATGGCAATCCGTCGATTACTGGCAGCAATGGCGCCAAAGCCAGGCGCGCTCGGAAATTCAGTCCAAAATTGATCAGCTGCTGGGGGAAGAAACCAAATACGAGATCTACGAATACGACTAAAGCCAAAGGCTTTAGGCATCAGGCATTAGGCGTTAGGCATAATAGAACTTCGGCCCGACGTCGTCGTTATGAGCCGCTTCAAAATGCTCACGTACTTTCGTGTGCGCTCCGCTTTTAAAGCAACTCATGCCTCGACCTCGAACAAAATCCAAAGATTTAGAAACCAGTTTAGGTTTCTTATCAGTTGAGTTCAAAAACAATTTTTAAAGATTGGTCGATTTCTTTCATTTTTGAAGGGGCTAATCGGCCGCGAATTCGGTTTAGACGATGACGGCGGTCGATGGGGCGTGTCTGCAGACAATCGGCTACCGATTTTTTCTTGAGTCCATTGCTCCGGGTGGGATTAATTTCTACATTGGTAGTTATTTTGGCTTTTTTAACACTCCATGCGGTAAGCGGTACGACTTGAATTACCGGCACTCGCTCATTATACACATCGTTTGTCACGATAATACAGGGCCTGATCTTTCCGGTTTCCGAACCCAGCGTCGGGTCAAGATTAACATCAACCACCATACCGCGTTTAAGCGTTGTCATTGCGGCCATCCATTTACGGCTGCCTCCGTGATTTCCTTTAGATCCCGATCTTCTGCATAAACTTCGGAATACAAATCGGCCGACACTCTCAAACGCTCCAGTTCGAGCTCATTTTTTAAGCGGTCGATCGCCGCCCTTATCATGGAGCTTTTATCCTTAAATCCGTATGTCTTATACCTATTTAAAAACCGGGCCTGGGGTTCTCTAAGACTAAACTTGGCCTGCATCATAGGACGCCTCCTGGGACTATATTTAGTACTTATATTATGGACCTATTATAGGGTCTTATTTCCAGGACGTCAATACCAAAATCACACAACCGGACACCTGATGCCCGACGCCGTCGTTATGAGGCGATCCAAAATGCGGGTGTAAATAAGAGCTGAAAGCTCAAAGCTGAAAGCTGAAGGCAATTCGATTAAATCATTTATTTTCTTTGAGCTTTGAGCCTTGAGCCTTGAGCTTTGGGCATCAGGTCTTTGCACATTGTACCTTGCGACTCTTGTTGTCTAAACAACCCGTATATAAGGTCGTTCGCCAGCCACGACTTCACCTACCCGGACTGCGGTCTCGGCACCCTCTTTTTTGAGCCGCGCGATCAGATCATCGGCCTGGGTCTCGGGGACGGCCAGTAAAAGCCCGCCGGAGGTCTGGGGATCGAACAGCAGCGCCTGTTCCGCGGCCGTTTTCGGGGTCGCGATCTCCCAGGCGCCTTCAGCCAGCTTGCGGTTGGCCTTGTTGCTGCCGGTGGTTTCACCTTTTTGGTACATCCGCAAGGCATTGGGATAAAAGGGAAGGTTTTCGTAAATCAGGTCGATTTGGACATGACTGCCCCGCGCCAGCTCCAGGGTATGGCCCAGGATCCCGAAGCCGGTCACATCGGTGCAGGCATGCACCTCAAATTTTAAGGCCACGTCCATTGCCCGGCGGTTGAGGGCGGCTACCTGCGGCAGGATGGCCTCTAATTCCGGGTAAGGCAGTTTCCCGGAGCGGTTGGCGTTAAAGAGCACGCCGGTCCCCAGCGGCTTGGTCGAGGATCAGGGCGTCTCCGGCCCGGCAATCGCAGTTTGGTCAGAATGCGCTCGTGGGTGCACGCTGCCGGTGACAGCCAGACCGTATTTGGGCTCATTATCATCGACCGAATGCCCGCCGGCCAGCGAGGCCTGCGCTTCGCGCACCTTGTCGCTGCCGCCCCGCAGAATCTCTTTTAAAAGCCCCATATCCAGCTTTTTGGAGGGGAACATCACCAGGTTCAAGGCCGTCAACGGTTTGCCCCCCATGGCATAGATGTCCGAAAGCGAATTGGCAGCTGCAATCTGGCCGAACCAGTAGGGATCATTCACCGGGGGGGTGATGTAATCCACCGTGCTGATCAGGGCGATTTCGGGCGACACCCGATACACGGCGGCATCATCGCTGGTATCATAGCCCACCAGCAGATTGGGGATCGTTTGAGGCTTCCAGCCCCTTGAGCGCTTCCGACAGCTCCGTCGGACCGATTTTGGCCGCTCACCCGCAGGTGCGCGCCAACCCCATCAATGTTTTTTTCTTCCAAAAAAACATATTTTTTCCTTGGAATTAAAAATAATTCTCGAATTTCCAGCGCTGCTTAAATTTGATGAATTCGACTTTTTACGAATTCATCAAATTTAAGCGAAATATAAATTGATATCGATAAAAACTCAAATATAAAATATCGATGAATTAATTAGGATTTATAGAAAATATCTATAGATGGGCAGGCGGGGTGGGGGTATAAAAAAAGAACCCCGGATTTCCCGCAGCTTATGCGGGAAATCCGGGGTTCAGGTTAAAACTTTTACGATTTGCCTGTTTGAGGCTCGCCGGCGAACCATCCGCGGCGCAACAGTTTAATTCTGTCTCCAGACCGTTACTTTGACTCTAAGTTCTTCCAGGTTCAGATCTCGCGTTTTTAATCCACCGCCACCACCGCCGTCGGCGTCCTCATCACCACTGCCGGTGGTGGTAATAAACAGGGTATTTTTATGAACCACCACGTGGGAACCCTTACCGCGACCCACATGGATTCCGATCGGAACCGCGTCTTTGACACCGTCGGCATCGGTATCAATCATGTCATCATCGTCAAATTTACCATCGCCGTTCAGATCAAATATGGGATGGGTCGGCGCCAGGCCCGATTTATAGTCCACTGCAAACACCCAGGTGTCGCCGGCACCTTCACAAACGTTGGCATCGGGGACAAAGGTGGTAAAAAATACGATCCCCCCGATGACCAGCGGTTTCACGATCACGCGTTCACTGCCGGTTGCACCGGGACCCAGTTCCATGGCCCATGATACGTTACCCGGGTTCGGGGTCACCTCATTAAGCGTTCGGACGACCACATCCTGGCCGTCGATCTGAGTCGTAACAAATCCGGCCTGCATAAGCGCCAGGTCAGTCATTTGATTGGGAGCAACCCCGCTTGCGCTATCTTTCAGACCGAAGAAATGCTGGGTTTCGTTATTGGTTTTATCGATCTGGGTCTCATAGATTCCGGTTCCGAAATACACCCAGATGTCGCCGTATTTCTCGTCGTAGGCGAAATCGGCCTTGGCCCGGATCGGAGTGAGATTCGGTGACGTTTGGTTTAAATCAAACAGTTTCGTCAAAACCGGTTCCTGGCCTTTGCCGATATTGGTGATGCGGAACATATCGCCGTACAGGTTACCGGTATAAATTCGATCGGCCACGTCATCATATCTTCGCGCTGACTCGTGAGTGGCATCGGCCTCGATATCCACCACCAACGGGGAGGACAGGGCGTCATTTAAATAGGGGCCCTCTTCAGCCGCAACGTTGCCGATCATGTCGGCCTGATGACTCGGGTTTGCCAGACCGACCACTTTTTCGTCATTAACAAAAGATCCGCTTCTGTTGGTCAAAACGATGCGGGCGTGATCCGAACTGGTCCACTCGACATCGGCGACCTTAGCGGTGGCACCGGATGTGTCGCCTTTTATGAGTTCGCCAATTCCAAAATGCTTGGATGCATCATCGTCCGGATAGTTTTTGACCTTGATCGTCTCAACTATGGCGCCGTGAATCTGGATCCGATTGGTGGTGTTTTCGTCTGAATCCTTCCACAGATCACCGGCATCATGGGCCTGGATGCCGTAAAGGTAGGCGATCTTGATTTGCTGATCGACATTGGAGTAACCGGATCCAAAGAATGCGCCCCAGGTCTTTTCGGAACTGGCATCTACGGCAACCCGATCAATGCTGACATCATTCCAGGTCTGTCCCAGTTGATCGTCGCTAAATTCCCACAGAAATTTAGTCGGATCACTGTCATCAAAGTCGTTTCCGGTGGTCACATCCAGTGCAAAATAGGACTCCCCGCCTGATCTCAGGCCGGTGACCAAAATGGTGCGGCATTCATCGCCGCCGCCGAAATCGGCATAGATATCACCTGCCTGGGGCGATCCGTCAACAAAGTACTTATGGCAGTAACCGAGAGCACACATATCATAAGTCTCGTCGATGCCGGCCATGTTCAACTTGGCGTGCATGCTTTTGGGGATAAAGGCCCACTTTTCCCGACCGCTATTGAGGTCAAAGGCATGCAGGGACCCGTCGTTGGACCCGATATAGATTATCGAATCCCGCGGGGTGGTATAGTTCATCTGCCACACGAAGTCCGCATAATTATCAAAATCATAGTAAAATGGCGGCTTCCCCACCACCATCGGTGTGGAGTTTACGAAGTCCCCAATGGGTTTGCACAGCCAGTTATCACTGGCCAGTGTCGTATCCGTGTACACCACAACTTGTTTTTCAAAGGGGTCAGCGGGGCTGATGGTAAACACATCGCGAGTTGAGGGCAGTTCTTCGCTGGCCTTCCACATCGCATCCTCCCACACGCCGCCGGCGGTTTTGGAAACCGCCTCCACATCGCCGCTCCAGTGCGCGCCGTCAAATTTGGCCACAATGACCACATCTCCCAGATCGGCCGAGGTAGCAGCCGCCGGTGCGGAGCCGTGGAAGATGGCACCTTTGACGCTTTCGGCAATGGATTTCAAAGCATTCAGCAATTCCACCTTGTTAAAAGCAAAGAACGGCACGCCGCCGCCGGAGTCTTCCTCATGCAAACCATAGATGGCGTCCGTATCAGAGGCCTTGCCTTTCAAATTGGCTTCGCGGGACATTTCGAATAACTGCCCGGCATCATCCTCCTGGAGTCCAAAGCCCACCCCGATCGGGGTCACACCCGAGTCTGCCAGGGCTGCTGTGGCCTGACGGGTTTTGTCATTCAGGGAATCCCCCTTGCTGAATTCAGGGTTATAATCATACCATGTATCATGTTCAGGGTTACCGCCCCTGCCGTCGGTCACATCGATCAGAAACCGCTGCTGACAGACCAGCGGCAGGTAGGGGTCTCCCGATTCGGTACCGACCGGACTGGCACCTTCATCGATCTTGCCGGAGCCGTCACGGTTATAAACCCATAAATTTTTATTGCCCTCAAAGTACTTGCGGGCCGCCACAATCGACGGCAAAAATGGCGTGCCGCCCATCCTTAGCCGTAAACCGAACCCGAAACGAGGCTGAAGAGGTACCAACCGGAATGGACGTGCCGCCGGAAAAGCTCCAGTCATTGCCGGCAGGAGCAGAAACCGTTGAGAAATACTGGGTGGTGAATGTATCATCCCAGATCTGCATTTCGGCAACGGCTGCCGTATTGGCTGTGGTGACGGTCAGGGCCGTCACAGAATCGCTGCCAGTACTTGTGACAAAGGTAAACTGATCCAGATACTGATTGGTGCTGCCGGGCGCTACCGTTGAATTTGCGGGGTCACTCCCATCACCCAGCGTCGTGGTGGTCGCGACCACCGAATATTCTATGTGTATATAGGGTGCAAGCGTTAAGTCTGCATGGGCATCAGCGCCCTCATACGATTCCGCCTCTCGTTCGCTCGCAGCGGTACCATCAATAATGATAGCAGGGCTATTCCCGCTAGACCAACCTGATTTATTAACAATAAGTTGGATAATCGAGGAAATATCCGGGGTTCTCTGGTTCACACCTTGTTCGTGCTCGGTACTCCATGCGGGTACATTATCCCAGCTAACGGTAGTCAACAATAGGTAGGGACGCCTATGATTTTATGCTTTACTTTATATGACATCGCTGTTAGGACTAGCGCATGCCGCGAAAAGCCAGAATAGATGCTCCCGGTGCAGTTCAGCATATTATTATTCGGGGAATTGAGCGCAAAAAGATATTTCGCAACGATGCAGATCGCAGCAATTTTTTAAATCGACTGGGCAATATCATTCCCGAAACCCAAACGGACTGCTATGCGTGGGCGCTAATTCCCAATCATGTCCATTTGCTGCTAAGAACCGGAACCACCCCCATTGCCACAGTGATGCGGCGGCTTTTAACCGGTTATGCAGTCTCCTTTAACCGCAAATATGAACGGCACGGGCAGCTGTTTCAAAACCGCTACAAATCAATTTTATGCCAGGAAGACCGTTATTTAAATGAATTGATTCGCTATATTCATTTGAATCCACTGCGAGCCCAGCTGGTATCGGATATGAAGGATTTGGATCAATACCGCTGGTGTGGGCATAGTGCGATCATGGGTAAAGCAGCCTGGGACTGGCAAAATATCGAATACGTATTAAAGCTGTTTGGGAGCAAAATCTTCAGTGCACGCCGAAACTATCGCGTGTTTGTTTCCAAAGGCATTGCTGAAGGCAGACGCTCCGATCTGACCGGGGGCGGGTTGATTCGCAGTTTGGGAGGCTGGAAAAGGGTGGAGGCGCTGCGCCGAATGGGCATTCGGTTTAAGTGTGATGAGCGTATTTTGGGTGACAGCGATTTTGTCGAGCAGGCACTCAAAGCAGCAGAAGATCGTTTGGAACGGCGCTATGCCCTTGCGTCCCGAGGATACGATTTTGACCGAGTCATTGAGCGGGTGGCGCAAGTATTGAAATTGAATGTTTCTGACGTGTTAAAGCGCAGCAAAGACACGCAAACAGTCAAAGCGCGCAGTTTGCTATGCTTCTGGGCCAATCGGGAATTGGGTATGACAACTGTTGAAATTTCACACCGCCTGAAGATGTCTCAGCCCGGGGTGAGCCGCGCGTCGATGCGCGGTGAAAAACTGGCTTTACAAAATGACTTTCAGCTTTAGGAAAGCTATGGAAATATTACAATAAGATTTGCATAAAATCATAGGCGTTCCCTAGCCCTACTGGGAGAATTTGATGAAAAAAACAGATGTCGTCATATTTAAACCCTATCCACTGGAGGTCGGTCAAAAGATTTTCATCGATGGCGGACCCCGCAAAGGGGACTGGGAAGTTATCGGGATCAGCGACCGCAAGGTCAAACTGCGTTGTCCGATTTCGTTAAAGGAGTTTGAATGGAATCGCTTCTGCTATTTTGCGGAAGCGCGTAGAGACGAACAGTGGCCGCATGAGGATTAAGGCGGCACGGTGGCCGCTCCCATATAAATTTTTCTTGTTTGCAGAAACGGTTTTTTAGCCGATAATCGAATGGGAAATCGGTTGAATGGAAAAAAATAAATTAGAGGATAAGCTCAAGGAGTTGGATAAAAAAATAGCGGAAGTCAACAAACGCATGCCGGCACATTCCGCCAAACCGCCGATTATGATGGAGCTGTTTGCGCTCGAGGATGAACGCGATGCCGTTCTCAAACAACTCGAGGTATTAAAGCAAAGAAAAGATAGGTAATTGATTGAGCGGTCGGGAAGTTTTTCCCGGCATGCCCGCGTAACAGACTGTGTCGCAATTGGCAGAACTACTCATATTGGTGTTTTCGTCATTCCGGGCTTGACCCGGAATCCAGTGCTTTTTCAAAGCCTTACATTACTGGATGCCGGATCAAGTCCGGCATGACAGGCAGAAATTAAGCGCATTTTTGAATTATGACACAGTCTGCTTCGCGGGAATGACAAGCTTGCAATGAAAAAACTCCCAGAGCTATGAATTAATTTTATCTATCGGAAGATCTGAGGCAATGATATTGGCTCGTTGTGTGAATCATTCGGATAGAGAAACCCGCTATGAATGCAGCAAACACCAGATCGCCATGTGCGCTGATTGCCTGGACTGCCGGGATCCGGATATCTACTGCAAGTTCCGGGAATCCTGTACGATCTGGTTTCTAACAAAAAAGAACTTTGATGATGAAACAGCGGAACAAAACTGAATAATCCTTACCCGGAGGCCATCGTGGATAAATTTAACTACCGGCCAATCGGAATCATACACTCACCATTTAAGAGCCGTGAGGGCACGCCAATCCAGCCAATCGGAGCAATCGGCGTAAGGGCAAAAGTTGAAATTTTCCCGGAGTATGTGGAAGGACTCCAGGACCTGGAGGGATTTTCACATATTATTCTGCTGTATCATTGTCATCTCTCACAGCCCTACAAGTTGAAGGTAACGCCATTTTTAGACGATGTGCAGCGTGGGCTGTTTGCGACGCGGGCCCCCGCCCGGCCCAATCCAATCGGCATATCGGTGGTGCGCCTGATTCAAATTGAGCGTGCAACCCTTTCCGTTCAGGATATTGATATAATCGACCAGACACCGCTGCTGGATATTAAACCGTTTGTGCCGGATTTTGATGTGCGGCCGGTAGAAAGAATCGGCTGGCTTGAAAATAAATCTAAAAGTGCTGATCGGACAATAGATGATGGCAGGTTTACGGATTGATTTTAGCAATGTTAATTCATCTTACTTTAGGTGTCGGGATTAAGTAGGTTTCGGGTGTCAGGTGTCGGGTGTCAGATTACAGAGGTCAGATGTCAGAGGACAGAAGACAGATGATAAAAACTGGAAGATGACGCACCCTTTCTGACTTCTGTTTTCTGTCCTCCGTCATCTGTTTACTGACACCTGACACCATAGACATCGTGTTGTTTAAAGAACTCAACTGAACTAAAATATACCACCCGACTTTTGTA
>PVMK01124298.1_pt1 | contig 24331 bp, 25 predicted proteins | sample 1853481 | NCBI WGS metagenome assembly PVMK01 (sample SAMN08533507, study PRJNA380276) | Marine sediment metagenome, whole genome shotgun sequencing project.
CCGCCTCGAACAGACAAGAGGCTGGGGGGTGCAAAGGTCGGATCGGCATTAGGCGTAATAATTAGCTCACGCAGCGTGGGCAGGTCGTAGCTGAGATCCCAGGGGCTGTCCAGCACATCCATGCTTTCAACGTTACCTTGATCATCCAACACCAGGCGACATTTGGCCATCGGAAAGCTCCCTGTTTCTCCTCCGAAGCGCACAGAGAAAGGGATTTTGGCGTTGTAGAATTGGATCTGCTTGAAACGCCTCTGCAGATTGTAGAACAACTGCTGCTGGGTAATCGGATTTGGGGCTTCAATTTGCAACACCATACGGGGACCCTTGAATAAATCGCGCTTGAAGGTGTAGCACATTTCGGGCGGATTTTTCAACGCCACCAGATAGCCATAGACGTTGTGCAAGCGGCTGAAATCCCGCGCCGCCAGGTAGAAGGTAGTCTTGAAAGCATAGGCTAAGCGCTGGCGTGTGCCATCCTCGGCAATCAGCCAAATCACAGCCCCATCTTTCTTGTCGGCATAAACCGAAAAAAGCCAACCACTCAACTCCCGGCGCATAGCGGGGATACATTATTTCGAGCAATTCTTCGCGCATACTTGCTTTTAGCTGCTCTATCTCACAGCGCAATCTTTCGATTTCTCCCTTTAGTCCTATATACTCAGCTTCGCTGGCCTTGATTTTTTCGTCAAGCTCTTGCATGCGCTGGTTTTGTGCCAGCACTCTCCCCTCCAATTGGAAAATCGCTTTTTCCTGCTCCAAGTTCATACACATCAAAATGCTGAACATCGGCAGCGGGTGTTTTGCCTTTTCAGCCGCCGGCACATGGAACTCAGCCCTATTCCACAGATCGTCGAAGTGAAATTTGTCGCCCCGCAGCAGCAGTGCTCGCCGCATTTCAGCGAACATACTCCTTTCGAGCTTAAATTGTTGGGAGAAAGGTGGCAGTGTATGGCCCATGGTCTTTACCTGGTGGATGCACAATCTAAATCGCGCGTGATCCTGGACAAAACATATCCCAGCCGTTCCAACGGTGGGCGTGGATTGGCGCTCACGAACACAAGGGAGTGCTTGCTCAAGCGCTGCAGCTCAACTTGGCATGTAAAGAACAGTTCATCAACCTGGTGCTTCTCTTCGTCATAGAACTGAGCCAGCAGATCACTGACCATCAAAGGGGTCGCATCACCCTTCATCTCGGACAGAAAATCTACCAACTGGATGCAAGTTTCGGCGCGCGAGAAATAAATCCGCTCTTTGAGCAGCATGTCATAGCGCTGCCCGACGCGCTTGGCCAGCGCGTAAGCGATATCATAAAAAGGCAGCCGATTGCCACAGATCAACAGCCTGATGCCGGTCGTGAGCGCCAATTCAATAGTCAAATCAAAGGTGCACTGCCCGGGGATCAGATAGATTGCACCGCGTTGCAAGTCGGCTGTCTGGTTCATGCCCCTAAGATAATTGAAATATCTATGCTGGTCTATCCATCTTCGGATGATTTTAAAGATGATTCAGGGACTACTCCTCTGGATGATGTCTATATGAGGGTGCAGGGATCAAACTAACCAGATATGGGTTAATTCTAGGGTTTTTGATTATTAAAACTGCCAAAATCCCACCTTCTCAGCATGAAGCGTAGTTGATGCCGACCGTGCACATCGAATTTGCGCAAGATTTCCCGCATATGCGTTTTAACCGTAGCTAAAGCAATGTCTAGCTTCTCAGCGATTTCAGCATTGGTGTAGTCTAAACAGGCCAGCGCGGCAACTTCCTTCTGCCGGGGGGAGAGTTCTTCCCAGTGCTGCATATTTTCGCTCTTAATTTGATAATGCTCAATAACCGCTTGTTTCAACAACGTAGCCGCCAATTCTTCGGCACTGAATTTTTGGCCCTTAGTTAATTCCTGTAGCATAGTCAAGACATCCGCGTCAGCAGAGATTTTCAAACTTGGGGAAGATCGCTTACGGGAGAAGAATAAGCGATCTCTGATGTAGTCAAAACCAGTCGTCATGGGAACATCAACTAATCGAAAGGCTAAAGATATTAATATTGATATAGAACATATGTTCTATTATAGCATCAATTTCCACTCTTGGGTCACTAGTTCAGGATAGACCAACAAAAAAAACACAACCCTTAATCTGCAAAGTTTGACTGAACGATCAACTAAGGTACAAAATACCCTGCTCCTCTTCTTTACATATAGCACCAATCACGATTGGTTATCCAGTCTTCACAATTTCAACAGGGTGGGCTAATATTACAAGTAGTACAAATTAAGGGATCGAATTGAATTTCCTGAGCAATTCTTTCGAGCGATGATTAGTTATTTTGCACCCTCGCAAAGTTGATTATTTGATTAGCATTACGAAAGGAATGGTTGATAAAAATGTTCAAAGCGGTGGAAAACCCCTATTTAGTCCAATTTGATGGCACCTTTCAGATCGATGCATCGCCTACCTCACCGCCTCCCGATGCCCCAGATACCAAAAAATGTAAAGCCCGTCTAAAATCATATGTTGAACAATTAAGCGAATTACAGAAAGTTTTATACGCCCATAACCGCTTTGCAGTTCTGGCTGTTTTCCAAGCCATGGATGCTGCGGGCAAGGATGGCACCATCCGGGCTGTACTAACAGGCGTAAATCCGGCCGGATTTCAGGTTTATTCATTCAAGCAGCCGAGCAAAGAAGAGCTAGACCATGATTTTTTGTGGCGCACTTCGCTTAGACTTCCAGAACGAGGAAGAATAGGAATCTTTAATCGCAGCCATTATGAGGAAGTTTTGGTAGTAAGAGTGCATCAAGATTTCTTAAAGGCACAAAATCTTCCCAATGTAATTAATTTTGATAATTTTTGGAATGAGCGTTATCAATCAATCTTTGATCACGAACAACATCTTGCTCGCAACGGATATATAGTAATTAAATTTTGGCTAAATGTTTCTAAATCGGAACAAAAGCAACGTTTTCTCGCCCGATTAGATGATCCGCAAAAACACTGGAAATTTTCAGCAGGAGATGTTCGCGAAAGGAATTATTGGGATGATTATATGGGTGCATACCAGGATACTCTGAATGCCACGTCTCGATCGTGGGCTCCGTGGTATGCCATCCCAGCAGATGACAAACACTATATGCGCATGCAAGTAGCAAAGATTCTCGTTGAATCAATAAAATCGTTGAATCCGAGTTACCCAACTGTCGGACCCGAAGAGCTAAGCAAATTTAGCGATATGCGAGCAATTCTTGATAATGAATAATCAAAATACGGCCTCATACCGAACAATTTTCGGGTGGATCACCGAGCCCTATCTAATCTGACCCATTCTGAATCACGGGGACATCGGTTGTTTCTTCAACACTTCATTTCGAATCCAGGACCGGGCTCTTTTCCTAAATCAACTAGAATTTCCTGACCTCCAAAACCGTTCACAACATCATGTGCGCGCACGCTTACATGAGTGTCCCCTGATGGGATACTAATGCCGCGTTTGGAGCGGGTAAAGGGCTGTTCGCCCACATGGGGATGCGCAAGCGCACGCGTGAAAGCATCTTTTGGATCCACCGCTAGCACGACACCATCCTGGGTGACTCCGTCCCAACCATCGGCATAATCATCCCAACCCGTATCCAGGTGACATGAAAAATCCAGCTGCCCTCTTCATAACATTTTTACTGGTTTTCCAGGTAATTCGCAAAGAATCACATTAGTTTCACCAAAGATCCCTTTCTTCTTTAAGTCCAGCATATTACCTTGCTGCGACAACGATTTTCGTTTTCCGTTTTTAATCAGTTCGCGGTACACTATACTGAGGGTAAAAAAAGGTGGCAATTTAGAAAATATCACCAAGTTACCTGACCTTCAAATTGTTAAGAGTGTTTTGGTAGTACCAAAAATACGAACTATATTTTTCTAACATATTGAGATTACCAAATTGGTAATAGCGCTTGTCTTCCTGGACAGCTATGAATGCCATCCAAACTATAAGTACAATATTCATAAACGATAAAAAAATAAACTCATTTTGCATTGCATTGATTCGTGCCATCAATGATCTGGAATTATCTTATCCTAGATTAAGTAATTATAGACAGGACATTGCAATTCCCTTGCATATGATCGCTCGCTATTGGGTCGCGTATTATTGGACCTTTTGTGATTCGGAACAGCCCATTTTGCAAGGACAGCGTAAAATTCTCAATGATCAATTGCAAAATGATATTGCCTTTCGTGCTGAATTGACACGGTTACGCAGCCTTTGGGAATTGCACATAAGCCATAGAAAATCCCCGAAAGATGGCTTTCTTGTAGTTGATGAAATGCATCGCCCCAAACGAAAAAAAACATATCAGAATGAATTGGTAGACGCATATGATTGCACCATCCAGAAAATTGTTCAATCGATATGGCAGACAATCCAACACGCTGGCCCAGGTGATTGGGGGGTCTTTGAAAAGCCAATTCATTATCAACTTATCAAGGACCGTTGTATTGCTCTTCCGGGAACAGCGCTCACCGATGAGTGTCTCATCATCAACCAAAAATTATGGGCTACGTTTCAGGAACTATCACTTTTTGTAGAGGCTCTCTGTATCCACGAATGGAGTTTGTTTACAGAACACAACAACCCACAAAAAAAGTACTCTCGAGGGCATATTTACCAACTGCTGACTGCCCGACCAGACAATCGCCGACCGCTAAATTGGGAGCGAAACCAGATCGATATACTCTTGATGGAAAATCACGAATTTATCTGTCCATGGACAGGCAAGAAAATTCATCAGGGGGTTTCATATAACTTGGACCACATTATCCCCATAGCCGTCTATCCCACCAACGAATTGTGGAATCTCGTTCCAGTTGACCCGTATTTCAATTCTAATAGAAAAAAAGACAAATTACCGTCTCCTGAAAAACTCTCCCGAGCACACTCAAGCCTTGTCCGCACGTATGAGAATTATGTCAATCATGAAGATTTATCCATGGTGCTTCAAGAAGATGTCGGTTATCGTTTTCTAGATCTTGAATTCAATAGTGCACAATTTCCGGATCTATTATCCAGGGCGGTCATAATTTTTATTCAGCAAATTGTACAATCTCGAAATATCACCTTATTCTAATTGCAAGTATGGCGCACATCGAAAACAACAACTCAATACTAGATCAAATTGTGGAATTTTAATTAGAGCGGGGACAACATTCTGCCAAATTGACGGAATTCTAGCATTAGCTGTTTGCAATGCGTGTATCTCCAGGCATTCGGTTGGTTCCTCTATATATTCCTCAATATTCCAAAAACTATCATGTCTCCCCCTTGTGAATCAAATCACACGTACGTGATAGAATCATTCTCGAACCTTCATTAATTCTCGAGGAGAAATCTATGCCGCGCACGCTAAAAACCTCGCTTTTTCTGATTACCCTTCTCGCCTTGCGTGCGCTTTTTATTCAACCGACTTTAGCAGGTGAAGGCATTCCCATTGTCCACGCAGTTCTTTTAGTCACAAACCTGTCCACACTGCCACAAAGTCATCACCGAAGATTTACCTCCCCTCATCGAACAATATGGTGAACAATTACTGATCATTGGCATTAATACGGGCACTGAGCAAGATGGCAAGCTGTATCAAGCCATGGCGATATATTTTCAGTTCCCTGAAAATCGGCTGGGTGTCCCAGCATTAATAGTTGGCGAAATGGTCATGGTAGGCTCTCTAGAAATTCCCACCTTATTCCCTGAGATCATCTCAGCAGGCCTCCAAGCAGGCGGTATCCCCTGGCCAACCATTCCTGGACTGGAAGAAATTATCGCAGCCTCAGCCGATCACGCAACTGCTCAGGTCGAAGATAATCCGGGTGAGCAAATTGTTCCAGAATTCACGCCCCCGAATCAGATTGTAAATAACAGCACTCCCTCGCCCACACCTATCTCTCAAAGCAATACCACTGTCAAAACCACAACTTTGCCAATCGAACTTCCTTAACCACAAGCCATCATTCTGGAAAATCAAAGCTTCATTGAGAAATACATGGCAGATCCAATTGGCAACTCTCTGGCAGTGATCGTCCTCGCTGGCATGACTCAAAGGGTAGTTGCAATTGTGAGACAACTCCCCAGCACAATCCCCTCAAGAAACTTTTGGCCTCGATGAGCTATCCCTGTTTTTTCGACTATTGGATTAGGTGTAGCGTGTAATCTTTCCTAAATGGAGATCACGCACACTGAAGCTGTCTGCGGTCCCGTAGGAGATTGCAACACGGTACAACAAAGCCCTTATGCCCTTCTTTTCGGTTTTCTACCTATCGGTTTAATGGGGCTTCTAGGCTATATAGGTATCATCGCCAGTTGGATTTTCCTATACTATGGTCCTCATCGCTGGAAAAAACTTTCCGCGGGTGCAGTCTGGGGAATGGCATTTTTCGGTACCCTTTTTTCAATCTACCTTACCTTCTTAGAACCATTTGTTATCGGTGCGACTTGTGCCCGGAGTCTTGCCTCAGCAATATTAATCACCGCCATCTTTTGGGCTGCCACACCACCATTACGCGATTCCGCATCATAAATAAAATCGGTACAGCAAAAATGATCCTTTTTTAAACGAAGAAAAAGGATCATTCCGCAAATTAGTTAATACTTAATATAATCCTTAATCACCCCTTAGTCACCTTGTGGTATCCTAATACTATATACTTTATACATACAATGAAGATTATATCTATACGCATGAGGAGCAAGCAATGTGCTTAGGTGTTCCAGGAAAGATCATTGAACTTTATGATGTAGATGGCCTAAAAATGGGCAAGGTTGATTTTGGCGGCGTTGTACGCGAAGCTTGCCTGGAATACGTGCCCGAAGCCGGAATTGGTGATTACACCGTTATTCATGTTGGTTTTGCAATTAGTTTGTTGAGCGAAGAAGAAGCCCAAGCATCCTTGGAAATGCTGCGCGAGATCGTTAATCTCGAAGAAGAATTAGGCATGGGCTTGTCTGATGGAGACCAACAATTGTAGCAAGCACACGCCTGGCATAACCACAGCTACGTAATATTTTTCTGATACGTTCAATTATGCTTTCACCCAAGATTTTTTTCAAACTGCCTTGGTGCATGATGTAACCTAGATCGAAAGAAGTGATCTGGATTTTCTCATATTTCCACCCAAATATTTTTTCACCCAAATTTTACATCTGAGGAATTTTTCAGGACTGTCAAAATAATCAAACAACTATGCCAAAAGATTTTATCAAGATCAAACCAACATGCATCAGATCTATTTTACAAATACCGTTCTCGCGAATATATCAACCCACCGCGTGGTGTTGATATTTAGTCAAATCCCCATTCAGAAGCTTGTTCTTTTATATAAAAAAATACTCCTGCGTCAACAAGCCGCAGGAGTATTCATTGACATTCGGATGTAGCCTATCCGCAACCGCCGCTGGTTGGGGCGCGTTTAAGTTCCATTTTTATCTTAGGTGTATATTCAAGATCTTCATAATTATCTTCTTCGGGGTACGCCGCTGGGCAGGATGCGCCTAACGCAGCTGTGAACTGAAACTGCAATTCTTCATCATCATAGCCATCTTTCTTGGCGGCGCAGAATTCTTCCTCAAATTCAGTAGCAAAAATATCTAGCCAACCATTAATACCACCCTCAAGAATATAGACATTGGGTACTGATTCTGCGACCAGATATTTCCAGGCCGCTGTTGAATCAGTTTCGTCGTTGCTGATCACTACAAAAAGTGTGTTGGCAGGTTCTAGGTGGAATTCGCTGATCAGCGGCGGCAACTGCTCAATAGTCAAATTTCTAGAATCCATAATGTGAAAGATGTTGTAATCGCTCTCAGCGCGCACATCCAGCAAAATTAGATTGAGCTTATGCTCGTGGAAGTTATGCAGTAATTCAGCAGGGTGAATTTGATAGGCGCGCGCATCCAATTCCGGTTGTTTTACGGGAGCGATCAGATTCCAGCGATCTTCGCTGGTGGGCTGTCCCGCAAAGGCAATTGCAGCAGCCACGACCACCAATATAACTGCGCCAATGTAGCGTGCTTTGGGTTCACTGTTGCGGGCTTTGCCACCAATTTTTCTTTCAAGCATCTCTCCGCCCCAAAGCATGAAGAGAGCCATCAAGGTCACTAGCACAACAATAATACCTGTGGGCAGATTAAAGACATCCATTAGTGTCAGCCGTCCAAAATAGCTGCCATTGAAGAAGTAAGTAATACTTTGCTCTGTTTCTCCAAAGATAAAAACGCCGACTAAGCCGCCCAGTACAAAGAAAATGCCATCAATTTTAAAGGTTGCCAAAGCAACCAACGATGTTCCGGGACAAAAACCGCCCAGGATAAAACCCACACCCATGATCAGACCGCCCACAATACCAGACCACAGGTAGGTCGGGTTGACCCAGATTAGATTGTAATCGAGTAAACCCATCGCCCCCGCGCTGAATATCAGCAGCATGGCAACCACAATAGCGGTAAAAAACACTTTAAAAACGCGCAAGTCTTTAAAATAAAACTGCGCGGCCAGCAAGGTTGATTTGTTAAAGCCAGAGCTTTCCAGCACATAACCAAAGGAAAAGCCAATCACCAAGAAAACTAAATACGCAATAAGTTTTCCATAGGTAGGTTCAAGAGCAAGAGGAAAGGGAATCATTTTTTAGCTCCTGTTAGTTCCAAAGTTTGCGGACAAAATAAGCCATTGCATATCCACCACCAAAGATGGCAAACATCACTACCCAACTACCTGCGGAGAGTGTTGCACCACCAGAGAGAGCCTGACCAGATGTACATCCACGTGCCAGACGAGCGCCATATGTGAAGAGTATGCCTCCAAAGAATGCAAATACCCAACGCGTGCGGTTGGAAATATTCGGTCCTTTATTGGTCTCAAATTTAGCCCGTCCATTGATAACCCCTGAGACGAACCCGCCAATCAACACGCCTGTGCTGATCATCACGATCCAATTGTCCAGTGGGTTGAGTTGACCGCCAGCCATTTTTATCAGGTAAGGAACGCGATTGACGTGATCGGGAGCGACCAAATCTTCAAGATACGCCATATAGCGGCTGAGACCACCCGAAGCTCCCAATCCGTTACCGGTCAGGAAGAAGGATGCGAAGAGTACGATGCCCAGCAGTACGCCGCCGTAATATGAGTTCCAATAATTTTTGGATTTTCGTGAAAAAAGTTTTTTGAGTATGGGCACTTTTTCTTGTGCAGGTGTTGCAGTAGTCATATTTATTATTCCTCCTGATTGTGGGAATGCACTTCAACCTCATCCCATCCCATAATCATCGATTGGATACCAGCCATCGGGGTATGTCCCGTGGTGGTCAAATAAACGTGCATAATGATAAAAGAGCCAAATATCCAGGCCACCAACGTGTGGAAGGGTGCCAGTAAGGGCAAGCCGCCTAATTTGGCAGCCAATTCTGGCCACCGTTGTGCACCCCAAATCATGCCGCCCGTGATTCCTTGCAAAGGCAGCAGTACATTGAGTATGCCGAAATAAGTGATCTGCTGCAATGGATTCAATTTCTTTTTCGCTGTCTTTTCAAAAGGATGTTCTTCTCCCTTAAAAATTCCGTTCAGGTAATATTTAGTCTGCACAATGGTCTGGTCAAAGAAACCGCGCGGGCGCGGAAGGTACTGTTGAATCTCGCCGCTGGCTAGATGAAAGAAGAGTGATAATGCAGCGTTAACAGCCAGAATGGTTGCTAAAACATTGTGCACGATTACAACACTGTTGAAGCCGAACACTCCAAAACTATCAGGGTTGTGAATGATCATACCTGTAAAGAGCAGCAGCACGATCGCGACAGTTTGTAGCCAGTGCCATAGGCGTTCGTAAACGCTGTACATATAGACATCTTTGGTCTCATGCTCGATCGTCGGACTGCGCCATGCTGCATACACGCGCAGACCACCGTGACCCATTACCCCTAATAACACACCGATAAACATCAATACGCCAAGCCTATCTATCCATTCAACCGAGTCATGGCCGAGAACATAAATGTTCTGGTTGATGCTGACAGGCTTGTAATATAGCGCCCCATCATCTTCAACATAAAATTCCCCGTTGAATGTGATATTGCTGTCTTTGACAAATTCGGGCATATTTCCGCCTGGCAAATAACTTGCAATTTGGATCGCTTCTGTTACCCGTGATTCTTCCCCATGACAGGCCGAGCACTCTTTGGTTGCCCAAGATCGAGCTGCGACATCATGACTGACGGTATACGGTTGCACTTCACCGACAATGCGAGCATTATCCAGCCCAAGCAGAGTCAGGCGAGTGATAACAAAATTTTCTTTTTCAGGGGTATCTATGCGCAGCTCATGCTTTGAGAGCACGCCATCTTCATCTGCGTCAAACCGCAGCATAATACCCGCATGGTATTCCCCGTCCGAAAAGTAGGCTGCCTCGAGATCAACCAACCGTACCGGTCGCTCGGGGCTTCCGTAGACCCAATACCAGGTTGTTATCAAATTGTGAGGCGAAAGACTGGAAGTACCGTCTGCATTATCGCGTGGTAAAAGAACTGGAGCATAGCCCGTAATAAGTGTTCCGATTTCGCTTACATCGCCACCTTCGACGCCTCGACATACTGTCGGAGCGCTGCCATCAAGATTAATGACAGTCCAATCATGCTGTTCATTAGCCGATGAATAAAGGTGCGGGATGTGACATGATTCACAGCTCAGCGCACTCATGTGTCGATCCTGATATGGCAGCCAGTCATGTGTCTTCGTTGTATCATGGCAGGAATCGCACCGCCGCATGGTGTTTTCTAAATTGGGGGCAATCGTTCCTTGCGCACTGTCGCCACGAGCAAATTGATGTAGCGGGCGCTGCAGGTATTCACCGATGTCAACACGGCGCGGATCAAAGATCAGGTGACCAGGTTTTAGTGCATTACTTTCTTGGTAGTAAAGTGGATTATTGATGGAGTAATGACAGTCGGTACAACTCAACAGGCGCTCAGCATGCACGTCCCACGGTCGAGAGAGTTCTTCTTTATTTGCCAGGTTCATGCCCGAAGCGGACAGGCGCTGCGGAGAAATAATCTGACCGGTAGTTATCGTACTCCAGCGATCTGGGCTGCAGCCTGATAGCACGAGTGGGTCTTCAATATCAGCATGAACAAGACCATGACAAAGACCGCAGTTATCATTTTCTGGACCTTGAATATTAAGATAGCCAATTTGCACTTCCCCATCTTCGGTGAAGGCATTTTCAATCCAAGCATATCCACTGGATGTGGATTGCACAATGCCCGTTTCCAGCAAGGTAGCGGTATTTGCCCAGCCAAATTCTCCATTTCTCAGGGCTTCGATACGCGCATCATTATCTGGATCGGGGATGTGACAGAGGAAGCAGTTCATTTCTACGATTCCAGATTTGTCCCAATCCCAAGCGACCAGTTCGCCAGTTTCAGGATCGACGATATGGGTTTCCGGATCGCCCTCTCGCACTGCAAGATCTGTTAATAAGGTTTCTCCGTCACGCGCGTATACTGCTGGTCCACCACCAATATGACGGGCACCATAAAACCCTACCCAAGCTGCTGTTCCGAGGTCGATCAGCTTGTCACCTTGTGGTGAGAGATATCGGTAGGTCAGCGGATTCCATTTACCAAAGAAGCCGGAAGTAATATCCCAATCTCGTTCACTGGGAGTACTGCCTGGATTCACAATTTCATTCAATCCCATATTGGCATGATAGCTGTGATTCTCAATAAATTCGGTGTCATGGCAAATGCCGCACGTTTTCATGGTCGAAACAGGATTGCTGGTATCAATCACCTTATCACCATTTTCGTCCAGGAAGATGATCGCTGGATGTATAGGAGCGATTTGGGAAGCAGCAGACACAGACACGTTTGCAGATACAGTCTGGCTGGTCCAGGCTATTCCCAGAATAACAAAGACTAGAGTAAGAGCGCCAAGTGCATGATGGTAGGAAAATTTATGTTTATTAGGCATGTTGCATTATGTCCTCAATTATTTGAAATCACTACTGGTTGATTTCTCGGAACCGTCCACCCCAGTCAATCGGGTCACCGTAATAACCAAGGGCTTCCCAGTCCATGCGACTGTCTTTGCCATGACAATAGTCGCAGGTCAAAGCTTTTTCGGCAGGACGCACAGTATGGGTTACTGGCCAATACATCCACGTTTCAGCGAAACCATATTCTCCACTGTAATCCAGACCTGTGATTTCGGCGCCTATTTCCAGTGCCGAGGGCCAGTCAAAGGTTGTCCAGAAGCCATCGTCACGTGCCGTTAGCGGCTGAAGAAGATAATTGTTGACCGAATCGTAAGGCTGATTAGCGATATGCACTTTGAATGGGAAGATCAGAGCAGTAGGATCGGTAATATCGCCGGCCGGCAAGTTGATCATGGTTGGTTTGCTGGGATCCATTTTATCGCCGAGTAAATACCGATATTCAAGGTTGCCGTTAAACCAGGCATACGTTGGCGTGAAACTTGAGTCATATTCGAAGGAACCTTTTATTTTCAGGTAAGTGTGTTTGTTTTCTTCAATATCGTCACTCCCAGCCGTAGACCAATCCCAGAAGACCTTTGTAGCTTCCTGTGTACCAATTTCAGGGATATGACAGGTCTGGCATGCAACGGTGCGTGTGTGTGCATTGACACGCTCGTCCTCATGTAAATCTAAGTTGTGACAATTCGTACAGTAAACTTGCTCATCTGGATTTATTTGATAATTATCGGCCACCAATCGACCCTGAATTATGTGGTTCTCCGTCAGATGGCAGTCCGTGCACTGGAAATCCAATCCACCCATATGAACATCAAGATTTTCTTCAGGATAATAAAGGTGCTCATTCAACTCGCCATGTTTTACTGCATTTCCGCCACCGCCATCAAAGTGGCAGGCGCCGCAGTTCTCACGAGTTGGATTGCTAACGCTTTGTGCTGCCGCCAGTAAGTCTACGCCCTCCAGGGGGTAACCATAATCACCCTTAGCGTATAGATTACTGTCTGCATGGCAGGCCAGGCAATCTACATTGACAGGATCTTGGAAATCAAAATTCGCATCTTCCCAACCATAGCCAATATGACAGGACGTGCACTTTTTCTGATTGCCTTGGATACCAATGCAGAAATTGTTGATCTGGTTTTTCTTTCCAATGGTGAATGTTCCTTCTCGCCAGGGGACTTCAACGGGCTCGCTCTCCCACGTCCAATGACTTGTTCCCATGATTTCATAGGCGGATTCTTCATGACATTCCATACAAGCACGTGTGACATCTGCTCCCGTCTCGAATGGACCTTCAATAATCGCAGTGTGTTCAGTGTGTGGAAGATGCAGTGGCAAATTAGCCCAAGGATCGTTTTGTTGAGAATTTTTGGGTAGCGCATATGCGACGGGTATGATGATGATCGCGAGCGTAACTACTAAACCAAGGATCCAGACACGGTTTTGTTTTTTCATATCATTTCCTTATTTAAAGATTTGCCGGCGTCTTTACGCTTAATCTTCAACCAGACTTGCACGGTAAGTTAGCCTTTCACTCAATACTGAGCGCAGCAAATCAAGCGCCTCGATGATGCGAATATCTGCAATTCGGTAGAAAACAAAAAGACCATCTCGTGTAGCAACCACCAATCCGCGTTCACGTAGCTGCTTCAAATGACGGGATATTGTTGGCTGAGGAAGATTCATGGTTTCAGCCAGATCACCGACATTGCTAGGTGATTTTGCTAACGTGTATAGTATTAAAATACGGGCAGGATCCGCCAATCCGCTGCAAATATTGGCGTGCAGGTTCGTGATTTCTTCGCGGAATTTATTTGTTGTCATCTATTTATTCCTGTAGATAAAACTATATATGCGCTTATGCAGATATGCTACAATGCTACTTTATCATCCCAATGCTTCTGTCCATAGTGTAACTTGTCACAAAGGGTAGGGAATAATGTAATATACCAATTGGGATATATTACATCGTAATACACTAAGGTTTTTAAACATTTTTATTCCCGCTGGTTCAACAGCTTTGGGCACCTAATAAGATTGAAATTATTAAACAAGATTAAACCAGTAGTTTGATCGCACTGAGAAGTTTAAATCCCGGATTTACCTCTAACTTTCAATTACAAAATGATCGTGTTACACACACGGATGACGAGATCAGCACCAACCATATGCAACGATGTCTACTCCCCATTTACATTACGACAAGTTATTATCATCAGCTCATTATGATTTTGAATTCTATATTGAATATTTCAAGTAGTTCGGGATGTAACCAATGTATAAATTCTGCATCTAAATTTCCAAAGGAGAAAATTATGACCAAAAAACATAAACGAGCACAAAAGCAGCGCACAATTATTTTCGCTGCTGCTGGTACCCTTATTTTTGCAATTACCTGGATGATTTTTTCAGGGGGTGCGACTCCGGCTGCTGAAGGCTCACTGCCTCCAGAGACCACAACCCAAAATGCTTATCAGAAATATCAAGAGGGCGCCTTTGTGCTGGATGTACGCACCCCCGCGAAGAATGGGTCGATTATCATGCCCCAGATACCACCCTCATACCTCTAGATGAACTTGAAGCTCGTGTAAACGAAGTCCCCCGAGACCAGGAAATTGTCGTTATATGCCGTTCAGGAAATCGAAGCCAGGTTGGGCGTGATATTTTACTTGCAGCTGGTTTTAATAACGTTACAAGTGTTGCAGGCGGTCTCAATGATTGGAGAGATGCCGGCTATCCTATCGTGACAGGTCCTTAATCTAATTATTGAAACAAACGCATAAAATAAATGCCCGATATCAAGGGCATTTATTTTCGTTGCGCACTTGAATGATCTCTGCCATAATCGCCAAGGCTATTTGCTCCGGGCTGCGACCACCAAGATCTAAACCAATCGGAGCGCACAATCGGGACACTTGCACATCGGTCAGTCCAGCGGTCAATAAGCGCTTTCGGCGTTTAACTTGAGTTTTCCGACTGCCCAATGCGCCCACATAAAATGCGTTGCTGCCCAGTGCTATCTCTAATGCCGGATCATCAATTTTTGGATCGTGCGTCAGCACTGCGATGGCAGATGATTCTGTAATCTTAATCTGCGAGAACGCCTGTGTCGGCCAACTTGGATAAAGCGCATTAGCGTGACTGAATCGAGCTTGGTTAGCAAAAGCTTTGCGCGGGTCAATTACAACCGTTCGATAACCCAGATTGTTTGCGAAAGAAACCAAAGCAATTGCAATGTGAACTCCCCCCACAACGATTAAAGTTGCAGGCGGTGGGTGGTTGTTCAGAAAAAATACGATTCCAACTGCTGAACTCTCGAGATAAGACTGCCCCGAGGTAAATGCATTTGTAGCTAATTCCAACGCTAGCCTATCATAATCAGAGCTTATTGATCCAACTAGTTCACCATCATCAAGCACCATTAACTCGCGCCCGATTAACGTATCAGGTCCTTGAATCAAGCTAACAATAACGAAATTTTGTTCCTTGTCCCAGGCGGTACGCCAAGCATCAAAGAGTTGTTTATCAAGCGGTCGTACAAAAATATCAATTTTTCCCCCGCAAGATAGTCCAACTTCCCAGGCAGTTTCATCGGCGACACCAAAATGAAGGTACTCATGTTGGCCAGTTCTAAAAACCTCCATGCAAGTATCGACAACTGCACCTTCAACACAGCCGCCGCTAACCGAACCAACCATTTCCCCATCCATATTAACGACCATCTGTGCACCCACGCCGCGTGGAGATGATCCCCAAGTTTCAGTCACGGTAGCGATGACAGTGGCTTTACCCTGCTCAGTCCATCGATTAACTGCATTAATTAACTCTTGCATAATTTTTACACGATCAACATGGCATCACCAAACGAGTAAAAGCGATAATTTTCACGCATGGCAAGCTCATAGCACGCAATCATTCTTTCGCGTCCGGCAAACGCGCTCAACATCATAAGCAAAGTTGAGCGAGGTAAATGAAAATTGGTGATCATGACGTCCACAACCTTAAAGCTATAACCCGGCAATATAAATAAATTTGTTGCACCCTCAAAAGGAACAATTATTTCGTGTTGACTGGCCGCTTGAGCTGCACTTTCTATGCTGCGCACGCTGGTTGTTCCAACAGCAACAATCCGCCCACCCTTTTCTTTTGTTTGTAAAACCGCTTTAATTGTCTCAGGAAGTACTTGACACCACTCACTATGAATAACATGTTCTTCAGGATTTTCTTCCTGAACTGGGGCAAAAGTATCCAGGCCAATATGCAGGATCACTGTAGCAAAGTTAATGCATTTTTCTTTTAACGATGCCATCAACGCCGGCGTAAAGTGAAACCCAGCCGTCGGGGCGGCAGCAGAACCCAGCGCTTCTGCATAAACGGTTTGATATCGCTCAGGACTTGCCAAAGGAGTATGAATATATGGTGGTAATGGCATCTGCCCAATTGAGTCTAGGAATGGTCCTATCGGCTTCGAGAAACGCACCAGGCGACGCGCTCCACCTAATTCCTTGATAATTTCAGCATCTGGTCCACGATCGATTTCCATGCGTTTTCCCGCACCCATGCGTTTTCCACCAATTAACACTTCCCAAAGCGTTTCACTTGCTTTTCGTAAAAGCAGCACTTCGATTCGTCCCCCCGTTCCCGCCTTGCGACCATATAATCGAGCTGGGATAACACGTGTCTGGTTGAGAATCAGCAAATCACCAGGGTTCAAGAAATCACCTAGATCTCGAAAAATGGCGTGGTCGGTGGTATCCGTTTCTCGATTAAGTACCAATAATCGTGCCGCATCACGCGGCTCTATTGGCGTTTGTGCGATATATTTTTCTGGGAGGTCGTAGTTAAAGTCAGATGTTTTCAAAGCATGCTCAATATCCGAGAGCAAACTTCGCAAGTTGCTACACGGGATTTTCAATATACTATTTTTCTGATTTTATCAAAGTAATTTTTGTTGGCGATTTTGCGGAATATCTAAACCCAAATGTTCGTATGCAGCAGACGTTGTCGTCCGTCCCTGGGACGTACGCTCCAAAAATCCTAACTGCAATAAATAAGGTTCGACAACATCCATTATTGTATCTGCTGCTTCGCTGATTGACGCAGCAATTGTCGATAGTCCAACCGGGCCTCCATTGTATTTTTGCGTTATGGCTCGCAGTACGCGACGATCCATTTCATCAAGTCCACGCGTGTCGATATTAAGCAGATCTAATGCCTGAATCGCTACCTCAGCTGTGATTACACCTTCAGCACGCACTTGAGCATAATCACGCACACGTCGTAATAATCTTAAAGCAACGCGCGGCGTACCACGAGATCGTTTGGCGATTGCTACTACACCATCCTCTTCAGCCAATACCCCTAAACTCTGCGCGGCACGACGGATAATCTCTTTCATCGATTCGAGTCCATAAAAATCCAGACGATAGGTTGCGCCAAAACGGGCACGCAGTGGTGCAGAAACCAGCGCTAGTCGCGTCGTCGCGCCTACAACAGTGAAGCGTGGTAGTTTCAAACGCACCGAGCGTGCCGAGGGGCCTTTGCCAATGACTATATCAAGAGCGTAATCTTCCATGGCCGGGTAAAGAACTTCTTCAACCACTTTTCCGAGGCGGTGAATTTCGTCGATAAAAAGTACGTCACCAGCTCGCAAATTTGTCAAAATCGCGGCTAAATCACCAGCGCGTTCAATAGCTGGACCAGCCGTGATTTTAATATTAACGCCCATTTCATTAGCCACAATATGGGCAAGGGTTGTCTTCCCCAAACCTGGTGGGCCGTAAAACATTACATGATCTAAAGCTTCACCGCGTTGCTTTGAAGCTTCGATTAATATTTGTATATTTTCTTTGATCAGAGTTTGGCCAATTAAATCGACTAAGCGTTTTGGACGCAAAGCGTAATCGAAATTGTCACTTGGTTTAGGTTCAGGGTCTATGACGCGATCTTTGGGTTCACTCATGGCGTCAATTATACAACGTTTAGGCTATAATTGAAGTCACCCAACTCGTTATAAAAATGCCTGGAGGCGTCCATGTCCAATGTCCACGAATCCACTCATCCCCTTGTGGCTCATAAAATCACCCTCATGCGAAATATTGCTACCAAGCCCAAAAAATTCCGCGAGTTAATTCGAGAGGTGGCTGCCCTGCTTACTTACGAAGCCACAACCGATCTTTTAGTCTCACCTCGCGAGGTCATGACACCGCTAACCGATACAATCGGTTCCGAATTACAAGAAAAAATTGGTTTAGTCCCAATTTTACGCTCCGGACTTGGTATGGTTGAAGGCGTTTGGGGCTTGATGCCCAATGCAGAAGTCTGGCATATCGGTCTTTACCGGGATGAGGATACGCTCCAACCAGTGGAGTATTATAACAAACTGCCGATTGCACCTACGGTTGCAGTTTGTTTGATCTTAGACCCCATGTTGGCAACCGGTGGATCCGCCATCGCCACAGTGGATTTACTCAAACGCTGGGGGGTCGAGCGTATTAAATTCGTGGGAATTTTAGCTGCCCCCGAGGGGATTACCGCTCTTCAGCAAGCCCATCCCGATATACCCATTCACATCGCCACCATTGATCAGCACCTCAACGACATTGGATATATTGTTCCTGGCCTGGGCGATGCCGGCGACCGTCAATTTGGTACGGGGTAAACTTATCTTAGTTTCAAACTATGATATAAATTTCGCTAATAACGTTTATAATTCTGCTTCATAGTATCAGTTATTTAGAAATTTTGAAAAAATACCTGATAATTCGAATTTGTTTTTAAAATACAAGAGTGCGGTCTCACCAAGAAACCGCACTCTTACAATTTCACCGAAGATTTACCTTACTGCAAACTTCGTGATACGGCTGAATATTCGACGCAGGAATAATATCGGGATCAATACAATAATGTGTACTACCCCACTTATAGCCAGTACGATCGCCAAAGCGCGCAAACTGTCATTCAATGCCAATATTACATGCGACGTCATCCAAGGACCGGCACCCACCAACCATGCTACACCAATTAATAAAGTCATTATTATCACCACAGGCAGCCACGCGCGGCGATCGCTCTCGGATGGTAGCATGGTGCCACTTACCGCAACCATCAGGTAAAACCAAAGCCAAAAATTATATTGCTCATAAATACTTGCAAAATACTCGAAAGCTGTCGCCAAATCACCGCTGACCAGGGCCGGCCATAGTGCAACCAAGCCCAGATGTTTATCACCTACAAATGCCACAAAGACACTTCCCGTTAAAAAAGGCGCCGCGCCCACCAAAGCATCTCGCAAAAAATCTACTTTTACCGTTTCCACAAAGCCCATCAACAATCGACCATTATCTAAACGTCGTGGAATCAGGGAAAATCGGCCAGTTGATACACGTAGCAATTTCGCCATCAAATAATGACTGCTTTCGTGAAGAAGTACACCCGGCAATAACAACAAGGAAAATAAAGCTAACGCGATATCAGCGTTGTGTGTGATTAACAATAAAACGCCCTGCAACTCGCGGTGCAAGGCGCTTTGTAAAAAAACCAAAGCAATCAAGGTTATTATCAACCACCCCAATCCATCCAATGATAATATAGACAAATTTTATGCCGCGGCGATACGGGCTATTTCGGCAAAAACCTCGGCCTTGAGGCTGGCGCCTCCGACCAATGCACCGTCAATATCAGGCTGCACAAAAAAGCCTGCCGCGTTATCCGGCTTGGCCGAACCACCGTACAAAATTTGTATTTTTTGGGCTACCTCCCTGCCAAATAATTCTGCTAAAGCCGCGCGCACTATGTCCCGATGAACACTGTTGGCATCTTCAGGAGTCGCTGCCAAGCCTGTGCCAATTGCCCAGATTGGCTCGTAGGCAACTACTAATTGATCGCCCTGTTCCGGTGTCAAATCCGCTAAACCATGCATCACTTGCCGAGACACAATATCGCCTGTGAGGCCAGCTTTATTCTCCTCCAAAGATTCTCCAACGCAAACAATGGGCCTCAAACCATACGCCAGGGCTGCCTTAACTTTACGGTTGACTGTTTCATCCGTTTCGTCAAAGTACTGACGTCGCTCTGAGTGCCCCACAATAACATACTGACAAATTTCGGCTAACATTGCTGGGGCAACTTCACCCGTATACGCGCCAGATTCCTCCCAATGCATATTTTGCGCCCCAACCCCGATACCCGTGCCGGCCAGAATTTCAGTTGCCAATGACAAGGCCGTGTAAGGTGGGAAAACAGCGCGATCAATCCCGTTCAAAGGACCTAACATCGGTACCAATCTTTCGAGCAAATCCCGAGTTTCAGATAAAGTTTTATTCATCTTCCAATTACCAGCAATAAATTTTTTCGCATAATCTACCATCCTATCATTTAATTTTAGCTTCAAAGCGTATTGTATTTGAGAAACTTTTGAATGTGTTAGCTATTTATAATAATCCAAGTGCTTGAGAGGTATACAATCCACACCACAAAATCCTAACGTTCAAAAGATTCCTATATGCTACTAATTAACCAAGTGATTTGATTTTAGCAGCTGTTCTTTTGGAGATAAGGCAGCTCCAAGCGATAGGGGGCGTGTTATTTATCCTCCAGGGCAGCAAGACCGGGCAAACTGCGTCCTTCCAACATTTGCAGTGAAGCACCACCACCGGTTGAGATATGATCAATTTGCTTAGCAAGTCCGGATAGCTGGATTGCAGCAATCGAATCGCCGCCGCCAATAATCGAAACGGCTTCGCTCTTCGCCATAGCATCAGCCAAAGCAAAAGTACCGCGCGCAAACTTAGGGTACTCAAAAACGCCCATTGGGCCATTCCAAACGACCATACCAGCCTCAGATATAGCTTTAGAAAAGTTAGCGATTGTAACGGGTCCGATATCGAGAATCCGCCACCCTTCTGGAATCGCGTCCATTGACATCACCTGGGATTCAGCGTTGGCATCAAAGGCATCACCAAGCACAACATCGACGGGCAAGCGCAAATAATCTCCACCTTCGGCAAGCAATTGACGGGCAGTGTCTAATACATCATTTTCTACTAACGAATCGCCGATAGGATAACCCTGCGCCTTGATAAAAGTATTCGCCATGCCACCGCCAACCAAAATCTGATCGGCTTTTCCAAACAAATTTCGAATCACGCCAATTTTATCGCTAACTTTAGCGCCTCCCAGGATGGCGACAAACGGACGCTTGGGGCTTCGATGGCTTGGCCTAAGTATTTAATTTCTTTTTCCAACAAGAAGCCAGCTACTGCTGGTAAATATCCCGTTACGCCTACATTGGAAGCGTGGGCACGATGTGCTGTGCCAAAAGCATCGTTGACAAAACTATCAGCCAAGGCAGCTAATTGACGCGCAAACTCAGGGTCATTATTTTTCTCACCTATGTGGAAACGCGTATTTTCCAAGACCAATATCTGACCAATATTCAGATTTGCAACGCGGCGTTCCACATTTGGGCCAATACAGTTCTCAACAAAATCAACAGGCGCGTCAATGAGATCATTTAGATAGTGAGCTACAGGGCGTAACGATAAGGCAGGAAGAGAACGTCCTTTAGGCCGCCCTAGATGAGAACACAAAATCAACGCAGCGCCTTGATCAAGCAGATATTGTATCGTCGGCAATGATGCTCGAATACGGGTATCGTCAGCCACTTTCCCATCAGTCAGTGGTACGTTGAAATCGACGCGTACCAATACTCGCTTCCCATCAAAATTCGAATCATGAAGGGTTTTTTTGTTAAACATTGGTAACTCCTGCAAATCACAAGGCGCACGATCTCGTCAGAACGAATCGTGCGCCTCGTATTTATCAAAGCAAACCTCTACAACGATTTTGCGACCAGCGCGGCCAAATCGACAGCGCGGCATGCATAACCCCATTCGTTATCGTACCAGGTAACAATTTTAAGCATATTGCCGCCGATCACTTTGGTGAGCGCTGCATCGACAATCGAGGAACGGCTGTCACCTTTGAAATCCATAGAAACCAGGGGCTGCGTCTCAAATCCCATAATACCTTGCATGGGACCATCAGCGGCAGCTTGAAGCGCAGCATTGACCTCTTCCTTCGTGGCATCTTTCTCAATTTCCAGAACAACATCAACAATAGAAACCGTTGGAGTGGGCACTCGCAGCGCGAAACCGTCTATCTTACCTTCCAATTCTGGGAGTACTAGCGAAATTGCTTTTGCCGCTCCGGTCGTGGTTGGGATGATGTTGAGGGCTGCGGCTCGCGAGCGACGCGGGTCGCTGTGGGCTAAATCAAGCACATGCTGGGAGGTGGTGTAGGAATGAATTGTGGTCATCAGCCCTTTGACAATGCCGAAGTTTTCAAGAATCACTTTGACTGGAGGCGCAAGACAATTGGTAGTACAAGAAGCATTCGACAGAATGTGATGTTCCATCGGTTTATACCAATCATCATTAACACCTAACACTAAGGTTAAATCAATGTTTTTTGCGGGCGCAGAAATGATAACTTTTTTTGCACCGCCCTTGTTAATATGATCTTGTGGGCCGGGGTTTTTTCTGGTGTCTTTGTATATGCCCGTGGCCTCAATTACGACATCAACTCCCAACTCTTTCCAAGGCAAATTGCCAGGATCCCTTTCGGCAAAAACTTTGATACGGTGACCATCAATCATCAAGTCACCATCATCGACTCCAACATCACCATCAAAAATGCCGTAATTTGAATCGTATTTAAAAAGATGGGCATTAGTCTCAGCCGGGAAAAGATCGTTGACAGCCACAACTTTAAGATCGTCTCCGTGATACGCCAACACAGCTTTCAACATGTGACGACCAATACGCCCAAATCCATTTATACCAATTCGAGTTGTCACAGTTAAACCTCCAATAACATTCAATATTTTGATTTTTAAGAGAGCTCAGCATCATTCGCTGAGGCTATCATTTATGATTTCCAAATTGTATCGCAAGCTGCCAAAACTGCCAGGGTTTTTTACATTACCTCAAGTTAGACACACTATTTTCTTAAGATTCGACTAGCGGGCCCGTGCGTTCTTGTAACAGATCCATCAACACCGAAGCTAGTTTTTTTTCGTCATGATGCCACGGCTCATCGATACTGAGCAAATCAGCCAGATACACTGGGTATTGCAACCCGCTTTCATCTCCTAATTTAACCCATTGAACCGACTTAGGTAAAGAACCCTCAAAGCGCTTATTGTGGACGATCAAATTAAAAAGTCCCCCCCCAATATGTTCATCTAATACGCGCAAATGATCTTCGCATGAGAATTCATCTGTTTCGCCAGGCTGTGTGGCTAAATTACAAACATAGACTTTAAAGGCTGCACTCGCACGCATAGCATGGGCAATATCAGGTATCAGCAAATTAGGCAAAAGACTGGTATACAAACTCCCAGGGCCGACCACAATGAAATCCGCCGCCAAAATTGACTCGATTACTTTTGGGAATGCCGGGGGATCATTCGGTTCTAACCACACTCGGCGTATATTTCCTCCTAGTTTTGGAATTCGACTTTCTCCAACAATTCTTACCTCTTGATGCCCATAAGGAGGTAATATATCGGCAGACAACCGTACATCCTGCAAAGAAGATGGCAACACACGACCATGCACACCCAGCACTCGCCCAGATTCAACAATGGCACCTTCCATACTGCCGGTAATTTTAGTCAGCGCGGAAAGAAAAAGATTGCCAAAAGAGTGTCCGTCCAAATCCTGACTCTCATTGGCAAAGCGATATTGAAACAGCTGCGTAAGTAGCGCTTCATCATTGGAAAGTGCGGATAAACAATTACGGATATCACCTGGCGGTAATATTCCTAAGCTCTCACGCAGACGGCCGGAAGAGCCACCGTCATCGGCGACCGTAACTACTGCGGTTAATCTGTGCGTATATTCTTTAAGACCGCGCAACAACATTGCCAGGCCATGTCCGCCACCAATAACTACGGTTTGCGGTCCGTCTCGCCTGCGACGGTGGAGCTGCAATTTCCCAACAACATCTTGACCAGGAGAGCGAAAAGGCAGCAAGATCGCTCGATTCAAACCCACTATACCGCCAGTTACAAGTGCTAATCCCAACGAACCGAAAAGTACGACCCGCAGCAAACGAGGCAATGCGCGCATCGAAATCCACGAGAGAGCTGGCAACCACCATGTATCAGGAACATTTCGATAAATATCTAAGACAAACAATGCAAATCCGGTTGCCATCAAGGTGGTTCCAGCGAACACTAAAATCATCCAGCGTTTAACACCTAACCCTGGTTTTAACCAGCGAAGTAAATTTTTTAAAAACCCCCCCT
>PVMK01116147.1_pt1 | contig 24329 bp, 25 predicted proteins | sample 1853481 | NCBI WGS metagenome assembly PVMK01 (sample SAMN08533507, study PRJNA380276) | Marine sediment metagenome, whole genome shotgun sequencing project.
CTCGGCTACCGCTTTTACTGCCAGGATCTCGATCTCTGCCAAAGTGCGGTCGATGCGGGATGGAAGATCGAGATTCTCCCAGATTTCAAGGTCCTCCATCATCACGGCGGTACGATTTCGGAGTCCGGAGGTTCGGCGGGACCCGCCCATCCGGAGTATATGTGGACCGATCTGCTACGGTTCGCCCGCAAACGACGGGGAACGGAGGGAGCGCGCATGTCGACCCGTGCCCTGCAGATCGGTGGAAGGCTACGCCTGCTCGGGCGCCATCTCGCGTCGCCGCTGGTCTCGGAGGATCACCGGAGTCACTGGCAGGCCGAAACCTCAATTTATGTTGACGCCTTGAAGGCACTCGAGGAACTGGGCGCATCGAATCACAACCCGCAATAAATCCGGCAGCACGAGGTAACAGGGGCCGGTCACCCCTTGACGCCATGAGACAATCCTCGTGGAGGCCGTCACCGTGTCGTCGACATATTCGCCACCCGCACGGACAACGCGATGACGTCTGTCGGTCGTCCATCCACAGCAACCGGGATGCGGATTCTCTTCATCGCAACCAAGGCGCCGTTCCCGAAATCGGATGGCGGCAGGCTCCTGATGTGGAACACCTTGAGGGAGCTGTTCGCTCGCGGGCATCAGGTGACGTTCGTCGCACCGGATCTCGGTGCCACTCATCAGGGAGCGGTTGATCAGATCGCACAATTCTGCCGTCCGCGCCTGGTTCCCTGCCGCCCCGGACGACTCCTGCCGTCGGTGATCAGGGCACAGCTCACTCGGCAGCCTCTTTCGGTCCTTCGTCACACCCACAAAGCACTCCAACAGGTCATCCACGAGGAGCTCGATCAGCACGAGTACGACATCATTCACGCGGAACAGGTGCAGTCGATCTTCAACGTCCCTTCAGGGGCCGGGCGACCGCCAATCGTCCTCCGCGCGCAGAATGTCGAGAGCCATCTGTGGCGTATGGTGGGCGGCATCCGCCCTAGGCTTTGGATGGATCGCTCGTGGCGAGGCGAGGAAGATGGCGGCGGCCGAGGCGCGTGCTGGTCGCATGGCGTCGACAACGGTCGCGCTCACCCGCCGCGACGGTGAAGCCCTTGCGGGCGGACGTGGCATGCGGGCGAGCCGCATCCACATCATTCCCGCACCCTGCCCCAGCGATCTCCCCACCGGCAGTGAGGAGCTGCCGGGGGCTCCCCCACTCCTTCTTCTAGGAGGTGGCTGGCTCCCGAATCGCGATTCGATCTCGTGGTTCTTCGACTCGATCTGGCACGATGTTCGGCGCGAGAATCCGAAGGCCCACGCCCACGTTTTCGGGTGCGACTCCAGATCGAGCACGCCGGCGACATCCTGGCACCCGTCACCCTCCGATAGCCGGAACATCTTCTGGAGCCGGGCGATTCTTGTGGTTCCCCTGCGCATCGCATCGGGCATTCGGATGAAGATCATCGAGTCGTGGGCACGCGGCATCCCCGTCGTCGCCACACCCGAGGCCGTGCACGGGCTCGAGGCCCGTGACGGCCGAGAGCTCCTCCTGGCCCGTGACGGGCACGAGTTCGGCGCTAGCATCCGGCGTCTCGTTGAGGAGACAGATCTCCGGAAACAGTTGGCCGAGGCCGGACGAAATATGGTTGCGACCCGTCACGATCCGGCCCGCATAGTGTCCCTTCTCGAGGAAACCTACCAGGCTGCGCAACGCTGAGGCGGTGGTCTACCTGAGCACCGTCGCCAAAGCATGAAGATGCCCTCGCACCACCGCCGACACGTACGGCCCGCACCGGATTCCGTAACTCAGTCCGAGTCCGAGAACGCGCATAGCGTTGTACGCGGTGTGCAGCCCTGCCAGGTAGAGACGGTACGGCAACGGTCTGAATGGCAGGAGTCGGGTCCGGGTGAGGTTCTCGAGATACAGCGGCGACCGGTCGTTGGAACCGGTGGCGCCGCCGAGGCGGTGATCACACACCATGGAGGGCTCGAACAACAGCCGCCATCCGATTCGTCGCAGACGCAGACACAGGTCTACGTCCTCGTTGTAGAGGAAGAAGCGGGGGTCGAACCCTCCCACCTCCCGCCAGGCCGCCGGCAAAACCGCCATCGCCGTTGCGGGGATGAAGCTGACATCACGACGCCTCTTCGAAGCTGCCTCGGACCGCCCCTGCCACACCGTTCCTGTGGCGAAGTTGATTCCCCCGCCCGTGTACCAGAGGCGGGACGGGTCGGTCGCATCGCGAACCGGTCCGCCCGCGGCTCCGACCCCGACCTCGAGCGCCTGTGCGGCTGCAGTCAGAAAGCCCGGGCAGATGACCGTATCGTTGTTGAGGACTACGTACAAGGTGCACTCTCGTCCCCGGTCGATCTCGGCAAGACCCGCGTTGGCGCCCGCTCCGTACCCCGGGTTGTCGGGGCAGCTGATGACCGTGACGTCCGGATCGCATCGCAGAGGGTCGAAATCGCCCGAGTTGTCCACCACAGCGATGCGTCGCTCAACCTCCGACGGATCCTCGGAAACCGAGGCCAAACAGTGCAGGGTCGATTCGGGATCTCCAAAATGAACCACGACGACCCCCGCCATAGCGTCCATCATTCGAAGACCCCTATTCTCAGCAACCGCGTGATCACTATCGGATCATAGACCAAGAGACCATCAGCGCGCGCTACAATTCATCCATGGCCTCTGACTGGAAGCTGCCGGGCGCGATCTTTGCCATCCTGGCCGCGGTGATCGCCCTGCCCTTTCTTATCGGGCACCAGCAGGAGAGGCGGAGACCGGTGTTGAGCGAGGCGCGGATTGTGACCGCGACCACAAACGATCCGGTGTTCCGCGAGGGCCCGCGCCATACGGCCCCCGGCGAAACGGTCGAGGCGGCCCTCGCCATCCGTATCACGCGACAAGGTCGGGACGACCAGTGGTTGGCCCCGGTCGGCGAACTCGTGATCGATGGCGTGGGGGTCGCCCACCTCGAGATGGCGTCCTGGCCGGATGAAGATCGGGTCATCCGAGTGTTCTGGTTTTCGATCGAGAGCACAAACCTCGGTGGAAGGCTCACAGCCGAAAATGCTGGAAAGCGCCTCAGCTACCGCACCTTTCTCGCGCCCGAGCTGGGGCGGGGTCTGCGCGCGGCGCGGATGCCGGACACCCACAACGACGACCATATCGGGCGGCCGGTCGTCGCCCCGGAGGGCGCGGGTACTGTCCGGCTTTACGCGAGGGTCGAGGTGGTCGAAAAGGCCGAGAAGGTGCGCCCCCTCCAATCCGTGACCACTCTCGATGTGAGCCACGTTTTCGAACCGGGATTTCCGGCCCTTTTCCGGGCCGCCACGCTTGCCGAATCGGTGCACCATACCACCGGCGAGCTTTTTCGCCTTCCGGGCTTTGAACCGGAGGAGAGCTCCCTCGGTTCATGGAATGACGTCACGGTCGCCGCGTTCGACCGACAATTCACCGAGCTCGTCAGCGAGCGAATTGTGATCTCGTCCTGGACTCTCGCTGCGGTCGCGGTGAGCGGCACGCCAGACCTCGACCCGACCCGGCTCTCTCCTCTCGGGGAGCTGTCAATCCCGGATGATGGCGTCCTCCGTCGTGGTCGGTCTCTGGTATGGAAGAAAGACGTGAGTTCGGGCGACCTCCTGGTGCACGGTAACCACTGGTTCGTTCTTCTCGGAGACGACGGCAACGGGGTCCTCGACACCGCCGACACAATCCTCCACAGCTGGGGCCGCCCGCCCGAACGAACCACCCTCTTCGCCGCATTGGACCCGGCAGTTACCTCTGTGGACCTCCTTCGTTATGCGCCCTGACTACGTTTTGGAAGTGGACGACCTGACGGTCGGATTCCCGTCCTCGGCGGAGGGCTGGTCGCACCCGGTCGAAACGGTCTCGCTGACGGTCTCCGCGGGTGAGAGGTTGGGACTGGTGGGCGAATCGGGCAGCGGCAAGAGCCTGACCGCGCTCGCCTGTCTCGGGCTGGTGCCGGATCCCGGAAGGGTCCTCGGCGGATCAGCGAGAGCCGGCGGGATCGACGTTCGGTCGGCGGCGCAGGACGAGCTCCGCCGGTTGCGAGGCGGCACGATCGGATTGGTTCTCCAGGAGGCGGCTGAGGCGCTCAATCCCGTGTACACGGTTGGATTTCAGATCGCCGAGACCATCTCAATCCACCATGGAGTCACCCGCCGAGAAGCGCGGGGCCGGGCCATCGCGCTGCTCGGCGAGGTGGCGGTGGATGAACCCGACACCATCGCCCGGGCCTACCCTCACGAGCTCTCGGGGGGGGAGGCGCAACGGGTGATGCTGGCTCTCGCCCTGGCCGGGCGACCGCAGCTGCTCATTGCCGACGAACCCACCTCGGCCCTCGACGTCGTCACCCAGGCCCAGGTGCTCGAGTTGCTCGAACGGCTCACCCGCGAGCAGGGGTTGGCGCTGCTGTTGATCAGCCACGACCTGCGGGTTGTCGAGAGCGCGGTCGAGCGGGTGATCGTGATGTACGCCGGGCGGGTGATCGAGGAGGGGCCGACCGCAGCGGTATTTTCCACGCCTCTCCACCCCTACACCGAAATGCTGCTCGCCTCGGCGCCCGGTCGCCGGGAGCATCTCGGCCCGTCGCTTCGACATCCCGTGTCGTCATTCGCGCAACCGGCGGTGCGCGGCTGCCGTTTCAGCCACCGGTGTCCGATCGCCGAACCCGGATGCAGCGGCGAAGAACCCGCACTCCTACCGGCTGGACCAGGCCGCCGAATCCGCTGCCCGCTGACGGTGCCGGCGGGTGGAAAAATTCATGGCTGATCTTATTCTCGTCGCCAGGGACCTCGTCCGGAGCTACCCCGGGAGAGGACCGGGAGACCGGGTGAGAGCGGTGAACGGCGTCAGTCTTTCGCTTGCTCCCGGCGAGGCGATCGGCATCGTCGGGGAGTCGGGCTCCGGAAAATCCACCCTGGCCCGGCTGCTCCTCGCCCTCGAGCGGCCGGATCGCGGGTCAGTGATCTTCGAGGACCATCCCATCAGCCATCTATCGGAGGCACGGCTCCGCCCCCTGCGCCGGGGATTTCAAGCCGTCTTCCAGGATCCGAGCACCTCCCTCGATCCGTGCCTCAAGGTCGAGACGATCATCACCGAGCCGTTGGCGGCCCACCACATCGGCGACCGCTCACAGCGTCGGGTGCGGGTGGCCGACCTGCTCGCCCAGGTGGGCCTGCCGGCCGGTGCCGGACAACAGCGGCCCAATGCCTTCTCGGGCGGCGAGCGGCAGCGCATCGCCATAGCCCGCGCTCTTGCGCCCGAGCCGCGGCTGCTGATTCTCGACGAACCGGTGTCGTCGCTCGACGTGTCGGTTCAGGCTCAGATCCTCAATCTGATCACCGATCTGCGCCGCCAACATCGACTCTCGCTGATCATGATTTCGCACGATATCGAGGTCGTGCGGGAGATGTGCGAACGCGTCGCCGTCATGCACCACGGTTCGTTCGTGGAGACCGGCCAAACCGCCGAGGTCCTCGAGCACCCGCAGCACCCCTACACCCGGATGCTCCTCGACGCCGCCCCACAACACGGCCCATCGTTCGAACGTTGAACGTTCAACGTTGAACGTTCCAACCCCTAACCTCCTAACTTCCTAACTTCCTAACTTCCTAACCTCCTAACCCCTAACGTCCCGCCTCCCAACATTCGACTTTCCCGTCCCCGGCGTCCCCTTTTCACCCCGGCACTCGTCGGATTCCGGTATACTCGAGCCCGTGCTGGAACAGATCGCCGCCCTCATCGCCTGGCTCGAACCCCACGCAGTCATCCTCGCCCTCGCACTGCCGCCGGTTATCCGTGTCGTCGGGCACTGGATTCCGGAGGAGCTCTTCATGGTCGCCATGGGCGCGCTCGCGGCCCGCAGCCATTCGTCCCAAACGGCGGCTCTGATTCTCGGCGCAGTTGTAGTGAGCCACTTCGCGACCGACCAGGTGGTCTATCTCGGCGGGCGTTGGTTGCGGCCCCGCCTCGGCCGTTTTCCGCGCATCGAGGCCCGCGTCCGCACGATCACGGCGCGGCTCGCCGACTCGCCCGGCGCCCTGCTCGGGCTCGTGCCTGCGCGGGTCCTCCCGCTCGGTCGCGGCGCCTGGCTCGCGGCCTGCGGTGTGGTGCGCATTCCGTGGCCTCGATTTGCCGCGGTCGATCTCGCCGCTCTTATTGTCCACCTCAGCGTCTGGTCCGGTCTGGGCTGGTGGTTCGCCGGCGACATGGAGCGGCTCGCGACCTCGGTTGAACTCACCCGAGTGGCCGGCGCTTGGATGGCGGCCGCCCTTGTCACCGCCACCATGGCGGTAATTCTCTGGCACTCCCGCCAATCATGGCAGCCGCGCACGACGCGCGCCGTGCGCCGCGCCGGACGGGCTGTTCGCGGTTTCGGGCGCGGCCGAGAGTGAAGCCACCGGGCCTGCCCGCCTTCTTCGGCGGAATGAGCCGTTACGAGATACAATAAGGCTGTCATGCACAGCACTGTCGAGCAGATCCGCACGGCGTTGGCCTCCGCCTACCCGATCACTCTCCTGGTGAGTCCAGAGGAGGAGCGCCAGAAGCAGCTCCTAGATCGCTTTGCCGCTGCCGCCAAACCGGAAGAGCTGCCCGTTTTCGTCTGGAACTGCGTTGACGGATTCGTCGATCACGGTTCGGAGAACCACTGCGACCCCATGGAAGCCCTGGCCTGGATCGGCAGGGATGCGCCGAAGGGTCTGTACCTGCTCAAAGACATTGGCGATATGCTCGATGACCGCAAGATCTGCCGGCGGCTTCGGGATACCGCCGTCAAGATCCGAAACAGCGGACGTTTCATATTCCTGCTGCAACAGAACGTCGACCTCCCGGACTCGATCAAACCTCTGACCTATGTGGTGGTCTCGCTCTTTCCGGATGACAGCGAACTTTCCGCCCTGGTCGGCCCGCTGTTGGGCGGGCGCGACCTCGACCCGCAGTTGGTCGGGCGGCTGGTCTCGTCGCTCAGAGGCATGTCCCTCACCGAAGCCGAGCACCTGCTGCTGCGGCTGCTCGAGAAGCACTCCGATCTCGACGAGGAGTTCTTCAGCGAGGTCCTTGAAGAAAAGGAACAGATCACGCGCAAGGAGGGGATTCTCGAGTTCGTCCCTCCTGACCCATCCCTGAATCAGCTCGGCGGTCTCGACCAGCTCAAGGACTGGGTCAAGGAGCGATCGAGCCTCTTCCTGCCGGAAGCCCGCGCACAGGGACTTCCCCGACCGCGAGGCGTGCTGATGATGGGCATCTCGGGCTGCGGAAAGAGCCTCGCCGTCAAGGTGATCGCCAGTGATTGGCGGTTGCCGCTGTTCCGCCTCGATATGAACCTGGTCTTCGCCGGCGTCCAGGGTTCCGCGGAGTGGATATTCCACCGTGCTCTCGAGGCCGTGGAGTCGGTGGCGCCGGCGGTGCTCTGGATCGACGAGATCGAGATGGGAATCGCCGGGTACCACGAGGGAGAAACCGGATCCAATACCCGAATTTTTTCGACCTTCCTCACCTGGATGCAGGAACACCGGGCGGACGTTTTCGTCGCCGCCACCGCCAACCGCATTCACCTGCTGCCCGCGGAGATCTTGCGCAAGGGCAGGTTCGACCAGGTCTTCTTCGTCGACCTTCCCAATGACGAAGAGCGAAAGGAGATCATGTCCATCCACCTCGAGCGCAACGGGATGGACCCGTCAACGTACGACCTGATCCTCCTCGCCTCGGCGACCCGGACCTGGAACGGCGCCGAGATCGAGCAGGCGGTGGTCTCGGCGAAAATCACAGGCCACGCGCGCGGTGAAGAGGTGTCGCAGAACGACCTCCTGTCCTCGTTCGGCAAGATCATCCCGCTGTCCCGAACCATGGAGGAGCAGCTGAAGGCTATCCGCTCATGGGCTCGCACCCGCGCCCTGCCGGCCACCCGGGTGGTCAAACCCGAAATGTGAGCGGTTTGACCCGGCTTCTGGTCGGCCCTGAACGGCAGGGTGAGCGTCTCGATGTGTTCCTCGCCGATTCCACCGAGCTCAGCCGTCGCGCCGTGCGACGGCTGGTGGCGGACGGGCTCGTGCGGCGAAACGGTGATCCTCTGCGGGTTCAGTCCCGGGCGCTCACGCTCGGTGACGTGGTCGATGTTCTTCGCCCCGCCGAGGAGCTCGGGGTGCCTCCACTGCCCGAGCTGACGACTCCAGACCTTCTCTTTCACGATCGGTTCCTGTTGGTCGCGGCCAAACCGGCAGGTATGCTCTCCCAACCGGCTGAGAACCGATCGCTCGACGATCCATCCTTCGATCACCAGGTGCTGCTCGCACTCGCTCTCAGCACCGGGCGGCGACCCTTCCTGCGAATGCTCCACCGTCTCGACCGTATGACCAGCGGCGCGGTGCTCTTCGCCCGCAACTCCAGCGCCTTGGCTCCCCTCACCCGGGCGTGGGCCGAGGGCCTGGTCGAGCGGGCCTACCTCGCCGTTGTGGAAGGCCATCCAACCACGGACAGCTTCGAGATCGATCGGCCCATCGCCCGCGACCGCGGCCACCGGTGGCGCTTCCGCTGCCACGAGAGCGGCAGGACGGCGCGAACCAAAGTGCAGGTCTTGGCGCGGCTCGACGGCGGTCTGTCTGCCGTCCGATGTTTTCTGATCACCGGACGAACGCACCAGGTTCGAGTCCACCTGGCCGACGCCGGCCACCCGGTTCTGGGGGACCGGTTGTACGGCTCGAAGCGAGCCGATGAAGCGGATCGTCCCCTGCTCCACGCCGCCTCCCTCACCTTCCCCCATCCGGCCACGGGCAAGGAACTCCGGGTAGAGTGCCCGACGCCGCAGGACCTCGCGAAGTTTCTCCCCTAAACCACCTCCCGACCACAGGGTGGGTGGCAAATCCGAAATCCGAAATTTGTTCAGGTGGATGGTCCGAAAATTCGAAATTCGAAATTCGAAATTCGAAATGCCGCGCGATGGATGGGCGGCATTCCTAATTCCTAATTCCTAATTCGGTCGCTTGCCCGTCTATACTGCCTCGGTGATTTGGGCACTCACCGTCAGCAGTAGACACCCGGTTGTGAGCGCGGGCTGACACGATGGCGGTCACCGTGAACGATGTCGACCGGCGCCTCATTCTCGCCAGCTCCTCGCCCCGCCGGCGGCAGCTCCTCGAGCTAATCGGCCTCCCGTTCCTCGTGGTTCCACCCGAGACGGACGAGCAGCCGCTACCGGGTGAAGAGCCGATTTCGTTTGTACGCCGTGCTGCCCGCGACAAGGCGATCGAGGTCGCGGACAGGCAACCGGGCGGACCGGTCCTCGGCGCCGACACGGTGGTGGAGATTGATCAAACGATTCTCGGCAAGCCCGGATCACCGGAGGCTGCTGAGGAGATGCTCCGCACCCTCTCCGGCCGCGAACACCTGGTCCACACGGCCGTCGCGCTGGTCGACGACGGGAGGTGCCACGACCTCATCGACACTGCACGCGTGAAATGTGTCGATTTCACCGAGCAGGTAATCTCCTGGTATGTGGGCACCGGCGAACCGCTCGACAAGGCCGGCGCCTATGCCGTCCAGGGGCTCGGGGGCCTCCTGGTGAAAAGCGTCGAGGGCTCACCGTACACGGTCGTCGGCCTCCCCCTTCACCGTCTGCCGGAGCTCTTCGCCGCCCACAACCTCGATTTCTGGAGCCGTCTTCACGTCTGAACGCCAGAAACTCGAGGAGGGGCTGGACGGAGTTCAGAGTTGAGAGTTATGAGTTTAGAGTTTCCATCCCCCGTCACCAGGGACGGGCGGGACCCAAACCTCTCAACTCTCAACTCTTAACTCTCAACTCAGAACTGGTGGTTCGCCGCACATGATCGGATCTCCCAGTTCCGAAAAGGAGAATCGGCTGAAGATGTGGTGGCCGTTGAAGTCGAGCACCCGGAGATCCTCTGTCCGCTCGAGGTCGGCGGCAATGACTTCGAAGGGAACTCCGTAGATCGATCGCACCCGTTCGATCGGCACCTCATAGGCGATGAACTTGACGATGCCCCTGTGCAAGAGCTTTTCGAGCAGCCGCTCGTCGGCAGGCTGCGGGTAAGTGGTGAGTATGAGGATTGGACAAATCCCCGAAAACAGGATGTACGCGCGCATCCCACCCTCCCCAACGCGGCCGACGGCTTCAGTGCTCGTAGTGGATCTCCTGTCCGAGCTGGTCGAACGAAAGGCAGTCGAAGATGTGCGATCCGTCAAAGTCGAGGACCCGGAGATCCTTGCCGTGCTCGAGATCGGCGGCGATCACCTCGAATGGAACTCCGTAGAACTCGTGCATCTGCTCCACCGAAACCTCGTAGGCGATGAACTTGTCAATCCCTTTGTGGCGGAGCGATTCAAGGAGCGCCTCTTCGGTGATGGACGATCGGGAAGTCATCACGAGTAGCGGCCCGTTTTCGGCCAAGACCAGATACGCTCTCATGGCGCCTCCCTTCATCCAGAATCACGGAAGTGTCTCCCTTCAATGTGGGTCCTGACCATGCCTCTCGTCAAGTGGCCTGGGGCACACAGGGTTCAGGGAACACAGATTTCGGATTTCGGATTTCGGATTTCGGATTTTCCACACGCTCACTCTCCCGGGTCAATGGGGGGGCGGTAACCAAAAACCAAAAACTATGAACTCAAAACTGGGCGAGTGGGCGGACGAAAGAGAACGTTCTAACGTTTAACGTTCCAACGTTTAACGTCTTACTCCTCGAACGCCGCCGCCATTCCCGCCACCACCGCACGAGCGAATCGCTCGCGCCACTCCGCTCGCAGGAGCTCGGCGCGATCCTCCGGGTTGGCCATGTTGCATGCCTCGAGCAGCACCGCATTCTGGGCCGCCGTGTACCGCAGCACCGCGGGCACCCAGCTCCGCCTGCCACGCAAGACCCGGTCGCGGACCGGCTCGTAGGGGTGAACAGCGATCTCGTTCTCGGCCAGACTCGTCAAGATGTTCTCCGCAAGGTGTCTGGAAGAGGCTTCGACTCTGGCCTTGAACTCCGGGCCGAGGCGCACGGTCGGGTGATTCCGGTACTCGGCGAACTTCTGGATGTCGCGGCGTTTGACGGTGTACGCCTTGGTCGGTCTGAGGTAGCGGGACGGCACATAGGCCATGGCGCCTCGCACGCTGGGGTGTAACGAGTCCGCATGCACCGAAAGGAAAACCGTTTTCGAGCGCGGAACACTGTCCCCAAGCCGGTTGAGGATGATGTCGTTGGTGAGGTACCACCGTAAATGGACCCCCAGAACCGAGTCCTGGAGACCGTACCTCGGCCTGGTCAGCAGGAACGCGTCACGGCCCTGAGTCAGGCGGTCAGCGGCCTGTGGTTTGTATCCAATCCGGGAGTACTCGATCGTCGTCCACACCGTCGCCCTGGTGTGCCTCTCGAGGTTCGCCCTGATCCGGCAAATGATGTCGTAGGCATAGGTTGCCTCCCACAGACCTTCAACCGTCGCGCCGCTGTCCTTGCCCCCGTGGCCGGCGTCGAGGATGACCTGAACCCCGGAAAGATCTGCGGCGTGGACTACTTCGAGGAAGCGGCCGAGCTCGCGTTGCTCCTCCACCCAGGCGAGACGGCCCGGACTGCCGGCGGGCAGGTATTCGGGAAGCAGGAGGTCGAGCGGAATCTTGACCGGATAGCCGATCGGGATATCGGTGACATCCTCGATTCCCGAGCGCACCGCGATCTCCTTCGCCGTCTCGTTGACCTGCTTGGCTAGCAGCTGGCCGGTGAAGCGCACGACGACCGCCGAATATAGCGCCTCGCCCCGTTTGAGGCGGTACACACCATACTCCCCGAGCGCGTCGACGCCGTAACCGAGGGGAGAAGCGGGGCCGGCCGAAACCTGAGGCGGCCCGACGGTGGGCCTGGGGATCGGCGCTACAGTCGCGCGCGGGGTCGGTGTCGCCACCGGCGGGACGGCGCGGAAGACGGGAAGCAGCTCCGACTCGGGTACAAGGATCGGTCTCCCGCGTCGGGGATTGGATCCACCCGCATCCGGGTTCGCACGTCGCATGGCCGACGCGCGATCGGCTCGACCGGTGAAGAGCTCAGCCAACCACTCCCAGCTCTCCTCACCACCGTGGTATGGGTCCAGAACCGAGTGCTCCCACCCGCGGACCGTCCGAACATCCACCGGAAACAACCGCCTCACCGCCTCGAGCCGGAGGTCGGCACGCAGAATCTCCACCGGTATCCGCACCTGGCGATCCCGCATCGGTACTCGGAGACGCGCGTTCGCCTGCCTCAGCTGCGACGCACCGGCGGAGCTTCCGGTGTACCGTTGGGCGATCGTGATCAGCCGTCGCCGCCACGTGGGTAGATCAGCAGCGCGGGATGTCCGCCGCGCTCCCAGCGGATGATCCCATGCGGCTCGAAGGCAAAATCGACTCGCTGCGGACCGTCCTCCGCGCTCCATACCACACCGATGCCGAGGGCCAAAAGAGCGACGAGAAGCACCCCCAACCGCTGGTGAGGGGACGCCCCCCAGCCCACGGGTCCCCCGAGCGTACGACTACTGTGGACGGTGAATGGCAGCGATTCGTGGTCTCCACTTCGACAATCACCGGGCACCTCGTATACTCGCGGGGTGCCCTGAGGTGAATCGATGGTAGCACGCCGATCACAGCCCGAGTCTGTCGAAGCCGCGGATGCCGCGACGCTTCGAGACGCCCTCGCGGAGCGCAAGCGCGAGGTGGAAGAGCTGCGGCAACGGATCGCGGATCTGGAAGATGCGGGAGGGCGATTCCTGTCTGCCGCGGCCCACTCGACCCGCAACTACCTGACCGTGATTCAGAGCTATCTGGAGATCATCCACTCGGACCTCGGGGTCGGTTTGTCAGACGAGCACATGGCCTTCCTCGGCGTCGTGTACGACAATGTCGTGAAATTGCGAGAGCTCGCCGACGATCTGATCGAGGTCAGCGCCCTCGAGACCGGGGTCGCCGCCGTCAATCTGGAGTCAACCTTCCTTTCCGATATCGTCCATGAGGTCTGTGGCGAGATGCGAACGGTCGCCGAGCGTGGGGAGCTGTCACTGAGTTGCGAGACGCCCGAGGGGCCGGTGCGGGTGCGGACCGATCCGGAACGCATGAGGGATCTCCTCCGCCGCCTCCTCGACAACGCCGTCAAGTTCACCCCCGGGGGTGGTTCCATCCGCGTGCGCGTCACCGAAAACTTGGACCACGCCGTTATCGAGGTCAGCGATACCGGTTTTGGCATACCACCCGAGCGCCTCGACGAGGTCTTCGAGGATTTTATCCAGCTCCACCGAAAATCCGGCGAAAAGAGGCAGGGATTCGGTCTCGGTCTGGCGATTGCGCGTCGGATCGCGCGTGCCTTCGGCGGCGACCTCGAGGTCGAGAGCGCTGTCGGCAAGGGCAGCAGGTTCACCGCGCGGATTCCCCTGATTTCGAAATCGGAGAGCTGAGTTGTTAGTTCTTAGTTTTGAGTTTTTAGTTTTGAGGTTTAGGTGAAGAGTCTCGACTTCTTCGAGCGCCATCTGGATCAGTACCTGGGCGAGCTTCGCGCCTGACCGAGATCGAGGCGTCCACCGGCGATCTGGAAAACCTCGGTCGAGTTGCGGAGCTCATCTGTTTCCTGCTCGATCCGCTGGGTGATGTCGAGAGCGAAAACCTCGAGGATCACGGGCGGTTGCTGCGGGTCGACCGCCCGGAACCGGGCCCGTGTCCTGCTCCTCGGCCACTATGACACCGTGTGGCCCCCGGGCTCATGGCCGTCGCCGTGGCGCGTCGACAACGGGCGGGTCTATGGTCCCGGGGTCTACGACATGAAGGGGGGATTGCTCTTCATCCCCTGGCTGCTCAGATACCTCAAGCTCAGCGGCCTCCCCCACCCCCATCTCGAGGTCCTGCTCAACCCCGACGAGGAATTCGGCTCGCCCGCCTCGCGCGGGCACATCGAGGAGGCGGCGCGGCGCGCGGACTTCGTCCTCGTGCTCGAACCTACCAATCTCGAGGGCAACCTCAAGCTTGAACGCAAGGGCTCCGCCGAGTATGTCGTCACGATTCACGGCCGCGCCACCCACCAGGGGGTCGAGCCCGAGCGTGGGGTCAACGCGGTCGTCGAGGCTGCCCACCAAGTCCTGCGCATGCTCGAATTCGAGGACTTGGACGCCGGAACGACCGTCGGACCAAACATGATCGACGGCGGCCGGGCCAGCAACATGGTCCCCGACCACGCCGAAATCCGAGTCGACGTGCGCGCATGGACCCACGCCGAGACGCAACGCCTCGATGCCGCGCTCCGAGGGCTCAAGCCAGCGGTCAACGGCGCCCAGATTCACGTTTTCGGAGGCTGGAACCGGCCGCCGATGGAGGCGTCGGAAGCCTCGTTTGCGTTGTTCGAACACGCCCGATTGCGGGGCGCCGATCTCGGGCTCGATCTCAAATGGGTTCGCTGGGGCGGCTCCTCCGACGCCAACCTCGCGGCATCGGTCGGGACTCCGACCGTGGACGGGTTCGGGCCGGTTGGAGAGGGAGCGCACCAGCTCGACGAGTACATCGTCGTCAACGAGGTGCCACGACGGCTGGCACTGCTCGCGGAGGTGGTGACCTCGCTCGCCCGGTTGGAGGCGGTCGAACCCGAACCGCACCACCCATTCGAACCGCCGGTGGGCGGGTGAGGAGGATTGTCATGACAGCAAAGGTCATCATCGCAGGCGCGGTCCGGACGCCGGTCGGCGCTGTCGGCGGTGGGCTCAGTTCTCTGCAGGCTCAGGATCTGGCGGTCATCGTGATCCGCTCTCTCCTCGAGGCTTCGGGCCTCGACCCGACCCTGGTCGAGTACACCTGCTTGGGATGGGTGATGCAGGACCCGCGCTCGCCCAACATCGCCAAGACCGCCGCCGAGCTGGCGGGCGTTCCGAGCAGCTCCCCCGGCACCACCTTTCACGAGAACTGTGCATCCGGGGGCGCAGCGATCCACAGCCTGGCTCGGCGCATCATGCTCGGCGAGGTCTCCCTCGGTGTAGCGGGCGGCGTGGAGTCTCTTTCCAACGTACCCCGTTACCTCTACGCCGGGCGGACAAAGGGCCAGCTCTTCGGCGACATGACCCTCTTCGATGGGCTTTTCGGGGCTCTCACCGACTCCAACGTCGGTGACGACGGCGAGCTGATGGGTCTGCTCTCCGAGCGGCTGGTCGAGCGATACCGGCTGACCCGCGAGGAGCAGGACGAGATCGCCTACCGCAGCCATCACGGCGCGCTTGAAGCGTGGGAGGACGGCGCTTTCGGAGGGTACGTCGTGCCGGTCGAGATCCCGCAGCGCCGTGGAGAGCCCTTAGTGGTCGACCGCGACGAGGGGCCTCGTCCCATCACCATGGAGGAGCTCGAGGCGGCACGCCCCTACTTCAAACCGGACGGCGGCACGATCACCGCGCTGAATGCATCGAGCGTCAACGACGGTGCGGCCGCGGTCCTGCTCGCGAGCGAGGAGCGCGCCGCCGAACTCGGTCTCCAACCACTCGCCGAAATCACTTCCTTCCACAATGTCGGGGTGGCGCGCGAGTACATGGGCGAGGGGGCGTTCAAGGTGATTCCTCCACTACTCGACCGAGCAGACCTGGCCATCGCAGATGTCGACCTCTTCGAGATCAACGAGGCCTTCGCGGCGGTTCTCGCTTCGGCGTTCCACGATATCCCGGAGCTGCCCCGCGACAGGACCAACCTCTGGGGCAGCGGAATCTCCATCGGGCACCCGGTCGGCTGTACCGGCGCCCGCCAGATCGTGGATATGACCCATCAGCTGCGTCGCAGAGGCGGGCGTGTGGGTCTTACGAGCAGGTGTGTCGGCGGCGGGATCGGCAGCGGCGAGATCCTCACCACCATCTAACATGAACTATTACCAGATACTAAATAGTGGCGGGCCCTAAAGAACCCGCCTACGAAGGTGGCCAGGAGACCTGTAGGCGGGTCCTTTAGGGCCCGCCACCACGGCGATTCGGACCCAGGAGGGCGCAACTGAACGAACCAGATGCTCATCTACCAGTATTCGACTGCAGGGCGGGAAGACCGGCCCGGCAATACCCTTCACCGGCATTTTGGCGCCGTTCAGATGACGCCCAGCGTCACTAATGCTGCACACCTTCGGGCCACTGCACGAAGACCCCGTTACTCATGACGATGTCCTCTTCTAAACGGTGGATCGGACCAATGGTGTACGGCAGGTTGGCGACACCACCCAACGCATAGGAGATCAAGGTGTAATTGCGGCCGTCACTGGTGTACATGAATGGTCGCCTCCATCCGTCAATCGCGTCGAAGTCCCCAATGTACGGGTGGAGGAATGACCGCAGGTTTTCGGCGCTGACTGGCGACGTTTCGATCGGATAGTCGACGTTATCCTGGCCGTACAAGCTCAACGCCCTGGCGAGTGTCTTGAGGTCAGCCACCGACCGGGTCTGACGGGCGCGTTGGATGGCGGTGATCAGGTTTGGGATTGCAATCGCTGAGACCAGGCCGATGACGGCGACCACGATCAACAGTTCAATGAGGGTGAACCCCAGGGAGGTTGGGTGACGTCGAGTGTTCACGGTGGGAAAATGCTGCAATCCACGTGCCAGATTCTCGGAGGGGGGAATTCAAGGCTCGCTGGAACCTTGTCGACCCGTGGGATCGGTGTTAGAGTCGACCCCCGCGCGAGCGGGCATAACTCAGCTGGTAGAGTGTCAGCTTCCCAAGCTGAATGTCGCGGGTTCGAGTCCCGTTGCCCGCTCCACGCACTCACCCAGATTCGACGAAGGAAGAACACATGGGCCTGTTCGGACAAGACCAGCCAGCGCCTGAAAACAAGACCCCGCAACCACCGCGGAAAGCCGGCGCCAGCCCCGCTGCCGGGTCTGAGAAGAGAACCGTCATCGCCCGTCCAACCAGGATCGAGGGTCGGGTGCTCGGGTCAGGCGAGATACTTATCGAGGGAATGATAAAGGGCACCATCGACAGCGATGGCAAGGTCAGGGTGACCGAGCAGGGCCGGGTCGAAGCGGACGTCCACGCACACCTGGTCGCTGTAGCCGGGACCATTACCGGCAACATCACCGCCGACGATCGCATCATTCTCGAGCCCACCGCGCGGGTCGACGGTAACATCACAGCGCCCCGCATCCTGATCGAGGACGGTGCCACCTTCAAGGGCCAGGTCAACATGAGGGCGCCCGAGAGGTCGGGCAGCATCCAGACATCGAGCGCGCGCAAGGACCCCGCCGGGCGTTAACCCGCTCTTCTCACCGGGTTTCGTAGCGAGGGCGGCGAAGCGCAAGTATCCGCTGGGCTTGTTGTGAATTGGGCGACGCAGTCGTGGTAGCGCTACGTCGAGGAGCACGATTTGCGACAAGCACGGCGGGACGCCGCGATTCGCCGTCCGCAGTAGACACCCGGTGAGAAGTGCGGGTTAACCCGCCTTCTCCGGGTCCGAAACTCCGAGAACCCGCCGGTAGCGTTCGCGATAAATCCCCGTCAATGTCAGAAACGCGGTCATCGCCAACGGACCGAGGAGCAGGCCGACCGCTCCAAATGCCATCGCCCCACCGATCAGGGATAGAAACACCAATAAAGTGTGCATCTGGGCACGCCGCCCCACCAACAGCGGTTTGAGCCAGTACTCGACGACAGTCGCGACAACCGCCAACGGAACGAAGAGCATGACGGCACGTCCCGTTTCCCCCGCAAAGAGCAGGATGATGGTGAACGGAATGAAGATCAACGAGATGCCGACAACGGGGATGAAGGCCAGAAGGGCCATGACCACACCCCACAGAATTGCGCCGTGGAGGCCCAGCACGGAGAAGGCGACGGCGCCCGCAACACCCTGAATGACGGCCGCCACACCGTTGCCGACCACCAGCGACGAAGCCATGTCCATGAAACGACCAGCGACCATTCGCTGCTCGTCAACCGGCAGCGGAAGGGTTTCCTCGACCCATTGACCGAGCAGGCGCCCATCTACCAAGAGGTAATAGACGATCACGACCCAGAAGACGAAACCGAAGACGAAGCGAACAAGGTGCCCGGCCAGCGACACGCCCTGCTTGTAGAAAAAACCGCCGATGCGAAGGCCAACGGTGCCCAGCAGGTCGGAGACTCGATCCACGGTCAGAGTCGTCCCGAAAGGCTCGAGCAGCCGGTTGACCTGGTCGATCCGGTCCTGACGCTGCTCCAGCATGTCGCGGAGACCACCTTCGGTGAGCTGGGTGGTGCTGATTTCGTAAATGCCGAGAGCCTCCTTTGAAACCTCCTGGGCTATCAGGAAGAGAGGAACCATCAGCCCCACCAGGAGGAGGACGCAGATGATGACCGCCGCGGTGTGACGATGCCCGTTCAGCACCGCAACCAGGCGGCGGTACGAGGGACGGATCAGACCAGCGGCCACGACTGCGAGGAGAATGACCGATGAAAACGGCGCCAGGACCAGCAGCACAACCGCCAGGCACACGCCAATTGCGACGAGCAGGCTGATCCATGCCGCCCTTTGTCGGCCCTTTGAAGATGGAGTCTGGGCCGGGTCCCTTCGACCCGCCTGCTCGTCCGGTTCCGTCATTTTCACACCCGCCGATCGACCAGATAGTGGGCAAGCTCCTCGACGAAGGCATCGACGTCGGCGGCGGCCGTCGCCTCATCGACCTCGAACTCCGCCACCAGCCGCCTCACGAGGCCCTCGTGGTCGTCAACTCCGTCCCGTAGCGCTTCCACCAGGGACATCCCGGTGTCGTTGACAGAAAATACTCGTAGCGAGTCCACGTCTAGGATCACGCCCGAGTGATCCGCAAGGCGGGTCTGGCTGACACCTTCCGACGACAGCAGGCGCGAAAGATCAACCGTTCGCCTCATGTCCCTCCCTCTGGACGAATGGTACCTCAAACAGCCTGGAGTATTCGTCCTGTGCCAGGATTCCATCGGGCCCGACAGGATTCCCCGCCAGGGTCACCCACGCATGGCCGTCGACGGCCTTCTCTTCTGCGCCCGGTTTAAACCCAATGACGAGCACGACGTCTTGGCGATCGGCGAGCAACGAACCCAACACCAACGACCGAATCAAACAGGTGTCGAGCCCACCGAACCACCGTGCCCGGCGCGCCGTCGCGCGGGCGGTCGCCAGCGCCAGCCGATCTACCGAATGGCGGCTGTTCCCGCCCCCGTGCAGCCACATGCCCTCTACCACCAGGGTGATCGGCTCCGCAGAAATCCTTTGCGCACGCCGAGCGAGGCCCAGCGCCTTGAGGAACAACAGCAGGTCGACCGCTCCTCGATCAGCAGGGGTTCGCAACCACATTTCAGCCCGCATCCGCCGTTACCATGATCACCAATTCTGCTACGCTCCGCCCATGTCGGCAACCACCGATCTCGCATCGACATTCCGAGACCAATTGCCCTACCTCCCGCGCGCCCTGCGGTTGGTGTGGAACGCGGCCCCCCGATGGACCACCGCATGGCTGTTTCTCCTAGTTGGCCAGGGGTTGTTGCCGGTCGCGCTAGTCTACCTGACGCGGATCGTCGTCGATCGGTTGACGCTGGTTGCAGGGACCGGGGCCTCGTGGGAGGCGCTTCGCGGCGTCCTCGTCCCAGGAGGAATGATGGCGAGCCTCATCCTCCTCTCCGAGGCCCTCCGGGCCGGCGCCCGCCTCGTTCGGACTGCGCAGGCCGACCGCGTCCGGGACCACATCAGCGGGTTGATCCACGAGCACACCATCGCCGCCGACCTCGCCCAGTTCGAATCGCCCGAGTATCACGATCGACTCTACCGCGCGCGCACCGACTCCCACGAACGGCCGGTCGCCCTGGTCCAGAACCTCGGCGCTCTCTTGCAGAATGCTCTCACCCTGGCGGCGATGGCGCTGGTGCTCGTTCAATTCGGATGGTGGGTTCCGCTGGTCCTGGTGGCGAGCACGGCGCCGGCCCTGGCGGTGGTCGCACGTCACGCTGTCCGACGCCATCGCTGGTCCGTGCGCAGCACCCCCGACTCTCGCCGCACCTGGTACTACGACTGGCTTCTTTGCACTCGTGAGACCGCGCCCGAGATTCGGATCTTCGATCTAGGGCCCCGCTTCTCCGACGCATTCCAGCGGATTCGAAACCATCTGCGAGTCCAACGCCTCGAGCTCAGCCGGTCCGAGGCTCTGTCGGAAATGACGGCGGCTGGGTTCGCCCTCGCGACCACTGGCGCGTTGCTGGTTTGGATGGTGACCCGCACCGTCAGCGGGGCCGTCACCCTCGGCGGCCTGGCCATGTTCCTCCAGGCATTCGTACAAGGCCAGAAGTTGACGCGATCGCTGCTCGAGACCGTCGGCCAGACCTGGGCCAACATGCTCTTTCTGGAGAACCTGTTCGGCTTTCTGGCAGTGGAACCCGAGATCGCGGATCCCCCGCAACCGCTGGCTGCGCCATCGGATCGCCCACCGGAGATCCGCGTGCGGGGGGTTGGCTTCGCCTATCCGGACGCAAGGGCGCCGGTCTTTTCCGACCTCGACCTCGAGGTCCCGGCCGGATCAGTGGCGGCTCTTCTGGGAGCCAACGGCGCCGGCAAAAGCACACTCTTCAAGCTATTGTGTCGCCTCTACGACCCTCAGAGCGGGGTCGTCGAGATTGGAGGTACGGATCTCCGCGACCTCCCGATCGCCGAGGTTCGACAGCTGGTCACGGTTCTCTTTCAGGAACCGGTGCACTTCAGCGAGACCGTTCGCAGGAATATCACCCTCGGCGAGGCGCATCGCGAGGCAACCCGTGCCGCGCTCGACACGGCAATCGCCGCGGCAGGGGCCGGCGGAATCGTCACCCGCCTCCCGGACGGCCTCGATACCATTCTCGGCACCTGGTTTGCCGGCGGCGCGGAGCTTTCGGTCGGCGAGTGGCAGCGCATCGCACTCGCGCGTGCGCTTCTCCGCCCTTCCCCAGTGCTCCTTCTCGACGAGCCGACATCCTCAATGGACTCATGGGCCGAGAGCGCGTGGGTGCGGAACCTCGGGCGACTGGCCGACAACCGCACCGTCATCCTCATCACCCACCGTCTGACCACCGCAATGCACGCCGACCGGATCCACATCATGGATGAGGGTCGGGTCGTCGAGTCCGGCAGTCACCGCGAGCTCCTGGAAGCCGGCGGAGCGTACAAGGCCGCCTGGACGGCACAGTTCGGCGACGGGGCGGAGGTTCGGTAACCTGGCTCACCGGGAGAAATTTCGGATTTCGGATTTCGGATTTCGGATTTGCCGTCCCTCTGCTTGAATCCTCCGCCGGGAAGCCACAGTCGGCGTGGCGCTGTCGCGCTCACCGGAGGTGCCATTTTTGACATTGTTTGAGCCCTGATCCTCCTTTTCGGCAGGGGGCTGCGGGCAAACAATGTCAAAGGTGGCTCCTCTCGCGGTGGCGCCTCGCCGGGGCACAAGCACAGAGACGGAAACGGGCACGGGCACGGGCGCGGAGACGGGCACGGGCGCGGGCTGGGTTATACTCCGGCGCTATGAATCGAGTCTCCTGGGAACGCTACTTCATGAATCTTGCGGTGCAGGCCGCGACTCGTTCGACCTGTCCTCGAAAATCGGTGGGCGCCATCATCGTACGCGACAAGACGGTGCTTTCGACCGGCTACAACGGATCGATCCGCGGCGCCGCTCACTGCACCGAGGTTGGCTGCCTGATCGAAAACGATCACTGTGTCCGCACGGTGCACGCCGAGGCCAATGCCCTCGTTCAGGCCGCGTGCCACGGCACCCGCCTCGAGAACGGGCAGATCTACGTCACCGCCTCGCCCTGCTTCCACTGCTTCAAGCTCATCGTCAACTCGGGTATCAGGTCCATCTTCTTCGGTGAGTTCTACCGTGATGAACGCGTGATCAAGTTCGCCGATGAGCTCGGCATCGAGATGATCCATCTTGGACTGGCGGACGAAACCGGCGACGAATGATCGACATCGACCTCGATCAGGTCTCGATCCCCCTCAAATGGCCGGAGCTCTTCGGCAGGGACGCTCCGACCGACATCGAGATCGGCGCCGGCAAGGGCAAGTTTCTCAACGAGTTCGCTACCGCACAGCCAGAGCGCAACCTTATAGGGGTGGAACGGTCTGCCAAGTACCACCGCCTCTGCTGCGACCGGGCGGCCCGCCGCGGACTGACGAACGTCCGCTTGCTGCGCACGACCGGGGAGGACTTACTCTTCCGGCTCCTCGCCGAAGCTTCGGTGGTGAATATGTTCGTTCTCTTCCCCGACCCCTGGCCGAAGAAGCGCCACCACAAGAGGCGCTTCTTCAAACCGGAGATCGTTGTCGCGATGGTTCGCGCCCTGGCTGTCGGCGGGCGCCTGCTCGTGAAATCTGACCACGCCGACTACGCTGAGGTCATTGGCGAGGTGCTGGCCGGCGCTCCGGGTCTGGCCCCGATCGACCCCGATAAGGCCTTCGCCGGACTGCCGCTGACCGGATTCGAGCACAAGTACGAGATCGAGGGCCGCGCAATCCACGCCTTCGCTTTCGAGAGGTTTGAGTGACCGAAACGTTCAACGTTTAACGTTCTACGTTTAACGTCTTGTTGCCGGTGAGCTCCGAACCGTCCGACAAGGAAAAGCGCCAGCGCACGGTGACCTGCGAGCGGCTCGACGGAATTCGCACTGATCCGCTGACGATCTCCTCGCCCGGCGCCACGTAAACCTCGCCGAAACGAACGGCGTTCACTCTGTCGAGTTCACCAGTCTCCCAATGCGCCCCCCGCACGATTCCCGACACCAAGCGATCGAATGAGCCGCTTGCGTCGGCAACGAGCCACCCCTCATCCACCGACACCTGCACCCAGTTGCCGTGGTTCGAGATTGCGGTCGCAAACGGGCTCGGGTTGGAGACCTTGACCCGCACGGACCTCCCGCTCCGATCCACCTCCACCTGAATGTCCGGGCCGGGACCCTCCCCCCCGAGGTAGCGCAGGAGAGCCTCTCGGCTCAGACCGAGCCGCGTATCTTCCGCAGGCAGCGGTACGAGGTCCCATCCGGCAATGTCTGGCACGGCCACCCGGTGGATCTCACCGAGCGCCGCATGCAGTCGAGCGGCATCCATCCACCGGACCGCCACGGCGTCTCCCGCATCCCAGCTCCGGCCGTTCCACACAATCGGCTTTTCAAAGATGAACTTTCGATCCAGGGTTGTTTCAGTCGAAACCGTCGTCACTTGCCCCTCGGTCAGGGGGTCGAAATCCTCGCCGGACGCCGCCAGGGCCGGTTCGGTGCGCGACCGCAACACAATAGCTGCCCTCACCCGCACTCCGGATCCGGCAAGCGGGCTGAGCTTCTTTTCGAGCGGCAGCGGATCGAGCTCCCCGATGCCGCGAAGATCGGCGTTGTCGGTGCCGAATGCGGGAACAATGCAGCCGTGCGCTGCCTTCGCCACCTCTATCCCCAGCTCGGATCTCAGCTGTTCGAACCCGAGCAACGGCACAACTGCAAGGCCAGAAGCCTGAGACAGATGGACGATGAAATCACTGAGGCCCTCCGCGAGTTGCGGTAGGTCGAGAATCAGCTCGGCCGGAATCGACTTTCCAAACTCGGCCTCGATGCCCCGCCACACTGCCTGCGCCGCCGCCTTGTCGAGACCCGGGCGAACCTCTCCGACCTCGAGGGCGATGCCGACCGGGATCGCGCCCGCCACCTCTCCGACCGGTTCGATCCGCAGCAACGGCGCCTGACCAGAAAGATCAAGGCTCCCCCGGCGAAGAACGATCTCGTCCACTCCTGCCGCTTGCAGGAGAACCGAGGTCTCCGCGTCAAGCCCCCCGTTCTCCAGCCACACGACCAGACGGCGCGGAGCCGGCGCAACCTCCCGGAAGGCGGGCACGTCACCGCCGCACGAAACGGCAACCAGGAGAGCACACGCCACCGCCGATCTCGTCCGCCAACCCTTCATTACTTCATCGTAACAAACACACCACCCGCCCACATCGCAAACACGAAGACACCAAGACACGAAGACCCAAAGGCCATTCAATCGCCGAAGAGAACGCAGAGACGCGGAGTCGCGGAGGCGCAGAGCCCACTCACCCGCCCATCCGGTGTTTCTTAACGCAAAGGCGCGAAGACGCAAAGACGCAAAGAGGTTGTCGCCGACGTGATGCGGCAATGCTGGCGGTTGACGGCGGAATAGCCGGCGATCTGACGATCGCCGACCGCCGGTTAGAAGCACATCAGCTCCGAACGCGAGCGTTCGTCGCAGCCGCACTTCCAACCGGCCGACGCGCCGGGGGCGCGTCGGTTCCGCCTCACCTCACCCCAACTGGGACGATACGCGCTTTCCTTCCAATCATGAAATGAAGGAGGGGAGTGGCGAGGCCTGCGCTC
>PVMK01119845.1_pt1 | contig 24325 bp, 25 predicted proteins | sample 1853481 | NCBI WGS metagenome assembly PVMK01 (sample SAMN08533507, study PRJNA380276) | Marine sediment metagenome, whole genome shotgun sequencing project.
CGTGTATTTATCCGGCTATTTAAATCTTCAACTTGTGTTAATACCGATTTCTCCTGGCGAATTGCATTAAACAAAAGAGTATTTATTTGTTTTATTTCATGTAAAAGTTCTTGACGTTTTTCCTCTAATTGTTTTTGTTTATCAGATTGAGCTACAGCAGATGTAAACAATATAAATGAAAAAATAAGAAATAGAAAAATTCGAGTTTTGTTCATTTAATTTAATTGAATTTCTTCATAGCCTTTAGGGATTCTAAACGGAAATCTTACGGATGCATTGTGATCAATCTTTTTAAAATTTATCCCTATTCTAATATTTGTTTCTTTCTCAGTTGAATATATTTTTATTTCAAAAGGATAATATCCCCCTTCTATTTTCTGATAATCTCCATAATTTACAGTAAACATCCTATTATCTTGTGGTTGGGATAAAAATTCTGACGAAATTTTAAAATTGTCAGGATTAAGTAATAAAGAATGAATAAAATTAAGGGGCTGAGGATTTGGTTGTAGTTTATATTTATTGAAAGTTACTTGAGATTCATAATCAGAATTTAGAGTAAAGATAGATTGTCCTAATAATATAGCCTGTGCTTTTTGAAAATCTATTTCAGTTCCTAACCATTTGCTTAATATTGAAAAATCTCCTTCAAAATAGGTGTTAGAAATAGTTTCGTAATAACTAACCGATTCTTGGGTTATTAATAATTTTGCTATTGTAATTCCCAATAAAGATGCTTTTACCCATATCTTTTTATTTTTCTCCATTCTTAGGCTTATTGTAATACTATGGAGGTCGTCACCATTTTCATAAACCACATACATCCGAGCTGCTAATGTTGAAAAGTTTGGAAAGGCTGCATTATGTGTATTTATTATACTTTTTGAAGACATACCTCTATTTGCCATGTTAGAGCCATTGACGACTTTACTTCCCGCACAAGATACCACCAACAAATAGGTTAATAAAATTAATAATATTTTAAACTTCACTTGGTTTATGTATTAATTTACTTTTTATAATTAATTTGAAATGTTAAGATCTGAAGCTTTTTTAATATACATATTTGCTTTTTTAGTCTCTCCTTTATAATTATATGCAATGGCTAATTGTTGGTAAAAATCGTGCTCCATTTTAATATCATCAAATAGATATTCAAGTCCTGTTTCTAAACTTTCAATTGCTTGATCAGTATTTGCCAACTTATTATTAGCAACTCCGTTTATCAAATATAACATAGGTTGAGCTGGAAAAATTTCCAATAAATTTAAGCTTAATTCCGAGGCTTCTTCATATTTCTTATTTTCAATTTGAAGCAATAACGTTTTTTTAATCAGGCTGAAGTTTTCAATATTTTTTTCAGTCCCTTTTTGATAATATTTTAACGCATTCGCGTTTTCTCCTTTTGAATAATAGTAATCTCCTAACTGCTCATATCCTATACTATTAGCTTCGTTTGAAAAGTGAAAAATAATGGAGTCCAATTCAGATTCGTACTGTGGATTGTCAGTAGTAAATTTTAAAAAGTCTTCTAAAACTCGATTCTTACTGTCTTTATCTATACTGTCAGAACCAAATACAACTTTCATAGAGTTTATTGCTTCTTTGGAATTCCCTTCCTCCAAATAAAACTTATAAAGGGCTAAGTGAACTATTTCAGATTTTGGTTTTTGTTTAAGGAGTTCTTTTGCGGTGTCAAATGCTTTTTTGGTATTCCCCTCATCGCTGTATAAAAATATTAACTTAAGATACTCTTTCTCGTTTTTGGGATTGGTGTTGATTTTAGTCTCAAGTTTGGTTATTTCTTTCGATGAATTTCCTGTAACTCTATAAATTTGAGTTCTCAAAGCATTTCTATAATTACTTTCTCCCCATTCCTCATCTAGTTCATCAAGGAGCTCTATTGCTTTATTGTATTGTTGAGTTCTATTATAAAGATTTGCTAAGTCTTCTTTATAATCGGTATCAAATTCAATTAATTTTAGCACCAAGGGTATAGCAGAATCATAATTTTTTTGTTCATAATACATATCATAAAGTGCCTCCATTACCTCTAGTCTATTGCTATCCCACTCTAGGACTTTATTGAAATTTGTTTCCGCTTCTTCGTAACGTTTTAGTTTTGCCAGGTTTTTCCCCATCTCAAAATAAACAACTGCCTCATTTTCCTCATCATTTTTTGTTTCATTTATTGCTTTTACAAGAGCCTCTAAAGCCAATTCATAATTTTCAATTCCTTTTTGTTTTAAGGCTTCAAAAAAATGTTCTTGAAATGCATCAGTTACATTACCTAAATCATCTGTTGGCTGATTTTCTATTTCTTGAGCATAGGATATTGCTGGGAACACTAGCATTCCTAAAAGAAAAAATAAGTAATATGTGAATTTTAATATCAAATTTTTTGTCGGGTCGTGCGCAGTCGAGACCTAATTGTAAATTTAGATAGAGATAAACCCCTCGAGAATCTACGCTTCCTACCTTTGAAACAAAATATATTTTGTTCTTGGTAATACTCGGAGGGACATTATTTTAATTAATCCAATGACGAATAATCCCCAATGCTCACATTGGTAAAATTTCCATCAAAAGTAGCGTGATTGCCAATCATAGCTTCGTCCAAAGTAGCGTTTTTAATCACAGTATGGGATTGGATTATACTATTTTTAACATTGCTGTTTTCAATTTTAGTGTTTGTTCCAATTGAGGCAAATGGACCTATAGTACTGTTTGAGAGGGACACTCCTTCGGCAATAAAGCAGGGTTCAATAATTGTTGAATTTTCTACAGTGATTTTTTGTGAAACCAGCACTTCTTTACTTTTTGCTAAATATCCTAACATTCTTCTGTTGGTATCAATGGTAACCTCTTTGTTGCCACAATCCATCCATTCATCAACAGATCCGGTTTTAAAGGTTTTCCCTTTTTTCATCATTCGTTTAATACCATCATTGATCTGGTATTCTCCTCCATTTATAATATTATTATTCAACACGAATTGTAATTCATTTTTAAGTAATTCAACATCTTTAAAATAATAAATTCCAATGACAGCTTGATCGCTAACAAATTCTTTTGGTTTCTCTACTAACTCTATTATTTCATCATGATCATTCAATTTTACCACACCATATGCCTCTGGATTAATAACTCTTTTGGTCCAAATCACACTATCTGCCTCTTTATCAAGATTAAAATCTGCTCTAATAAGTGTATCTGCGTATGCTATCACAGCAGGACCTGAAAGAGATTTTTCGGCACACATAATGGCGTGTCCTGTTCCTAAGGGATTCAATTGTCTGTAAATACTTGCTTTTGCGCCAAGTTCATTAGCCAGATATTTTAAACTTTCTACGACTTCATCTCCAAAAAAAGCGGGGTCTCCCAATATAAAAGCGATTTCTTCTATAGGTTCATTTAGTAAATTGGCTATATCTACCACCAAACGATGAACAATAGGTTTTCCAGCTATTGGAATTAATGGTTTCGGAACTGTTAAGGTATGGGGGCGGAGTCGTGAACCACGTCCAGCCATAGGTACAATTATTTTCATAGGCAACCTCTTACTAAGGCAAGAGTCTTGTTATTTTAAGTTTTAATTATCTTTAAAAAAATCTTTTTTAATTTTATTAGATTCCTTCTTCCGAAATTTCGGAACGCAGGAATTTTTTATTTTACTCCTGTACTGCCAAATCCTCCTGCTCCACGAGATGTTTCTTGTAAGGCTTCTACTTCTTCCCATTCCGCCCGTTCATGTTTTGCAATAATCAATTGGGCTACTCGCTCTCCATTTTCTATAGTAAAATCTTTATTGGAGAGGTTTACCAAAATCACACCTATTTCACCTCGATAATCAGCGTCAATTGTTCCTGGCGTATTTAAAACTGTTATTCCTTTTTTCGCTGCCAAACCACTACGAGGTCTTACTTGAGCTTCATACCCTATGGGTAATTCGATAAAAAGACCTGTTTTAACAATTGTTCTCTCTAAAGGTTTAAGGGTTACTGAATCCATTAAATTTGCCCGTAAATCCATACCGGCAGAAGCAGGGGTTTCGTATGATGGTAATTGGTGGTTCGATTTATTTATTATTCTAATATTCATATTATTGTTCATTTCTAGGCCGCTCAATAAATAATTTTACGTACTCAGGTGTCCCGATAATTCGGGAGAAGGGTACTTGATTATATCAATTCTATCTTTTTAAAATCTGTTTTATTTCGTTCCTTTCAGAGATATATGTCAAAGAAATAAACACCAACAATAGTGTTGTACCTATCCATAAATTCCCTTCAAAAATATAGAATGAAAGTACCGAAAATACTACTGCCAGCAATAAATAAAATCCTATTTTTTTAAGGTTATAGGGGACAGCATAATATTTTTTACCCAAAAAGTAAGATATTACCATCATACTCCCATAAGCAGCTAGGGTTGCAATAGCCGAACCTTTATAACTTATTAATGGAATTAATAAAAAATTAAGACTTAGTGTTATTATAGCGCCTATAACCGAAATGTATGCGCCAAACTTTGTTCGGTCTGTAACTTTATACCACACCGAAAGGTTGTGATAAATCCCTAAACATAAATTGGCTAATAAAATAATTGGAACAATAATTATAGCTTCCCAAAAGGAACTATCAGGAATTAATATTCTTTTAAAAAGATCAAGATATACCACCACAAAAAGCAGAATCAAACTTCCAAATATTGTAAAATATTTTGTGATTGTGGCATAGGTTTCTTTTGCCTTAATGTTTTTTGCATGATTAAAGAAAAAAGGTTCTATTCCCAAACGAAAAGCAGTTGCAAAAAGTGTCATAAAAACACCTAATTTATAACAAGCAGCATACACTCCTACTTCGGCATCGGCAATATCTGATGGTAATAGGTATTTAAGTAAAATTTTATCAAATGCTTCATTAATTGAAAATGCAATTCCTGCAACTAAAACAGGAAATGAATACCGCAACATTTTTTTTACTATTTCTTGATTAAATGAAAACCCTATTTTAAAATAAGAGGACAATAGAATTAAAAATGTAAGTCCGCTAGCTATCAAATTTGCAATAAACACATAAGCTACCTTACCTTCTTTTAAATGAATTGAATTCCAAATGGATGATGTATCTTTTTCTGCCCAAATGGGTAATATCAAAAAGAAAAACAAATTAAAACCTAAGTTAACACTTACATTAAATATTTTAATGATGGCATAACTCATCGGTTTTTCATGAGCGCGAAACCGCGCAAAAGGAATTACCGCCAGCGCATCTAAAGTTAAAATTAATATTCCGTAGGTAATATATTCAGTTTTAAAATCTAAAAATAAAGCCAGTTGTTCTCTGACAAACAATGCAATTGATAAAAAAAGAAGTGTTGATATCGTAAGAGATGTTAATGCTGTGGATTGAACTATTTCTTTTTTAAATTCTTCTTTATTTATAAACCTAAAAAGAGCGGTTTCCATTCCGTAGGAAAGCAAAACATTCCCTAAAATTAGAAACGCCATTAAAGAAGCATAGACCCCATATTGTTCCTTTCCAAGTACCAACACATATAAAGGGACTAGTATAATAGCTAATGCACGTGGCAACACAGTTGCAAGACCATAAATAAAAGTTTGCTGGAAAAGTTTCTTGAAAATACTCAATACGGTGAAGTTTTATTTTTTAAAAATATTGAATTTATGTCTTTAGTACAATATTAATTTTCATTTTTAGGATTGCTTTGTGGATAAGCTATTAATTTCTTTTCGGTTATATCTGATACTATAAAATAGTATTCCTCTTCTTTATAAATATAACTTATCACCGCTTCGTTTAATTTTAATTGAAATGGAAATGGTTTTGTTGGTATATTCTCAGCTTCCTTTATAGGGTTGATGTCCATAATAATATCTTTGTTCAATTCATTATTAAAATATCCTATATACAACAGGGTATTATTTGAATCTTTTTGTGCTTTTGTTATTTTTTGTCTAAAAAATATATTTTCAAAATTAACCCCCTCATTAATACTGTTAAGTGTAATAAAAAGAATTGTCCCTGATCCTCCGCCCTTAATACCAGCAACCCAATCTTGACTGTAAGCTTCTTTTATTGTAAAAGGAGGGTTTTGATCTAAAGAAAATGTTGATTTATTTGTTTTAGAGCCACCACAGTTTGAAAATCCTGAAACAAGGAAAAATATCCCAAAAAGAACAGTTAAAAATCGTAATCTATTCATTGCTATTAATTTCTTGAAATAATGCAAAAGCCTTGCCATAAATGTACAAAATGAGGTCTAATTATTTTTAAAAATAATGACATTTAGCAGTTTTTAGGCTGTTTTTCTATAGTACCTTTGTGTAAAAATAAAGCTATTGTAATGTATAAATCAAAAACCCCCGAAGAAGCTGTAAAAATAATTAAGTCTAACGATCGAGTTTATATTCAAGCTGTTGCTGCAGCTCCCCAAGCTCTTATCAAAGCTATGTCTGCACGTCATGAAGAATTACGTAATGTGGAAATTTGTCAGTTACATACTGAAGGAGAGGCTCCCTATGCTGACCCAAAACTAATGAATAGTTTTCATGTCAACTCCTTCTTTATCGGCGGAAATGTACGCCATACTTTGAAAGCAGGAAATGGTTCCTATACACCTATTTTTTTAAGTGAATTGCCTTTATTATTTAAAAGAAATATAATTCCATTGGATGTTGCATTAATACAAGTTTCATTGCCAGATAAACATGGATATTGTTCCTTAGGTGTAACGGTTGCCGCTACTTTAGCCGCAATAGATAATGCTAAACATGTAATTGCACAAGTGAATCCTAACATGCCTAGAACCCATGGAGCAGGAATTATACACATTTCAGAGCTGGATACATTTGTGGAGGTCAATGATCCTTTACCAACTCATCCGGCTACTAAACCTACTGAAAGTGAAGATAAAATAGGTGGATTTATTGCTGAACTTATTGAAGATAAAAGTACCCTGCAAATGGGTATTGGTAATATCCCTAATGCTGTTTTATCAAGATTAGGAAATCATAAAGATCTTGGATTGCATACCGAAATGTTTTCCGATGGAGTAATAGATCTAATATTAGACGATGTTATTAATGGTAATTATAAAGGGGTAAATCCCGGAAGGGCCCTTGCTACTTTTTTAATGGGCTCAAAAAGATTGTATGATTATGTAGATGATAATCCTTTTATTGAAATGCGCGAAGCAGATTATGTAAATGATGTTGGGATAATTATGCAAAATCCCAGAATGGTTGCAATAAATTCTGCTATCGAAATCGATGTTACCGGGCAAGTTTGTGCTGACTCTATAGGAATGAATTTATACAGTGGTGTAGGTGGGCAAATGGATTTTATTAGAGGAGCTTCTTTAAGTGAGGGGGGGAAAGCAATTATAGCGCTACCTTCCGTAACAAAAAAAGGGGTGAATAGAATTGTTCCGTTTTTAAAAATAGGAGCTGGTGTAGTTACTACTAGAGCGCATATACATTATGTAGTAACCGAATACGGTGTGGCAAATCTCTATGGTAAAACTATAAAACAAAGAGTTAATGCTTTAGCGGGGATTGCACATCCCGATTTTAGAGAGCAGATTATGAAAGATTACTTTGATAAAAATTTAAGATAAGCTCTTGTTGTTACCACAAATATAAAGAGGCTTCTGATTTTATCAGAAGCCTCTTTTTTAATTATCTTCTTTCGCTTAATAATCCTATTATCCTTCTAATGCCTCGCTCTTGGAGAATTTGGCTATCGCCCAATTATTCTGCTAATGCCTCAGCACCACCTACAATTTCTAAAATCTCGTTAGTAATGGAAGCTTGTCTTGCTTTATTGTATTTCAAATTAAGTTCGTCTCTAAGTTCTGTAGCATTGTCTGTTGCCTTATGCATGGCTGTCATTCGTGCTCCATGCTCACTTGCAGAGGAATCTCTAAGTGCTTTAAACAATTGCATTTTTAAACTCTTGGGAATTAACTCCTCAACAATTTTAGCTTTTGAAGGTTCAAAAATATAATCTGCTATAGTTGTTTTTTCTTCAGAATTACTTGCTGATTCTATTGGTAAAAATTGCTCTGTTGTAATAATTTGAGTTGCTGTGTTTTTAAATTTATTATACACCAACATAATTTTATCATAGGTTCCTTCAGTAAACAAATCCATTAATTTTTGTGCAATTACCGCATTGTTTTCAAAAGTTAGATCATCAAATATTTCTGTATTGTTCTCAAGAACAGTATGTTCTTTTCTAATAATATCGTTTGCCTTTTTACCTAAAGTAATAAAATCTACTTGTTTGCCCTTGTAAGACTCTTCTATTAATGCATTACATCTTTTTACAATATTTGAGTTAAAGGCTCCTGCTAATCCACGATTAGAAGAAATAGCAACCAGTAATACCTTTTTAACTTCCCGTTGATTAGTAAATTCACTCCCAACATCACCATCTAAACTTGCACTTAAATTTTGTAGTAACTCGGTTTGTTTATCTGCATAAGGCCGCAATGTTGTAATCGCATCCTGTGCTTTTTTCAACTTAGCGGCAGATACCATTTTCATGGCACTGGTAATCTGCATCGTTGAAGATACCGAAGCTATTCTATTACGTATTTCTTTTAAATTTGCCATTTTTCAAGTTATGAGTTAAGAGGTCGAGTATTAAAACTCTAATCTCTTTACTAATTATACTTAGCAGCGAGATCTTTAGCTACATTTGTTAAAGTGTCAATCACCTCATCGGTTAATTTTCCGACTTTTAATGTATCTAACGTATCTCTATGTTTTGCGTTAAGGAAATCAATAAAATCTACTTCAAATTCTTTAATCTTATTTACAGGTACATCACGTAATAAGTTTTTAGATCCTGCATAAATAATTGCTATTTGATCTTCTACTGTAAAGGGATCGTTTTGTGCTTGCTTAAGGATTTCAACGTTGCGTTTCCCTTTTTCAATAACATTAAGTGTGGCTGCATCAAGATCTGACCCAAACTTAGCAAATGCTTCCAATTCACGGAATTGTGCTTGATCTAATTTTAATGTACCCGCTACCTTCTTCATCGATTTAACCTGTGCATTTCCTCCCACACGTGATACCGAAATACCCACATTAATTGCAGGACGAACACCTGAGTTAAATAGATCTCCATCTAAAAATATCTGACCATCTGTAATTGAAATTACATTGGTTGGAATATATGCTGATACATCTCCTGCTTGTGTTTCAATAATAGGAAGAGCGGTTAATGATCCACCCCCTTTTACTTTATCTTTTAAACAATCAGGAAGGTCGTTCATTTTTTTTGCAATATCATCATCATTAATAATTTTTGCTGAACGCTCCAATAATCTAGAGTGAAGATAAAATACATCTCCAGGATATGCCTCACGTCCCGGAGGGCGACGTAATAATAATGATACTTCACGATACGCTACTGCTTGTTTTGATAGATCATCATAAATTATTAATGCAGGGCGTCCCGTATCTCTAAAGTACTCACCAATTGCAGCACCTGCAAAAGGTGCATAAACTTGCATAGGAGCTGGATCTGAAGCGTTTGCCGCTACAATAGTGGTGTAAGCTAGCGCTCCTCTATCCTCTAATACTTTAGCGATATTTGCTACCGTAGACGCTTTTTGACCAATAGCAACATAGATACAATAAACAGGCTCTCCAGCGTCATAAAATTCTTTTTGATTTAATATGGTGTCAACACAAACTGTAGTTTTTCCTGTTTGACGGTCGCCAATTACCAACTCGCGTTGTCCTCTTCCAACAGGAATCATTGCATCAATTGCTTTAATTCCCGTTTGTAGTGGCTCTGTAACTGGTTCTCTAAAGATAACACCAGGAGCAATACGTTCTAATGGCATTTCGACAGTTTCGCCAGAAATTGTTCCTTTGCCATCAATGGGCTCACCTAATGTATTTACCACTCGACCAACAATTCCTTCACCTACGTTGATAGATGCGATACGTTGTGTTCTTTTTACTGTAGAACCTTCAACTATTTCTGAAGAATGACCTAACAATACAACACCAACATTATCCTCTTCAAGGTTAAGTACAATACCTTCTAAACCGTTTTCAAATTCAACTAATTCGCCATATTGTGCATTAGAAAGCCCATAAATACGCGCTATTCCATCACCTACAGTTAATACGCTCCCTACTTCATCTAAAGTAGTGGTCGATTCAAAACCAGATAATTGTTTTTTTAATATTGCTGATACTTCAGCTGGTTTAACTTCTGCCATTTTAATTATATTATTCTGAAATTCATTTATATACTTTTACTAAATTCTCTTTTTATTCTTGCTAGATTGTTTGAAATACTAGCATTGTATTGAAGGTCTCCTATCCTGAGAATAAATCCTCCAATTATAGATTCGTCTATAATACTTTCTATGGTAACTTTATCACTCCCTGTAAGTTCTTTAACTTTTATCAGAATTTTTTCAGTAAGTTCATCTGTTAGTGATACTGCAGTTGTTACTTGTGCTACTTTTACTCCTTGAGACTCATTATACAGATCGATATAATTTTTTGAAACTTCATCCAACAAGCTTGTTCTTTGGTTTTCTGCCAAAACATTAATTAATGATTTGGTAGCATCTGATTGATTTTCAAAAATAGCAAACAAGCCCTTTTTTTTATCATTTGCATTTATTACAGGGCTATTTAGTAACAACTGTAATTCTTTACTAGCTTGGATGGTTGCATGTACGCTTTGCATATCATCAAACACGATGCTTGCATTATTTGATTCGTTGGCTTGTTGTAAAACCGCTTTTGCGTATCGTTTGGATGCTCTGCTTCCGCTCATAATTATTAAATTCTAATTTAAGGTAGCGTCTCCTAACATATCTTCAACCAATTTTAATTGTTTGTCTTTGTTAGAAAGTTCATCTTTTACTACTTTTTCAGCAATCTCGATAGAAAGCGATGCCATTTGACTTTTTAAATCGGCCATTGCAGATTTCTTTTCATTTTTGATTGCTTCTTGAGCTTGAAGAATCATGGAGTCTGCAGTTGTTTTTGCCTCCGATTTAGCATCAGATATCATTTTGGTTTTTATTTCACGAGCTTCTTTTATCATCTCTTCTCTTTCTGTGCGAGCTTCTTTTAATATTCGCTCATTATCAGCAGTTAGATTTTCCATTTCTTTACGTGCCTTTTCTGCATCATCAAGAGCGTTTAAAATAGATGTTTCTCTTTCGTTAACAGAATTAAGAATTGGTTTCCAAGCAAACTTCCCTAAGATAAAAAGTAAAAGCAAAAAGGATATTGTTGTCCAAAAAATAAGACCAATTTCGGGGGTTACTAAATCCATAATTTATATTTTTTATAATTAATTTTAAAAAAAGACAAGGTGCAACCAATCGTTGCACCTTGAAATTTTTTCTTATGTTGCAAGAAATGATACAACTACTGCGAAAAGTGCAACTGCCTCAATAAAGGCAATTAGAACAATTGCAGAACCTTGTAGTTTACCTTGCATCTCTGGTTGACGCGCCATGGCTTCCATAGCAGCTCCACCAATTTTACCAATACCAATTCCACCGCCAATCGCAGCTAAACCAGCACCAATTGCAGCAAATGCTCCGTAATCCACAGTTGCAGCTTCTTGTAATAATGCTAAACTCATAAGTTCAAATATTTAAAAATTAATAATTAATGTTCTTCTTCTAATGCCTGCCCAAAATAAAGAGCTGACAACATCGTAAATATATATGCTTGAATTGCAACAACCAATATCTCAATTATACTAATAAATATGGTAAATAAGATAGATGCTGGAGAAACCCAAACTGATTTCATTATAAATATTAATGAAATAAGACTCAAAACAATAACGTGTCCTGCAGTGATATTTGCAAACAAACGTATCATAAGTGCTATTGGTTTTACAAACATCCCAATAAGCTCAATTGGTGCTAAAAATATTTTCATTGGTACTGGAAGTCCCGGCATCCAAAAAATGTGTTTCCAATACGTTTTTTTTGCAACAACTGTAGTAATTATAAAGGTGATAAATGCCAATGTGAAAGTGAATCCTATATTACCACTTAGGTTTGAACTAAACGGGAAAAAAGGAATTAACCCAAAAATGTTATTCAACCATATAAAGAAAAATATGGTTAACAAAAAGGGCATATATTTTTTGTATTTATGCTCTCCAATATTTGGTATAGCAACCTCATCGCGAATAAACACAATAATGGGCTCAGTAAATCTTGCTATGCCAGAAGGTACATTGTTTTTAGATTTTTTATAAGATCGTGCAGCAGTTAAAAATAACAACACCAACACTATCATAGATAAAAACATTGAAAATACATTTTTGGTAATCGAAAAATCTAACACTCTTGAATTTGTAGGGTGGTGTTCAGCATCGAGCGTTACGTATTCTCCATGACTATTTGGTTCATTATTCGCATAATATATCTTCCCATGGAATAGCGCAAACTTCTGTCCTTTTTTTTCAACAATAACAGTTCCGGTTTCATCGTGGTGAAACTCACTTGACATAAAAGTAACTAATCCATTATTCGTCCATAATATTATCGGTAATGGCATAGAAACTGGATTTCCATCCCATTCTAAAATATGGAAATTATGAGAGTCTCCAACGTGATGTAAAATCATCCCCGTTACATCAAATTCTTTTTCTTCTTCCGATTCGATTGAAGTAGCAAATCCTGAAGTAGTTGCTAAAACAAAAAACACACCTAAAATGAGTTTCTTAATGACGTTGAATTTTATTGTTTTCAATGTAGCGTTTTTGCGTTTCTGAAATTTTGGGCAAATGTACTAACATTAAATGAATTGGCAAACCAAAAAAAGCTTTGTTTATTGGTTTTTAAAGAATTTATTTAAACTGAAAGTTTCAAATGCAAGAAAGAAAAAATAAGGGATAAAGAAATTGAAAACCTCTAGGGTAGTATCTTCGGTTTTTCCTGTAAATAAGGGTAGTAAAAAAACTATTGCCAACGCCATTTTTACTAAAGTTAATAATAGAAATAGAGAAAAAGCATTCATTTTTCCTTTATTGTCTTTAAATCTAATAATACTATATACTATGGCAACGAGTATAATGTTAAATAAGTAAATAACCCAAACGGGGAAAAATAGGGTTTTCTCTGAAAGAAATAAATGAATTATATAATAATGAAGGGCACACAACACTAGCGTAAAACCAAACAACCCCAAATAGAAATTTTGAAGGTCTTTTTTCATTTCTTATTTTTCTTATTAGAAATGTATGTAACTTGTTTTATCACAAAATACATTGCTATTCCTACTGATGCTAAACTACAAACTATAGTAAATACTGAATAATTATTAGGATAGATCTCATCTAGTTTTACGCCACCATAAGTGCCTAAACCAATAATGGCTATCATTTGAAAAGCTATTCCCGAAAACTGAGCATAAGAGTTAATTCGGTTGTTCTTTTTCTGTTTTTGTCTCGATGGGTCGGGATTGTGTTCTTTGTGTTCTGTCAAAAAGGTAATTTTGTGATTTTTTATCTTCTGGTGTTTTTTCAGAAATTGTTTTAATCTTAGCTTCTTTTTCTGTTCCCTTCATTAAACAAGTTGCATTAAATGTTGCTCCAGGTTCAACCGCTAATTTTCCAACAACAACCTCTCCTTCAATATAAGCAGTAGCCTTAAGAGTAAGAGTTTTACTTATTTCTAGAATACCTTTAATTTTTCCTTCTATATCGGCATTTTTACAACTCAGAGTTCCTATAATTAAACCTGTCTTTCCTATTACAACTTTTGAAGGCGTTTTTACATTTCCCTCAATAATCCCATCAACTCTAAAATAACCGTTACAACTAATGTCTCCCTTTATCTTAGTTCCATCATTTATTCGATTTTGACCTGTTCCTTGATTTTCGGGGGCTTTATCTTTTTTTTCTGAAAACATAATTTCTTATTTTTTAGATTCTCCTTTTTTGGAACTCTTTCCTTTATTGTTTTTTTCTATATTTTTCTTTTTATTGCCTCTTTCCTTTTCTTTTTCCTTTCTGGATTTTTCCTGTTGTTGTTTTATATATTCAGCAGATCTTTCTTCTTTTTTTGTTTCTTTTTTCTCAACCCTTTTTGATAAATCAAGTTTTAAATAGTCTTCAAGATTCTTGTGTATCTGAATGATCTTATAATTGGGTGACGAAATCTCAAAAAACGTTTCTTTTACTTTATATTTTTTACTCTCGTTTAAAACTTGTGCAAACCCGCGACCACCTAGTTTTGTATTTAATCCATGAATAATTACAAATATTGTGTCTGGAATATAATAATCTATAGACGTTGACATATTATCATAACGATACCATTCAAGTGCGTTATCAATCCTTTCTTTTAAATTTTCAGCCAATTCTCGGCCTTCCCTATTAAAACTGTATACAACCTTCCATCGATTACTTTCTTCATCATATATAAAGTTTTTCGTAGCGATTCTTGGCAATAACGTTTTATAAAGATTTTGAGCTTCTTTTCCCTCTTCTGAATTTGGGTAATTTAATGCAACGAAATTAAGTGCTTTTTTATAAGCTTCAAATCCCTGTTGGCGTCCAATTGCATTTGCCTTAAGGAGTTCGAATTTAGAAATAATTACATTCCCATAATATATTGAAATATAGGATTCACATTTTTCAATTACATATTGATAGTTAGAGTTCTCAAATTCCTCAAATATTTCTTTGTATTTATATTCAGGGCTTGACTCATCAGTTGCAAGTATTGTATTTGGGTTTCTTAATATTTCAGCATAACGAGAATCTGGATATCTGGATATAACCTCATTTTTATATTGCGCTGCTAAAGTTTCATTATCTAAAATAGTATATATTTTATGTAAGTTATATAAAGTAGGTAGTACTAATCGCTTTTCAGGATTATAAGAAAGTAGCTTTTCTAAACGATCTATTGCTAAATCATATTCCTTAAACTTTTCTTTATAGATCAACCCTAATTGGTAATATGCAAAATTTCTGTCTTTGGTGATACTATCAATTACTCTTTGATCTTTAGGTATTCGTTCCAAGTATGTTTCTGGTTTGAAAAGGTCATTTTCTGCAATGGGAGCAGACACTAATTCTTCTTCCAAATTATCTAATTTTGACAATTTGCTTGAAAGTCTCCAGTTATCTTCCAGTCTTCTGTTTCCCCATCTTTTTAAAAATTCTTGCTTCCCAAAAGAAACAGTTGTGGGATTATAAAAATAAAAGTTTCCTCCGCTGTTGGGGCCTTTCGTTTCTGAAATATTATTACTGTTATAAAATTCATTATTGCTAATTTCTTTTTCTTGAGTAATTTTAGCAATATCTTCATACTTAATCACATCATCTAGATTTTCACGCTTCTTTGTTACACGCCTCCATAGTCTTGTTCCTTCATCAAGATTAGTAAGGGTGCTATCGTAATAAAATCCAGCTTTTTTATATTCCCTGAAATCAAAATGAATCTCCGCTAAAGTTTGATAATTTACAGATTGCATTTTTCTGTCATTCCGATAGGCCTTTAAGGATTTATTATAATATTCAATAGCTAGGTCCATACTATCATTTTTCCGATAATATTCTCCTATCTGATTGTATATTTTATCCAGAAAAGGACGGTTTTCTCGATTCTTTTCCAGATCATAAAGTAATTTTAAAAATGCAACACGATCTTCTTTAGTAAAATCAAAGTTTTTTGCTTTTTCTATATATGCATTAATCATATATATTCTGGGGGATTTCCTGTTGAGTGCTATCACCTCATCAAAGGCTATATTTGCACTATCCTTTAAGTTCAATTCATTATATAATTGTCCTTTAATGTAAGTGTATCTCCCTTTTAACTCATTGTCTTTTACATTTTCAGAGGCTATTTTAATATAAGGTAGTGCAGCATCTAAGGAATCAAGGTTGATGAAAGCTTGTGCAATTATTGCTGAAGCATCCGCATAATCCTCTTTGCTAATCTCATTTTGCTTAAACATTCTTTTAAGATTATCAATAGCTACTTCCTCATTATTAAGACGAATGTTTGTTTTAGCCTTCCAAACTTTTGCGTGGTTAATACTGTTACAAGTAGGATATCTATTTAAAATAAAATTAAATGCATCCAGGGCCTGAACAAAACGAAGATCATGATAACGTGCTTTTCCTAGAAGAATATAAGCTTCATCAATTTGTGGATTATACTCTTTACGATCTATATAAATAGAGTGTTTTTGGATTGCTTTTGCAGCCTTTTCTTCAGCTCGATTAAAATTTGGATTTTCACTTCCTCCCGGAAGAACTTTATTCTCATCCAATTCAATTCTTTCAACCGGTAAAATTTCCCAAAAATTATCTCTATATCCACTTGCCAACTCATCTAAACCTGTATCAAAAGCCATATTCCCATTATAAAGAGCATTATATTCTGTAAAAACAGCATGAGAATTTCGACTTAGGAAAGTGTTTTTTTTACGTGAACAGGCAGCAATAAATAAAATTGCTATTAAGAAAAGTGTGAATTTTATTATTCCCTTCAAAATATGATTAGTTTTATATAGTACTGAAACTTAAAAGATTCGCTTTTAGTGTGTATACTTCAAAATTGACCGTAAAAATACGTTTCTTTTTAAAATTTAACTCGCAATTCTTATAAAAATTGAATTCTGGAAAAAATACCTCAAGAGATCGGAACCTAATCTTTTGAAAAAATAAAACTGAAGGTATTTCACAAAATTGAATTCCTTTGTATTTTCGCAAAAAATAATTGAACTTTATGAGTACTAAATACTCCACAGAAATTACAGCTTTAACAATTACAGTAGATGATGAAATACATGAATTAAAAATGTCTCCAAAAAAGACAGTTTTAGAAGCTGCTTTAGACAAAGACATTGACGCTCCTTATTCTTGCCAGGGGGGCGTTTGTTCTTCATGTATTGCTCGTATAATAGAAGGAAAAGCTATTATGGAACAAAACCAAATCCTTACCGATTCTGAAATATCAGAAGGTCTTGTTCTTACCTGCCAAGCTCATCCTACAACTTCAATATTAGTTATAGATTACGACGACGTTTAGTCTATTATTAACTCCTTTTTGTCGGCAGACGCATCCTGCTACGCCAACATTGAGTGTAGATTATGATGATGTTTAGAGTATTTCAAAAATTTTAGTGATCACGTCTTGAGGCAAAATAGTCCTTATAGCATCTTCATATCCTTCGGGAAATTTGTTGCCATAAATAGAGGTAGGAATCGAAGGGTGTTTTGTTCTATCAGCTAATAAAATATTTTCTTCAGGTTGCCCAAATGGGGCAAAACCTGCATACGGATGGGTAACCCCCCAAAGAGAAATCACAGGCACTCCATACATAGCTGCTAAATGTCCGTTCCCGCTATCCATAGTTAACATAATATCAAGATTAGATATCAATGCTAATGCTTCTTTAAAGCTAAGTATTCCGGCAATATTACTTACCGAGTAAAATTTGGTTTCTAACTTATCCAATTGCTTAATTTCCTCCTTTCCTCCACCAAAAAGTAAGATATGATATTGCCGCGTTTCATCTATCTTCTCAATTACATTTTCCATTAGTTCCAAGGGATACATCTTACTTTTGTGTGCAGCAAAAGGAGCGATGCCTATTAATTTTTTTGGTTCGGAGCCTACAATATTTTGTAATTTAGTGATGAAATCTTTCCTGGGAAGTGCCTTATATTTTTCTAAATCCAAAGGAAAACCTAATACTGAAAAAACATCGGCATAGCGTTGATGTGTCGTTTTCAATTGCCGAAAAACTTTGTTATTTTCTCTGGTAAGTGCCTTTTTTTCGTTTCGCCCTTTATTGATTGATGCTGATTTTATTCCTGTTATTTTTAAGTAATTTGTAATGATTTTTGATCTGATAACATCATGTAAATCAGCTACTGCATCAATGCCAAGATTTTTAACTTCTTTAGCTAATGTAAATAATCCAATTCCCTTATGTTTTCCATAAACATCTGCTTCTAAAAAATCAATATTCGGAATATCCTCAAAAAGGGGTTTTAAAAATGCTTTTGAAAGAACCGTAATTTTTATTAAAGGATAGGTCTGTGCAAAAACACTTAATACAGGAATAGCCATGGCAACATCTCCCATAGCAGAAAGACGAATAACAAGTATGTGTTTTGGCAGTTTCATTTTAGGAAACTCTTCGTCCCGAAAATAATCGGGACTATGAGTTACACTATTTTTCTCCTCGTAACACAGGATTTAATTCTTCATCGTTATACATCTTCATTTGTTTGTAAACTTTCATATATTTATTTCCTGTAGAGATGTCTTTTAATAATTGATCTATAGCCGTACTTAAATCTACTCGTTGATCTAACAATACATTTAATTTTATCTGGCAAGCTTTTCTGTGATCTTCAGAGGCATTCTCTCTAGTTGCCTCTTCATTCATATGATAAACTTTCAATGCCAAAATAGAAAGGCGATCAACTCCCCATGCAGGGCTTTCGGTATTTATTTTTGCATCATCTTTAATTGTTACATCATTATATTTCTCTAAAAAATAACTATCAATATATTCCACCATATCGGTTCGATCTTGGTTAGAAGCATCAATTTGACGTTTTAAAGTAAGAGCACTTACCGGATCTATATCTGGATCTCGAATAATATCCTCATAATGCCATTGCACCGTATCAATCCAACATTTTCTGTATAGTAAATGTGCTAACAAATTGGTTTCGTCACTATAGGGATTGCTAAAGGTTTGCTCTACGCTGTCAATTTCATGGTGTTTATCGATTACTTCTTTAAAAATTGTATTTGCTTTTTTTGAAAACATGATAATAAACTTTAAGTTGATTTTTCTAAAATGTGTAAATATTCGGTAGTATGACTTGCTTTATGGTTTCGGTTTTCGGTTTTATCGGCTTTAAATCTCTGGTATTTTTTAGTTGCTAAATCATACTTCCCAAATCGTTTCATTGCTTTTTTCACTTCCTCTCTAGGCATTAATCCTTCGTTATTATAACTTAAAAATATATATTGAAATTGTGCGTTTTCAATGAGTTGACTAAAAGCATTAAGCACTTTTCCTTTTTTACAATATTCGCTTTTATAATACTCTCTCAAGCCGGTTTTTCCCTTAGGTGCAAAGGTATCATATTTTGCAATAGTATTAAGGACATGATAATTGGCCCCGTATTGCCGTTCATTATAAGGCGGATCCAGATATAAAATATCTCCTTTAATTTTTTTTATAAACAGATTGCTGTCTTGCTGAAAAACTTGATGATTGTTTTTTGTCTCCTGAAATATAGCGGGTCGTAAAAATAATGACTTTGCCGCCGAACTTTTAATTTGTTTTAAATAAGCTCCATATACGGACGCAGTATTGGCAACTTTGTCTGCGCTTTCAAGCAGGGAAGTAAGTAAAAAGTAATATTGATTTTTAGTTATTTTTGAATCCTGTAACCAATTTTCAATTTGTATTCTGATGGCATCTATTTTCTGTCCATTTTCAGAAGTAAAATAAATTCTTCCTGCTTTTCCGCCTTGAGAATATTCTTTAAAAACAAAACCCTTTATTCCCTCAATGTTATTAAGTTTCTGCAGTAATTCTTTAAATTCGATTTTTTTGTAATTGCCTATATAATTCCGATTTAACACAAAGCTGTAATATTCAATGTCGTTTGAAATTACCTGTTTTACATCGGGTTTAAAAACACGCCCAACAATTCCGGTTCCTGCAAAAAGGTCACAGAACACTTTCTGAGACATGTCCTTTCCAACTACCTTAGTAACGGTATCAGAAATAAAGGAGGAGAGTTTTTGTTTGGAACCTATATAATTCATTGTAATGTCTTAATGATCTTTTGTAATTGTGCCTCTATATTTCTTAAATTAATTTTCACAATAAAATTACAAGAAACGGGAGTAACGCAAAAACCCATATGAGGATTTCTTTCGCCCAATACAATTTTATATTTTCAATATAATTGGTTACAATAATTGCTAAAGGCGCTATAATAAATATGAACTCACCTCCGTTTTTATCGAGTTTCAACAAAACCAAAATAATACTAATTAGTAACACTAGGGTGATTAATATATAATTTGATTTTTCTTTTAATGAAACTTTTGAAAGGTTGTTGATTCTCAGTATTATAATGGCAATAATTGTTAAAGAAAAGAATATGATCAATGCTAATAATGGATGAGATTTATAAGGTGTATAATCAAAACTTGTTTTGTTATCTAAATTTAAAAACCACAAAAAAGAGTCGTTTATAATCAAATGATAAATGGTTGCTAAAACAAAAACAGAAATAAAACCAACAAAAGGTATAAACCAATATCTGATAGTTTTAATTCCTCTTTGAAAAAGAGCTATAATTAAAATTATAAAAAATAGAATACTCCAGAAATAAAAAAGGGATGCATAGAAATCCAAATAGATGCGTCAAGAATTTTTTTTCAAGATTCTTTTCTGATGTTAAACTCAAAATTCTTCTTAGTGATAGTAATAAAAATAAATTAGCTAATAGGAGGTTAGTTTCAGAGAAAATCGCTGGTATTAATATTATTAAACAACTAAATAGTAATATCGGATAAGCATTAATTTTGGTTAGCCGATTTTTTCTGATGATAAAATTCAAAAGGAATAAGGAAAAAAAGCAAATTAAAAGTGTTATAAATTGTCTTGTGAAAATTTGAAGGTTATATTGTTCGCCAGTGTCAATAATTATTCGAAAAAAACACCCAATAATGATAAACATACTCACAATTAAAAAGTTGATGGGCTTAGATTTACCAAAAAAGCTTGTGAGCATAGTTCTTAATTTATACTTTTGCAATCTAAATATAAATATATGACTTGGAGAGGATTTTTTGAAGGAATACAATCTTTTTTTGAAAGTGTTGCATTTGCTCCTTATAATTGGCTAAGAAGTATTGAAACCGATAATTGGTGGGGGGCTAATCTTGTGTCCTGGACTTTAATTGTAATAGGATTAGTTGCATTTGTATATTGGATGGGTCAACTTAAAAAATTTGAAGACTCAGGCGAAGAAGATAAAAGTATTACCGCTCATAAGTATTTAGGTTAGGTCAAAACCTATATCATTTCTATAATTCATCGTATTAAAATGTATTTTTTCTATATTTTGATACGATTTTTTTAGTGCTATTTTGTAATCCCCATCCAATGAAGTTACAGCCAATACCCTTCCTCCATTTGTTACTATTTCTCCATCTTTAATTGTTGTCCCGGCATGAAAAACATATGAAGTTTCCACATCTTTTATACCATTAATTATGTTTCCTTTTTCGTAGGCTTCTGGATAACCCCCTGAAACTAACATGACAGTAGTGGCTGCTCTCTCGTCTAATTTAATTGTTATCTCATCTAATTTTTTATGAAATGTTGCTTCCAATATCTCAACTAAATCATTTTGTATTCTTGGTAGTACGACTTCAGTTTCTGGATCACCCATTCTAACATTATATTCAATGACTAAAGGTTGATTATTAACAATTATAAGTCCTATAAATACAAATCCTTTATAATCAATTTTTTCTTCGTTCAATCCCTGAATTGTTGGTTTTATTATTCTTTCTTCAATTTTCTTCATTAACCTTTCGTCAACAAAAGGAACAGGAGAAATGGCTCCCATTCCACCAGTGTTTAATCCTGTATCTCCTTCACCTATTCGCTTATAATCTTTTGCGGTGGGAAGGGTTTTATAATTTTTCCCATCTGTTAATACAAATACACTTAATTCGATTCCATCTAAAAATTCTTCAATAACAACGGTTGAGCTAGCTTGCCCGAACTTGCTATAAGAAAGCATATTTTCTAATTCTTGTTTTGCTTCTACAATATCATTAATGATTAATACCCCTTTCCCTGCAGCTAATCCATCAGCTTTTAAAACATAAGGTGGATTTAATGATTCTAAAAAATGTTTGCCTTCAACTAAAGTTTCCTTGGTAAAACTTTGATATGCTGCTGTAGGAATATTATGCCTGAACATAAACTTTTTAGCTCTTTCTTTACTGCCTTCAAGCATAGCTCCTTGCTTTGAAGGACCTATTAGCATTACCTCTTTTAAACTTTCATTTTTCAAAAAATAATCTGCTATTCCATTTACCAATGGGTCCTCAGGACCAACAATGACCATCTTAATATTGTTTTCTAACACACATTTTTTAATAGCATCAAAGTCTGTAACCGAAATAGGGACATTTATAGCAATTTTTGAGGTACCTGCATTTCCAGGAGCCACAAATATTTGATCGCAACGATTACTTTGTGAAATTTTGTAGGCGAATGTGTGTTCTCGCCCACCAGAGCCTAATATTAAAATGTTCATTGTTTTAAGTATATGGTCATACAAAAATAAGGTAAATTTATCGTGAGGCATAGATAGAGTTTCTTTTAATTTGTAAATTGAAGTCCTAATTTATTTATGTTGAATCTGTTTGAACTTACATTGCGATTAAATGGCTATCCTATTTATAAAGCGAAAAAGCATTTGCAACAAATTCAACAAATTCCAGAGGCTGAATATAAATCATATGTTCATAAACAGAGACTGAAAATTGTTAACTTTCATATTCTTAATAATTCCATTTATCAATCCATTGCTGGTGAAGAAACATTAACTCAATGGGGAAAAGTTCCCATTATGCAAAAAAGTGATTTGCAAAAATCGCTTCAAGATCGTTTGTCTATTGGGTTTACGTCAAAAAATAGTTATGTAAATAAAACTTCTGGTTCCAGCGGACAACCATTTATTTTTGCAAAAGATAAATATTGCCATGCCTTAACTTGGGCAGAAATAATAAATCGTTTTGAGTGGTTTAATATTGATTTTAACTCTTCTTTACAAGCTCGTTTTTATGGTATCCCTTTAGGTTTTATAGGTTATAATAAAGAGCGCCTAAAAGATTGGTTCAGTAATCGGCACCGATTCCCTATTTTTGATTTATCTGAAGCTACACTCGAAACATACTTAAATGTTTTTAAAAGAAAGAAGTTTTATTATATCAATGGTTACACTAGTTCTATTGTTTTATTTGCAAAATTTTTAAAGAAAAAAAATATTGTATTAACTGCTATTTGTCCCACTTTAAAATATTGCGTGGTTACTAGTGAGATGCTTTTTGAGAACGACAAAAAGCTGATAGAAAGAAATTTAGGCGTTCCTGTCATAAACGAATATGGAGCCGCAGAACTTGATTTGATAGCATTTACTAATAATAAAGATGAATTTATTGTAAACAGTGAAACCCTGTTTATTGAAATAATGGACAAAAATGATAACCCATTGCACAATGGGGAATCTGGAAGGATTATAATTACCTCTTTGTATAATAAAGCACATCCTCTTATTAGGTATGATTTAGGAGATACAGGAACCTTGTCTAAAAGAAGCACCTATAAAAATCCTATATTAAAACAACTAATTGGTCGGACAAACGATGTGGCAATACTTCCAAGCGGAAAAACTGTACCTGGATTGACTTTTTACTATATCACTAAGAGCATGATTGAGGATGATGGCAATATAAAAGAATTTGTGGTTGAACAAGCAGAAATAGATTTGTTTAATATTTCCTATGTTTCAGAAAAAGAGCTTTCTGTCGAGGAATCTCAAGTAATTAAAAAAAGCCTTGAGAAGTATCTTGAAAAGGGGCTTCGATTTACTTTGAAAAGGGTTGAAAAACTAGATAGAAGTAGGAGCGGAAAGTTAAAACAATTCTCTTCTTTATTAAGCCAATAACATGTTTATGAAAACTTAATTTGTTATTTTATACTTTTGAAAAACCATATTTAAGTTGATATGAAAATAACTATAGTTGCTGGAGCTCGTCCCAATTTCATGAAAATAGCGCCTATTATCCAAGCAATTGAGATTAGGCAGAAAAATGATGTTGATATTATATATAGACTCATTCACACTGGTCAGCATTATGATAAAAACCTAAGTGATACTTTTTTTGAAGAGCTTGGTATTCCTGCTCCTGATGTTAATCTAAACGTACAAAGTGGAGGCCAAGCTGAACAAACTGGTGCTATTATGCAAGGGTTTGAAAAAGAATTAGCAATAAATCCTACAGATTTAGTTTTAGTTGTAGGAGATGTTACCTCAACTATGGCTTGTGCAATAGTCGCTAAAAAAGCACATGTAAAAGTAGCTCATGTAGAAGCAGGCATACGTTCCGGTGATTTAAAAATGCCCGAAGAAATTAATAGAATTGTTACAGATAGTATCACAGATTATTTCTTTACCACATCTAACTTGGCATCGGATACATT
>PVMK01125897.1_pt1 | contig 24322 bp, 21 predicted proteins | sample 1853481 | NCBI WGS metagenome assembly PVMK01 (sample SAMN08533507, study PRJNA380276) | Marine sediment metagenome, whole genome shotgun sequencing project.
TGGTGGCACACTTCCCGAAAGTCTTACAACGCTTCCACGTAGCGGATCATCTTCTCGCGCGTCTTGTGGTTCGGCAGTCGACCGTGCAGCGCGCCCATGTTCTCCTGCATGTGATCGACACGTGAAGTGGCAGGGATCGCGCACACCACGGCCGGATGGGAAACGACGAATTTCAGGAAGAACTGCGCCCAGTTTTCACAGTCGAACTCGCCCGCCCACTGGGGCAACGGATGGCGGGCGAAGTAGCCGAACAAGTCTCCTCCCCGGAACGGCCGGTTGGCGATCACTGCCAGGCCGCGTTCCGCCGCCAACGGCAGCAGGCGTCGTTCCGCCCGGCGGTCGAGAATATTGTAAGTGAACTGTGTGAAATCCAGCGGCTGCTCCGCCATGATCTTTTCCATGGCGTCGTGACGACGGCCGTGGGACGTGGTGACACCGATGTATCGGATTCGGCCCGCCGCTTTGTGCGCCACAAGCGTCTCCAGGTGACCCTCCCAACTCAAGAGATTGTGGATCTGCATGAGATCGAAATGTTCGACGCCCCATAGCCGTTGCGATTCGTCCATCTGCGCAACTCCGCCGGACTGAAGCAGAGTCCAGACCTTGGTGGCGGAGAACAGAGGGGGCTTTTCCGCCATGCGCGCCAGGCAGTAGCCGATGACTTCCTGGGACGAGCCGTACATGGGCGAGGAATCCACCATGCTGCCGCCCATTTCGAAGAAGGTTCGCAGCACCTTCAGTCGCTTGTTGCGCCGCTGCGCGTCCTTTCCCACGTCAAAGGTGATCCACGACCCCATGCCGATCACCGGCACTTGCTCGGAGGTGCCGGGGATGACTTTCTTCAGCACCGGGCTGCGGGCGGCGGCTGCAAGAACCCCGGCCGAGACAGGGGTCACGGCCAGCGCCGCCATGGAGCCGAGGAAGCGCCTGCGACCCATTGTGGAACAACCACCACTCATACAGTAATAATGGACCACCACAGAGGCGATACCCATGAGTGAATCGGTGAAAATTGTCGTGCCGGGGGATGATCCTCCACAGATCGCCGGATCGCCGGCCCTCGAGCGCCTGGCGAGCCGGGGCGAGCTGGTCGTTTACTCGGATCGGCCGGACAGCGAAGAGGAGAAGATCGCGCGCGTGAGCGGTGCCGCCGTCATTTTGAATTCCCGCTCCGCTGTCACCTGGCGGGAGTCGGATTTCGCGCAGTTGCCGGCCCTGGGGCTCATCGCCACCTGCTCGGTGGGCACCGACGCCATCGACCTGGAAGCGGCCCGGGAACGCGGCATCGTGGTTTCCAACCAGCCGGGCGTGAATGCGCCGTTCGTTGCCGAGCACATGTTCGGTTTGATGTTCGCCGTGGCCAAGCAGGCAGCCGTGCAGACGGCCGCGCTCAAGCAGGGCCGATGGCTGCTGCCGGTCAATAAGATGCTTCAAGGAAAGCGTTTAGGCATCGTGGGAACCGGCGCCATCGGTGCGGAGATGGCGCGACTGGGTAGAGCCATCGGCATGGAGACGGTGGCATGGACCTTCAATCCGTCCCCGGCGCGCGCCGAGTCCCTGGGTGTCGAATTCCTGTCTCTGGAAGAGTTGCTGGAAACGTCCGACGTGATCAGCCTGCACCTTCGATTGAGCCCCCAGTCCACCGGGCTCATAGGTGCCGCCGAGCTCGCGCGAATGAAGCCCACCGCCATCCTTCTCAACGGCGCCCGCGCCGACGTGGTCGACAACGCGGCACTGGTGGAGGCGCTGGATGCGGGTAGACTGTTCGGCGCTGGTATCGACGTATTCTCCCGGGAACCAGCGCCCGAGGATGACCCCATCCTGTCGTGCGAACGGGTGGTGCTCACTCCCCACGCGGCGGATCAAACACCCGAGGCGGTAGCAGCGACCAACGAAGCGGCGGTGGACAACATCATCGCATTTCTGGACGGCGAGCCGCGGGTCAATGCGGCGAAGTAACTTCCAGACTCACTGGACACGGAGCTGTTGCATGGCACATCCAACTACGACCTATCGCCCACCCGATGGACTGCTTTCCCGTGCCGCGGTTGTAGTCGCCGCGGCCACGGTAATCGCGTTTGGCTGGCTCGCCGGGGCAGCCGCCCATGACGTGGCCAATGGAACACTCGCGGCGGCCATTCGCGCCGGCGGCTATCCTTGCGCGCGAGTCATCGAAAAGGAATCCTCGGGCGAGGGCTCCAGGGTCTGGCGGGTACGCTGTAACTCGGGATCCTTCCAGGTCACGTTGAAGGACGGCGGCGCGGCGGAGGTCTCGCCGCTGGACTGACGATCGCTCTTCAATGGGAGCTACCGGTGGGTGATCGAGGCATTCGCCTGGCCGAACTCAGCCGCCGACGGGCCCGAAGATCTCCGTGTGAATGCGGCTCTCGGAGACACCCAGTGCGCCGAGACCCGACTGAATGCCGGCCATGAACGGTGTCGGGCCGCAGAGATAGAATTCGGCGTCCAGATCCGGCACCAACCGAGGCGATCAACTCGCTGTCTATTCGGCCGCTCGAGTCGAAATCGATCCCGGGCGCGTCTTCTGGCCGCGGCCGGCTATAGGCCACATGAGCATGGAGGTGCTGGTGGGCTGCAACGAGCATTCGAACCTCGTCGCAGAGCGGATGGTGCTGGCCGTCGCGCCCGCCATGAATGAACCACACGGGCCTGGCCAGAGGGTCGTGGGTCAGGGAATGCAGCATGCTGACCATGGGCGTCACACCAACACCGGCGCTGATGAGCACAATGGGCCGTTCGTCTTTGGCCAGCACGAACTCGCCGGCGGGTCGGTAGGTGTCGACGAAGGCGCCGGTCTCCATGCAATCGTGAAGATAGCGGGACGCCACGCCGCGGGGCTCTCGCTTGACGCTGATTCGGTAGTAGCCATCGTCGGGCCCGTTGGAAAGCGAGTAGGTGCGCCGAACAGGCTCCCGGTGTCCCGGCACCTCCAGGTGGATGGGCAGATGCTGACCGGCTTGGAATCCATCCAGCGGCGCTGCGTCGCGGGCCTCGAACACGAAGGAAGTCACGTCGTCGCTCTCGCGCACCTTGTGGATCAGCCGCAGGGTGCGAACGAACTCCGAGGCAGGGCCCCAACGCAATGGCAGCGCCGCGCGTAGCTCCACGGCCTGTTCCAGCTCGAAGTTGACCAGGCGCCGGGCACCGGGGAAGCGCGAGATGGCTTGCGAATCCCAATCGATGCTGGTGCGGCCGGTGAGTTGCAGCATGCTGCCCTGCTCGAAGTCGACGAACAGCAGGCCGGCGCGGGGGTCCACGATCAGGTTTCCCAGAGTGTTGTAGTGATTGTTGCCGGCGTAGTCGGGAATCACCAGGTGGGTGGCGCTCTGCACATGCACGAAGCCGGGATCGCCCCCGCGGTGGGAGGCGTCCATGCCGTAGATCGGGTTTGCGCCGTCGCCACGGTGGCCGCTGGCAATAAAAAGCGTATCGGCGCCACGGATCCATTCGCGCATGTTGGCGTCAAGCCGGGTGACGCGCCGGGCCGGCGGCGGATCTTGCGGCTCAGGCACACGTGTCCAGGAGCGCTCGTGGATGTACTGGGGGCAGTTTCCGAAGGCCTGGTCCACTTCGAACTCGATAGCGCCGCTGTTGCCATTGCCGATTCGCCCGTTGACACGGTTACGACGGCGGGTTGCCAGGTCGATACCCAGGAGGCCCAGGTCGGCGCCCTGGATGAGTGCCCCGTCCAGGGCATCACCGGGAACCGGTCGCCCATGGATGCTCAACCGCTGTGGGTCCGGCGAGCGGACGAAACCCGATGGCCCGGTCAACAGGGTCGCCCACGGGCGCCCTTGCCCATCGCGGGCGGCGGCCACCAGGAAGGGCAGCGACTGGTGAAACAAGCGGTGCTCCTCGGGCAGATAGTCACGCACCACCTGCCGGGCCCAGGGCTCGATCTGGTCACGAACGCCCAGGCGCGTCTGGACGCGCTGCTCGCCTTCGTGGAACGGAGAGGCACTCGGCATGATTGTCATTTCACTTCCCTCAGACATTGTCGCGGCCGTGCTCACTGGGCGGGGAGTGCGATCAGTTCGAGGCGGATGTTGCCGGGAATGCGGCACATCATGTGCATCACCGGACCGCCCCCCAGAGACTCGGGGGCGAATTCGATCTGCACGTCATCGCGGGCGGCGAGCTCGCCGTGCAACACCTCCAATGCCTCCCGGTCGGCGACCCGCAGGGCAAAATGATGGAGACCGATAACGCGCCGGCGGTCGAAGGCGACGGCACTCTCCGGGTCCTCGGCCTGCCACAGGGTAATCATGACCGTGCCGTCACTGACAAACACCGCCGGGTACTCGGGCACTTCCCCGACAGTCTCGAAGCCCAGCCCGTGGACGAAGAAGTCCCTGGCGTCCCCGAGCCGGGGCACGGTCAGGCCGAAGTGGTGGACACCCAGGGTTTTGGGCGTTGATGTGGTCATGCTCTGTATCTCCAATGTCTGAGTCGGTTTCCGTGTCAGAGAATCTAGACGTTGTGTGATTCGGAATAAATACCGATAATCTGATAGAACTCCTCCACTATTTGGAGTAATGTTTCGAGCATGGACAAGCTCCTGGCCATGCGCAGCTTCGTGGCCATCGTCGACCAGGGAAGCCTTACCGCCGCGGCCACCGCCCTGGGCCGATCCCTGCCCACCATGGTGCGCACCCTGGCCGCTCTCGAAGAGAACCTTGGCACGCGCCTGTTGCGCCGGACCACCCGGCGCATGTCCCTCACCGCCGAGGGTCAGGGCTATGTGGAGCGTTGCCGGCGCATCCTCGGCGACATCGAGGAGGCGGAAGCCTCGGTCACCCGGGGCCAGGTCGAGCCCCGGGGTGGGATCCGCATGACCGCGCCGGTGCTGTTCGGTCAGATGCACGTTGCTCCGCCGTTGACCGAGTTCCTGCGCCGCTTCGATGAGGTGCAGGTGGAGCTCACGCTGCTGGACCGGGTGGTCAATCTGGTGGAAGAAGGCATCGACCTGGGGGTACGTATCGCCCATCTGACGGACTCCTCGATGATCGCCGTACCGGTGGGGCGCGTGCGCCGGATCGTCTGCGCGAGCCCGGCGTTGCTGCGCGACCAGGGTCTGCCGGTGCACCCGCGGGAGTTGTCGCAACGCCCCTGCGTACGCTTTCGCGGCATCAACCCCGGCGACAGTTGGAGCTTTCAGGATGCGGGCCGGGAGATCTCGGTCAGGACCCGGGGAAGCTTTAGCTGCAACCAAGCGGCGGCCGCGGCCCAGGCGTGCGCCGAAGGGCTGGGATTCGGAATGTTCTTGTCCTACCAGGTCGAGCCCCTGGTGCGCACCGGTGCCCTGCAACCGGTGCTGGCGGACTTCGAACTTCCATCACTTCCCGTGAGCCTCGTCTACCCGCAAGCCCGGCTCGTTTCCACAAGGTTGCGGGTTCTACTCGAATGGTTGAAACAGGCGCTGCGCGCGCGGCCGGAGATTCAATGACAAGCTACGCGGTAACCGGATAGATACGGGTCCGAAGTATCAACGCGCGTCATGAAAAATTATGCCCAGAGTCCTGCGATGTCCGGAACGGATTCGGCTCACGCCGTGTCGCACGTTGACGCGATAGTCGCCGCGGTGACCCGGGGCTGGACGAATCTGATTTGGAAACAGGATGAACTGGCCTTGTTCCAGCACCACGGCTTCACCGCGGGATTGTTTGCGCGGGCGTTGCTCGACCAGCAGGAACTCACCCCCCTCGAAATCGACGCCCGGCCGGCTCAACATGCCGGCGGCTTGAAGCGGAAAGGCGAGTTCACCGTACACGTCCTGATGCAGGCAGTTGTACCCGCCTGTGCGGTAGTCGAGTATCAACGGCGTGGGATACACCTGTTCATTGCGCTGGCAAACGGCGCGATACTCGCCGAAGGTCTCGGGATAGCGCTCACTGTTACGCAACCGTTGTGCCCATCCATTGGCAATTACCGCCAGCGGCGTATAGAAACTCTCACGCAATGAAGCGATAGGCTCCGGCACGGGATCGGCGAAGTAGCGATACTCACCCTCGCCGAAGCTTTGACGCGCCATGTTCACGGTTTTTCGGAAAAGTGCATCCCGCGGGTAGAGCGCGGCAATCTCGGCGCACTCGCCTTGCGAGAATAAAGGCGGTGTTATCGCATAACCCTGACCGTTGAGGTCAGCCTCCAGAGCGTTCCAGTCGAGGGCTTCCAGGCGCCCTTGCAACCGTTCGAGAGTCACGATGATGCATCCTCCGAGGAGGAGGGAGTGTGAGGTCTGGAGGCGACGGGCGCCACCCGGAAGTTGCGCCGTCAGGCAAAGATCTCTTTGAAAAATTTCTGCATTTCCTGCCAGGATTGCCGGTCCGTTTCTTCGCTGTACGCCAGCGGCAGTCCGTACTTTTTACCGTTGGCATCCGCTTCCGGATTGGTGAATCCGTGCAACGCGCCAGGGTAAGCAATAAATCGAAGATCGGCCCCGGCGGCCTGCATCTCGTCTTTGAATGCCGCCACCTGATCCTGGGGTACCAGAATATCGTCGGCACCGTGGCAGACCAGGATCTTCGCGAGCACGCTACCGGGAGCAGGCTTGTGAGAAGAACCCAACGCCCCGTGAAAACTGACCACCCCGGCCAACGGCTGACCTACCCGTGCCGCGTGCAGCACAATCGCGCCGCCGAAGCAATATCCGATGGCAGCTATGCGTCCCGAGTCCACGGCGGCGTGATTCTGAAGGTAGGCGAGGGCAGCACCCATCCGGGATTCCGCCTGACCCATGTCGCCCAACACGCCGTTCATGAGCCGGCCGGCATCCTCGGGATTGTCCGCCACCTGGCCGCCGCCGTACATGTCGACGGCCAGCGCCGGGTACCCCAGCTCCGCCAGCATGCGCGCGCGCCCGCGAACATGATCGGTCAGCCCCCACCACTCGTGGACCACCAGAACGCCCGGGCGACGCGCGTCGCCATGATCATCAACAGCAAGGTAGCACTCGAGCTCAGTGCCGTCGGCGTCCAGCCGGACCGTTTCTGTGTGCAGATTTGACTCGGTTTCAGCCATCGTCCCCTCCCAATGTGATCTTTCCGTCGATACGAGCTTCCGGAAAGACATCCTAACGTAAGCCTGTTGGATGGAAAACCCGGACCTTCGTGCCTATGCTGCGCGTGCTTCCAACCTCGGCCGAGGGTATGGGAGAATCGGTGCTGTCCATGAGTCAGCAGAACGACACACCGTCCGAATACGCGCCCAAGGTGCGGGCCCAATACGAGGAGTACCCGTTTCCTCTGCGCGACCCGCAAGACGAGTCCAGACGTCTGGTGGTCGCCGAGCAGGAGTCCCTGGGAAAGCTGAATCACTTTTGCTTCGCCGGACGGCAGAGCTTCGGAGACGGGTTTCGCGTGCTGGTGGCCGGCGGCGGCACCGGCGATCACACGATATTCCTGGCCGAGCAGCTCCGAGGCTACGATGCGCGTGTCACCTATGTGGACATCAGTCGAGCCAGCATGGAAATAGCCAGGCAGCGGGCTGGAATCCGAAAGCTCGACAACATCGACTGGCACCACCGCTCGATACTGGACCTTTCCTCCATGGACGTGGCTCCGTTCGACTTCATCAGTAGCACCGGCGTGCTGCACCATCTTCCCGAGCCCGAACGGGGTCTGGAAGCTCTGCGCGGGGTTCTTGCGCCTGGCGGCGCCATGAGCCTCATGCTGTATGGCCGGGTGGGGCGCATGGCCGTCTACGCCGGCCAGGAACTCATGGGCCTGGTCAACGATGGCGTGCAGGACCCGAAACTGAAAACGCGGCACGCTCGCAGCATCGTCGAGGGCCTGCCGCAAACAAACTGGCTGCTGCGAGACGATGATCCGAACAGAGTGCTGAGTGAGTTTCTCGACGACGAGAGCAACCTGAACGACGTGCTTCTTCATGAACAGGACCGCGCATACAACGTGTTGGAAATTTATGACTTCCTCGCGTCAGCGCAACTGGAACTGGTGGAGTTCACATCCTTCCATACCGATCCTCCCAATTTCCGATCCATGTACGATCCGCTGACATGGATCACCGAGCCCGCCTTGCGATCCCATGTATTAACGCTGCCCCTGCCACAGCGCCAGGCCATTGCCGAAGCCATGAGTTGCATGATTACCTGCCACGGTTTCTATGCCGCGCCCAAGGCTGTGGATCGCATCGCATCACCAGGTGATCCGGACATGGTTCCGTTCTTTCTGTACTTCGATCCCGGCAATCTCGCTGAGCATTTTCGTGGCGCGGCCGGGCGTGAATGCGGGCTCAACTACCGGCGCAGTACCGTTCGGTTCCAGGTCGGAAAGTACAGCTCGGATCTGGTCGCAGGGATCGACGGGTCACGAAGCATTGGCGAACTATTCGAGAGGGTGCGGCACAACTCCGGCGGCATCGCCACCGACGCAGACCTGCGGCGGGACTTTTTGGCCTTCTACGAGCCTTTGAACAGCCTGGATACCCTTCTGTTGCGTCACCGCTCCATCTCTGCGTTTCCGGAATTCCCGCTCGAGGGGGTTAGCTGACGCCAGGAGCCGGGCTCAGTGTCAACCGTGGAGGGATTGCAACCGTTCAGGCGGCAACGCAATCAGGCTGCCTGCTCCTCTATCGGCATGGGTCTGCCGATAGCGTAACCCTGAGCGAAGTCGATACCGAGTTCTTCGACCTTGGCGAGAATTTCGGCGCTTTCCACATACTCTGCGATGGTGGCCGCATTGCTGAGTCGTGCGATCTCGTTGATGGAGCGCACCATCACCAGATCCATAGGATCGTTAACCATATTTTTGATGAACGATCCGTCGATCTTGACGAAGTCGACACGCAATTCCTTCAGGTGCCGAAAAGAGCAAGCGCCCCGACCGAAGTCATCCAGTGCGAACCGACAGCCTGTGCTGCGTAACTCGTCGTCACATCCCTTGGCGTCTTCCAGTCGAGAAATTGCCGTGCGCTCTGATATTTCGAAGCACAGTTTCTCAGGCGGCATGTTGTAGAAATCGGTTCGCTCGAGGACATGGTCCAGGAACGAACGGTCGCCAAAAGTCTGTGACGAGAGATTGATGAATACCGTCGAGAGTCTCTCCAGGCGGCTCCCGTCAGCGGTAAAGTAACGCAATCCTTCATCAAAAATGCGCTTATCCAGGACAGTGGCCAAATTGTAACGCTCGGCCGCGGGCAGGAAAGCGGACGGGGGGACCAAAGAACCTTTTTCATCGATCAGGCGAACGAGAATTTCGTAACTTTCGCCCATGGACGCGTTCGGCTTCACCGGCTTAATCGGTTGCAGGCAGATAACCAACCGATTTTCTTCCAGTGCACGCTGAATGCGGCTTACCCATCTGATCTCTCCGTGACGCGTGGCGACCGCAACATCGTCGCTTCGGTAGAGGTGGATCCGATTTCGCCCCTCGTCCTTGGCCACATAGCAAGCGCGGTCTGCCGCGGCGAGAAGCTCGTCGAGCGTGGTTTCAGAAGAACTAATCGGGACCAGACCTATGCTTGCACCCACATGGAAGGACTGCTCATTCCAGATAAACTGAAACTCGTTGATGCACTCGTGCAGCTTGGATACGAGTTGCCAGGCCTTCTCGGGAGGGCAATCTTCGAGGAGCACGCCGAACTCATCCCCCCCGAGCCTGGCGACCGTATCCCTCTTGCGAACCTGCGCCTGCAACCGTTCTGCCAGGCGCCGCAACAGCTCATCACCGGCAACATGGCCACATGTGTCATTCACGACCTTGAACTGGTCGAGATCCAGGTAGCAAAGGGCGTGCTCACCAGGGTGCTCCTTGATGCGCGACAGCAGAGTTTGCAGGCGTTGCTCGAAGGCACGGCGATTGAGCAGATTGGTCAGCGCGTCATGGCTCGCCTGATAGCCCAGTTCTTCGGTCAGACTGTAGGAGTCACTGATGTCCCGGCTCGTCCCTCGGAAACCGCAGAAGTGGCCGCTTGCGTCCTGAATGGGTTTGCCCGCGGTGCTGATGACACGCCGCACACCGTCGGGGCGGCGCCAGAAGCTCTGCATCTGGAAGGAGCGATCCGCGCTTTCTTCAGAGACAGCCCGAGCAGGCGCATCGTCCTGATCTGTCTCGTCGCCGTAAACCTCCGCTATGGTCGAACCAAGGATTTCATCCGCGGTGACGCCGAGCACCTCCTGAGAGCGTCTGGAGATGTAAGTGAATCGCATTTCGGAATCGGTCTCCCAAAACCAATCGGCCGCGGATTCGGCAAAGTCGCGGAAACGCTGCTGATTTGATCGCAGGCTTCTCTCGGCCCGCTTACGGCGTTCCACATTGATTCCCAGCGCCAGGATCGCCATGGACAAGACGGCGAAGATGGCGAGCGCCAACCAGACTGCACGCTTGTACTCACCATACAAGGTCGTCGGCATATTAACGATGACGCGATCGGCTGGAAGAAGATCTTCATTCACGCGGAAGCGCCGCAGCTGCTCATAGTCGAACATATAGCGGCTGGGACTTTTTCTAGTGGTCGGGATCTCCCCCATGTCCTCGCCACGAAGGATCTTGAGCGCAATCTCGGCAACGGTTTCGCCTTGGGTCAGACCGTTGACCAGGTAGCCGCCGACGATGCCGTGACCAAGGGCGAAATCCCACACCGTGTAGATTGGTGCATCGGTACGCTCTGCCATCCACGCGACAAACTTGTTCATGGGCAGCGCCGCACCGCCGACAGTCACTGGCTCGCCCACGGGTACCAGCACGGCATTCTTGGGCAGGAGACTGAGCGCATGTTCGATTTCCGCAAGGGTTTCGTAGTGCCAGATCGAAAGCGGCAGTTCCGCCCGATAATCAGCAACCATGAACTCGATGAGATGGCGACTTCTGATTCCGGGACTGATGAAGACGATGTGCTCGATATTCGGGTGCAGGGTAAAAGCCAGATCCAGAGTCGAGACGAAGTCTCCCGATTCCGAAACACCCACTACATTCGGATGCTGGTCCGCCAGATTTCCGCCCAGGTTGCTGACGGTTGAGAATACGACCGGTACGCCGGGCGCGATGGCTTGCCGATTATCGAGCAGAAACTCGAGCGCCTTACGATCCGAGGTAATGACGACATCGAACTTCAGTTGCGCGTATTTGCGCTGATAGAAAGTGCTGAGTTGGCGCGCGAACGAATCGCTACGCAGCCGGCTGGCATCCAGGTATTCAACCCACAGCTCGATATTCTCCGGTGCCGCCTCCATGGCGATTTCGATGCCTTCCATGATGGAATCCGTCCAGCCGTAGCCCCGGTGGGAGGAGTGCAGAACGAGAACGTTCCTGATGTCATCCGGGCCTTTATACTGCTCGTGGGACTTGAGCTCATCGGTACCGGCGGACACGGCCGCGGCACAGGTACTCAGGGCTGCAAGCAGCAATACGAAACGGATAAGAGCGCCAGTGCGCATAGACAAAATCTCGTTCGCGGGCATGGGTTTCCAGGCACAAGAGACATGAAGGCGTCTCTGGCGGCGGCCGGCGGCGAAAGCCCGGCGGTGCGAAAAGCAACTCGACGCAAAATGGCTGCGTTCACCCGACGAATCCCTCTGAAAAGTATAGCCAGTCCGATGGCAATCGGGGCAAAAGACGGAGCGGAATCTGGTTTGTAATCTTCGCGTAACATCCTGGGCCGAATGTGGCGGTATGCCGCGGAGCTTGCCCGCTGGGACCCGGCGGGCGAGCTTGTACGGGTATTCTCAGGAACGCGGTTCGCATGCCTACGCCCCAGCCAGGCCCTGGCATGGTCACGGAAAAAAGCGCGCGGCGTCGGACTACGGCGTCCTGGGCACGCTGGCTGGCGGTGCCGATGGGCTTGCCGTCCATGGCCAGCCCACCGTCACAACCCATGGGCGCCGATGGGGCTAGACGCCCTCGCCCAGTGGGCGCGTGAACGTGTAGTCGGCGGGTGTTTTCACCAGCAGATCGTAGTTTTCCGCTGCCGTGCCGTTGATGAAGGTAAACGGTGAGGTGACCAACCAGAAACCCGCGCCGGCTACGGTACCCAGGAAGCTGATGGGCCGCACCACGATGACGTCGGCGGTGGCCGCAACCGGGTTGGCGGCCAGTGCCGGTGTCGCCGCTGTGGCTAGAAAAGCCGCGCCGACCAGGGAGGATTTAAGAATCTTGCTCATTGATTGCATGGTTGATGTCTCCAGGTTGTTGTTTCACTTGTTCGCTCCGTCGTCGGTTGCACCGACATGCACGGGAAGAACATGTGCGCGAGACTACGCCGGCGGCGGCCGGCAGGCAGTGTGATATAGCACGGGTTTCTCGGGATGGACCACGCTCATGCGCCCTGATGTTCCTGATTCCCGACCTTCGCCGGGCGCAGCAGTGCGCTCAGCGGCACGGGTACGAGCACCACCAGGGCCATGGCCAGCATGGCCGGCGCAAGCCCGAAACGATCACCGATGACGCCGAACGCGATGGGGCCGGCGATGGAGGCGGCACTGGCAACGGTATAGATCACCGCGAAGCCGCGCGATCGCCTGTCGGGCCTGACGAGATCACTCACGGTAGCGTAGGTGATGGACGACGAACCCTGCAGCACGAGCCCGAGCACCGGCAACAGAATATATGCCAGCAAGGTCGGTGCGAGGAGAACCGCGACGATACCCGCGGCGGTGAGGCACTCCACGATGATCAGAGAGCGCCGCACGCCGATACGCTCAGACAGGTATCCACAGCCAAGCTTGCCGAAGATTCCGCCGGCCAGCGTCAATACCACCGCGAAGCCGGCGAGACTCACCGGCACCTGCTTTTCGAGCATCAGGAATGCGAGGAAGGTGAGGAAACCACTTTGAACGGCAATGTCCAGGAACACCACGGCCGAGAGGGCGGAAAAGGCAGTGCGGTCGCGGATCCCCCAACCGACCGCTCCGGTGGCAGCTTTCGGGTGCGCTTCGCTGGAGAGGCGGCCACCCACTTGCAGGCGCCGCAGGATGAAGAACAGAGCGACCGCCCCCAGCACTGCCGTCAACCCGAACCCGGCCACGATGCCCTGCCAGGCGATGCCCATACCGATGGCGAGGCTGTAGAAGGCGGTAAAGGCCAGCTTGCCGATATCGCCAGCGGAGTTGTAGGTGCCCAGCGCCGGACGCATGCCGCCACCCTGAAAGGTGTTGGCAATAATCGCCGAGGACAGCGCATGCTGGAAAGCCGCGCCAAAGCCGGCGATGAACAAGCTGACCGCGACCGCCACAACACCGGGCGCGATGGCCAGCGCGAGATAACCGCAACCGGCGCAGAACAGTCCGAAAACGAGCAACGCCCGTTCCCCCGAGCCGCTCGGAAAGCATTCCCGGAGGGGAGCTCGAACAGCGCCATCGCGCTGTTTTTGACCGCACGGATGACGCCGACCTGGGCGTAGCTCAGACCAAACACCTCAGCCAGGGTCGGCAGGATGACGTAGAGCGCAGCGCTCAGTCCATCCTGTACACCGTGGACTGCGCAGCTGGCGGTCAGGGTGAGTCTGCGCCTACGGAGCGCGTCTGTTTGCACCTTTGCACTGCTCCATGGGCGGGTCCTTAAGCTGAATCGAATTGTTGGTCAGGAAGCTGGACGTGCTGGCCTTTGCGGCCGAGCTGGAAGAACCGGTGCAGATTCTATCAACCTGCGCCTTCGATGGTGAACCGCAGCAGGGCATGGTCGGAGAATCGGCGGATCCAGTCGGCCTTCTCGGCATCCGTTGCCAGCTCCGGCCAACCCTTGACCTCGACCTTCTGCCCGGCGGGTAGCGTCGCCAGGTTCACGCGCGAGGCGGCGACCACGTGATCGATGTCCGCAGGCGGGTCGGAGCTACCCGGCCCGTTCCAGAAAGTGGCGTCGGCGGTCTTCTCGAGTAGAACCAGCTCGTCGTATCGCGACTCGTACATGTTGCGAACCCGCGTGATTTCTTCCTCGATGCTGATGTCGCGACGGGAGAACGAGAGATTCATGCCGACATTGTTCAGATCGCCGGCGACGATGAAGTTGGCACGATCGGTCGGTGCGGCGGCATCGAGGGACTTGCGCAGGCTGCGGGCCTTATCGTGCTGATAGGCGCGCACACCGAAGTCGATGGCGGCATCGGCGGCTTTCAGATGCAGGAACAGCATCGGGTAGACTTGCCCCTGATGAGGCACGGTAACCAACACGCCCGGCCGTAACGGTCCTGTGAATCCACGCGAGAATTCGATGCGTTGCGTCACGAAGGCGGGTACGCGGAATCCGACGAGGATTTGTTGGGTACCCGAACCTTCGGTGATTTGCCAGGAGTAGTCCGGGAACGCGTCCGTGACCTTTCGGAACACCTGAGCGCCGTTTACCTCGTAAATGGCGAAAACGTCGGATTGGATCTCGGGCTGCGCGAGGAAATCGAACACCTCATCGATGCGGTTGGCGACCTGGGCATGGGTCCCCCCCGGTCTTCTGGATCCAAAGAACTCGACATTCCACGAACACACGCTGAACGCCATGGAACCTCCCGCAAAATGCTGAAGCCTTTGCGATTATGGCACCCTGGCCAGATTCGGCGTCCATCGTCAAGGTCCGGGAAGAGTACTCACCGCGTCAAGTAGCGCATCGCCCGAGAATGGACGACAGACCCGAACACGATTGCTCGAATGGACTAAACCGCCCGAAGGCCGTGTTCAGAGATCTTCGAGTTCGACGTTGAGCGCGTCGACGGATTTTGCGCAGACGACCTTGATGGCGCCGCCGCGCTTGACCTCTTTATACTCAGCATTGTCGATCTGACATCCTGAATCCACGAGCGCGTTGAGAAATGCCGAGGCATCGATGTGGGCGCCGGATACCTGGATGGTTTCCTGGGGCTTTGCAGGCCCTGGCGCGGCAGTGGTCGTGGTTGGATTCGCCGTAGAGGTCGTAACCGGGACTGGATCGGCGGTCACGGGCTCGTCATTGGTGCCCCCGAAGCTGCAGCCGGCAAGCATGGCTGCCGCGAAGGCGATGATGGAGAGATTGACTGTTTTCATGGTCGGTTTCCTCGTCGGTTGGCTGGGTGTATGTCGTGATACTCCCCTCCGCTCCGGTTCTCCCTGGTGTCACTACATGTCGCCTTCCGTTGCTTTGATGATGTCGGGTCTTCGCGTGAACTCCTCGGATGAACGCTCGCGTACCTGGTCTTGCGAGCAGGTCAGGAACAAAAGGCCTGTTACGAGAAGCCGATACCTACCTGGCAGCTGTTCACCCTGGCCGCTACGAAGTCTTGACTGATCCTGCCACCCTATTTTTTCAAGTTTTGTGCTTGATCAGTCATTTCCAGTAATTGTCAGTGAGAGGAATTTTGTTCACTTGGGTGAGAATCTGCGCGACACAGTCCGCTGCTCACCGTCACCCAGTGCTTCGGAGCATCACGCACTCCCCCGGCAAGTGCGCACCGGGGAATTCGAAATTACTATCCTGACCCCGTATCAATGCCCGGCCGGCGCCACTTCCTGGATAAATCGGTCGAGAAACTCCGTTTTCGCCGTGCCAGGATCCATGTGGAAATCCGGGACGATGAGCTCGTCGACGCCGGCACGCGCGTACTCGGCGACGATGTCGGCGAGCTCGGCTGCATTGCCGGCGATGGACGGCCGGGCTTGCGGCTCTTCACGGATGCGTTTGACGAACTCCGGGTCGTCACTCAGGTAGACCAGGACCGCGGCCGAGCGCTGGATCGCGGCCGGGTCGCGGCCCACCGCTTCGCAGTGGCCATCGAGCACGCGCATTTTCTGGCGCAATCTGTCCACGTCACCCCACACATTCCATTCGTCTGCGTAACGCGCGACGATACGCAGCGTGATCTTTTCGCCGCCGCCGCCGATCATCAGGGGCAGCGGATTCTGGACAGGTTTGGGTTCCAGGGGCGCGTTCTCCAGCCGATAGTAGCGTCCCTGGAAATTCGCGCGGTGCTCGGTAAACAGCGCCTTGATCACCTGGCATGCCTCCTCGAGCCGACGCAGTCGCTCGCCGACCGTGTAGAACTCCATGCCATAGGCGCGGTGCTCATTTTCCTGCCAGCCCGCGCCCAGGCCGAGAACCAGCCGGCCGCCGCTTATGTGATCGATGGTGGCCGCCATGTTCGCGACCACGGCGGGGTGGCGATAGGTGTTGCCGGCCACCAGTGTTCCAATCCGCACCCGCGGCACGGACGCCGCCAGCGCAGCGAGCGTTGTCCACGCCTCGTGGCAGGGATCGCTGGCGTCGGCGGTGTTCGGCATGAAGTGATCCGCGTACCAGACGCCGTCCCACCCGGTCCTCTCCACGTGCCGCGCGAGTGTGAGCACGTCCTCCCAGGGCTGGCGGGGGATGGGCCAGAAGCTGAATCGCATGGAAATCTCCTTTCAGGCAGGCAAGCAGTGCCCCGAAGTTGTCACGTTACTACACTGTACGCCGTCAAAGTATATTGGACAGGCAGGAAGTTTCGTGGGCGCCTCAGTATCGATTTATGGTGGGTCGTACAGAAATTTTAGTTGTCAATCCTTCATCGTTGTGCTGAAATTTTCATACACTGAAAATTGATGTGTCGGCAATACGGAGCGAACGAATGGCTGGCGGCTTTACGAAAGACGGAGCAGTTCAGGACCAGATCGATGCGACCATCGAAGACGCGATCAATCGCGCGCGCGACCAGCTGCCACGGGGCGAGAGCCTGAAAAACTGCGAAGAATGCGACGCTGCTATCCCCACTGCCCGCCGTGTGGCTGTCCCGGGCACGCGCCTGTGTGTCAACTGCCAGGCAGAACATGATAAGAACTCCGTTAATTTCAGTGGTTACAACCGACGCGGAAGCAAGGACAGCCAGCTCAGGTAGAAAGGCGGTCGGCTGCCCGCGAGACCGAGGTTGATGCCCCGGGTCGGTTCTCGACCATTTTCATGCCCCTTCAGCGTATCGTCGGCATGCGGACATAACCCAGGGCATCGAGATTGTATGCTGGATGTAAGCCGTATCCCGCTTCATTTGAGTCAGAATACTCACACGGACCTGAAGCTTGAAGGAATGCCGGCAGTACGCCTCAAACGGTGACGTCTCAGTGGCGAACCGCGCCGTTACACACCGCGGTGGTTTCTTATGGAATCTATTGCCCGTGATTCTATCTTCCTTTCGTCGTTCCGACGCTTTGCCTTGGTGAGTGTCACGTTCAGCGTGATAGCAACGGGCACCGGATGCATTATGATCCCCATACCATCCATAAGTCCCGATTACGCGACCGGCATAATTGACGACACAACCTTGCAGTCTACCATCGGTTTACAGCAGAAGGAGGTCAACGAGCAGCTTGGCCTGCCCGCCTACGCGGGTCCTCGTGAGCAATCTTATGTAATGGTTTACCAGGGAGAGAAACATTACACGACGGACATTGCTGTATTTGTTTATGGTGGTGCGGCCGGTTCGTTTGACGCCGGGATGTCCAAAGTCTTCGTCTGCCATGTAATAGAACTTGATAATGATCGAATCGTTCAGGATTACGACGTCATGGTCAGACACCCTCGTGGAGAAATAGCCAGAGACAGTTCTGAGTACACAGTTGGCCCGATCGCCGATTGTCTTGAAGCAGTATGGGAACCGCACGAGCGAAAGAAAGTGCTGACGAAGACCGCGCTTCTGAAAATGCAGGCCGAAGAAGGCGACAGAACAGCCGCTCTAATTCTAGCTTCCGAGTTTGATGACCTCAGGTACTTGAAAGCACTGGCGAAGAAGGGCGACAGAGAGGCGATTTTCTATTTGGCCAGGAAGTACGATGTTACGACGGATTTGAAAGTGTTAGCGGATCAAGGCGACATTGAGGCCGCCAGAGAGCTTGTAAAACTCACCGGCGAGTCGACCAAGGCCCTCCAGAGGTTAGCTGAGAGCGGCGATCTGGCTGCCGCCACACTGCTTGCCCGATACGGTAACGAGTTGGGGCCACTCCGGTCGTTGGCAGAGAGCGGCAACCGAGAAGCCGAATACGCCCTCGCAGAAGAATTCGGGGATGATATTGATGTAGAAACCCTCGCTGAAAAAGGGAATTACATTGCCGCATATGACCGGTATCAACTCTTTCGGTCCGGCAGTGAGACAGGACTCACTGCGTGGCGTTGGCTCTGTTCAGCCGCAAACGCGGGCTATCCAAGGGCTCAAGCCGAGGTTGGCCACTGGCATACCAGTACCAGTTGGGACACTTGGAAAGGCAGGAACGAAGAGGGGCTCAGTCTTTTACGGAGGGTCGGTGCTCAGCCCGACAATCGTATCGCCTATATGTGGTATACGCTTGCTGCATCTACTGGTGGCGCCTCGATACAACACGCCCGGGAGTACTATTTTGTCGGGCTATTGACGGACGCGGAAAAATCCCAGGCCGAACAGATGGCAACGAATTGGAAGCCGGGAGACTGTCCCAGTGCTGAGCACCGGCTTGAGCCTCCTCAATAAGGGGACGGATTACGATGACGGCCCGTCGTATCAGATCCGCGATGCACCGATGGCAAGCGCCGCCTGCAGACCTTCCAGCACGGCCTCCTCGCAGGTACGCGGGCTCAGACAGTCGCCCGCCATGTGGATCTCACCCCCGTAGCCTTCCAGCTCGCGTTCGAGCACATTGACCGAAGCATTGCCGGTTGCCGCCACCAGGGTGTCGACGCCTTCGCACAGAATCGGCTCCCCACTGATCGTGTGCTGCAGGTAGACCGTGGACTCGTCCACTCCTACGAGCCTCGCGTAGGGGATCATTTCCACGCCCAGCCGGTGCAGTTCTCCGACCCAGCGATCACGCACGTATTGTTGAATGCTCTGTCCCGGCACGTAGCCATTCACGGCCAGGCGAACATGACAGCCGTCCCGGGCGAGCTGCTCGGCGATCCCCAGTCCCACCCAGTCACAACGCCAATCCGCCACCACGACCCGCGCGCCGACGTTGGCTCGCTCCGCGAGCAACTGAGTCGCGTGCACCACATGGGCTCCCTCTTCAATCAGGAGATCGGGAATGTGGGGGGTGCCTCCGGTCGCCAGAACCACCGCGTCCGCCCCGGTTTGAACGATGAGCGCGCGATCGACCCGGACACCCAGCTCCACCCGTGCTCCGGCGGCGCGCATCTCACGATCCAGATTGGTGATGATTCCGCCGAATTCGGCACGCTCGGGGAGCAGACGTGCAAGCTTCACCTGACCGCCGAGCTCGACATCCTGCTCGTAAAGGGTAACGTGGTGACCACGCGCGGCCGCCACCGCCGCGGCCTTCATGCCCGCCGGGCCACCACCGGCCACGACGACGCGGAGCGATTCGTCGGCAAGCGAAATCGTTCCGTAACGTCGCTCCCTTCCGGTCTCGGGGTGCTGGATGCAGGAAATCGGAAATCCCTGCTGCATGTGGCCGATACAGGCCTGGTTGCAGCCGATGCATGCTCGAATGTCGTCGACCGCATCCCGAGCAGCCTTGTTGGCAAGTTCGGGGTCGCAAATCTGGGCGCGTGTCATGCCGCAGAGATCCGCATGCCCGGCGGCGAGAATCGACTCGGCCGTGTGTGGCTGATTGATTCGGCCCGCGACGAGCACGGGAACGGAAACCACCGACTTGATCGCCCCGGCGATGGGCGCAAGGTAGCCGGGCTCCACGTTCATCGGCGGCACGACATGGACCGAGCCCGCGAGACCGGTCACGGAGCCGCCGATGACGTCGATGAAGTCGAGCTCGGCATCGTCATTCAGCCGCGCACAGATTTCGACCGCTTCATCAGGCTCCAGCCCGCCGAAGTTCAACTCGTCCCCGGAGATGCGTATGCCTACGGCGAGAGAGTCACCCGTGCGCTTGCGAACACTCGCGATCGTGTCGCGAAGCAGGCGCATTCGATTTTCAAGCTCACCGCCGTAGTCGTCGACGCGCTGATTGACGCGCGGATTCAGAAACTGTGCCAGAAGCAACCCGTGGCTCGCCATGATCTCGACGCCGTCGAAGCCGGCCTTCAAGTAACGTTCGGCCGCGGCGCCGAAAGAGTCTACGATTTCGACGATAAGCTTTGTCGGCATGGCTCGCGGAATAACATGAAAGCGTTCCGATGCCACCTGGGAAGGGCCGAATGCCACCGGTGCGGTTCCGTCCGGAGAGGAATGCGTCTCCCGGCCGCCGTGTCCCAACTGCCCGAATACCTTGCAGTCGTGCCGGTGCACGGCATCCGCCACTTTGGAAAGCGCCGCGATACTGTCGTCTCGAAAGAGCTGGACATTGTAGGCATTCGACGTGGAATGAACGGCCGCCGATTCGGTAATGATGAGCCCGCATCCGCCGGCAGCTCTCGCTTCGTGGTAAGCGACGAAGTCGGCGTTCGGGAGCCCGTCGCTCAGCATGCACGTCATGTGACCGCTCGAGAAGATTCGATTGCGCAGCCGCACACTGCCGATCTGAATCGGCTGGAAGAGGTGTGGGAAAAGAGACGTCATACGGGAGTGACTCACCGATATCTGTTTCTATTCGAAGTAGCGGCAGAGCGCAATGCCCACCGCCGCGCACGATTCCTGAGCCGGCGCGGGTTAGCTTATGCTGCCGGTCATTTTGGTCTCAGAAGGTCCTCTGGCTGTTCGAAATAATTTACTTGCCTCCATCCGGTGAGCGGTTTGTACGAGCACGTAGTAAGAACTGAGCCGTCATCAGTAGAATGAGAGACCCGGCAAGGACCATTGTACCAATGGCATTCACTTCTGGGGTGATACCCCGGCGAATAGAAGAAAAAATATAAACAGGAAGTGTGGTATTCGCTCCGGCGACAAAAAAAGAAATGATGAAATCATCAAAACTGAAGGTAAAACTGAGTAGGAAACCTGCCAGAATTGCTGGATAAATCTGTGGTAGCGTAATCTGATAAAAGGTACGCCAGGGTGTTGCATACAGATCCATTGAGGCTTCTATCAAAGTACGGTCCATTCCGGCAATGCGAGCGCGAACCAGTATGATCACCAGAGACATGGTAAACAGTGTGTGTGCCGCAATGACTGAAGCATACCCCATATGAAGTTTCGGTGGCTTCACGCCCTCCGGCCATACAGAAGCCAACAGGGGGTTCAGGAAATTGAAGACCGTCACCAATGCCACCAGTGTGGCGATACCTATGACAATTCCGGGTATCATGATTGATATGTAGACCAGGCCATCAAACAGGACGCGGAGGGTTCCTTTCAGACGCTGCAATGCCAGTGCTGCCGCTGTCCCCATTAAACTGGACAGAATGGCTACTGATAAGGCAACGACCAGGCTGGTAAAAAAAGCGTCCCCGACAAACGGATTCGATAGGGCTATCCCATACCACTGGACAGATAGACCCCGAAGCTCGCTGGCATGCCGCCCGGCGTTGAAGCTGAACAGAACGATGATCCCGATGGGTACATATAAAAACAGGTAAACGGCGATGGAGTAAATGCGCATGGCCAGGTTGGTCCCTTTTACATCAGAGACTCATCACGACCGGTTTTGGTACGCATGGTCATTCGCATATAAAGACTGACGGTAATCAGCATGATCACAACCAGAGTGACAGAAACGGCTGAACCGAAAGGCCAATTGCGTGATTGCAGGAACAAATCTACGAGTGCGTTCCCGATGAAGAATACTTTTCCACCCCCCAAAAAAGCCGGGATCAGGAACTCACCCATCAGCAGGATAAAGACAAGCATACAACCCGTTGCTATTCCAGGCATTGAGAGTGGCAGGGTGATTTGCCAAAACGTTTTGAAAGGGGTTCCGCCAAGATCATCGGACGCTTCCAGCAAGCTCTTATCTAGTTTTTCCAGAGAAACAAATATGGGAAACACCATCAACGGCAGATAACCATAAACGATGCCAATCAGCACGGCACCTGGAGTATTGATCAGACGGACACCCTCGAAACCGATCCATTCCAACAATGACGGGATACCTCGGCCACCCAGCAGGAAAATCCAGGCATATGTCCGGATGAGGAGGCTGGTCCAGAACGGAACGATGACCAGCACCAGGAGTATGAGCTTGTATCGCCGGTCCACTCTCAACGCCAGATAGTAGGCAAGTGGATAAGCCACAATCAGGCACAACAAGGTCCCGATTGGGGCAAAAGTCATGGTGTTCTGGAACGCCTTCAGGCGCGCAGGAAGATTCGCATACTGTTCAAACGTAAAACCGCCGCCATACCCTCCTACTGCAGCCCGTTCCCCGAAACTGAAAATGAGGATGACGATGAGAGGCAGGATCAGCATGAACAGGAACCACATTGCTGTGGGCGCCAACAGGGCTGCGGTTAGCCAGCCGCTTGACTTGCTGTCCTCTCTCATCGCCATCCATCGTGCAAAATTCAAGCCGGCATCAGGCGGACTTGAAGCTAGCCATCAGCTCAGCACGAATCGGATCGGTCAACGTCTGTGCCGCACCAAATTCGAGACCGTTCATCAGTTCCGCGGCAGGGTGCAGAATAGGATCATTGCCTAAAGAATCCGGCTGTAAGGCAATAGCACGGGAATCCGTCGGCGCATAACCATGAACGGATGCATCACGCGCCTGCACATAGGGATCCTGCATGAAATTGATGAATGCATAGGCGGCGTCCAGATGCGGCGCATCCTTGGGAATGGCATAGAAGTCCGTCCAAATCTCTCCGCCATCGGTACCGATCACATAATCCATTTCCGGTAGATCGTTTTTGAGCTGAGTGCCATCGCCGTTCCAGCAAATCGACATCCAGGCATCACCGCTGCGCATACCAGGCTGATAATCAGACGTGATGGCAAACAGATGGGGCTTGGACTTGATCAGCAGTGCTTCGGCTGCAGCCAGTTCGTTGGCGTCGATGGAGTTGAATGAATAACCAAGGGCACACAATGCGCCACCGATAGTCGTCAACTGGTAATCATGGACGATGGTATGTCCGGACCCGGCTCCCATGGTCACATCAAAGAAGTCTTTCCAGGATTTCGGACCGCTCTTGATTTTCTTGGTATTGACAATAAATCCTGTCGTCCCCCAGTTCTTCGGTACGCAATATAGCTTGCCGTTTACCGTGGCAGGTCCGGCGAATCTCGGGTCGTTAGCTGATCCGTCATAATTTGGCAGCCGGGATAAATCCATCTCCTGGATAAGATCGAGCTCGACATAATTCGAGATCGTGTAGTTTGTCGGGACGAAAACATCCCAACCGGTACCGCCAGCCTGCAGCTTGGCCAGCATTTCTTCATTCGATCCAAATGCATTAACCTGAATATGCACCCCTGTCATTTTCGTAAATTCATCCAAATTGACTGGATTGTGGTAATTCGGCCAAGTAGAGAACACAAGACGATCCCCGAGCTCACCGAAAGCAAGGGACTTGCGTGGCCACAGTGAAGGCATGGCTGCTCCCAGAACCGCCATGGCGGTACCCAGACCGGTGACGCCCAGAAAGTGACGTCTCGAGATCGATCCTCGTTTATAACGCCGCAGCTCATGCATGAATTTCTGCGCGCTGATTGGCGCATTGTCGTCGTGTTTTTTGCTCATAGCTCTAGTCTCCCCGTGTTGACATTCCGTCTTGTTCAATCTCGGGGGCCGCAGCGACGGTAGAACGGTCCCGTGGGAAATCATCTTCAAATGCAAGCGCCGAGGTGTCATCCCAACCGATCCGGACGGCATCGCCCGGAGAGAATCCCCCGGAAATGCCCTCGGCGTGCTTCGAGGCGAGAACGAGAATGTCGCCGAACTCGTCGGTCTCGACCAGATACTCGGTTTGTTGACCAAGGAAAATCCTGTTTTTCACGCGCGCCGGCGTCTCCAGATCAGTGGAGAAAACCGCCTTGCCATTCGCCGCCACGATGTGCACCAACTCCGGGCGCACCGCGAGCTTCGCCGCTCGACCCCGGCCGAGGGCTGTTCCGCCGCGCGGAACTCGACCGCTCAGCACGCGCCCGCCGGCGAGCTTGACCGCTGCGTTTTCCTTGCTCGTCTCGACGACTACGCCACCGAAAAAATTCGATTTCCCAACGAAGCCGGCGACGTAATGATTCACCGGCTCGTCGTAAAGCTCCCGTGGCCCACCGGTCTGCACGATGCGCCCGTCGAGCATGATGCAGATGGTATCGCTCATGGAGAGCGCTTCTTCCTGGTCGTGGGTCACCAGGACAAACGTGATGCCGACATCGCGCTGCAGGGTTTGCAGCTCGATCTGCATTTCCTGGCGCAGCTTGCGATCGAGCGCCGCCAAAGGCTCGTCCAGGAGCAACACCGTCGGCCGGTTGATGAGGGCGCGGGCCAGGGCGACGCGCTGTTGCTCCCCGCCGGACAGTTCCCAGGTGCGGCGGGGTCCGAAGTGGTCGAGGCGCACCAGTTCCAGGGTTTCGTCGACGCGCTTGGCGATTTCGC